>OJBY01000350.1_pt1 | contig 26049 bp, 25 predicted proteins | sample 1591731 | NCBI WGS metagenome assembly OJBY01 (sample SAMN05416837, study PRJEB24817) | seawater metagenome | isolation source: Sea water | place: Canada:Atlantic | collected 2013-07
TATCCTCTTCGTCGGCAGCGTCAGATGTGTATAAGAGACAGGCTCAACTTTATCCACAGCATCGACGTTTTGGCGGAGCAGTGCGTTTACTTTTCAGCTTGCTACTGATGCTTTTGGGTTCAATTGCGTTGAGTTTGATCTTTGAGCTTGAGGGTTTTCAGCATGTGTCTTTGTTGCCGAGTTTGTTCGGCCTAGTTATCGAAGGTGTGGCAGCACCTTATTTGTGGGGCGGGTTAATTGCGGTCGTGCTGCTTTTATCTGCCGCGCTTTGGATGCTGTGGCCAATTGACTGGCAGGTGAGCGTTTCTGCAGCTCAAACCATGTTCTCATCAAAAGTGGCGCTAAGGCGACTGCCTACTTCGCCAGAAGCTAAAGCGCATCATGGGGTAAATCACACAGTAAGTGAGTTGCATCAATCAGGCGGCGCTTATGAGCAAAATGTCACTCAATTAACTGGCGCATCAGAGTCGAGCTTAGACGCTGATGATAAAACTGCTAATTCTGCGGTTCTAGACTTCATACGCACCCAGCAAAGTTCGCATCACATGCCTGTATCTGCGCCCTCTAACGAGTTTTCAGCGGCAAGTGTTTATCCGGCTGATGGAAATCCTGAACTAGGCGAGCAGTTTGATTCAGATCCCTTAACTGGATCAAAAACCTATCAGGCGCCCCAGTCGGCACCTTCAAGTTTTTCTTACGAGAAACCCAGTGATGATGAGCGTGTTTGGGAAGAATTGGAGAACTCTGCCCAGTTGAATTCAGTTGGCCAAACCCATGTTGATGATCGGTTTGCTTTAGCTGCCCGCTCTGCATATGACAGCCTTAGTCAACCGCACACGTCAGCACCCAGTAAACTCAAGATAGAACCCGCTTTTGATGAAACAAGCCAGGCGTTTGATGAGCTCTCAAACCTTTCTTCTCACCAAGCCGGGCCAGATCAGACAGATTTACATCATCAAGCAGATCAGCACCAAAGTTTCTCGGGCTCTGATGGCCAAGGCGCTACTGAGCACAAGCCGGTAAAACCAAAGTCACGGGCATTTGCAACGGCGCAGCACCGCGCTGAACTTAGTCCTTTGCCGCAAGCTGATCTTCTTGATACTCCCGCACTTCAGCAGCTTGATACCCATGATCCCGAAAAACTGGCCTATCTATCGACATTGCTCCAAGAAAAACTGCAAGAGTTTGGGGTGAAATCTGAGGTGATCAGTGCGCTGCCTGGCCCGGTGATCACGCGTTTTGAAGTGGATCTTGCGCCCGGAGTGAAAGCGAGCAAGGTGTCGGGCATATCGCGGGATCTGGCGCGCTCACTCTCCATGGCCACTGTGAGGGTAGTTGAGGTGATTCCGGGTAAGCCCTATATCGGTATCGAGGTGCCTAACCAAAACCGGGAGATGGTCGCCTTTAAGCAGATGATGCAATCGCAGCAGTTTCTGCACAACAAAAACGAGCTGTGCGTGGCGATTGGTAAAAACATATCCGGAAAACCGACCGTGTTTGACTTGGCCAAAGCCCCTCATCTGCTGGTCGCAGGAACCACCGGCTCTGGTAAATCGGTAACGGTCAACGTGATGCTGCTCTCCATGCTGTTTAAGTACACGCCGGAGGAGCTCCGACTGATTTTGATCGATCCCAAGCAGCTTGAGCTGGCCAATTATGCTGATATCCCGCATCTGTTAACCCCTGTCGTGACCGACATGAAAGACGCCGCCAGTGCGCTCTCTTGGTGCGTCAAAGAGATGGAGCGCCGCTACCAGCTCATGGCCTTTTTAAAGGTGCGTAAACTGGCTGACTACAATAAAAAGCTCACAACTGCTGAGCAAAATGGCGAGGATTTTTTAGATCCCACCTGGCGACCCAACGACTCGGTTAGTGTTGACCGGGCTCCGCGTCTAAAACCCATGCCATTTATCGTGGTCATCGCCGATGAATTCGCCGATATGATTATGCAGGTGGGTAAGCAAGCCGAGGAGTTGATCACGCGTCTGGCTCAAAAATCTCGAGCGGCCGGTATCCACTTGGTGCTCGCAACTCAGCGCCCCTCAGTCGATGTAATCACGGGCTTGATCAAAGCCAATATCCCGACCCGTATGGCTCTGCGCGTCAACTCACGGATTGACTCGCGCACGATTTTGGATCAGGGCGGCGCAGAGGACATGCTGGGTCATGGAGACATGTTGTTCTTGGGTCCGGGTAAGATTGAGCCTGAGCGGGTTCACAGCGCTTTTGTTTCAGATGACGAAGTGAACCGGGTCTGTGATGCTTGGCGCGCCCGAGGAGCCCCTGATTATGTCGATGAAGTACTAGACGCTTTCGATGAGAACTCGGTGGACAACAGTAGCGGCGGCGGAGGCACCAGCGGCGAGGAAGATGATCTATACGATCAAGCGGTGTCTTTTGTTATGGAGAGTAAGAAGGTCTCGATCTCGAGCATACAGCGTAAGTTCAGCATTGGGTTCAACCGTGCTGCTAGGATCGTCGATGGCATGCAAGAAGCAGGACTGGTCAGCGGAGCTGACAAGACGGGCAAGCGCGAGATTCTGATGTAATAAAAAAACCTGACAAATGTCAGGTTTTTTAGATCAATTAGCTTAAAACTTAAGCGGCGCTTCGGTACTTATCTAACAGCTCGATGAATTCGACTGAGTGATTTTTATAACCTTTGATTAATTGATCCAAGGTTTGCCCCAGCTTATTTGTAGCATCCAAGTCCCGACCTGCTTTCGTGAACATCGTTAAAAAGCGATCAAAATCGTAAGGGCGCATTTGTTTGTAGGCATGGTAGAGCGCATGAAAATCAGCGTTCTCTCCCTCGGGTGGCAGCTGATTTAGGTAGCTGGCGACACGGGCATCTTCCCAAGGTTCGTTAAAAGTGGCGGGCTGGGCAAAGGCCATAAATTTCTCTCATCGATCAATAAAAACTGGAGCGATCTTAACGGTGGGCGGTTGAGTGATCATCGGGTAAGTTGACGTTCATCTCAAGGATATCGGCGTTAGCGTCTGAGCGCTGCTTGATGTCAACATCTTCTACGTTTACCCCGTTGACATATCGATTAACCACTGCGAGGATCTCGCGCTTCATCTTGTCGATGTTCTCGATGGTCAATCGGCGACTCAGACGGTGGTCTGATTGAACGATCACTCTGAGACGATCAGCTGCTATGTTAGCGCTTGATTCTTGTTTTTTGGCGGATCCACCAAAGAGGCTTGCAAAAAATCCGTTTGACATTATTGGTCTCCAAATATTCGGCCGAACCAACCTTTTTTCTTCACATCGATAAAGCGGTAAGGGCGTTCTTCGTTTAGGAATCGGGCGACGACATCATCATAAGCCTGACCTGCTTCCGATTGTTCGTAATTGATGACAGGAATCCCGCGGTTAGACGCTTCAAGCACTGACTGACACTCAGGTATCACGCCAATCAGCGGAACCTTCAAGATGTCTTTAGAGATCATATCAATGCTGAGCATCTCTTTGTTTTCAGCACGCTGCGGATTGAAGCGGGTGATCACCAAGTGTTCTCTGACACTGTCGCCATTTTCAGCACGCTTTGAGCGACTTTGCAGCACACCAATGATCCGGTCTGAGTCACGAACAGAGGAGATCTCGGGGTTGGTAACAATCAACGCTTCGTCCGCGTGGTACATCGCCACGATCGCGCCGCGCTCGATACCAGCAGGGGAGTCACAGACGATATAGTCAAATTCAGCTGACAGTTGCTCAATCACGCTGGCAACGCCTTCATCTGACAAGGCGTCTTTATCCTTGGTCTGAGAGGCGGGCAAGATAAACAAGTTGTCGATGGCGCGATCTTTGATCAAGGCTTGAGAAAGGCGTGCTTGCCCGGTGATCACGTCAACAAAGTCATAAACGACGCGGTTTTCGCAGCCCATGATCAAATCGAGGTTACGCAAACCCACGTCAAAATCGATAACGACGGTTTTAAATCCGCGCTTGGCCAGACCGGTAGCAAAAGATGCACTGGTCGTGGTTTTTCCGACTCCGCCTTTGCCTGAGGTGACAACAACAATCTTAGCCACTATCTGATAACTCCGTTTATGGCGCTATAAAAGCGCATCTTATTGATTAACTTTTAATTGTAACCCAGTATGGATTTGAGTAAATACTAAAGCACCATCTTTTTCAAGGTGGATACGGGCTGGCTGTTTAAGCACATCTGCCGGTATGTCTTCTGGCAAACAGAAAACCCCAGCGATCGAAACCAGTGCCGGATCAAGGTGCATGCAATAAATTGAAGCGTCTTGATTGCCATCGATACCCGCGATCAGACGACCTAGACCGCGGCCATAAACATGAAGGCTAGCACCCGCGATCGCCTCCGAACCCGCGTTGATGTCGTTTAGGATCACCAAATCCCCATCGGGATTGGTCACACTTTGACCGGAGCGCATGACGCCGCTGTGAACCACGACACCTCGAGGGGCTTGAGTTTCTGTTGTGGGCTCAGCTGTTTTCTCAATTGCGCGCGCAATGGTCTCGGTCGACGCCGATGGTTGCGCCTTGATGCTGGAGCTGATCGATGAGGATTTGGATAAAACTGCCAATTTATACTGCGGCGCTTGCTCAGCCAAATGTCCTTCGTGGACACCGATGGGGTTGAGTCCAACATCCCTGACGATGGCAAGCAATTTACCCAAGTGAAGCTTCAAGGTTGCATCAAGAACTACTGGCATATTGATCGCAGCCACTCGCTGACGCTCATCGAGTGCCAGACGAATTTGAGAGACTTCTGAGCTAGTCACGGTCAACGTGGAGTAGCTGAGCATGCGTCCGGAGAATTTGACAGCTTCGTTCATGATTCACAAATTTGTTGGCATAGGCCCAAGCATAACCATGATCGCTTGAGCTGACAAACTTAATTCATCTGACTGCTTAAAGCTGGGTTTGGTTTAACTCGGCCCGAGCTTCAGCCTGCGTCGCAGCATCGAGTTGCCACTGTTTGACGCTGATCTGGTCTTTTATGCTTTGCAGGACCGTCAACACAATTTGCTCGATCAAGGGCTGCAGCTCGGGTTGATCGATTTTCACTTGATCCAAATTACTTTGGATAACTTGGTAGGGCCCGCTCGACACATCTGCGCTGGAAGCTCTAAAAGGACGCATCAACTCTTCAGTAATACTGGATCCGATATCGGCGCCAATCTGCTGAATCTCGCGTTCGATCAGTTTGCCGGCGACCGGGATCAACTTAAGGTATTTGCTGAGTTCAGGGACATTTGACAGTGCTTTGCTCACTGACTCGCCGACGCCTTGGGAGATCCTGAGCGACTCACGGTCGAGCACTTGAGTGGTTTGCTCGTGAATCAGTGAGGTGGCTAAAGCGGTCAACTCGGTGCGGTGTTCCGCCATGATCTGATCGATCAAACCGCTGAGTCCCTTGCCGCTCAAGAGTTCGCGCTCCACGCTGCCAAGTGCTGTCACGATCACGCGATCAGATAGCTCCTCTAAGATCAGCTGATAGTAAAACACCCCGCGATCAATCCAGCTCTGCGGCAAAAAGCGGTAGCCCATCTGGTAGAGTTGATAGCCGATCACACCCGCACGCAACAAGCGAAGCGCCCTAAGTTGCGGGAAACACCCCAGCACTTCATACCAGTGCACAAAAGGAAAGAAAAACCACCGGTAGTAGCGCTTTTGTACGACTGCGATAAACCAGCGGATTAACAACTCTGCGATCAAGAAAATGGTGATCAATCCACCCAACACAAGGGCGTCTGGGTGCCACTGCTCTTGGTAGTTGGTGAGCCAAGCGTCCAGATTGATCGAGGTCAATACCCGCTCAGCAAACCCGCTCATGAGTAGGGCATCTACCATCATCAGCAGTAGGTCAAAGCAGATCAGCAGTACGATCGCGCCGTCATAAGCAAGCGAGAGTTTGAAGCTCAGCGTTGATCGATGAGCTTTATGTTCCGGGCTTAAGTTTGAATCAGTGGGCATTTTTGGGCTTCTATAGAATTTTGTGGCCGGTCACGCCAAGTTCTTGGCGCATGGTTTCAATTAACTCGTCTTTTTCAAGCCAAAGCTCATCGACCCAGGCCTTAAATTTGATCTTGTAGTCTTCATCGAGTGTGAACTCGGCGCTACCCACCCACTCAGGCACAGGGATCTTGCGGATCTTAACCGAGATGCGCTCAACCTTACCGCGCCAAAAATCCAGATAAGTCGGGATACCGTCTGGGTAGATGATCGTCATGTCGAGCAGCTCATCGATCGAGCCGTCAAGCGCGTTAAATGCGAGTGCAAGCCCGGTGTACTTAGGTTTAAGCAAGTGACGGTAGGGCGATTTTTGCAGTTTGTGTTTCTGCTCGTTCAGCCGCGTGCCTTCTATATAGTTGAGCAGGGCGTAGGGGCCATCTTTCATGCGCTCACAGGAGCGCTTGGCTTCAAAAGCGTCAACTTGAGCCAGCTTGGGGTTTTTGGCAATCGCCTCGCGCGGGTGGCGCTTCATCATCGGGAAGCCCAAAAACTTAAAGGCCTGACCCACAAAAGGGATATAAATCAGCTCGTACTTGGTAAAAAATCGGCCCATCGGCAGGCGCCCAGGGTTTAAATACTGATATACCGTGGTATCAATCCACGTCTGGTGGTTGCAGGTGATCAAGTATTGACCGTCTTCGCTTAGATTCTCTGGAACATCTATCGTCCAGGTGAGGTTAGGCAGCAAAGTGTCGATCATCTGATTGTTGATGCTAAGCCAACTGTTGGTGATCGCTTCACTGGCTTTAAGCAAGGCTTTGGTGGATTTCCAGCCGCGAGGCATCACCAGCGTCGGGATGCCACTCATCCAGACCAGCGGACCATGACTCAAGGTACTTGCTGTAAGCCCGGTGGCCCACAAGCCTAAGGTGATCTCACCTTCACCTTGTTTTTGGTTTTTTTGAATTAGCGCCTTGATCGGGTTTTTCATCCTGTCCTCGCTGGTTTGCAGATATCGATAGTTTACCGGTCTTGCCTAAGGTTGATTTGCGTTAAGTGTTACCGATCGCATGCGTGCGGATCAAGTCAGGCAGAGCAGATATAAAAATCATGTTATTTAGGCTCGCAGGGCTTCTCGTAACTTGGGTGCATTTGTCATGAAAAACACGATTGATTGACAGTGGCAAAATGTCAGCGCTCACAGTGAACCTCGGTTTTCAGATTGCACTGGTGGCTGAGCATGCAGTGGAGTCGTTTGCTTAGATCGAACCGTGAGACTCACCGTCATGACCCCTGCGATGTTCGCCGCCACGCCTATCCACTGAATCCAAGATAGGCTTTCACCTAAAAAGATAGCCGCTAAAAACAAAGTGAGCACGGGGCCACCAGCGCTGATCATGGCGCTTTGCGCCGCTCCAATCTGCCTGATACCGTAGATCACCAGCGACACAGGTATGGCGGTCGCAAAGATCCCAAGCAGGATCCCGTAACCCAAAGTCGGTTGGCTAAAGAGCACGGCCACTTCAGTTCGTGGCACGGTAACAAAAGCATGCAGCAAGCAGGCAACCGAGGACACGCTGAGTATCAGACCCGTCGCCCGCCACTGGCCCACGCTTTTAATCACTGGCTCAGCCAGCACCAAGTAGCCCGCGTAGGCAGCCGCTGAGATCAGCACCAGAACTGAGCCTTTGATCAAATCAGCTTGCGCACCGATCCCCGCCGCAGCGCCTAACATCACGATCAAGGTGCCGAGGTATCCCAAGATCAAGCCAAAGATACTGATCGCTCTTAAGCGGTCGCCCAAAAAGATCACGCCAAAGAGCACGGCAAAGGTGGGGTAGAGAAACAAGATGATCCGCTCAAGCGACGCGCTAATATACTCAAGCCCGATAAAATCAAGCACGCTGGCTAAGTAGTAGCCGAGCACACCGGCCGCGATGATCTGCACCCAAACCTTGGCAGTGACTTTGCCGGCACCCCGAGTAAACCACACTAAACATAAGAAAAATGGCAACGCCACCCCCATCCGAAGGGCGAGCAAGCCCACGCCGTCGATCATGGGTTCACCAACCAGTGCCATCTTGACAACGATGGCTTTGGCGGAAAACAAGATCGATGACAACAGCACACAAATCACCGCAAAGCGAGCCGTGGTCTTGGGCAGGAGTTTTTTAATCGCGCTCATATATAAGTAAGCAGGGCTGGGGCGGCAAGCTTAGTCAATTTTGCTCAGATAAACCACATGAGGCGATATGCAGGTTTTGGTCAATCATCCAAATAAGAAGGCATTTTGATCAAAGGCTTAAAATTGGGGGTTCAATCGCTTATACTCTGTCAAATTTTGCCTGAGCGCCTTTATGGCTCATGGGTTTATCAGTTCAATTTAAGGATGTTTTATGCAGATTGGGGTCCTAAAAGAACGCGCCGCGCACGAGAAGCGGGTGGCTGCCAGTCCCACAACCATCAAAAAACTTACCTCCAAAGGTTGTCAAGTTGTGGTTGAATCCGGCGCTGGCCTACCTTCGGGTTTCAGTGACGCTGATTTTGAACAGGCGGGCGCTTCGATCGTTGCAAGCGCAGTAGAAAGTGACGTGGTGCTGTGTGTCAAATCGCCAAGCGGCGACTTAATAGGTCAGTTCAAACCTGGTGCTGTGGTGATTGGTCTGTTCAACCCCTACCAAAACCAAGAACTGCAAGCCTATGCTGACGCCGGTGTGAACGCTTACGCGATGGAGCTGCTACCTCGCACACTATCTCGCGCGCAAAACATGGACGTGTTGTCCTCGCAGGCTAACTTGGCTGGCTATAAGTCAGTATTGATCGCTGCCAACGCGTATCAGCGTCCGCTACCGATGTACATGACGTCAGCTGGTACGGTTAAACCTGCCAAAGTGTTGGTGCTGGGTGTGGGTGTTGCTGGTCTTCAAGCAATCGCCACCGCCAAGCGTCTGGGCGCTGTGGTTGAGGCGAGTGATCTACGCCCGGCTGCCAGAGAGCAAGTTGAGTCGCTTGGTGCTAAGTGGTTGGATGTGCCGATGAGCGATGAAGAAAAGCAAAAATCCAAATCTACTGGTGGATACGCTTGGACGCCTTCTGAGGATTACATCAAGGATCAAGCTGCTGTGGTTGATAAAGCTGCCAGCGGCGCCGATATCGTGATCACAACCGCCTTAATCCCTGGGCGCACAGCGCCGCGTCTGATTCACGAAGCGACGATTGAGAAGATGAAGCGCGGATCAGTACTGCTCGATATGGCCGTTGAATCTGGCGGTAACGTTGCTGGTTCAGTGTTCGATGAAACGATTGAGACCAGCAACGGCGTCTTGATCGTTGGCCCAGCCAATATCCCAAGTACGCTTGCTGCCCAGTCGTCAGATTTGCTTGCCAACAACCTGTTCAACTTTTTGAGCGGGTTGATTAGCGATGAGCAGCAGCTCAATTTTGATCACGAAGAAGAGATCCAAAAAGCACTCAGGGTAACTGGCGACGGCAACGTCCTCTTGAACAAATAAGTTTGCACTTTTTAAGGATTCAGTATGGCTTCAGGTGTGATTGAACAAGCGGCAATGCATGCTACTGGCATGCCCTTTGTCGGCATATTTACGGTGTTTGTACTCGCGATATTTGTGGGCTACTACGTGGTGTGGGGGGTAACTCCTGCGCTACATACGCCGCTCATGGCAGTGACCAACGCACTGTCCTCTATCGTGGTGGTCGGTGCGATGCTGCAAACCGTGACCCTAGACGGTCAGGTTTTCACCGCAACTTCTTTGCTTGGCGCTTTTGCTGTGTTTCTGGCCAGTATCAATATTTTTGGGGGCTTTGCGGTCACTGAGCGCATGCTGTCGATGTTTAAATCTAAAAAAGGAGGCAAGTAAATGACGACATTTGCTAGCTTCATCTCAGACAATGCTGAGTGGTTCTACTTAATTGGTGCGGTGCTGTTCATCCTCACCTTGCGCGGACTTTCCAGCCCTAGATCAGCGATCCAGGGCAACCGCTACGGCATGATTGCCATGGCGATCGCGGTGGCAACCACCTTCTTCGTCGCTGAAGGCCCTGTGCTGTGGATGATCATCGGCGCTATGGTGCTGGGCGCGGTAGTGGGTATCTATAAAGCCAAAACCGTTGCGATGACGCAGATGCCTGAAACAGTGGCGCTCATGCACTCACTGGTCGGTTTGGCAGCAGTTGCGATCGCACTTGCGACCGTGCTCAACTCAAACATGATGCACAGTAGCTTAGCTCAATTTGAGCTATTTGTAGGTTGCTTCATTGGTGCCATCACCTTTAGCGCCTCAGTTTTTGCCTTTGGCAAATTGGCCGCCAAAAAGTGGGCGAAAACCCTCAAAGGCGGCTGGGTCAAACCAGTTCAGGGAATTTTGTTTGTTGCGATGATGGGCTTTGGTATCGCCTACTTTTTGACCGGTAATCTCACGGCTTTTTACATCATGACCGTGCTGGCGGTGATCTTTGGTTGGATGTGGATCGCGCCAATTGGTGGCGGCGACATGCCAGTGGTGGTGTCTTTGCTGAACTCTTTCTCTGGTTGGGCAGCCGCAGGTATTGGTTTCACCCTGGGTAACACCATGCTGATCATCGCCGGTTCTCTCGTCGGTTCATCGGGTGCGATCTTGTCTTACATCATGTGTAAGGCGATGAACCGCTCACTGCTAAATGTCCTCTTTGGTGGCATCGCCACCGCAGGCGCAGCCAGTGAAGAAGACGAGGGTCCTAAAAACTACCGTTCAGGTTCTGCCGATGATGCTGGTTTTCTCATGGCTAACGCTTCAAGCGTGATCATCGTCCCCGGATACGGTATGGCTCAAGGACGCGCGCAAAACGCAGTTAAAGAGCTTTATGAGTTACTCAAAGAGGAGGAGGTGAACGTTCGCTTTGCGATCCACCCTGTTGCCGGACGTATGCCAGGCCACATGAACGTGCTGCTTGCTGAAGCTGACGTACCTTACGAGGACATCCTTGAGATGGACGAGATCAACTCAGATTTCGCTGGAACAGACGTGGTCTTGGTCATCGGTGCTAACGATGTGGTTAACCCCTCCGCTAAAGACGATCCAAACTCACCAATCTACGGCATGCCGATCTTGGAGGCTAGCCGCGCGCAAACGGTCATGGTGGTCAAGCGCTCGATGAGTACCGGCTACGCAGGACTCGACAACAAACTGTTCTACATGGACAAAACCATGATGATCTTTGGCGATGCCAAAAAAGTGGTTGAAGACATGATCAAAGCGGTGAGTGGCTCCGGTCACTGATGCTGATTTAAGACCATAAAAACCCGCTCAATTGAGCGGGTTTTTTTTAAGGTCTTTAGATCTAACCCTTTTTAACCAATACCAATACGCTGCCTGATCCACCAAACTGCGGCGGCGCACTGCAAAACGCAAGTACCTGAGGGTGCTTCTCAAGCCATAACTTCACATGATTTTTTAGGATCGCGTGGATGCCCTTACCGTGGATGATCTGGCCAACACGGTTGGATTCGCGAACTAATGCGCTCAGCATCAGGTTCACTTCCACGTAGGCTTCTTCGCTGTTGATTCCATGCAGATCCAGCACAAAAACTGGCTCAAGCTCACCTTTTTTGAGCTGCTTAAACACGCCTTGCTGCAGGGTGGCAGTCTTAAAGCTGAGTTGTGTATCGGCACTAACAGGTGTACTCAGTGTCAACGCTGAGTCGATGGGCCCAGCAGTTGTGCTGAGCTGCGCATCGCCAGTCGCGCCAAGCTGGCGGGCTTGATTTGGCTGCAGTTTAGCCAGTTTTTGCTCAGCACTCAGTGAAACTGAGGACTGAGTATCTAAGCGCTTAACCCCCTGAACCACTTCACCAAATCGCAGATTTTCCTCATCGGCGCCTTTGGGAGCTGAGTAGGCCTGATCAAAAGATTCTTGTTGGGTGATGATCGGCTTGAGTGCTTCAGCTTTGGCTTTTGCCTCAGCTTCTGCTTGCTCAGATTTGAGCTGCTGCTGTAGTTTTTTAAGACTGCTGAGTGGGTTTTTATCCATCTAGAGTTTGAGCTGCTGATAGCGCTGCAGCATCTCTTCAAGTGCTAAACCGGCATCGGCGGTTTTCATAAACTGCTCACCAATCAAAAAATGCCGTATCTGGTTGCTGGTGAGCAGCTTTAAGTCTTCAGCCGTGTGGATGCCGCTTTCACTGATCACCAAGCGGCTCGCCGGTATCATCATCTTGAGGCGTAGGCTGGTGTTCAGCGTGGTTTTAAAGGTTTTTAGATTGCGGTTGTTGATGCCGATCATGATGTTGGGAAGTTGCAAGGCCCGCTCAAGCTCAGCTTCTGTGTGTACTTCAACCAAGACGTCCATGCCCAGCTCGCGGGCATTTTGATGCAATTCTTGAAGCTGCATGTCGCTTAAACAAGCCACAATCAAGAGCACGCAGTCAGCACCAAGCGCGCGACTCTCAACTATCTGGTAAGGATCAAGCATGAAGTCTTTACGGAGGATGGGCAGACTTGAGGCTTTTTTGGCTTCAATCAGGTACTTTTTGGAGCCCTGAAAAAAGGACACATCGGTGAGCACGGATAGGCATGCGGCGCCCGCTTTCTCATAACCTTGTGCGATCTGAGCAGGGTGGAAGTCCTCGCAGATCACTCCTTGAGAGGGCGAAGCTTTTTTGATCTCAGCGATCACGCCCAGTGGTTTTTTTCTTAGGGCAACTTCAAAGCCGCGCGGGGGCGCTTCTTCCATCGCGAGGCGCTCAAGCTGGCGAACCGAAGTGCGCTTACGGGCATGAGCGATCTCTTGGCGTTTTTTGGCTACGATGGTTTGCAGTATGTCGGGCTGGAAGGAATTCATAATCAGTGTTAACTCAAGCAGTCACTAAAGGCTTGAAGGTCGCGTAGTTTTTCAAGCGCGCCTCCATTTTCAATCAGATCTTCAGCAAGCAGCATGCCTTGCTCGAGCGTCTGACAACAACCCGAAGTATAAAGCGCAGCACCAGAATTGATGGTGATCAACTGACGAGCGCGCATTAAACGGTCCTGATCAAACGACTTGCTCTTAGCGCCAAACGCCGCGCTGATCAGCTCAAAACTCTCCGCTGGACTCTCGATCTGCAGACCGCTGAGATCTGCTTTTAAGCCAAAGTCAGCAGGGTCGATGACACCAGATGAGATCTGCCCATCTTTAACTTCCACGTAGCGGCTTTTGGCTGCGATACTCAGCTCATCGAGTCCGTCGTCAGAGTGCACCACCATCGCGCGTTCAATCCCAAGCTCTCTTAGGGCTAAGGCCATGGGTTCAAGCAGGTGAGTGGAGTACACGCCCAGTAAGATTTGGTTGGCACCTGCCGGATTGGTTAGTGGCCCCAGCAAGTTGAACAGAGTGCGAACCTTGAGTGATTTGCGCACGCCAGCCGCGTATTTCATCGCGGGGTGAAATGTCGGCGCGTACAAAAATCCCACGCCAAAAGCATCGATGGCGCTAGTGAGCTGTTCGGGTGTCATGTCCAATCGGATACCAGCAGCATCAAAAAAGTCGGAGCTGCCTGAACGACTCGATACCCCGCGATTGCCGTGTTTCGCCACGGTCATGCCAGCGGCAGCCACCACAAAAGAGCAGGCCGTAGACACATTGAACAGGGATTGTCCGTCGCCGCCGGTGCCGACGATATCGATGACTTGGGGGGAATTAAGCTGGATGGTGGTAGATAGCGCGCGCATCGCCCGTGCGCCGCCGGTGATTTCACCGTAACTCTCACCTTTCATGCGCAGGGCAGTCAGGATCGCCGCCATCAAGGCGTCATCAGTCTCCCCGCTCATAAATTCACGAGTCACTTGTTCCATCTGATCGGCAGATAGATCGGTATGATCAAGCAGCAAGACGAGCGCCTGATTTAAGTCAAATGTCTGACTCACAGGATTTCCTTAGATTTGGGTGCATTTTGCTGCAAAAAGTTGTTCAGCAGCTCGTGTCCGGCCTCGCTCAAGATTGACTCGGGGTGAAACTGTACGCCCTCAACCGCTAAGGTTTTGTGTCTAAAGCCCATGATCTCATCGAACTCACCCTGATCACCCAGCGTCCAAGCAGTGACTTCTAAGCAGTCTGGCAGGCTGGCATGATCCACAACCAGTGAGTGATAGCGCGTGACAGTCAACGGGTTTTTTAGACCAGCAAACACCCCAGTATCAGTATGAGTCACGGCGCTCAAGCGCCCGTGCATCACTTTTTTGGCGCGAACCACGGCTCCGCCAAAGGCTTGACCGATTGCTTGGTGACCCAGGCAAACCCCAAGCAGCGGGATCACTCCAGCAAAGTGCCGGATCACCTCGAGTGATATCCCGGCCTTATCGGGATCGCAGGGGCCGGGTGAGATCACCAGATAGTCAGGATCGAGTTCGCTGATCTCCTCGATAGTGATTTCATCGTTGCGTTTCACGACGACCTCCTCACCCAACTCGCCAAAATACTGCACGATGTTGTAGGTGAAACTGTCGTAATTGTCGATCATCAAGAGCATGGCGGAATGAACTGACTTTATGTGGCGAAATTGGTGAGTATTATCGCCCAACTGGGATAACTTTGCAGGTTAAAACTTGGCGAGTGTGGTCTTGATACATATTGGAGGTTTTTACGAAAAAGCACTGGGATAAAAAAGACACCTCAGAAAGAGGTGCCATTTTTAAAGTTGTTTAATAAAAAGCCTCGAGATACTCAGAAAAGTTGGTACCCCAAAAAAACTAGGACTTAAGATTGGTTAGGCAAGATTGAGGCAACTTGTTTGTAGCTGTCATACACCAAGGCTTGGCAGTATTGTACCTGCTCAGGTTTAGAGACTTTTTCCTTAGCGAAGTAAGCCTTGGTTTTGCCCTGTATGTCCTGTTCGGTGAACTGCTTTTCAATCAAGTTGACAGCTTGTTCTGGTGGGGTGCTGTCCTCAGTAAGCGCAACCTTAAAAAAGTTGGTGGTCAAGGTCTTGGCATCTGAGTAGTCAGAAGGAGAGTTTAAAACCCCCTGACAAGCATAGGTGGTCGACATGTGATAAAGCAGTGCACCATATAAAGCTTTAGAGTCAATAGGGGCATCGGCAGCTTCTGCTGCCAGAGCTGGAGTGCTGCTAAGGGCAATCGCTAGGGGCAGTGCAATCCATTTGATATTCATGGCTCATCCTTAAATTAAGTGGGCGGGCAGTTAAGCTACAGGCAACTTTCGCCCTGTAGCGCGTAGCATTACGACTTAACCAATCCAGCCAAATTAGCTGACCGAAAACTTGCTGTGCTGAGTGCTTGGGTGGGTAGGTTAGCGGTTAAATGCACAAGCTGGCATAACCTTAGCCCATCACCGGACCCCAATATAAGCCCAGTTCAGTTCCAATTGGTTTCAAGCTGGTGACTAAAATTATCATATTTGTCGGTGTATTCAACCGAGTAGGGCTGACATATGATAAGTGGTGTCCATCGGGTGATCGTATGAGGTTTTTTAATATGATGCACCAAATGAGTGCGATAATAGGGTGATGAACTGCTTAACTCTCTTCACGCCTTTATTTGTCGATACTTGGTTTTATTGCAACAAAAAGGTGCATGCTTATGTGTTGCTTAAATATGGTGCAAAAAATCAGACAGGTTCACATTTTATAAATTTTGTGCACTTTGTTTCGGCAACGTTGCATTAAGTCCTAGGCCTACTTGAGGGTTAAAGGGTCCAAAAATTGGTATGGTTTGTGCTTGTAAGCAGATGAATTACAAACTGTAGCGTTATGAGCCCGACATTAACTCGACGAGTGCGACGGGTTAGTGTAACTTTTAAGCGGTTTTAGTACAGTTCACACGATCTATTCATATCAAGCGGAGACAAATATGTCCAACAAAGTGATTTCACTGATTAAAGACCACGATGCGAAGTGGGTAGATTTTCGCTTCACCGATACTCACGGTAAAGAACAGCACGTCAGCTACCCAGCCGCTTCGGTTGATGAAGACACTTTTGAAGAAGGCACGATGTTTGACGGTTCTTCTATTGCTGGTTGGAAGGGAATTGAAGCCTCGGATATGATTCTGATGCCTCAGCCAGAAACAGCTTTTATTGACCCCTTCTTTGAAGATGTGACTGTTGTTGTGACCTGCAACATCATTGAGCCTGAAACCATGCAGGGTTATGAGCGCGATCCACGCTCCATCGCTTTGCGCGCTGAAGAGTACTTAAAATCTACTGGTATCGGTGATACCGCTTATTTTGGTCCAGAGCCTGAGTTCTTTGTATTTGACGATGTGCGTTTTGAGTCTGGCTTCTCTGGCTGCAGCGTATCAATCAATGCTGACGAGGCTGCATGGTCTTCTGGCAAAAAGATGGAAGGCGGCAACTACGCTCACCGTCCCGGTATCAAAGGGGGTTACTTCCCAGTTCCACCAGTCGATAGCTACCAAGATCTTCGTGCTGCTTGCTGTTCAGCCATTGAAGCGATGATGGGTGAAGGCAAACTTGAAGTTCATCACCATGAAGTGGCTTCTGGCCAAAACGAAATTGGTGTGAGCTTTAACACCTTGGTTCGTAAAGCGGATGAAGTGCAAATCCTTAAGTATGCAATCCACAACGTTGCTCACCAATTTGGTAAGACCGCTACTTTCATGCCTAAGCCAATCGTTGGTGACAACGGATCTGGTATGCACGTTCACATGTCGATCTCTAAAGACGGCGTAAACACCTTCGCGGGTGACGAATATGCGGGTCTGTCTGAAACTGCCTTGTTCTTTATCGGCGGTATCATCAAGCATGCTAAAGCGCTGAACGCGATCACTAACGCGTCAACTAACTCATACAAGCGTTTGGTTCCTCACTATGAAGCCCCAGTGATGTTGGCTTACTCAGCGCGTAACCGTTCAGCTTCTATCCGCATCCCTTACGTTGCGTCTGCTAAAGGCAAGCGCATCGAGTGTCGCTTCCCTGATCCAACAGCCAACCCATACCTGTGCTTTGCTGCACTGCTGATGGCGGGTCTCGATGGTATCCAGGGCAAGATGCACCCTGGCGATGCTGCTGACAAGAACTTGTACGACTTGCCTCCAGAGGAAAGTCACAACATCCCGCAAGTGGCCGGAAGCCTGCAAGAAGCTCTAGAAGCGCTTGCTGCTGACCATGACTTCCTGACCAAAGGCGATGTCTTCACTAAAGATATGATTGAAGGCTATATTGCTTTGAAAATGGAGCAAGTACAGCGCATCAACATGACCACTCACCCGGTCGAGTTTGAGCTTTACTACAGCTGCTAATCCAAGCGTTTTAAGGACCCTGCCTAGTGCAGGGTTTTTTTTCGTCGGTTTTTTGGCGATCCCATCTAAGCGATCTGCGAGCAAGCCTGGTACTGTGGTACAAATAGACCTTAAGTGGTCCAAGAGGCACTCTTCATGCAAACTAGGCATCTCCAACCAAAAATCTATATGGCGCTCTTAACTGGTGCGGCTTTACTGTGTTCAGCCAACCTTAGCGCGGCAATCTACAAAACTACCAACGCAGAAGGTAAGACGGTTTATACCGATACTCCAGACGCCTCCGCTAAAGCCTCAGTTGAAATGTCATCTAACCAGCTAAGCGTGGTGAGCACGCCGAGTTCTAAAAGCATCGCATCAGAACAGCTGATGCCTGAACCAGAGTCGGCTGATACCGGCGCTGCTAAAAAAGCTAAGTCGATTAACTACTCGGCTAAGATCACCAGCCCAGCTGACGGTTCAACTGTCTTTAAGGCTCAGCAAACCTTGCAGATCCAAGCCAGTGTTAACCCTGCGCCAGCGCTAGGTGCTCGTACACAGATCAAGCTAGACGGCAAAGTCGTTGGCAGTGGATCCGCCTCTGTTGATCTGATGCCGCTGCCTCGTGGGCAGCACACGGTCAGTGTTCAGGTGGTTTCATCGTCGGGTCAGGTACTGAGCGAAGATAGCGCAAGCTTCTATCTATATCAGCCCAGTCGCCTGTTTTAAGCTGTCCATAAAAAAAGCGCCCAATTGGGCGCATTTTTTATGTCTGATCGAATCTCAATTAAGGAGTAAGGGTCACAGAGCCGTTAGCGGTCACGCTCACGGTAGATTGGCCAGAGGACTGTGGCTGCGACATAGCAGCGTCACTCTCCATACCGCGCATGCTTTTAGCGGCATACATGATGGGCCCTTGATAACCAGGCTGATCAAACGACAAATTAACTTCTTTGATCTCGTACCCGTTAGCGCCGAAAGCTTTAGAGATCGCCTGAGCGCGAGTTTGAAAGTTGTTAGCGGTTTGATCAATCAAGCTGTTGTGAACTTCCTGAAGGCGCTCGTCGGACACGCTAAAGTTGACTCGATCAATCAGATAGGGGTTTTGCAAATTGGTCATCAACTGATTGATTTTTTGCAAATCGGTTGATTTGAGCGTCAACTCAGAGCGACCACGCCACGCAGTGATTTTAGATTTTTCGCCGTAAACCGGATAAGTCCGGATGTTGGTGCGAACCGAGATGTCTTTTTGGTAAGACTTGGCTTTTTGCAGTGCGTTGGTGGCAGCAACAGAGAGTTTTTCAGAGACACTGCCTGGATCTTTAGATTCAACCTCGTAAAACAATACGGCTTCCATCTGGTCATTTTCCACTTCGCTTTGAGAAGAGGCGCTCAAAGAGACAACCCCTGGATCAGCTAAAGCCAGTGTGGATAAGCCGAGTAGTGCTGAAGTGAGAAGGGCGTGTTTTTTCATGTGGAACTCCAAAGTTATGCTGGATTTTGATCAAGATAAGTTTGCGCCAAAGGTGCTTCGGCACTCTGTGGGTAACGTGTCAAAATTTCACGAGCGGTTTGTTTGCTTAACGTAGCTTCGCCGCGCCCCTGTTCCAGTACCATGATGCGGTAAAGCGCGGTGGGTGCTTTTTCGCTATCAGGATATTGTTTGGCAAGAGTAGTAAAGTTAAGTTCAGCCAGCTGAGGGTTGGGTGTCTCGCTAGCCAGATAAAACTCGCCCAACCAATAATGCGCTTTAGGTACTAAGGGACTGTTTGGGTAGGCTTTGATAAAGGCTGAGAGTTGAGCGATGCCAGCTTCAGGTCCACCGGTCTTAAACGCCTCATAGGCGCGCATGTACATGGCCTGATCTCCGCCTGCGACTGACACACTGGGCGAAGGGGTGGTTGCAGCTGCTACCGCTTCGGTTTGTGTTGTGGTCGTCTGGCTGGCCATGGGATCGGCTGGCAACGCACTTTGATCGGTTGCGCTTAGGGTCGACTCGTCAGTTTGCGCGCTGTTGATTAAGGCGTCCTCTAACGTGCGTATGCGGCGATCGGTTTGCTCCTGCAGGCTACTGATTTGCCTTTTTTGCGTCGCAATCGTGGCTTCTTGAAGCTCCAGTCGCCCGTTTAGGCGATCGATCTCAGATTGCAGTGTTTGAAGCTTTTGCAGCATCAACCACTCTTGAGAAGGCTCGTTCAGGGTGACAGCAGGCTTAGAAAGCGCTCTTTGCTCAACCACCACTGCGGCGCTGCTTCGCTGAGTTGCGCTTAAGCTTAACGCGACACCGATCATGCTGATCAATACTTTGTTTTTGGTCACGACATATCCTTATTAAAGATGCTCATAAAGTGTATCTAATCAAATTGTTAATTGATATCCAATCCGCCGCCCTGATTGACATGAGGTGTTGTTTAGTCGCTAGTCGACTCGATTAGTCCTTCATGCCAGAGCAAGTAACGCTTGATTGAGGAGCTATCCTTCGCGGAACCCAAATACCCGCCGATCTTGCCGCTGACCGGCAGCACGCGGTGGCAGGGGATAATCAGTGGAATCGGATTTGAGCTTAAAGCAGTTCCAACTGCGCGTGCTGATTTGGGTTTACCAATTGCTTTGGCAATGTCTTTGTAGTTGACGATCTCAGCAGGGGCTTGGGCTAACCAGCCAAGGACATCGAATTGAAAGTCGCTGAGCCCGATCAAATCAAAGTTAATTTGGGTTAAGGCCGCTATATTGCCGTCAAAGTAACTAAGGAGGACATTTTTCAATGTCTCAGGTGCCTGAGGCTCAGTAGCCTCAGGGTGCTCGACCAAGTCGCTTAGCCAAAGGCGTGTGACAGTAAAGTCGTCGAGCGTGGCCTGCTCAAGCTGATCGGTGGGTAGATCGTGTTGAAGTTCAACCGTGATGGTCCCAGCTGGTGTACTGAGCTTGACCAAGCTTACGTGTTCGGGGTGGTTTAGATCGCTCATGAAGATACCGGTTGATGGTTTTGGGTTACTTTGTTTGAGAGTTTGCCATTAATCAAGGGACTCTGGCGTGCTGACTTCTTGATTATCTTGAGTGGCTGCGTATACTAGCCAGCGGTGGCCTTGCTTGCGACCTCGCAATACTCCCCTGTAAACCCCGCCAGGACCGGAAGGTAGCAACGGTAGCAGACGGAGCATGTGCCGGGGTATCGCAGGTGGGGCCATCACCTTTTTCTGGTTTGCTTTGGCTTAAGCAAACTCAAGCTGATTTTGATGTAAACCTATCTCTCTGAATCAGGTCTAGCCTTTAATTTTACAGCATCTGTGTTTTTGCTAGTCTGCAAAATGTCTTTAATTGACACACCTAGCAAGTGATCTGTTTCGAGCTCTTCAATTAACCTGCTCGCTGAACCAATCCCTGTATTCATGGATTAATTGCCAGATTATCTAAAGCGCAACAACACAAAAAACCCAGCAAATCTGCTGGGTTTTTTTATGTGGTTAGTTTTTATGGCTTTGGGGATTTAAGGCAGGTGTTTGGGCACTTCAGCAAGGAACTCAGCTCTGAGCGCCTGGTCACTGGCGTATTCACCCAGCATGGCTTTAGAGCGCGTGCTGGCCTGTTGTTTGGAGACGCCGCGCATGCTCATGCACATGTGCGTGGCGTCCATGACCACTGCGCAGCCTCGCGCACCAGTCACTTCCATGATGCTTTGCGCGATCTGCTGACTCAAAGTTTCTTGGATCTGCAAGCGGCGGGCAAACATATCGACGATGCGGGCAATCTTGGAGAGACCAATCACCTGACCTTCAGGCAGATAGGCGACGTGCGCCACCCCCATAAAGGGCAACATGTGGTGTTCGCACAAAGAGTAAAACTCGATGTTTTTCACCATGACAGCTTCGCGGTTGTCGGTGGGAAAAACCGCTCCGTTAACCAGTTCTTCCAAGTTTTGATGGTAGCCTTGAGTCAGGTAACCAAAAGCTTTGGCGGCTCGAGTTGGGGTCTTGAGTAGGCCTTCACGACCTAAGTCTTCGCCGGTTGAGGCGATGATGTACTGGTATGCGCTTTCGGTAGATTGACTCATATGTCAGGCGGCGTGTCTGTGTGATCGATCAGCATATAGTTTGCGAAGCTTTTGACAAGTTGTTTTTGTAATAGATAAGGCGATTTACTTGAAAAATGTACTCGGTAGTCAGTTTTAGTCTGACGGCGATCGCTGTGTTGATGGTTGGTTGATGCAGGGAGTTGGTTTCATCGCTCTATGGATTTAATCTTTTAAGATATTGGTTGTGTTCAATTGATGGGTTAATGATCAAGGCTTGCGGATAGCTCGGTGCTTTAACGTATTGGGTCACAGCGGGGAATTAGGTTGCAAAACACTCAGCGAGAGGGGTGGGTGTAAATCAGGTTGTCGTGCAAACCGTTGGCGGCTTAGGAGTCAGGTAAGCTGCTCCAAATCCTCGTGCAAACCCCGTCTAAAGACTTGAAGTGGTTTTAGGTTAGCCCTGCATGAGGTTTGGTTTGAGCGAAATGATTCAGGCTTTGGCATGACCACAGCGCCGCAACGTGATGTCGCAGATCAGCAGGCATTTGACCCTAAATAACCAATGACTGGCTGTGAACTTTTGCTATGGGGCATAAAGCACCTTATTTATCTGGATGATTTGTTCATGCGCAATCGTGAGTAGGGGGTTCATGCGATGCCTTAGGTGTTTAATCCAGCGGCAGCGCTGTGCGGTCAATCACGGATCTGAGCTCAAAACTTGAGTGAACTCCGCGAACTCCTGGCAACCCGGTTAATTTACCCAGTAAGAACTGTTGATAGTGCTGCATGTCACGAGCGACCACTTTGAGCAGGTAGTCCTCGGATCGGCCGGTTACCACGCTGCAGCTGATGATCTCATCGAAGCCCACGATCGCTGCTTCAAAGGCGGCAAAGCGCTCTGGGGTGTGCACGTCCATGGTGACGGCTAAGTAGATGGTGAGTGAGAGACCTAAAGCCTCTGGATTTAAGCGGGTGACATAGCTGTCGATCACGCCGCTGGTTTCAAGGGCTTTTACTCGCCTTGCGCAGGGCGTGGCAGACAGGTTGACCTTGTCGCTCAGCTCAAGATTGCTGATGCGGGCATTTTGCTGAAGTTCACGTAATATGGCTATATCAGCGTTATCTAGAGATATATTGGGTTTTATGCTCATAATTAGATAGATAAATAGTGGATATAACTAAATATAACCTATATACAGGTGCAAATAGGTGATTATCACTCAGTTGATTTATCTATACTGGTGCTCAATCGATCAAGACGGATACACCAACTCATGAGCTCATACGACCACACTCAGTATCAGCCCTTTGCCTTTGCGCCGCAAAAACTTTACCCAAGTTTTACGCGCACTTGGCCAAACCGCGAGATCACCCGCGCCCCTATCTGGGCCAGCGTCGATCTGCGCGACGGGAACCAATCCTTGATCGATCCTATGACAATCGAGCAAAAGCTCACCTTTTTCGACACCCTGCTTAAGTGCGGTTTCAAAGAGATCGAGGTGGGTTTTCCGGCCGCCGCTCAAGTTGAGTTTGACTTCATGCGCCGTCTGATCGATGAAAACCTGATCCCAGATGACGTTACCGTGCAAGTATTGGTGCAGGCGCGTGAGCACTTGATCGCGCGCACCTTTGAATCACTTGAGGGCTGCAAGCAGGCCGTGGTGCACGTGTACAACTCAACCTCGCGTGTGCAGCGCACCAAGGTGTTTGCGCGCAGTAAAGATGAGATCAAACAGATCGCGGTCGAGGGGGCTCAGCTGGTCAAAGACTACGCGGCGCGCTACCCACAAACCCAGTGGACTTATCAGTACTCACCTGAGAGCTTTACCCAGACCGAACCGGACTATGCGGTCGAGGTTTGCGAGGCGGTTTGTCGCGTGTGGCAGCCTGAAACCGGGCAAAAGGTGATCTTAAACTTGCCAGCCACGGTTGAGGCGACCACACCAAATGTCTTTGCTGATCAGGTTGAGTACTTCTGTCAAAACCTCGCCTCACGAAAAGATGTGATCATAAGCCTGCACACCCACAATGATCGGGGCTGCGCGGTGGCTGCCGCTGAGCTTGGGGTGATGGCGGGCGCGGATCGGATCGAGGGCACACTGTTTGGCAACGGCGAGCGCACCGGCAACATGGATATCGTGACCATGGCGCTGAACCTGTACTCTCAAGGCGTAGACCCGGAGCTTGACTTCAGTCGCATGGGTGAGATCGCCCAGGTGGTTAAAGCCTGCAACAACTTACCGATCCACCCGCGCCACCCTTATGTCGGGGAGCTTGTGTTTACCGCCTTTAGTGGCTCGCACCAAGACGCGATCAAAAAGTCGCTTGAGTATGACGAGCGCGAGGGCAGCGATCACTGGGACGTGGCTTACCTGCCCATCGATCCTCGCGATATCTCGCGCTCCTATCAAGACGTGGTGCGGATCAACTCGCAGTCAGGCAAGGGCGGAGTGGCTTATATACTTAAGCGTGACTTTGGTTTTGATCTGCCGCGCTGGCTGCAAGTGGACTTCTCGCAAGTGGTTCAGCGTGAAGCTGAAGATCAGGCGCGAGAGCTCAGCAGTGACGAGATCCTTGAGCTGTTTAACCGCGCTTTTTTAAGTGACTCGCGTATCCAGATCAACGATTACTCGGCGGGCAAGCAGGGCGCTCAGCACACCTTTAGCGGGGAGATCAGTCTGGACGATCAGACCCATGCGATCTCGGGTGAGTCAAATGGCCCTCTATCTGCCTTTTTGGCGGGTATCAAGTCCGCACTCGGCATCGATGCGCAAGTGGTTAACTTTAGTGAGCATGCGCTGGGTCAGGGCAGCGATGCGGTGGCAGCGGCTTACCTGCAGCTCTCGGTCAAAGGCGAGGTTTACTCCGGTATCGGCACCGATACTTCGACGACTTACGCGATGCTCAAAGCCTGTACGCGGGCGCTCGCCAAAGCGATCTAAACCAGCGTTGACAGACTTTAAAAGAATCAAAAATGCCCACCTTGACAGGGTTTGCCAAGGTGGGCATTTTGCTGGTTCTGTTTAAGCTTTGGGCTCAAGTGGGCAGGTGGTGAAGCGTACGCCGTGCCAGTTGTTTTGCATGAACTCACGAATGTTACTGTGGTCAGTGCCGTCAGGATTTTTGGTGACCGCTTCATAATGCTCGCCAAAGAGCTTTAGCGTATCAACTTGAGTGAGGTCGTTTAGCTTGCCAAAGCACAGCACTTTGCAGCTACCCTCGTTGGTGCCAGCAGGGTTGTGCTGCTCGCCGTTGTAAAACTCAGCTGGGGTGTAATCGTAGTGGCGATCAATCAGCGCTAGTGTGTCGCTGAAGTTCTGACTGCCGTCTTTGAGTCCGTTTAGCAGTTCGGATAATTGTTGAGTTAAGTCCATAAAGTACTCCTTTTAAATTGAGACTATATTAGGTCAGCTGCGCCAGCAATCAAACTGCGCCTCTGTGAGACCGGTGTAACGGCTAAGTGGCGGCTTTTACTCAGCTGGTTTGGCTTCTTCTAAGCTTCAGCGCTTAAGCCAGCTTTGTAGCAGGCAGCTAGGCTGGAAGCTGCGCTAAAAATCGTTATAATCAGCGATTGCTCAGTCTGACTCCGGCGCTAAGTCTCTCTTGGTTGCTGATTCAACTTTCCCACCGCAGGTTCACTTATGAAGCAGGCCACCACAGAGGCAATCAACCGGTTACGTGACCGGGTTCACCTCGTGATCGAGGGGACCGATACGCCGCTTGGCAAACTGTTTGATGTGGTGCTGATCGTGGCGATCATCGCGAGTGTCATGGTGGTGATTCTGGACAGTGTGGCCAGTTACCACCAGCTGTTTGGTCACTTGTTTATCGTGGCTGAATGGGTGTTCACCATCTTGTTCACCATCGAGTATGCGGCTCGACTTTTTTCCTCTCCCAACCGGTTGCGCTATGCGACCAGTTTTTTTGGGATCGTGGATTTGCTCTCGATACTGCCGACTTACCTGAGTCTTTTCTTGGTGGGTTGGCAGTATCTGCTGGTGGTGCGAATCTTGCGGGTGCTCAGGATTTTCCGGGTCTTGAAACTCATGGCCTATATGCAGCAGGCCGGTTTTTTGCTGACGGCGCTTAAAGCATCACGCCAAAAGATCATCGTGTTTTTCATGTCGATCATCATGCTGGTTACCGTGTTTGGCGCGATCATGTATGTGATCGAGGGGCCGGAGAACGGGTTTACCTCAATCCCGATTGGGATTTACTGGGCGATTGTTACCCTAACCACAGTCGGTTACGGCGATATCTCGCCGCTGACTCCGGTGGGACGTGCCATCGCCAGTCTGATCATGATCACGGGTTACTCGATCATCGCGGTGCCGACAGGAATCTTTACGGCCGAGCTCGCCAAAAAAGGGCGCCCACAGTTGCATGCAGTGTCGTGTCCTAAGTGCGGTAAATTTGGTCACGCAACCGGCGCTAACTTTTGTGATCGCTGCGGCGGAGAGATGCACCTGTAAAACTCAAGACTTTAGCAAAATGCCACCCAATCAGCCAAAACCACAAGTTTTGGCTGATTTTTTTATGGCAGGCTTTGAGGGCGCTGATCTGTGTGACTCTCGAGGTTGTTCAGGTATGGGTATAAAACCGCTGTGCCTATCGTCTTGGGTTTGGGTACTGATTGGATTGCTTTAACTCAGGGAGCCCATTAAGTAGCGACTTAATCGGCTACCTTTAGTAACGCCGCACAAATCAATGGCGCCCCTAGACCAAGATTGGATTAATTGCTCAAATCCTAGCCCAAAAAAACCCGCCAAGTGGCGGGTTTTTCATAACAACTTAAGTGTTAGGGCTTTTCAACGATCGCCGTCACACCTGTCTCTTATACACATCTCCGAGCCCACGAGACTAGGCATGATCTC
>OJBY01000352.1_pt1 | contig 25978 bp, 25 predicted proteins | sample 1591731 | NCBI WGS metagenome assembly OJBY01 (sample SAMN05416837, study PRJEB24817) | seawater metagenome | isolation source: Sea water | place: Canada:Atlantic | collected 2013-07
GAAACGCTGCGCCATCTCCTGAATGGCGCGCTGGTCTTCGGTAAGCTGGAACTGGTTCGTCACAAACCTACCCCATCGTCGGGATGAGGAAAGCATTGGAACCGTCGCCGCCGCCGTCGGGCCAGCGCTGGGTGACCTTCTTGGACTTGGTCCAGAACCTCAGGCCTTCCATGCCGTACTGGTCGATGTCGCCAAATCCGCTGCGCTTCCAGCCGCCGAAGCTGTGATAGCTGACCGGCACCGGGATCGGCACGTTGATTCCCACCATGCCAACATTCACGCGGGCGGCAAACTCGCGCGCGGCGTGGCCGTTGCGGGTGAAGATGCACACGCCATTGCCATACTGGTGTTCGCTGGGAAGACGCAGCGCCTCCTCGAAATCCTTCGCCCGCGCGATCTGCAGGACCGGGCCGAAGATCTCCTCCTTGTAGCTTTCCATGTCGGGCGTGACATGATCGAGCAGCGTCGGGCCGACGAAGAAGCCTTCCTCGTGACCCTGGAGCGTGAACCCGCGCCCATCGATAACGACCTCGGCGCCTTCCTTCTCCGCGGTGTCGATCCAGCTTTCGATGCGCGCCTTGTGTTCGGGCGTGACCACCGGGCCGTAATGGGCGTCCGGATCGTTCGATACGCCCACGCGCAGTGCATTGATTGCGGGGATCAGTTTTTCCTTCAACCGCTCTGCCGTATCCTCACCCACCGGCACCACCACGGGCAGCGCCATGCAGCGCTCACCCGCAGAACCGAAGGCCGCGCCCGACAGGTCGTTCACCACCTGATCGAGATCGGCATCGGGCATCACGATACCGTGGTTCTTCGCCCCGCCAAAAGCCTGAACGCGCTTGTGGTTGGCCGCGCCGCGTTCATAAATGTACTGCGCGATGTCGCTGGAGCCGACGAAGCTGATGGCAGCGATATCGGGATGGTCGAGAATGGCGTCGACCATTTCCTTGTCACCATGCACCACCTGCAACAGGCCTTCCGGAGCACCCGCTTCCAGGAAAAGCTCGGCCAGCCGCATCGGCACGCTGGGATCGCGTTCCGAAGGCTTGAGGATGAAGGCGTTGCCCGCCGCGATCGCCATGCCGAACATCCACATCGGGATCATTGCCGGGAAATTGAACGGCGTTATGCCCGCACCGATACCCAAAGGCTGACGCATGGAAAAAACGTCGATGCCTGGCCCAGCACTGGTGGTGTACTCGCCTTTGCTTGCCTGCGGGATGCCACAGGCGAACTCGATCACTTCCAGTCCGCGCTGCACGTCACCCTTGGCGTCATCCACCACCTTGCCGTGCTCGCTCGAAAGCAATTCGGCCAATTCCTGCATGTTGTCTTCGATCAGCTGCTTGAACTTGAACATCACTCGCGCGCGGCGCTGCGGGTTGGTGGCCGCCCATTCGGGCTGCACCTTCTTCGCGTTCTCCACCGCCCGAGCGAGCAGGGATGCGTCGCCAAGCGCCACTTCTGCCTGCACCTCGCCCGTCGAAGGGTTCCATATCTGGTGCTTGCGTCCGGTCGCGGTCGAACCGGCGCCGCCTGAAATGAAATGGTCGATCTGTCGCATGGGAAACGCATCCTCAAAAGTTGAAAGCCCTCCTTGCAAGACGGATAAGTTGCAGACAAGATCGAATTTTGCAGACATAAGCTGCAAATATGCAGGATTTGAACTGGAATGATGTGCGAGTCTTCCTCGCCGTCGCCGATGCAGGGCAACTTGGCCGCGCTGCACAAAAGCTGAAACTTGATCCAACCACGCTGGGCCGACGACTGAAACGCCTCGAACAGCGGCTCGAAGTCACGCTTTTTGAACGCAACAAACAGGGACAGGCGCTGACCGAAGCGGGTGAAGCGCTGCTCGCCAAGGCAGAAGGGATGGCCGAACTCGCGCGCAAGATCGAAGATGTTTCGGTATTGCATTCGGGTTTGAGCGGCACTTTACGGCTCAGCGTATCTGAAGGTTTTGGCAGCCAGTTCCTTACGCCCTATCTCAAGGCTTTCGCCAAGCAGCATCCGGCGCTTACGATCGAACTAGTGGCAAGCAGTGGTTTCCTCAGCCCATCGCGGCGCGAAGCCGACATTGCAGTCATGCTTTCCCGTCCCAAAGCCGGACCTGTGTTGTGCCGGAAGTTGTCAGATTATCGGCTTAAACTGTACGCCAGCCATTCTTACCTTCAACAGCATGGCAATCCCGCTACGCTTGCAGATCTTGATCGGGGCCATAGCTTCATAAGCTACGTACCGGACCTGCTCTATGCGCCCGAATTGAACTATCTCGACGATTTCCACTCGGGGATCGAAGCGCAAGTTCGATCCTCCAGCATCAACGCGCAATACAAGCTGGTCGAATCCGGCGCCGGGATCGGTGTACTGCCCTGTTTTATCGCCGACAGATCGACAGGTCTTAGCGCTGTTTGCCCAGAAAAGTTCATCGAGCGCAGTTTGTGGATCGTGACCCACCGCGACACCCAGACCCTCGCCAAAGTGCGGGCCGGTAAAGACTGGCTCAGGCAATGCGTGACGCAAGGGCGTGAACGGTTGCTTCCTGTTCCGGCAAGTTCTGCCGTCGATAGGTAAGCTGTAGACAGCGCACAAGCCTTGCGCGTTCTGGCGAAATGACGAGGCTTTTCGAACCCATCGCTTACCTGAACTAAAGCCGCTCAGCCCAGTTTGGTTTGCGGGATCGCCGTTTCGTTCGGCGGACGCGAGAGGTCTGTATCGGCCACTTCGTCGGTATGAACGTGAAAGTGCGCCAAGTTCGCTGCACCGAACTGGGTCGTCAGGGCGGTATCGGTGGCATCCCGACCGTGCGCCATGACAATCCTCGCGATCCGGGGCGTGTTGTGGCGCGCATCGAAAGTGTACCAGCGCCCGCCCAGGTAGGCTTCGAACCAGGCTGAAAAATCCATCGGGTAATCGACCGGCTCGATGCCGATATCGCCAAGATAGCCGGTGCAATACCGCGCTGGAATATTTACGGCTCGGCAAAGCGTTATCGCGAGGTGAGCGAAATCGCGGCAAACGCCGAAACGCTGGTCGAAGGCCGAGCGTGCCGTATGCTCGGTGCTTGCCTTCATGTAGTCGAAGTGAATTCTTTCATGAGCCGCGCCTACCAAGGCCTGCGCCCGCTCCCATCCCGGCTCGGTATGCTTTGCGATATCCCACGCCTCGTCTGCCAGCTTGCTCACTTCACAGTACCGAGAGCTGAAAAGAAACTGCAAGACTTCGTTGGGCAGTTCCTCGACCGGAACCTGTCTAGCATCTTGGTCCACCGCGTCCGGCTTTCCGCTGTCTGCGATTACGAAATCGGCGGACAGCGTCGTGCTGCCAGGGGGCAGAACCAGTCTGCTGCACACATTTCCGAAGTGGTCGATATAGGTTTGCACAGGCACATGGGGTTCGGTGTGTAATATCTCCGGAGTGCGCAAATCACCCTGCCGCTCTGGCCGCACATGCAAAAGGGCAAGCATCGGAACCGGAACTTCGGTCTCGAAGCGAAGATCGTAGCCTGTCCGGATCAGCATGACGCTTGCTGCTTTTCAGGAACACCGGGATGGCTGGTTTCTAAATCGAGTTGTTTGATGAGCACTTCGACATCCATATCGATATGGCTTCCCTTGCGGCCAACCCAGGTTCCCGAGAGCGGCGTTGCCTGTGCCGGTTCACGCGCGACAGCCACGCGAATGAGCCCGCAATTGCCGACAATACCATTCGTCGGATCAAATTCGATCCAGCCCGATCCCGGTATGAAGACCCGCAGCCAGGCATGGGTCGAGTGCCCGCCGATCCGCGTGCTTTCCTTGTCCGGCTGGTAAAGATAGCCCGACACGAAGCGAGCCGCGAAACCGAGTGCCCTTACCACCTCCATCATCAGCACGGCATAATCCCGGCACGTGCCTTTGCGAAGGGACAGGGTTTCCAGCGGTGTCTGGACGCCCTTCTCGTCTCGCGGCCTGTATTCGAAATCATCGTGAATTGCGTGGGTGAGACTGCTCAGGAGATCGAGCGTATCGGTTTGTCCGGCAGGCAAATAGCTGCGCGCCCAGGCATCGATCTTTCGATCGGGATCGGCGTAGCGTCGCTCGATCGAACGAAGGAGGTCGGGCATGTCCTCAGCCGAATAGGTAAATGGGTATTGCCTGGCGTAAGACTCGACGGCAATCTCGGCAGGCCCCGTGGGCAGGTGCTCCACCTCGGCGGTCGCGCGGATTTCCAGTCTGTCGGAGCGCGTATCGAATTGTGCGATAGCAACCGCATTGCCGAAAACGTCTTGCAGCCAGCGCAAGGATTGCGGTTCCGGATCGATCTGCAGTTCCGCATGGAGAACGCGCTGGTCATAGCTCTCTCGCGGGCGCACGAGAATGCGATGCTCACCGAATTCGACGTTTCGGCGATAGCGGTACCGGGTCACGTGGTTAATAGATACGGTCGGCATGGAACAGCGCCTGGCGCAAAACTTTCAAGACATATGGCTGATAATACTCTCCTTAACGCATCCGACTGCAAACCGGTCCGCAATAACGACGTAAACGTAACGGCCAGTCCGTTTTTCCTCGTCGGGGACCATGCAGGTTCGGCGGTACCATCCGCGCTCGGGGGTCTTGGCCTTCCCGATACAGAGCTGACAAAACATATCGCACTCGACATAGGAGTGCGGGCGTTGGGCTTGGAATTGGGAAAGAGGCTGGGAGCACCTTTCCAGTGGCAGCACTTCTCGCGGCTTGTCTGCGATTGCAATCGGCATCCCGGCAACGAAGAGTGGGCGCCGGAGATGAGTGACGGAATAGCCATCCCTGGCAATCACGGATTGAGCAGTGCCGACCTGCAGGCGCGTGAGAAGGAGATCTTCGAACCCTATCACGCGTCGATTGAGGCCGCTCTCGAGCAACGCCAACTGAAGGGAACGCCTACCGTATTCGTCTCACTGCACAGTTTCACGCCAGATATGGGAACTGAAGATCGGCCGTGGGAAGTGGCAGTCCTTCACGACGGGCGCGAAGACGCCTTCGCTCGCAGTGTCGTCGCACTTTTGCGCGCTATGGAAGACTATGAGGTTGGCGAAAACCAGCCTTATCAGATGGACGACACCGATTATACCGTCCCCCAGCATGCGTATCCACGCAAACTGCCCTATATCGAGCTAGAGGTCCGTCAGGACCGGCTGGCCTCCGAAGACGGAATTGCTCGCATGGCAGGTTTGCTCGCCACCGTCCTTACAAATGCGCTGTGACGCGCTACCCAGCAAAAAGACGCTCAGATCAAAACCGAGACGTCCCACTCGTCATCACCTTTCCGGACGAAGACGCTCGTGGCGGGAGGCATTTGCTGTACATCAAGATCGATGCTGTGTTCCCCGCACACCAGCCCATCCAAAGAAAGTCTCTGCAGAAATGCGGGTAATCGAGGCTTCTCGAAAGTGATCTTGCGTGGTGCCTCGACAGACATGCCCAATGCCGCCTGGGTAATCATGAAGGTGGTTGCGCTAGACCATGCTTGCGGGGCGCAGGCGACCGGGTAAAGCGTCGGGCCTCTGCCCCACCTGCGTCCGAAACCGCAGAAAAGCTCGGGAAAGCGCTGCTGATCGAAATACTGGGATGCCTCGAACAGCGCGGTGAACACCCTCTCTACCGGCTTTTTGAATCCATACCGGGCTAGCCCGGCCACGATCAGCGCATTGTCATGCGGCCAGATCGACCCGTTGTGATAGCTCATCGGGTTGTAGCGTTTTTCCCTTCGCGAAAGCGTTCGAATACCCCAGCCGGAAAAGACATCCGGGGCCAGCAACCGATCCGCGACAGCTTTTGCATGCTCTGGCACGGCAATGCCGGTGAAAAGGGCATGTCCGGCATTCGACGAGACAACCCGGCACGGTTCCTTGTTACCGTCAAAAGCAAGGATGAAGCAGCCCATTTCAGCGTCGAAAAAGGTTTCTGCAAAGCGATGCTTCAGGTCTGCCGCCTTCTCCTCCCAGGCCTTGGCGCTGTTGCTGTCGCCGCGCGCGGCAGCAAGCGATGCCATCGCGCGCCATGCTCCGTAGACATAGGCCTGCATCTCCACCAATGCGATCGGCCCCTCGGCAAGGCGCCCGTCGGAATGCGAAATAGCATCGTGACTGTCCTTCCAGCCCTGGTTGCGAAGCCCCTCTGCATTCCGGCGACCATATTCGAAAAAGCCGTCGCCGTCGCGATCGCCCGAGCTCTCGATCCAGCCAGCAGCCGCCTCGAGCTGCGGCCAAAGCTTTTCGATGGTTTCCTCGTCTCCCGTCCGCCGGAAGTACTCGCCAGCGAGATGGACGAAAAGCGGCGTGGAATCGACGCTACCGTAATAATGGCGGAACGGAACCTCGCCCGTATTAGCCATTTCTCCGCGACGGGTTTCGTGCAGGATCTTGCCCGGCTCCGCATCGGCGATGGGATCGTCTTCCTGCGCCTGCAATTCTCCAAGCCGAAGTAATGTCCCGCGTGAGAGCGAGGGATCGTACCATAGGGTCTGCAGTGCGGTTATCAGGGAATCCCGGCCAAACAGGGTGCAATACCATGGAATGCCCGCGTAGGCGGCAGGCCCCTGCGGCGTTTGCGTGGTCAATGTGGTAACATCGGCGATACTGCGCTCCAGCATCGTGTCGAACGCTGCATTGGAGGAGGAGATGCGGGGCCGCGCGATGCGGGCCTCCTGCCTGCCCTGTCGCAGCGCACGATAGGCCTTGAGATAGGCCCGCGCTGGATTGTCCGCAGCATCGTCATCGAAAGCGGCTCTGGTAAAGATGACCTGCTTCTGCCCCGGCTTCAGCTTGATATCGAAGCGGACCCGATTGCTACTCAACATATCGGGCAATGGCTCGAAGGTCATATGGGTGTGACGTTCTACCGCATCGAGGCCGGTATAGCGGTAACGTACCGAACCCTCGTGCAGGAGAGGCCCGTGCCGGGTGCCGCGCATCTTGCGCTTGCTTCCGCGCACCTCGAACATGTCGCAGAAATCCGAACCCAGCACGACCTCAAGGCTGAACTTGTGGGTTTGCCGATCGAAGTTCCGCACCGTCAGCCGCTCATAGCCGCTCCTGTCATAAAGGAACTTGGTGCGGCTGATATGAAGGGCGTCCGCCGGTATGCGCGCCCCATTTCGGTTGGTTACCCCCGGATTGGTAAGATCGACATTCAACGCGTCAAGGCGATCATCAATAGCCGACCCCAACAGCAGCGGATAGGTACCACACACCGTAAGCCGCCAGAACGAAAGGTGTCGGGTATCGCGGAAGAAAACTCCTTCCGGCGCATTTTCAGCGCCTACGACATCGCCGTGATTGTCAAAAAGCGCAAAGGCATCGCCATGTTTGACGGCGAGCATTCTGCGTTCCTGTGTCGAACTTGCCGCCTCCGTGAAGATTTGCGGGTCGCTCTCGGGAGGGGTGTCCATATTGCTGCCCACCGCCGCAACCGCGGTGCTCCCTTTAACCGTGTCTATGGAGATCAAATGGCCGGGTCAGATTTAAGTTTCTGCTTGGAGGTAAGAGTTTCCTCGTGCTGCCTGTCACCAAGCATGAAAGTGGCCGCACGATCTTTTGTCTTCTTACCATGACCGGTGATCAGTCTCTCATATACCCGGACGTAGTCTGCAGCCATCCTGCGAACGGTAAATTGTTCTTCAAACGCTGATCGCACTTCAACGCGCGGCAGCGCCAGCACCTCGTCTACCGCAATGACAGCTTCATCGAGATTGCCGACTATCCGGCCGGTTCGCCCGTTCTCAATGACTTCGGGAACGGAGCCGTTTCGCCATGCAACAACCGGGGTACCGCAAGACATGGCCTCGATCATCACCAGCCCGAAGGGTTCGGGCCAGTCGATAGGAAACAGAAGAGCACCGGCATTACCCAGTAGCTCGGCCTTCTGGTCTTCGTTTACCTCTCCCAGATATTCGACATTGTCATGAGCTTCGACAAGCGGTTCAATCTTCTGCTCCCAGTATTCGCGATCGACGTTGTCGATCTTGGCTGCAATCTTGAGTCGTTTGCCGCTACGAACTGCAATCTCTATTGCTCGGTCGGGTCGCTTCTCGGGGGAAATACGGCCGAGAAAAACAAGGTAGTCCCCGCCATCGGGGTTGTAGGGCAACATGTCTTCGGGAAGGCCGTGATAGATCGTGTCGATCCAGTTCACCGGTGGGAGCGGCAAGCGCTGGTTATTCGAAATCGAAATTAACGGCACATCGGAGAATGCGCGGTAGCAATCATACAATTCGGGTAGATCGAGACGCCCGTGAAGCGTCGTGATCGTCGGCGTACGCCAAGACGATATCGCCGGATAATGAAAGAGGTCGATATGGAAATGAACGATATCGAAATCATCCAATCGTCGCCGCACCCTTTCAACGAGACTGAGATGGTGCGGTACGAGGTTTTGCGCGCCATCGACCAGTCGCAGGGCCCTCGGCACACAAGGAACAAGCTCGCCTGCAGTTTGAGAATCGCCCGACGCGAACAAAGTAACTTCATGGCCTTGCCGAACAAGTTCTTCGGTCAGAAAATGAACGATGCGTTCGGTTCCACCGTAGAGTTTAGGTGGGCAACTTTCGGCCAAGGGGGCAATCTGAGCAATACGCATCGTTAACTTTCTGATGGTTCTATAAAGATAACATTCAAACCGCCATTTTCTCTGATGTCTAACGACAATATTCGACGTCAGGTTCTCTGTTCAAGACAAGATGAGATGTGCGGGACTCAAAGCGGCAGGAACTTATCGACGACACCGCCGGAGGCGCTTTCGACGGCGGGGGTCATAGTCGAACGCACAGTGACATCGTTTCCGCCGCTGTCCGAACCAATATCGATATCGTCGTGATACTCGGTGCCAGCGCACAGAGAGCGGGTTCCGGCAAATCCTGTGGCAGCCGAGGCAGCGAGAAACCCGGCAGGATTGTCTTTGGCGAAGCGGCGGGTTTCCCCAGCCAGTTCTCGCGGAGATTTGTCGTGCAGGCGGCTTGCCAGTCTATCCATCTCACGAGCGACGCCTGAAAGAACCACGGCGAACCAATCAGGAGCTGCGCTGTCGTCGCGCAATTGCTCAGCCGCCGTCTGCATCGCCGACGATGTTGATGTTGCGACGCGTCCTACGGCGTCTTTTTCCTCTTTGGCCTTTGCTTCACCCTGCTTCGCGGCAGTTTGTTTCAACCGCTTTGCATCGGCTTTCATTTCCTCTTTTTCGGCATGGCCGCGACTTGGCTCGGTCTGGGATGGGGTGCTGGATGGATCTGCCACTACGCTCTCCATTATCATGATAAATGAAAAATCATGCAGCGCGCAATTTGTTCCAGTCAAAACAGCACCTTAACTTATGTTTACTATGGCTGTGATGTGCAAATCTTCGGGCTGCTCAAAGCTATTCAACTACAACTGTCGAACCGCATAGCATTTCGATCAGCATCGCTCGAAGTGGTCAATTCGGTAACTTGTTTTGCAAGAACGGTGGCTTGCATTCCAAGGACACGCACGGCGAAACATCTCTACCGCTTCCTGACCGTTGACGGCGAGGTTGTTTGGTCCTGTCCAATTCACCAGCACACATAATCCGGTCGGCGCCAGCGCACTCCAGACGTGTTCGGCGGTAGCGGCGATCTCGTCCGCGCTGAGGAAATAGAGAACTTCAGACAGGACAATGAGATCGAATGAACCTTCGGGCCACTCGCGCGGTATCTCGCACCGTCGAAGATCAATGTTCCCGAAATCGCTCAGCCGCTCATCGGCAAGCGCCAGCGCACTGCTGGCCACGTCGATAGCCAAGAGGTGGTCACAGTAGGGCGCAAGTTCGCGAGTGAGCACTCCATTCGAGCAGCCGACCTCCAGCGCTCTCGCAAAACGTCTCCCTCCGAAATCCGAGAGAAGCTTCGCACGCTTCTCGCGCTCATAGCGGCTCGTCTCAAAACACCATGGATCCGGGTCTTTCGTATGGAGAGCCTCGAACGTGGCGCGTCTGCTTTGCTCCCTATCGTTCATGAATGAAGATTTCCGGATGGTCCGCGAAATGGCAGACCAGTTCCTGCGGCATAGTGAAACCGGCAGGATCGTCCCCGACAAGATCGGTGGTCTGCGACGCATAGGCTGCAATCGCACGTCGCTTCGCTTCGGCATGGCGGTCAGACGCAAAGATATATAGCTTGGAAGGCACCGATCGTGTGCCGAAGCGTCCCCAGATCGGGAAACTGAAGAGTTTAACGTCGAGGCCCTCGGCCAATTTCCTGGAAAGCAAGGCAGCGGTCTCATGATCGCAGTGCGGATCGCCGATCCACGTCGTCCATATCGCAGAGGCTGCACTATCGCGTGCAAAAGCAGCGATACGGACGAAATCGCCTTCCGACATAGCGGAAATATGGGAGGAACCGTCAGGCAGGTGGAGACGAAGAATTGGAATCTCAGCGCCCGGAGCAAGTGCGTTCAGCGCTTTTTCAAACTCCGTACGTCGTAATGCAACGAGTTGCTCAGGTCCAAATCGAAAAGAGTTGGGATGCGAACCTTCGCCATCGGTGCATAGGACAATTGCAACCTTGCGGCCGGCCGCGACCGCGGTGGCCAGAGCCGCGCCGCAACCAAGCGTCTCATCATCCGGATGCGGCGTTACGATAAGCAGGCAGCCAGGAGGTGCCAGGGCTTCGATCGAAATCTGCGGCGCGATTGCCGCTTGCCGCAGCATCGTATTCCGGGCGCCCAAGGGATCGATCACAAGTCCTCTAGGCGAGCGCCAGAAGCGACTAGGGCTTCCGCAGCGCGGGCCCTTTTGGCATCAGGTGCCGCCTGGCAGAGGAACAGGCTCAGATCGCGGCAAATCATTTCAACTTTGGAACCTTCGACATGCGCCGCCATGCCAAGCGCCTGCCGCGTCCGATCAATCACCAGGCGGCAACATTGTTCAGTGATCTCGCGCGCGAGCAAGGAATGGGTTGCTGCGTTTGGTGACGCGCCTGGGGCCTCCACCTTGCTGGCCGCGCGGATCAGCCACAGCCGCGCGGTTTCCACCGCGCAGGCGCATTCCACGATACGGCGTTGCTGGTGCGGATCGTCCGCGCGTTCCTTCTTAACAAGCATGTCCCGCATCGCGTCGAATAGGGCTTCCGCACCTCCGAGATGCGCGGCGCAGTAGCGCCAGATACCGCCTTCAAAATGCGGTTCGCGCAGATAGTCACCAGGTTCGCCCACGAGGTTTGCACGGGGGATTTCAAGGTCGCTGAAATCGTAATGGCCGGATCTGCTGGCGCGCATGCCTGCCATCCGCCAACGCGTCGGATCGCTTCTGTCGTCCTCAGCGGTCGGTGCAAGTAGCAACTGCAAACCAGCATCGGTAGTCGCTGTGACAATCGCGAGATCCACCGACTGCAATCCCGAGGCAAACTGCTTGACGCCTCCCAGCCGCAAATGATCCTCGGCGCATTCGAAGGTTAGCGGGGCCGTTGGTAAATCGGCACCCCAAACGCCCAGCAATGAGCCCTCGCGCACAGCCCCGAAACTGCTTTTTTGCAGATCTGCATCAGCGTAGAGCCACAGCAGCTTAACCGCATTCATGTGACCTTCGAAAAGGCGCGCTAAGGAAAGGTTGGCCCGGCCCAAGCGGCGAAGCGCGGTCAGGGCAGGGCCAGTTCCGGATGGTTCCGAACCCCAGCCATTGCCACCGTGGTTTTCTGGAAGGCAAGCGGTAAGCCAGCCTTCCCTTTCAAGCAGCCTGATTTCTTCCGACGGGTCTGCGTCGTGAGTATCGAGCGTCATCGCATTCGCGGCAATCTCTTGCAGGAAAGGTGGTGCTCTATCGTGCATCAACGGTCTCTGTCTGGCGTAGCAAACCCTGCGCTATGGCGAGTTCGTGAAGCACTTGCGTGTAGCGCAAGGGCGCCGCCTTGTCGCAGGCGAATGCGTTGGATCTCGCGAATTCTTCAGCACCTTGAGGCATGACCAGAGCAGGGTTTAGCCGCCGGGCTTTTCGAAACAAGTTCACGACCGATATCAGCCTGCCATCACATACGGGATCGTCCATTGTTGCACGCAGCGCGAGCGTCGTACCGCAACCGCCGTCTGCACGACCCACTATCCGCGCGGACGTGCGCGTCCCGCCGTCACGAATGGTAATCACCTTGTATCCCGATTGCAGCGCCAGTTCGCAAAGGGCGGAATCTTCTCCTGAAGATGGCAAGGGCAGCCCTCCGAGCGCTGTGTAAACAGGTGTTCGGATGGCCATGCTGGCTCCGCTGGCCCGATGGGCGAAAGTGCCGAAAACCCCTTCGGTCCACCGCACCCACAACTCCTCGATTACGTTGAAATAGGCGCGCTCCGCTTCGCCGACGTTCCGCACCCTATCGGGGAGGTCGGTAAGCTCGCCATCATCCAGCCGCACGTCCTCGCAAACTAGATCATGTCCCGAACTTGCTCGTTCCATCATATCGCGACACCAACCAGGTGCAACATGCGTATCGGCATCGGTGGTGAGCAGTACACCTGTAGGGACCATATGCGCGGCGACATCCATCGCGATGCGACGGGCATGGGGCGCATCGCGGATCGCCCTGTCGAATTCCAATTCCAGCGCACAACCTGCATGACCGTTAACGCGGAACCATTCGCGGATCAGGCCGAAAGACACGTCATCGCTGTCGTGCACGGCGAACACCACCGCTGCCTTCATATCCGCGTTCACGATCGCGGAATGCAAGGCCCCAAGGCATCGGGGGAGGAGTTCGGCTTCGTTATAAACTGGAACGGTAATGGCAAGATGCGCATCGGTTGCGGACCGATCCAGCAAATCGAGCAGTCCCACCTTCCCGGCGAACGCAGGCTGTTGCAAGGCATCGCGAACCGCATGCTGGCCGATACGACAGGCATGCGCATCAAACGTGACTATTTCATCGAAATGTGCCTCGCCTCTCGTTCGCAAGTTCATTTGGCGCCCATGCTGACGCTACGCTCGGCGAGGTTGTTGGGAGCAGACATACAATCTTCCTATGTAAGCACCTCGACACTCTATTCGCAGTGGTTCGGGTGAATTTAGAGCGAAACGCTATCTGGGAATTGGTGTGCTGGTATTCGGTTCCTCCAGGACTTTGCAAACTCTGACTCATTTCCTGACTATTGTTAATGTCGCGGTTTCGGTAGCCTCGATTTACGGCTGAGTACGCCAAGGCAGATGGTCGCCCGCGAAGCGTTATTGATAAAGTTTAAGAGTCGTTTTCCTGCAACCCAAACGGATCAGCGTCGTTAAACTTCCAACTGACCTGCAAGCGGAGAACTACCATGGCCGACGAATTCGATCTTTCCAAGGGTGGCGCCAACCATCAAAAACCCCAGGGCGAAGATGATGTGATGACGACTGCTCAGGGCTGTCCCATCTCCGACGATCAGAACTGGCTGACCGCCGGGCCACGAGGGCCACAGTTGCTTGAAGATCAGGCGGCACGGGAAAAGATTTTCCACTTCGACCATGAGCGCATACCCGAGCGAGTCGTTCATGCACGCGGCTATGGCGTGCACGGACACTTCGAGCTGACAAAAGCTATCCCGGAATATTCGCGGGCCAGGATTTTCAACGAGGAAGGGGTGAAGACCCCGACCTTTACTCGTTTCTCCACCGTTGCCGGAAACAAGGGTTCACCAGACCTTGCCCGCGATGTGCGCGGCTTCGCCACGAAGTTCTATACCCCCGAAGGCAACTGGGATCTGGTCGGCAACAATATTCCGGTTTTCTTCATTCAGGACGCTATCAAGTTTCCCGATCTTATCCACGCAGCCAAGCCTGCCCGTGATCGCGGATTTCCGCAGGCGCAGACGGCGCACGACAACTTCTGGGATTTCATCTCCCTAAGTCCGGAAGCCATGCACATGGTCATGTGGATCATGTCGGATCGCGCCATCCCTCGCAGCTTCCGCTTCATGGAGGGGTTCGGCGTTCACACCTTCCGCCTCGTGAACGAGCAGGGCAAATCCCATTTCGTGAAGTTCCACTGGAAGCCGCGGCTGGGCTTGCAGTCGGTGATCTGGAACGAGGCGCTGAAGGTGAACGGTGCTGACCCCGATTTCCATCGTCGCGACATGTGGGATGCAATCGACGCTGGCAATTTCCCACAGTGGGATCTGGGCATTCAGGTATTCGATGATGAATTCGCCGAAAAATTCGAATTCGATGTCCTGGATGCGACCAAGATTATCCCTGAAGAGCAAGTTCCGGTCGAGATTATCGGCACCCTGACACTGGACGCAAATGTCGACAATTTCTTCGCGGAAACAGAGCAGGTCGCTTTCTGCACGCAGAATATCGTTCCCGGCATCGATCATTCGGATGATCCGCTACTGCAAGGTCGCAATTTCAGCTATCTCGATACCCAGCTAAAACGGCTGGGTGGCCCCAACTTCACCCATATCCCGATCAATGCCCCCAAGTGTCCCGTGCGCCATTTCCAGCAGGACGGTCACATGGCCATGCATAACCCCAAAGGCCGGGCGAATTACGAGCCCAACAGCTGGGGCATGGGCGATGGGATGGAAGAAGAGCGCGGACCACGCGCCTGCCCCGATCGCGGATTCGAAAGTTACCCGGCAGAAATTTCGGGGACGAAAGTACGGGTGCGCAGCGAAACTTTCGCCGATCACTACAGTCAGGCGCGCCAATTCTACATTTCGCAGACGCCTGTTGAACAGATGCACATGTCCAACGCCCTCACGTTTGAACTTTCCAAGGTCGAGCGCATGGATATTCGCAAACGCATGGTTGGACATCTACGCCATATCGACGATGGTCTGGCGCAAGAAGTTGCCGATGGCCTCGGTCTGCCGGAGCTTCCGGAGAAGGTTCCTTTCGCACGCAAACCGATTACCGATCTGCCGGAAAGCCCTGCCCTTTCTATCATCAAAAACGGACCTGACAGTTTCAAGGGTCGCAAGCTCGGCATCTACATCGCCGAGGGCGCTGATGCGAGCGTTGTGAAAGCCCTGCAGGATGCAGCAAAAGCTGCCGGCGCAATGGCCGAGATCGTGGCGCCCCATGTGGCGGGTGCGAAGCTGTCTGACGGGAATTTCATGGAAGCCGCCGAGAAGATCGATGGCGGCCCGTCGGTGGTATACGATGCTGTGGCCGTGGTGATGAGCGAGAAATCGGCCAAACGTTTCAACACGGACAAACCCAGCATCGATTTCGTAAACGATGCCTTCGCTCACGCAAAATTCGTGGCTTACGTTCCTTCTGTGCAGCCGCTGTTCGAATCCGCGGGCGTCTGGAACTGGATGGATGAAGGCTTTGCCGATGTATCTTCGGGTAAAGATGCCGCGAAGACGTTCATTGAGAAATGCGGAAGCCTGCGCTTCTGGGACCGCGAAAGTGTGAAACAGGATTGACCTCTGGCCGCACTGGCCAGACGTAAGTACAGTCCCGTCGCCCCCTTCTCCGGTGTGGGGAGGCGGGATGTCGGTCCACGGTATCTTTTTTGAACTCAGTGCTGTCAGGTCATATCATACGAACGATAGCAACCGGATCCAGGCGATGACCGATATGGCTCAGGTGGCCATGACAGCTTCTTCGCCAATCTAGGCAGCGACTATGTCTGCTGGAGCGTGACCGGGCTTTATTTTCCATCGGTCCGCGCGTGACGATGCCCCCAGCCGAGCGTCCAAGCCATTGAGGCTGGACCTGATTACTGCGGCGGCGAAATACCGTGTTCGAGTGCTAACGCATTGCTGCGGGCATTGGTCGACGGCTCCATCTGTGCGCAGTAAGATATGTCGCACTCTGGGCGAATAGCGTCGACTGGGGAGGAATTCGACATAAACATCGTCGATGGCCTGAATTCGGGCCGCAATCCGCCAAGTGTGCCGACCGCAGCCCGTACGTCGGGATGGACGTAAGAGCCCTGCATGGCTATTTCCTAGCATCAGTGCCTAGCGGTTGCGCTGGAAAAGTCTCGCTTCCCTCACCGTCATTTAGCGAATGTTTCTGACTTTTTGCCCGCCCATTGCGTCTTGGACAAGGAACTGAAGCTTAGAGCTGCGTGCCCCTGAAAATCATCTCTAGACTGGCAAGCGATGTTGCAATAAAAAACATTTATGATTGTTTTATCTGGCAGCTCGGTTATGGTCACTTGACGAGATTGGAGAAGGGTAAAATGGACGCGATTGAAACTGCTCGGATCAAGGAACGGATGGAATTTGAGGCAGGTCGCAAGGGTCCCCCGACAGATTTTCCCAAGCTTCCTGCAATTCCGGCTGGGCGATATACCGACTCGCAGTTTCTTGCTTTAGAGCGTGAGCGGATGTGGAAGCGTGCATGGCTATATGCCTGTCATGCAGACGAGATACCCGAACCAGGTGATTGGAAACTGGTCCGCAACACAGGTTCCCCAGTCATAATCGTTCGGGATCTGAACGGCAGTTTTCGCGCGTTCTACAACACATGCCAGCATCGCGGCGCCCCTCTGGTGACGGGGGAGTCGGGAAATGGACGCGGTTTCGTTTGCGGCTATCACGGGTGGTCCTACACGCTCGAAGGAAAGCTGACTGCGGTAAGGGACAAGCGCGACTTCACCGATTTCGATTTTTCATGTAACTCGCTCAAGCAACTGAGCTGCGAGAATATCGGCAAACTGATTTTCATCAACGAGGATCCCGAGGCGGAAGACCTTCGCTCCCACCTGGGGCCGATGGCTGCCGAACTGGAACAGTACCGGTTCGACAAGCTGGATTTCGTGGAAAGCCGATCGTACGAGGTCGAGTGCAACGTGAAGGTTCTGATCGACGCGTTTCTCGAGGTGTATCACCTTAAGTCGATCCACCAGAAATCGGTCGACCGGTTCCTTGATCACCGGGGCATGACAGCAACACTATGGCCCGGCGGACACTCGCGCATGGTCACTCCCAACAAGCGGCCGGATTGGCAGGACCCCGGCACGATCGGTATGCCGAAGCTCGAAGAGGTCACGGAAATTCCGCGCGACAACAACGTCAGCTATATGATCTATCCGAACTTCGTGATGCCGCCGTCGGATAGCGGGATACCCCTGTTGCAATTCTGGCCTACCGGGAACAACAGTTGCCGCGTGGTATCGACGTGGATTGCACCCGAACACGATCGTGACGATCCTCGTCCCAAGTGGGAGGAACGCACGGCCAACTGGGAGCGAATTCTTTATGAAGATCTGCAATACGCACCGCAGATTCAGGAATCGCTGGAATCTCCAGGGTTCGTGGGAATGCCGCTGAACTATCAGGAGCGCCGCATCTACCACTGGCATGAAGAACTCGACCGCCGTATCGGCGACAATTACCTTCCCCGGGAGCACGCCGTCCAGCAGGTTCTGGAACCATGGGTGCAGGCGTGAACAGGATGGAGCGTATGGAGCGAGAGCCCTCTGCAAAGCAGGATTTTGGTTTCACGGACGGTGAATTGGCAGAACTCCCCACGGTTTATCGGGACGGTCTGCTGGAAGGGCAGGTTGTCGTAATAAGTGGTGGTGGATCCGGTATCGGCAAGGGGATCGCCTTCCTTTGTGCAAGGCTGGGTGCGCAAGTGGTGATATGCGGACGAACCGAAGATCGTCTTGTGGCCGCGTGCGATGCGATGGAGAAGGCGGGCTGTCGTCGGCCTTTGCATGTGCCCATGTCGGTGCGCGAACCCGACGCTGTTGACGATCTTTACGCGACGGTTTTCAGCAAGTTCGGCAAGGTAGACCACCTGATTAGCAACGCGGGCGGCCAGTTCCCGCAGAACGCAATAGATTTCAGTCGCAAGGGATGGAGCTCGGTTATCGATCTCAATCTCAATGGCACCTGGTGGATGACCCAGACACTGGCGCAAAAGTGGCAGGAACTGGGAACTCCGGGCAACATCATCAGCATCGTCGCCAATGTGGAGCGCGGGATGCCGCAGGCAGCGCATACCTGCGCCGCGCGCGCGGGTGTTATCTATCTTTCTAAAACTCTCGCCACGGAATGGGCGCCGCTCAACATCCGGGTGAACTGCATCGCCCCCGGCGTTGTCGAGAGCGAAGGCTTCCGCGTCTATCCGCCAGAAGCGCTGCAACGCTTTCACGATGCCAATCCGATGAAGCGCCGTGGGAACGTCTGGGATATTGCCGAGGCTTGTGTCTACATGATGGCACCATCGGCCGATTTCATCACAGGGGAATTGCTGGTGATCGACGGAGGGCAAGCGCAGAACGGGGTCGTATGGCCAGCAGGCCGACCCGACTGGTTCGGCGGTTCGGTATCGGACCGCACCTGAACAAGGCGACAGGGGTGCTGAGTGGCGGAGCGGCAGGAGGACAAGCCGCTCCACTCCTTATCAGGCTGTTTCAGCCGGCTTGCCTTCAAGTTTTTCGATCAGATCCTGACGAAGGCGAAACTTCTGTATCTTCGATGTCGACATCGGCCATTCGGTGACAAAATGAATGGCGCGCGGCAGTTTGAAGTTGGATATCTTCCCACGGCAATGCTCGATCAGTTCTTCCTCGCTCGCCTTCTCTCCCTTTGACAGTTCGATGAAGCCCACAGGCACTTCGACATAGCGGTCGTCAGGGATACCAACGACTTGTGCGAGCTTCACGGCGTCGTGTGACTGGAGCGCATTTTCAATTTCTGCTGCAGCAACGTTCTCACCGCCGACCTTCAGCATGTCCTTCGTGCGTCCGTGGAACAGAATTGTGCCGTTCTCATCCAGCGATCCGATGTCGCCTGTATGCAACCACCCGTCGCGCATGCATTCGGAAGTCTTGTCGGGCGCGTTGTAATAGCCACCCAGCATGTTTGGCCCGCGCGCGCATATCTCACCACGCTCGCCAGTGGCGCATTCCTCGCCGGTCTCGATATCGACAATTCTGACATCCCACTCCTCCAGAGGAACGCCCAGACGCGTCGTCCGGCTTTCGAGGCTTTCGTCCAGCTTGCTGGTGCAGATCGTACCTGCGGCCTCTGTCAGACCATAGGTGCCCACGTGGATGATCGATGGCATGGCATCGATCATGGCGTTTTTGATCCAATCGGGCTGAACCGCGAAATTGCTGTTCATCAGCCGCATAGTGGAAAGATCGGTCTGGCTGAAATTCTCGTGCGAGATCAGATCCTGCATGATGGTGACGAAAGTGGGATAGGCGATCGTCGCACCTTCGGCCTCCAGCATCTTGAGCGCAGTTCCCGCATCGAAATAGGAGACAGTGAGGTAGGCACCGCCTGCATCGAGGATCATCATCATCGGCAGGATTCCGGCGATGTGATAGATGGGCAGCGGCGACCAGACCTTGTCCTCCTCCGTAACCTCATAGCGCTTGCCCAGGTTACGGCTGTTGCCCACGATCGCCCGGTTGCTGATGATGCAGCCCTTGGGATTGGAAGTGGTGCCCGAGGTATAAAGGATAAGCGCCGTATCGGCAGGCTCGACTGCATCGATAGACTTGTCGATGCTGGATTGCGGTGTCTTTTCAGCCAGTTTAAACGCGTCACGTTTTGAAAGAATGCCTTTCCCGCATTCGTCTTCCAGGCAGATGATCTGACGAAGCGCTGGCGCCTCAGGCAAATCGAGCGCGAGCGGATCGGCTGCATCCCTCAGCGTAGGCAGAGCCTGGTGCAGTCGCTCCTCGAAATTAAGCGAGCTTGCCACCTGCCCCGTCGTGACCATGACGCGAAGCGAGGCATCCTGCGTGAGATAGGCCAGTTCGCCGGGTTGGTAGCGGGCATTGATCGGAACCGTTACGGCGCCCAATATCGCGCACCCGGCCAGCACCTCCACGAATTCGCTACAGGTCGGGAGGAGGATGCCGACGTGGTCATGCCGCTCGACACCAAGCGCTGCCAGCGACCGGGCCCAAAGACTGGCGGACTCGAACAGTTGCTTGTGCGTCAGGCGCGATTCGGGAAATACAATCGCATCATGGTCTCCGGACGTCTGCATCTTCTCGCGCAGTATTCGTCCGATCGTATAATAGTCTTCAGCCATCTCTCTCTCCAGTCGCGCAGCCGGACACGTTGTTCGCTGCCTCTTTAAAGCTCGCGCAGCAGTGTTTTCTCATCGCCGTCCCAATCTTCGGCGGCCTTGCGGATAGCCGCGAAAAATTTGCTGATCGCCGCCCCGCTTTCCAGAACCTCCACCATGTGACCAAGTGTGTCGCGGCAATCGATGTAGCTGAAACGCACCCCGGCAAAGCTGCCGCTGCTGGCAATGGCAAAGCCCTGCTGGGTGTATCGGCGGACTTCAGCTTCGTAGTCGTCGGCCATTATGGCAACATGGTGCATGGCTTCTTGCCCCTCGGCCACGCTGTCCCGATAGCACGACGGGTTCTGATCGTGCTGTTGGACCAGTTCCACCTGCACCGGACCTGCCTGCGCAATCGCGGTCGAGAAATCGACCGGCCCCGGTGCGCCGCGATAGATCGGATCCGTAATACCGATATGCCGATTGATCAGGAAAGGGCCGATACCGGTGGCACGGTGCCACCGCCGCACGGCTTCCTCCAGATCGCAAACGACCCATGACATCTGGAAGATTCCCGGGGGCCGGATACCTTCATTCATCGACAACTTTCCTCGTCACTTCGGTTCGGACATATATTAGCAGCGCCGACGCCGGTGTAAACATACAGTCATGCTTGTTTTTTTATAATTGCTCGGTAGCAATGAGCGCGGAAGGAGAAATGGCGATGTCACCGCGGCCCAAACGCAAGTTCGAGGATCTGGAAGTGGGGGAAATGCGCGTCTCGCCTTTGCGCACCGTAACACAGGCGGAAATCGTGGAATTTGCGGAGAAATACGATCCACAGTGGTTTCATTCCGATCCCGAAGCAGCGCGTGATTCCGTGTTTGGCGAGGTGGTGGCAAGCGGCGTGCATGTACTCGCGATCTGGCGCCAGCTGGATCATGCAATAAACAGCGACATAGATTTCGTCTGCGGCGTGGGCTTTGACAATTTTCGGCTCAAGTCGGCGCTACGCCCGGACGACACGGTCTATGCGAAGTCACGGATCATCTCGCTGGAGCCGTCACGCAGCGGCAAACCTCGCGGGACGGCCGTGACATATTATGAACTGATCAACCAGCACGGCGATATCGTGTTGCAATTCGAGAGCATCAATCTCGTCCATACACGGGCAAAGGCGTAGCGTGGTCAACCCGCTTTCAATCCGGACGCAAGGGCAGCGGCCTTGGCGGTAGCATCCCGCATCTCCTTTTCGACATCTTCCGGCGCGCCGAAGGTGGGGGATATGTTGATGCGGTCTACCTTTCCGACGCCGATGAAGTTGAGCCAGGCCTCCAGATACGAAGTCTGGAATTCCAGCGGTGCAAGCTGCTCGTCCTTGCCGAAAGGCATGGCGCTGGCTGCGAACAAGACGGCAGATTTGCCCTGTGCCAGCCCCACGACATTGCCGTCACTGTCGTTGGTGAATGTCATACCCGGTTGGGTGACGACATCGACAAAATGCTTGAGTCTGTAAGGAATGCCGAAGTTCCACATCGGTGTACTGATCACGAAATGATCGAACCACAGGAAATCGTCGCACATTTCCCGAATGGCTGACCAATCCTGCGCAAGGTCAGCCGGAACGGCCTGCCCGCGTATCAGATCATAGCGGGCCTCGATCATCCCCTCGCCAAGCGAAGGCAGTTGCATGTCCCACAACGCCCAATGCTCTATCGTGGGGTTGCCGGGCAAGCTGGAGAGGTAACGCTGTGCCACTTCGCGCGATCGCGAGCGATTGGCGCGCGGACTGGCATCCAAATGCAATATCTTCACAAGGTTATTCCGCCGCAGCGTCCAGCCGCACGTCCAAATCGACGAAGACGCCCTCGCCGGTTTCTTCGCATTTCCACGCCTTGATCGGCTTGTCCGTCAGATCGCCCTTCGGGCATCCGTTGCGCAGATCGAAGCGAACGCCGTGTAATGGGCAGAAGATGAAAACCTTCCTGACCTTGCCGCTTGCCAACTCCTGGTAGGCGTGGCTGCAACGGTTCTCCACGGCGAAAACGCCATGTTCTGTTCGCACCAGCAGCACCTGCTCCCCGCCATGGCTTACCACAAGGGTGCCTCCGGGAGCCACCTCGTCCGGGGTCGCGATCTTTTCCAGAGCCATGTTAACGCCTCTGATCGAATCGGCGTCCGACCATCGCGCTCGCGATGTTGGTCTTCTGGATATCGATGGCCCCGCCAGCAATCCCCCAGCCCCAGGCATCGCGCATCCGGCGCTCCATCGGAAATTCCTTGCTGTATCCATAGGCGCCCATGAGCTGAACGGCATTACCCGTTACCTCGCGCGAGATGGAGTTTGCAAAGCACTTGGCCACGGAACTGTCCTGGATCGAAGGCAGGCCATCCTGCGCATTCGCAGCAGCCCGCCAGATCAGCAGGCGTGCGGCATCCACGTTCATCTGCATCTCGGCCAGCTTTAACTGCACCGCCTGGAAATCCACGATCGATTTGCCGAACTGCTTTCGCTCCTGAACGTATTCCAGCACGTCTTCCAGCGCGCCGGACGCCTGGGCGAGCGACATGGTTGCATTGCCACACCTCTCCAGATCGAAGGCTTCCATCAGCTTGCGAAAACCCCCGGCGGGCACGATCACGTTCTCTGCAGGGATCCTGCAATCGTCGAGATTGATGTCCGAAGAAGGAATGCCGCGAAAACCCATGAGCTGCTCGTTGGGGCCAAAGCTGAGGCCCGGCGTTCCGGCATCGATGAAGACGGCCCCGATACCCTTCGCGCCGCGATCATCGGACATGCGGCAATAGACGACATAGCCATCGGCATGCCCCCCGCCTGAACACCAGCGTTTCGTCCCGTTGATGACGTAGTCGTCGCCGTCGGGAACGGCCCTGGTGGCAAGATCGGTCAAGGCGCTGCCAGCATCGGGTTCCGACATGCTGACAGCAACCACCATGTCGCCGTTGCACACTGCGGGCACCACACGGCTTTTCAGTGCATCGCTGCCGAAGCGTTCGATAGCGCGCACGGGGCCAACGCAAGACTCGAAAATCGGAAAAGCGACTGCCGAGGAAATCTTGCCGAACTCTTCCAGCACGATCAGGGCTTCCAGGTTGCCCAGCCCCATACCGCCCAGCTCTTCCGGCACATTCATGCCCAGAAAGCCCAGTTCCGCGTACTGTTTTATCAGTTCATGACTTGGGGGGACATTCTCTTCTTCCAGTCGCGCAGCAACCTGGGGAAGAGTTTCGCGCGCAAAGCGACGAGCCGCTTCCTGCAGTTCGCGCTGATCGTCGGTAAGTGAAAAGTTCATTGGTGCTCCGATGTCTCGCCGGTCCGAGTGCTCGCCCGGTGGGATCTATTCCTTCTCGAATACGAGAAGCACGTTGCCCGGCATGTGGAAGTACAAACCGTAGCCGCTATTCGCAATGAGGTGCCCCTCATAAACGGCTGGTCCAGGCCCGCTCATGCCCCCGCCACGTCCGGTTTGACCGGTGATCGTCGATACCGGCTGACGCGTATCGTGGGACCACAGGACCGCGCCCGTCTCGCTGTCATAAGCGCGCAAGCGGCCATCCAGATGCCCGGCAATCACCGCCCCCGGAATGGCCGTAGCCGCTGCGGAAATACCCGGATCGCAGAATTGCTCTCCCTCGCAGATATTGTCCGCGTGGTTGCGCCAGAGTATCTCTCCGCTGGCCGCGTCCACAGCATGAATGCCCGCACCATTGATGGCAGCATCGTAGACGCGACCGTCATGGGTATCTTCCAGATCGACAATCGGAACGAACACCTGCTGGCCTGAACGAGCCATGCCGAAATGCACCCCGCCCTGCGTTCCGCCATGACCGAGGCGTTGCTGCCATGCGATCTCGCCAGTATCGGCATCCACGCCGTAGGTAACGCCCGATTTCTGACCGACCACGATCATGTCCCGGCCATCGTCGATGGGCACGATGATAGCAGAAGCCGCGATATCCAGGTCTGGCCCTTCCTCTTCAGGGCAGTTTTCGTTGCCCATCATGCAACCCACGTTCCATGCATCGTTCTGCGTGAACTGAACTTGCCACAGCTTACGCCCCGTTCTGGCATCCACCGCAAACAAGGCATCGCTGTTCTCATCGGCGGGCGAGGAATAATTTTCGCCCGAACCGAAATAGAAGCGATCACGCTTTTCGTCATAGGTTGGGCTGTTCCAGACTGGTGCGCCGGAAGGACCGAGAATTTGCGCTCCTGCACTGGTGGTTCCCTGGGAGACGGGCTCATCAGGCACAGTATGGGACTTCCACACCTGTTCACCTGTTGCGGTATCGAGCGCCACGACGCTTCCCCTGAAAGTGCAACAGCTGTAATTGGGATCGGCAGCCGACGTTACCTCCAGTGACGATACCGGCACGGCCAGCAGGCCACCGCCCAGCGCGGGTGTTCCGGTAATCGTGGCATTGGCGTGGTCGTCAACTTGCGTGCGCCACAACTGCTCGCCCGATTTCGCATCTATGGCATAGACCCGGCCGAGGATGTCGCCAAAGTACAAGCGCTTGTCTTGCGCATCGGCAACGATTCCGGTGCGAACTTCGGCACCTGCCCGATAGGTCCAGCGGGCGCAGCCGCTATCGAGGTCGAAAGCATAGACCGTTCCCGACTGGCTGCCGACAAACACGGTGTTCCAACCGACCGCCGGCTGCGAGCGAGCCCTGATCGCCCCAGGGAATGCAAATGCCCATTTCAGACGCAAGCCCGACACGTCCTCGCCGGTCAGGCCACCGATCGCCTCTGGCACGAACCGTGAATTGTCATGCCCCCAGCCCACCTGGGCAGGCGGTGCGGCATCAAGGTCGAGCGCGGGGTTCTGGCAAGCGGGCGGCGGCGCCGGTGGCTGATACTCGTCCAGTTCGGACCGGGCGAGATACTCGGCAATATGAAGCTGCTCTTCTTCCGAAAGACGGGCAGCCTGCTGCTGCATGACCCCTTCGGACATGGAAGTCAGCACGGTGTCAGGTTCTAGCATCTCCAGCCAGACGACTGCAGGAGCCTTGGGTGCAGCCCCGCTGTGGCACGCAAGACAGTTCTGCGCGAAAAGCTGCCCGCCTGGATGAGTTTTCAGATCAATCGGATCGCCAAACCGCGCCTGAAACTCATCGGTGGACGCGACCCTGCTGGGTTCCACCCCGTTTTCGGCAAGGTCAGTTTCTGCAGAGCCAACTTCCACAGGGGATGTGTCAGTGCTTGTGCAGGCGGCACCACCCCCCAGGGCGAGCAAGGCTCCCCCTAAGAGGCGAAGCAGATTACGATTAGTTGCCAAAGCTGAACCCCACTTCCAGTGCGAAGAAGCGCGGACGCCCAAACTGGCTGTTGAGCCACAGGCCCGCCACGTTCTGTGATGCCGTGTTATAACGCTCGTCCGTCAAGTTCTGTCCGATCAAACGGACGTAATAACGGTCGTCGATCTGGTTCAGTGTGATCGAGGCGTTTGCCAGCGTACGGGCATCGAGGAAAGTGCTGCCCAGCGGATCGTCGATTGCCTGCGCATAGAGGCTTCTGCTTTGATGCGCGAGACTGCCGTTGAAGACGAGTTCGAACTCATTGGAAATGTCCGTCCGATAGGTGCCGTCTACGGTCCACTGCCATTCCGGCGCACGGTCCAGCGGCGAGGTGGACAGATCGTAACCGGCGTTGGGTGCGTTGTATTCGCCGTAGCGAGCATCCTGATAACCCAGAACGCCGCGCAGCGTCAGGCCGTCAACAGGCTCTGCCGTCAGCTCCGCTTCGATGCCGGAAACCTTGGCGCTGGCCGCATTCAAGAAGATGGTTACCTGATTGGGGGCACCATTGACGACCAGCGGCACGTTCAACTGACGCTGCAGATCATTGTATTTCACATGGAAGCCAGTGAGGTTGACCCGCAGCAAATTCCGGAAGAATTCGGCCTTGAAACCGGCTTCGATACTGTCTGCCGTTTCAGGATCGGTTGCCCGCGCAGCTTCGGCGAACGCTTCAAGGTCATTTCCTGTCTCTTATACACATCTCCGAGCCCACGAGACTAGGCATGATCTCG
>OJBY01000353.1_pt1 | contig 25890 bp, 29 predicted proteins | sample 1591731 | NCBI WGS metagenome assembly OJBY01 (sample SAMN05416837, study PRJEB24817) | seawater metagenome | isolation source: Sea water | place: Canada:Atlantic | collected 2013-07
TCTACACTATCCTCTTCGTCGGCAGCGTCAGATGTGTATAAGAGACAGGCTGGAAGCGGACAATCGTTTTGCGGGGCTGGAAGGCCAGCTTCCCAACTTGCGCAAGGCTGTCGAGAACGCGTCTTCTGCGCAGGAAACAGCGCGGGCCGAGCTATCGGATTTGCAGCGTGACCTCGTGGCGCAGGAGCGCGAACTCAACACCGGCGCCGAAGCCGAGCGACAGGCGCTGCGCGCGCTCGATCAGGCGGAGGCACGGCGCGATCGGCTGGCCGCCCGGCGCGAGGAACTGGCAAACAGCGGCAAGGATTTGCGGGAACAGCGCGAGGCAGCGCAGGCCGATCTCGATGCGGCAAAGAGGAAGAAGGCCGAACTGCCCGATCCCGAAAGCGGGCGCGCCGCGCTGGAGGCATCGCGCGCGAAGAACGAGGCCGCGCGAGAGGCGGCGCAATCCGCCACCGCCGCGCTCGCCGCCCACGATCAAGCTTTGGCCGTGGCACGTGAGCGGGTGGCCACCCAGCGCAAGGACATGGCCGCATGGCAGGCGCGCGCTGGCGATGCTGCCAACCGCCTTGCCGGAATGGAAGCCCGGTTCGAGGAAATCGCAGAGGAACGCGCGGTGATAGCCGCCAAGCCAGCAGGGCTGATCAAGGAGATCGAGGGCGGAGAGGCCGTGCGCGCGCGCCTGACCGAGGAACTGGCGAAGGCCGAGGCCGCCATGCGCGAAGCGGAGGAACAGGCGCGCGCAGCCGACGCGAAGCTGACCGAGGTAAACGAGACACTCTCTACCGCTCGCGAGGAACGCGCCACTTTGGCTACGCGCGCCGAGAACGAGGAACAGCGCCGCGAGGAAATGGCGCGCGCTTCAGGTGAACGCTTCCAGTCCCCGCCCCCGCTTCTGCCGAACAAGTTAGAATTCGACGAGGCGACGGTGAAAGACTCCGCCGCCGAGAACGAGGAGATGGAGCGCCTCACCGCCAGCCGGGAGCGGATCGGTCCCGTCAACCTCGTGGCCGCAGACGAGCTGGAGCGGATCGAGGCGGAGCACGGCGCCAGCGCTCAGGAACAGGCCGAACTGGCCGAAGCCGTCACGCGCCTGCGCGGCTCTATCGGCAATCTCAACCGCGAGGGGCGCGAACGCCTGCGCAAGGCGTTCGAGGAAGTGGACGGCCATTTCCGCAAGCTGTTCAGCCGCCTGTTTGAAGGCGGGCAGGCGCATCTGGCGATGGTGGACAGTGATGATCCGCTGGAAGCGGGCCTTGAAATCTACGCCCAGCCGCCAGGCAAGCGGTTGCAGTCTCTCAGCCTGCTGTCAGGCGGCGAACAGGCCCTGACCGCGACCGCTTTGATATTCGGGCTGTTCCTCACCAACCCGGCCCCGATCTGCGTGCTGGACGAGGTGGATGCCCCGCTGGACGATGCGAACATCGAACGCTTCTGCGACCTGCTGGACGCGATGAACCGCGACACCAAGACCCGCTACCTGATAGTCACCCACAACGCTGTCACCATGAGCCGCATGCACCGCCTGTTCGGCGTAACGATGGTGGAACGCGGCATCTCGCGGCTGGTGAGCGTGGACCTGGGCGAAGCGGAAGCGATGGCGGCGGAGTAGCACGACATGCGGCATAATTCTCTAGGTGTCCTTGCGGCACTGTGTCTGTCCTTCACTGCTTGCGACACGCGCGAACCGGTAATGTCAGACGCGGACGTAGCGCTGCTCCGCGACACCTATCCACACATGAAAGAAGAATGCATTGAGCTTATGCGATTCGAAGGGGTCTATAGTTACCCTGTCGAAGTCGACAGATGCTTTCCAATGACCGAGCCACGAAAGTTTCATGGTGTTTGGCGAACACAGTTTGAAGGTTCGATCTTCTGCCCAAATGCGACCGACCTTTGTCAGCCCACGATTGAGGGACCGATTGCCTGGCTGTCCACATCCGCAGGCGTCGAGCTTCCTATCGAACCCGCAACCGGGCGTGAGCCACGGTATTTCGAATTGGTTTTCGTGGGCCGATCCACCAAGGAAAAAGGCAATTACGGTCACATGGGGGCGTCCGATTACGAAATTCTAGTCGATGACCTGATTTCCGCTCGTGAGATTCAGCCAAGCGGAATGGATCGGGAAACCTAATCCAGCACCGCCCGCGGCCCCGGTCCTTTTAGCCCCAGTTTGTCGTCCTTGTTGTAAAGCTGGCACTTCGTCAGGCTAAGGCAGCCGCAGCCGATGCACTGGTCCAGCTGGTTGCGGGTGCGGTTCAACAAAGTAATTCGCGCGTCGATCTGTTCGCGCATGGCGCGGCTGATCTTCTGCCAATCAGTTAGCGTGGGATTGCGGCCTTCGGGCAGATTGGCGAGGTGGGCGACGATTTCCTCCAGCGCCAGCCCCAGTTTCTGCGCGATCAGCACGAAGCTGACGCGGCGGATATCGCTGCGCAGAAACCGCCGCTGGTTGCCTCCCGTGCGCAGGGGGTGAAGGATGCCCTTCTCCTCGTAAAAACGCAGTGCGGAGACGGCAACGCCTGTACGTTTCGATAATTCCCCGATGGTGATAAAATTCGCTGTTGGCACCCCGTTCCCCCGAACATATTTTCCACAATTGCTTGACCTCGACTTAGCTTGAGGTTGCATCAAGGTGCAAGCAGTGATTCGCAGCGCGCTTGTCAGAGTGATGAACAATCATTGCGATACAATGCCTTGAACTCAGGAGTTCCCACAATGACACAAGCCCGTATCGAACATGTCAATCTCACCGTCAGCGATCTTGATCGCTCCATCGCGCTTTTCGAAAAGCTGTGTGGATGGAAGGTGCGCATCCGCGATCAGCACGGTGTTCGCGGTGAATTCGCCCACGTGGGGGCGGACGATACCTACCTCGCCCTGTGGGCCGATGGCGGTGATTATTCGGGCCAGCAGAAGGGTAAGCCGATGAACCATGTCGGGATCGAAGTCAGCGATCTCGACGAGGCGGAGCGGGTTGTGCTGGACGCAGGACTGGAAACCTTCAGCCACGGCAAATACGAGCCTGGCCCGCGCACCTTCTATTTCTTCGATTGGGACGGGATCGAGTTCGAAGTGGTCAGCTACGCCTGACAGGCCAGCTCAGAAGGCCTGCTCGTAGACGCGCGTGATGTCACCGTTCCATTCGCCGTGATAGCTATCGAGCAGGCGCTGGGCGGGCACCTTGCCGCTCTCCACGATCTCCTTGAGCGGAGCGAGGAAGCCGCTTTCATTGTCTCCCATGGAGTTCTGCCGCCCGCGTGCCACCAGCCCGTCGTGCGCGATATCCAGCACGTGGCGGGCAAGGTCGCGCATGGTGCCGCCGCCCCCTCGCGTCTTTCTGGGTAGTGGCGCATCCAGTCCTTGCGCGGGCACCGCGTTGCGCAGGTGTTCGCGCTCTTCCATTGTCCAGCCTTTCACCAGGTCCCAGGCGGCATCCAGAGCGGCATCGTTGTAGAGCAGGCCCACCCACAGAGCGGGCAAGGCGCAGATACGGTTCCACGGGCCGCCATCGGCACCGCGCATTTCCAGGAAGCTTTTCAGCCGCACTTCGGGGAAAGCGGTGGAGAGGTGATCCCACCAGTCGCTGGCCGTGGGCAATTCTGCAGGCAAGGCTGGCAGTTCGCCTTTCAGAAAGTCACGGAAGCTCTGGCCAGCGGCATCGATGTAAGTCCCGTCGCGATAGACGAAGTACATGGGCACATCGAGCATGTAGTCGACATAGCGTTCGTAGCCGAAATCATCGTCGAACACGAACGGCAACATGCCAGTGCGGTGCGGATCGGTGTCTGACCAGATATGGCTGCGATAGGAGAGGAAGCCGTTGGGCTTGCCTTCGGTAAAGGGCGAATTGGCAAACAGCGCGGTGGCCAGCGGTTGCAGCGCCAGCCCGGTGCGGAACTTCTTCGCCATGTCCGCTTCGGACGAATAGTCTAGGTTCACCTGAATGGTGCAGGTGCGCAGCATCATGTCGAGGCCCAACTTACCCACGCGGGGCATGTGGTTGCGCATGACTTCGTACCGTTGCTTGGGCATGATCGACAGGTCTTCGCGCGCCTTGTCAGGCCACATGCCGAGGCCAAGGAAGCCGACGCCGCACGCCTCGCCCACGGTTTTGCATTGATCGAGATGACGCCCTGTTTCGGCGCAGGTCTGGTGCAGGGTCTCCAGCGGGGCGCCCGACAGTTCCAGCTGGCCTGCTGGTTCAAGGCTGATCGTGCCGTCAGCGCCGCTCATGGCGATGGTATCCACAGTGCCATCCGGCCCGCGTTCCTGCACTGGCTCCCAGCCGAAGCGGCGCATGGACATGAGGATATCGCGAATGCCGCCGTCTTCACCGTAGGTTGGTGCGTGAAAGTCGTCGGTCTTGAACACCAGCTTCTCATGCTCTGTGCCGATGCGCCACTGGTCGCGCGGTTTTTCGCCTGCCTCCATCGGCGCGACCAATTGGTCACGGCTTTCGATCGGCGGTTCTAGCTCTTCGGATACCTTGCGCGTGCTCATAGGTTCCCGCCTCTAGCCTATCGGAATTGATTGGCCACCTGCAAATTCGCAATGGGCAAATTGACAGCCCCGGTATCAGCCGTGGCTATCCCAATCACCCGCCAGCCCCATCCACAGCGCAATGGCGGCGATGGCAGCGGTCTCTCCGCGCAGGATACGGGGACCAAGCGAAATCGCTCGCGTTTGTGGATGGGCGCGGATGGCCTCGCGCTCCGTATCGTCGAAACCGCCTTCGGGGCCGATCAGAAGCGCCGACTTGTGAGCGCCCTCACCGCGGTCTGGATACTTGCTGAAGGAGAAGGCTTCGGCGGCGGGCGTGCCGCCGTCCTCGTCCGCGAAGAACAGCAGGCGATCTTCCGGCCAGTCCTTCAGAACGGCATCCAGCTTTTGCGGTGCCTCCAACGCAGGCAGGGCGGTACGCGCGCATTGCTCGGCGGCTTCGGTTACGATGCCGCGCGCGCGATCCGGGTTCAGCTTGTCCGCCACGCATCGGCGCGTGATGACGGGATGGATGGCGGCCACGCCCAGTTCGGTCGCCTTTTCCAGCACCATGTCGAAGCGGTCTTTCTTCAGCAAAGCAGGGCACAACCAGAAATCGGGCACGGCCTCTCGATTGCGCAGCCTTTTCGTGATGGAAAGGGTGACAGACCGCTTGCCCGCTTCCGAAACATTGGCAAGCCATTCGCCGGTGATATCGTCGCATACGATCACGGCATGGCCCGGCGAGACGCGCATCACCTTGGCAAGATAGTGCCCCTGCTGGCCGTCTATCGACAAAGCCTGCCCCTCGGACAATTCGCTTTTCACGAACAGGCGCGGGGCGGATTTGGGCGGCCAGGCGGGTGTAGCAGGCATGGCTTTCCACTAGTGCCAAGCGCGGCTAACAGGCAAGACATGACTGCCGAAACCATCACGCCCGACAGCGAGCACAAGAGCCTGGCCGAGCGGCTGCCGCAGCCGCTCCGCGATTATGCGCTGCTGGCCCGGTTCGACAGGCCGATCGGTTGGTGGCTACTGTTCTGGCCTTGCGCCTGGAGCACCTGGCTGGCGGGCGCGGGCCTGCAATGGCAGCTGATACTCTGGTTCCTGCTGGGCAGCATCGCCATGCGCTCTGCCGGGTGCGTGTTCAACGATATCGTGGACCGTGACCTCGACAAGAGCGTGGCGCGCACCGCCAATCGACCCATCGCCAGCGGGCGGGTGAGCCGCAAGGCCGCGTGGGTATGGCTGCTGGCGCTGTGCGGAATAGGGTTGGTGGTGCTGTTGCAACTTCGCTGGCAGGCGCAGTTGGTCGCTTTGGGCAGCCTTGCGCTGGTAGCGGCCTATCCCTTCATGAAGCGCATCACATGGTGGCCGCAGGCGTGGCTGGGGCTGGTGTTCACCTGGGGTGCGCTGGTGGGCTGGATGGCCCTTCGCGATGACAACCTTGCCGTTCCGCTGGCACTGTATGCCGGCGCGTTCTTCTGGTGCATGGGGTACGATACGATCTACGCTCTGCAGGACCGGGAAGACGATGCGCTGGTGGGCATCAAGTCCTCTGCCCTGCGCCTTGGCGGGAAAGTGAAGCTGGGGGTCGGTGCGTTCTACGGCGCGGCAGTGGCCCTGTGGGCCTTTGCCTTCTGGCAATTGCGCGGTGACTGGATTGCCTTGCTGGCGCTGATACCGGCGGCGCTGCATCTTGGCTGGCAGGCTGTGACGCTGAATGCGGACGATCCGATGAACCCGCTCACCCGCTTTCGCAGCAATCGCTATGCAGGAGCGCTGGTGGCGGTGGCCTGTTTCGTTGTCGGCAATTCCGGCGGGTAAGCCGCTATTCCGCCGGCTGCGGCACGGGATCGGATTTACGCGGATTGGCGCGGCGGATGAGTTTTGAAAGGCGCGCGGTGATCATACCGTTTTCCTGCATCCAATCGTAATATTCGCGGTATTTCGGATCTTCGGCCAGCAGATGCGCCTCCTCCGTGCGGGCGCGCCAGTAATAGATCGCGCTCACCACGCCCAGAAATACACTGTTGCGAATGGCATCCGCCAGCGAATCCGAAGTGACGAGAAAGGGCATGTAGCAGAACCACCAGAATGCGTTCTTCGACAAATAGGCCGGATGACGCGTGTAGCGATATGGCCCGTTCGTAATCACGCCGCGATAGGTGAGGTTGGAAAAGCGGATGCCGAACGCCACCGTCGCCCAGGCATAAATCGCGGTAAGGAACACCAGCCACGCGGCCCATAGATACAGCAGCGTGGTGTGTCCCGATAGCCAGTAGGCCCAGTCGGCAGTGTTGTATTCGTACTGGATCACGCCACCGTCGCCCATGATGCCATAGACGAACGGAGGATAACACAGCAGCGCCGCCACCCATCCTGCAAGAAACGGATTGCCGCTGCGGATATGCGCATCCAGCGGGCGCAGGGTAAGCAGATAGCCCACGGTGCCGATCTGCACGTCGATCACGAACAACAGCTCGACCAAGGTAACGCCAAGGCGCACCGGATTGTTCAGTATGGCAGCGCCGTCGGCCTCCACAACGGCAGCAAATCCCGCAGGCAAGATGCCGATCATGAAGGCGCTGAAAAAGCCTTTTATGATCCATGCCCGCCAGTGCTTCTTGATCTGTTCGCTATCCCACGCTTCGCGCCCCACCAGCATGGCGCCAAAATGCCAGCAATGGTCTTTCGGGTTCACCATCACTCGGTCGATCCAGATGACATAAGGCACCGACAGCACGAACATGGGCACGATGGCCCAGCCGATCACGCGCATGGCGAACAAGTAATTGCCATCCCAGTACCAGCGGCACAGCATATAGAGAGCGCCGATAACGAACCACGTTGCCCAAAGTCCGGCCAGCTTCGTGATCGAGATATCGAGCACATCGGAAAGCGGGCGGCGGCGCGACCAGTCTATGCCGGTTGTCGGATTGCGATGGACTTTTTCGACCAGCACCGACCATGCCGCCATGGCGAGGCCAGTCAGCACCATGGCGCCAAGCGCGGCATTGGGCCCGGAAAGGCGGCCGCGGTCGTTTGGCCAACCCAGGAATTCGCAGATTTCAGGCCAGTTTCGCGCGAACAGGATGCACGACAGCAGCGTAACAAGGCCGACAAGGCCCACCCACGGGGAAACGTCGCTGTCTGGCGGACTGGCCAGAGACTGCGAGGAATTCTTGGTCGCGCTCATCACGCACGTGCTAGCGTGCAAGGGTTAAGGGGCCGGTAACGGCATCCCCTTCACGCATCCGCGATATTTAAATTGCAGTTCGAAAAACCGGCCTCAGCGCCAGGCGTGGATGGTGCCGTCGTCGTCGAGAATATACATCATGTCGTTCGCCACCACCGGGGGCAGCGATACACCATCGCTCAACCGGGTGAAATCGGTGATCTCGCCGGTCATCACGTCGGCGCTTTTCACATATCCGCGGCTGCTGGCGATCCACAGACGACCGCTGGCCAGCACGGGGCCGGTCCAGAAGATCGGACCTTCGCGGTCCTCGGCATCGCGCCAGCGCTCCAGCTGGGTGAGCCAGCGAATGCGGCCCGTGGTGCGCTGGATAGCCAGCAACTGCGCATCGTCGGTAAGGGTGAAAACCCATTCGCCCACAACCGTGGGGGTTGAAATGCCGGCCAGCGTCAATTCCCAGATGCGTTGCCCGGTCAGCAGCTCGTAAGCTGCCATGCGGCCACCCTGCCCCAGCGCATAGACGCGGCCCTGATCGATGATCGGATCGGCATCAACATCGGTAAGCGTGCCTACCTGCGTGCTGATGGAGGTGCGGGCCAGCGCGTCGGACCATAGTTCGCGGCCGTTTTCATAGCGATAGGCCACCAGTTCGCCGGAGGAGAAACCGGCCACGACGGTGCCCTGCCCGGCTGCAGGCGCAGCCACGCCGAACACGCCCGTCTGCCCGGATGCTGCCGCGCGTTGCCACACGATGCTGCCATCGTCTGTATCCAGCGCAAAGATCTGGTTGTCCTGCGTCATCACGAACACTTCGTTGAAAGCCAGTGTGGGCGAACCGCGTAAGGGGCCGGCGGGTTTCACGCGCCAAATCTGCGCGCCGGTCTGCGCATCCAGCGCCACGACATCGCCTACGCCGTTGGTGGCATAGACGCGGCCATTGTCATAGGCCGCACCGCCGCCGAAGGTGGCGTTCTTGAGATCGCCGGAAACCTCGATCTGGTGGCGCCAGCGGCGCGCACCGGTCTGGGCATCGAAGGCATAGATCACCGCATCGGTATCGACGACGAACAGCGTGCCATCGCCAATCACGGGCGCTGCGGCCAGTCGGCGGGTCTTGGTGGTGCCCGCGATATCGGCGCTCCAGGCGCGGGTGGGGTTGTTCGACAATGTTACATGCCCGGCAACCTTGGCTGCATTGCCGCCAGCCTGCGCCCACGTGGTGTTGGTGGTGGCAGGGGGCACGACCACGGTGACATCGGCCAGCGCGGGATCGGCAGAGATATCGGTAGCGATGCGCGACAGGATCGGGATGCGATTGCCGAGGGTCGGCGTATCGTCATCGTCATCGCCGCCCCCTCCGAACAGGCCGCCGGAACATCCGGCAAGGGTGAGGGCCAGCATGCCCGCCATCAGCGGGGCGGCAAATCGGGTCACCTTGCGGCGCAGCTTCATCATCGTCATCATACTCGCTATTATTCTACCAGCTCGGCGTCAGGCTCTTCCAGAGGCTCGCCAGTAAGTTCGGCAAGGGTGGCATCGACATTCTCGATCGCATCGACGCCCAGCAGCCCGGCCAGCTCTCGCGAACGGGCGCGAAGGGTGGAAGGCACTTCGTCATTGGCGGCGATATCGGCCAGCAATGCGCCAGCCTCCTGCGTCTTGCCCTGGTCGAGATAGGCATGAGCGACAAGTTCGCCGGCACTGCCGTAATAGGCGTTGTCGGGCACGGCGAGCGGTCCAACACGGTCGATCACGGCCTGCGGCTCCATTTCGTCATAGCGTGCCGAAACGCTGCGGATCGTGGCGATATCGCGCATTTCGGCAGAGAGGTCGCCGTTGGAGGATATCTGGTCGTACAGTGTGGCAGCAGCTTCGGTATCGCCGCGCTCCGCCGCGATTGCCGCGCGCAGCATTGCGGCCATGACGGCCGCCCCGCCTTCACCCGCTGCCAAAGCGGCAAGCTCTTCGTTGGCGATATCGGTATTGCCCGCTTCCAGTTCATCGATTGCCTGAACCAGATCTTCGGATGCGACTTCAAGCTCACCTTCGCCCTGATCCTGCCAGAACAGAAAACCGCCGAATGCCGCGATGGCAACGATAATGGCAATGCCCAGGGGCCAGCCGTACTTCTTTGCAAAATCGCCGACCTCGTCGTGGCGAACGGCCTCGTCCACCTCGCGCATGAGCATTTCCTGCTCTGCATCGGCGCGGTCTTTCGACGACGGTTTGCCCGAAGTCCTGGCGGGTACGTTTGAATTCGTCGGTGCTTTGGCCACTTTGTGTCGATCGTGCTGGAATGGATATCAAGCCGCGCTCTTTAACGGATGGCACAGGCATTTCAATCGAAGACCAGACAGTGTCCCCGCCCGCGTGAACACCCCATGAAGACCCCGCTGCGCCGGGATACCGGCAAGCTATTGAGAGCGCGGATATTTTTGCATGAGGCCCCAGTAAAGCGCGCGGTAGCGTTTGATCATGCGCTGCTCGTCGAATTCCTCTCGCGTCTTCTGGCGGTTGGCCTGCCCTATGCGTTTGCGGGCGGCAGGATCCTGCGCCAGCCGGGACAGCGACTTGGCCAGAGCCTTTTCTGTCTCTGGCGAGGTGACGGGATCCACCAGCGCAGGCCCGTTGTCGCTGGAAACCATGACGCCGACATCGCCCACTCGCGGCGCGACGACAGGAAGCCCGGCGGCCATCGCCTCCACCACGGAAATAGGGAACTGCTCTGAATGGCTGGAAAGTGCGAAAATATCGAACAGCCCGACCAGCTTTGCAGGTTGCGCCACGAAGCCGGGCAGGTGAACGCGGTCTTCCACGCCCATGCGCTCTGCCTCGGCCAGCAAGGCGTCGCGCTCCGGCCCCTCGCCCGCGATCACCAGTTGCCATTCGGACGGCAGGCGATCCATCGCGCGCACCAGCACGTCCAGTTGCTTGACCTGCCGTAGACCCGCCAGCGTGCCGATCCAGAACTCGTCCTTGTGTTTTATGAGGCCCGGCAGGATGTCGCGCTTTGGCGGCGCGGCATAGGCGCGGGTATCGATACCGTTGGGAATGCGCCGCACGCGGGTGCGCGGCTGGTCCCACACGTTCAGCGCGATATCCTCCAGCGTGGCAGAAGGCACCACCAGTGCTGCCGTACGGCCCAGCGCGATCTTGCGATACCAGTTGCGCCGCCGCTTCAGCTTCCTAACCTCGTCCTCGTTGAAGCCGTCCTCGTGGTGCACCAGCGGCGGCAGCTTGAACGCATCGGCGAAGATGGTGTGCGCCATCACCGCGTCGATTGCGCCCCAGTTGTAGGTGCAGACAAGGTCATACCCCGTCATGGCCCTGGCCAGCGCCGCCAGCCGCCCCGGCATGGGCTTTCCCTGCAAGGACGGGAACTTTGGCCACGACACGCGCGCCTTCTTGCCGATCAAGGCTGCAGCCCCCCGTTTCTCCAGATCGCCGGATACGATGGCATGGTCCACCTGTTTGCCCCATTCGTTGATGAGGCGCACGTTGCGCAGTTCCTTGCCCCCTGTGTCGAAAGTGGAATGCAGGTGGAGGATCTTGGGCGTCTTGCTCATGCAACTTTTCCCAGCAACCGCGCAATGGCATCCAGCGCGATGGGTTCTTCCAATGTGGGTGCGTGGCCTACACCCGGAACGGTGATGGTTTCCATCCCGGCAATCTCTGCGCCCATGCGCCGGAATGTCGCGTCCGACAGCAGATCCGACAATTCGCCGCGCAAGGCCAGCAACGGTCTTCCTTCAAGCTTTTTCAATGCCGGCCACAGGTCCAGCCCCATGTCCGCGCCCGGCTGGCTGAAAGGTTCGGCGATTTTCATGTCGTAATCGAAGGTAATGCGCCCGTTGCCCGATACGCACATCAGCCGCTTGGTATAGCGCAGCCAGTCCTCGATGCCGTAGCCGGGGTACACATGCGAAGAGCTGTCCTTCATCGCCCATGCCGCGTGCATCCAGGTGGGATAGCTGCGTCCCTGCCCCACGTAATCGCGGATACGTCCCAGCCCGTCTTCCTCTATCACCGGACCGATATCGTTGATGACTGCACCTGCCAGCCGGCTGGCATCGGCCTGCCCCAGCAGCATGGTAATAATTCCGCCCAACGAAGTACCGATGGCCACGACCCGGCCCAGCTCGGCCTGCTCTATCAAGGCAGAGACATCCTCCACGTAATTGGCAGGCGTATAGCTGGATGGATCCCTGGCATAATCGCTTTCCCCGCGGCCCCGCAGGTCTGCGCAGACAATACGCCATTCACCGGCAAAGGCTTCTGCCACCGGTTCGAAATCGCGGGCGTTGCGGGTAAGACCGGGGATGCACAGGATAGCAGGACGATCATCGCGCCCCGCGTAATCGCGGTAATGCAGGGTAAGCCCCTCACCGCTCTTCCATGTTCCTTGCCGATAGGCGGCGTCGCTCAATTCATGCACCTTTGCTCTGTCTGCCTTGCAGCAGGCCCTGCGAAGGGCCACTAATGGATGCATGCGACACGAACCGCAACCGGCCAAGTACACTCCCGACCGACAAATCGAGGAGGTAGCGGATTTCCTTGCCGATCCGGTGGCGGCGGCGCAGTTTCCGCAACATACCTTGCGCTTTCGCAATCGACGGTGGGACAAGGCGGTGGGCCTGCAAAACCTTTCCGACGAGGAATGGGTGCGCCACTTCGGCGCTTTCGAGCCTTTGCCGGACAATCTGCCGCAGCCGCTAGCCCTGCGCTATCACGGCCATCAGTTTCGCCATTACAACCCGGAGATAGGCGACGGACGCGGTTTCCTGTTCGCCCAGATGCGCGATACGCAAGGCCGCCTGCTGGATTGCGGCACCAAGGGTAGTGGCCTCACGCCCTACAGCCGCACGGCGGATGGCAGGCTGACGCTGAAAGGCGGCGTACGCGAAATCCTGGCGACCGAGATGCTGGAGGCTCTGGGCGCAAACACCTCCAAGACCTTCTCCATCATCGAGACAGGCGAGGCGCTGGAGCGCGGGGACGAACCATCTCCCACCCGCTCCGCCGTGATGGTGCGCCTTTCCCACGGGCATATCCGCATCGGCAGTTTCCAGCGGCTGATGGCGTTCGAGGAAAACGACCATCTTGCGCGATTGGTGGACTATTGCCTCGCCACCTATCCCGGCCCCACCTCTCCGGATGATGCGCCCGGGCGCGATCTGCCAGCAATCGCGCTGATGCACCAGGTGACGACGCGTATGGCCGACCTTGCCGCCAGTTATATGGTGTCAGGCTTCGTGCACGGTGTGCTGAACACCGACAACATGAACATCACGGGCGAGAGCTTCGACTATGGCCCGTGGCGCTGGCTGCCCGCCTGGGAACCCGGCTTCACCGCCGCCTATTTCGACCAGACGGGCCTCTATGCCTTTGGCCGCCAGCCAGAGGCGATCCGCTGGAACCTTGGCCAGTTCGCCATAGCCTTGCGCCCGCTGGTTGAGGCGGAACCGCTGGTCGCCGCGCTGGAGCGGTTCGGACCACTTTACCACGACGCCATGGCGCGCCGGTTCTGCTGGCGCCTGGGCATCGCCCGGCGCGGGCTGGAGAAGGATGCAGCCGTCATAGGCGCTGCCGAGGCCGCGATGCGCGAGGGCCGTATGGGCCCGGACGCATTCTTCTACCGTCACCGAGGCGGAAAGGCAGCAAAGGGCGCACTGGCGGACGCGCTGAAGGGTTACGAACCGCTCGACAGCGATCACGAGTACTGGTTTGACGGTCAGCCAGAAACCATGCTGATCGACGAGGTGGAAACGCTTTGGTCCGCCATCGATGAGCGGGACGACTGGGCACCGCTGGAAGAGAAAGTGGCCCGGATACGCCGCATGGGCGAAGCGCTGGGCGAACCGCCGGAACCCCTCGGCCACTCATCCTGATTCGCGCAAAAGGAACGGTGATGATAGGTTCTGCCGGTTCCATTTTAGTGGGAGAAGGAAAATTACCATGCGCAAACATGCCATCGCCGGTCTCGCCGCTCTTACGATCGCCACATCTGCCTACGCCATAGAGCCGGGCAATTGGGAGGCGACCAGCCGCATGACGGACATCCAGCTTCCGCCCGGAATGCCGCCGCAGGCTGCCGACATGATGCGGCAGATCATGGGCGGCGAAGGCCGGACCGCGCAGAATTGCGTGACGCAGGACGATCTCGACAATTCACCGCAGCGGGTGTTCGAGGAAACCAACGGCGAATGCCGCTATTCCGAATTTGAAATGTCCGGTGGCACGATTCATGCCGTGGCCCAATGCACCAGCGATCAGGGCGTGATGAACATGAAAATGGATGGCACCTACACCGACACCACTTACGACATGACCATGGCAATGCAGGGGGACATGGGCATGGGGCCCATGACCATGACATTCGACGTAACAGGCCGTCGATTGGGCGAGTGCGGATGATCCACGCTGAGCGTGGCCCCCCCTGCGACGGTTGGAACTCGGGTTGATCCTTGCGCGTTAACCGCCACTTTGCGCAGACGCGTTACTTTCTGTAAGGCGCGCGACATAAACTTTTTTACGAAGGGCGTGCTGCCTTGTCCAAGAATGTAGAACTGATCTCCTTCGAGCCCGCATCGGGCAACGAGTTGTGGCGTGCGATGCACGGCGATGTTGACGAACTGGTCGATCGCGCGCGCCGCGCATGGCCCGCCTGGGCAGCGCAGCCGCTGTCGAAACGGATCGAGCTTGTCCGCCGTTTCGCCATTCACGTGGAGAAGGACCAGGAAAGCTTTGCCGAACTGATCGCGCGCGAAACGGGCAAGCCCATGTGGGAAGCGCGCACCGAAGTCGCAGCCGTGATCGCCAAGGTCGATATCTCGATCAAGGCCTATGCAGAACGCACAGGCCAGCGAAAACTCGACAGCGCCCTGCAGGGTAGCGCAGCCCTGCGTCACAAGCCGCACGGCGTAATGGCGGTGCTGGGGCCATACAACTTCCCCGCGCACCTTCCCAACGGCCACATCATTCCTGCCCTGATCGCGGGCAATGCCATCGTTTTCAAACCTTCGGAAAAGACCCCCGCGGTAGGGCAAAGGCTGGTTAGCTATTTCGCGAAGGCGGGCATTCCCGACGCGCTGGTGCAGTGCCTGATCGGCGGACCTGACGAGGGCAAGGCGCTGGTGGCGCATCCGGGCGTGGACGGTGTGTTGTTCACAGGCTCCGCCCAGGTCGGTATTGCCATCAATCGCAAGCTTGCCACCGATCCGGCAAAGATCGTGGCGCTGGAAATGGGCGGCAACAACCCCATCGTGTTGTGGGACACGCCCAAGATCGCCGATGCCGCCGCGCTGATCATCCAGTCCGCCTTCACCACCGCCGGGCAGCGCTGCACGGCCGGGCGCAGGCTGATCGTGAAGGCCTCGATGTACGATGAAGCGGTCGCCGCAGTAAAGGCGCTGGCCAGCCGCATCATCGTGGGGGCACCCTTCGACGATCCGCAACCCTTCATGGGCACAGTGATCGACAACAATACCGCAGACCAGTTGACCGAAAGCTTTCTCTACCTCCTTTCCAACGGAGGCAAGGCGATCAGCCACATGCGGCGCTTGTCGGACGACAAGCCCTTCCTCTCCCCCGCCATCATAGATACAACGGCAATGGCAGATCGCCCCGACGTGGAACTGTTCGGGCCGCTGTTGCAGGTCATCAAGGTGGACGACTTCGATGAGGCGATAGCGGAAGCGAACAACACGCGCTTCGGCCTTTCCGCATCGTTGATCGGCGGGGAGCCGCAACAGTATAACCGTTTTTGGGCCAATATCCGCGCAGGTATCGTCAACTGGAACCGCCCCACCAACGGCGCATCCAGCGCCGCGCCATTTGGCGGAATCGGCTTTTCGGGCAATCATCGTCCCGCTGCATATTATGCGGCAGACTACTGCGCCTATCCCGTTACCAGCACGGAGATGGAGCAGCCGCGCGCAAGCGTTGGCGTGGGCTTCAAGGATGCCTGAACGTATCAGAAGGCGTACAAGGCGCCCGGACCGCTAGATCCGGGCGCCTCGGCGCGATCCCCCTTTTTACACGACCCGAAGGATCGCGCTGCGACGCTGCCCAACAGGGGGCAGCACCGATCCGGTAATGAAACCATGTTTCGAAATTCAGGTGTAATCGTACCACCGGGCATCTGAACGAGACGCAACGTATGATTTGTTCAAAGGACAGCGGGCGCACGCAAGAAGCCTCGTTAATCCTCTGTCGAGAAAGCCGCATCAGGCGCCAGGAACCGTTAATGGGTGAAAAACAGACAAGTCGGCAGCGGGCATTGATCTTTGCCTTGTGCACCCATGCCATATGGGGATCGATACCGCTCTACCTGCTGCTAGTGCAGGATGTACCGCCGCTGGAATTTGTCGCCTGGCGCACCCTTTTCACCCTTCCTATATGCCTGTTCTTCGTAGTGAGTTCAGGCAAGCTGGGCCAGCTTCGCCAGACGCTTACCGACAAGCGCACCATGCTGATACTGATGGCCAGCGCCTGCATGATCGCGATCAACTGGTTCGTCTATGTCTGGGCTATCCAGAATGAATATGTCTATGCCGCCAGCCTTGGCTATTATATCCTGCCGCTCAACATGATGCTGTTGGCCTATGTGTTCCTGAAAGAACGGATGAACAAGGTGCAAGCCATAGCCGTGGCGCTGGCCGTTATCGGGGTGGGAGCGCTGGCAGCCGGGGCGCTTACCACGATGTGGATCAGTCTGTTGTTGGGAACCTCCTTCGGCATCTATGGCCTGCTACGCAAGACGGTGGCCGCCGGACCCCTGATCGGGCTGACGACCGAGGCGATTATCCTCCTGCCGCTGGTAGCGGGCTACCTCACATGGCTGGGCACGACGGGTGAAGGGCTCACGCTGGGCCGCGATACGCTGGAATCGCTGGCCATCATTGCCGGTGGGCTGGTGACAGCCATCCCCCTGTTGCTTTTCGCCACCGCGGCACGCGCGTTGCCCTACACCACGATCGGCTTCCTGCAATTCATCTCGCCAACCGCCATTTTCATACTGGGCCTGACGGTGTTCGGCGAAGAGATGAAGCCAGCGCAGCTGGTGTGCTTCGCCCTGATATGGGCTGCGATTGCGCTGTTTACCTGGGACTTACTGCATTCGGCCAACAAAGCGCGAATGGCCCGCCGTGGGGCCGTTCTTGGACGCGGCGTGACGCCGCAATAACATCGGGCCCTAATCGGCGAAGCGCCAGCGCAATGTTTCGCCTGCATGAAACGGCACCAGTTGCGTTCCGTCGGCCGCAATTTGCGCAGGTACGTTGCAATCGGATCGTTCCAGCGTAACGCATGCTTCGTTCAGTGGCAGACCATAGAAACGCGGACCGTGTTCGGATGCAAAGCCCTCGAACCGGTCGATCGCGCCCTCTTCCTCGAACACGGCCAGATAGCTTTCCAGCGCGAAGGGTGCATTGAAGATACCAGCACAGCCGCAGGCACTTTCCTTGGCCTCGCGCGCGTGGGGCGCGCTGTCGGTGCCAAGGAAGAACTTGGCACTACCACTGGTGGCTGCCCGGCGCAGGGCAAGCCGATGCTTCTCACGCTTGGCCACGGGCAGGCAGTAAGCGTGCGGACGCATCCCGCCCACCAGCATCGCATTGCGATTGATGTGGAGGTGTTGCGGTGTGATCGTGGCGGCGACATTCTCGCCCGCACCCTGCACGAATTGCACGCCTTCCTCGCTGGTGAGATGTTCGAATACCACTTTGAGCTGCGGCAAGTTTGCCAGAAGCGGAGCGAGCACGCGTTCGATGAATACCGCCTCCCGATCGAATATATCGACATCGGCATGGGTCACTTCACCGTGAACGCACAGCACCATGCCGATTTCGGCCATCACTTCCAGAACGCTGCGAATATTGGCGACATCGGTCACGCCGCTATCGGAATTGGTCGTGGCGCCTGCGGGATAAAGCTTGGCTGCGGTAAACACGCCCGCCTTGAACCCGCGGCGCACTTCGTCGGGATCGGTGTTGTCGGTAAGATAGCAGGTCATCAGCGGCGTAAAATCCGCACCTTCGGGCAATGCCGCCACGATCCGCTCGCGATAGGCCGTGGCCAGGGCGACATCCGTAACCGGCGGACTGAGGTTGGGCATCACGATGGCGCGGGCGAACTGTCGCGCGGTATGACCCACGACGGCTTCCAGCATTGCGCCATCGCGCAGGTGAACGTGCCAGTCATCGGGACGGCGGATCGTAAGGGAATCGGTCATGTGAGACGCTTTAATCGGCGCAGGTCTGCTTCGCCAGCCATGCCTTGCCATCGCGCGCACCCTGGTCCCAGGTGCGCGTTACCTTGGTGGCATCGGTAAAGTCGATCTTGTCCGCCGCCACTTCCTTGCTTGGCTGCACGTAGGTTCGGCCTTTGATATCGGGGCAATTGCGATAGCGCGAAGTCAGCAGCACCAGCGTTTCTCCGCGACAGTCGCGCGGCAGCGGTGCCTTGTCCAGCATGCCGCCATCCAGCACGCGACAATCCTGCCATCGCGGTACATCGAACACCGGCGGGATCGTGGCAGCAGCGCAGATCAGGTCCACCAGCTTGCCATCGCGCGCGGCCTGTCGTGCATCGACGCGCAGTTCGCGCGAGCCCGCCCCGCGCGGCACGCGCAGATGCGGCGAGGAGCGCACGGCCTGGTCAAGCTGGTAAAGCACGCCGTAGATCACCGCGCACACATGCAGCGCAACCTGTTCCGGCGGCACCGACAGGACGACTTCATATTCCGGCCCGGCGGCAACTCGCTCTATCGCCTCCTTGTCGAGCGTAATGTCCACGACGGCACGGTAGATTTCCTGATGCGGGGTGAAATTGGAGCTTTCGGCATCGAAATTGGAATCGTTCTGCAGGAAGGCCTCGTGCATCACGGCCAGCAGGTCTTCCTCGCGCCCGCCGATCCAGCTGGCGGCACTCAACGCTCCCCCCGATACGCAGCTGATCCGCTCGGGACGCAAGTCCTCGTAAGAACCAACCTGGCTGAGGAAACCACCATGCCAGAAGCAGCGGATGCCGCCGCCGGAGAACACAAGCTGGTCGTATTGCGATGCCATTGCATTGCCTATGGCTGGCGTCGTCCTATCTGTCACCCATGAGTTTGACCCATCTTGCCAGCCGCGCTGTGGTGCGCCTTTCAGCCTCCGACGCAGCGGAAAACCCCGACGCCTTCCTCCAAGGTTTGCTGACCAACAACGTAACCGGCGCCCTGCCCACCTATGCCGCGCTGCTGACCGCGCAGGGCAAGACGATGTTCGACATGATCGTCTGGCGAGATGACGGCGACATGCTGCTCGACTGCGAGGCCGATGTGGCAGAGGAACTGGCGAAACGCCTTTCGCTTTATCGCCTCCGCCGCAAGATCGAAATCGGACTGGACGATTCGCTGGCCGTGCACTGGCAGATTGCTCCACGCAAGGGCGCTTCGCCCGATCCGCGCCTGCCCGCGCTCGGCCATCGCTGGCTTGCCTTGGCCGATGGTGAAAATGACGTGGAAACCAGCGCGGATGAAGCGTGGCGCAAGCATCGCCTTTCTCTTGGCGTGCCCGAGGGGCGCGATGAGCTTGGCGATATTCTCTGGCTGGAAACCAATGCGGTGGAGCTGAACGGGGTCAGCTTCAACAAGGGCTGCTATATCGGGCAGGAGAACACCGCCCGCATGAATTGGCGGCAGAAAGTCAATCGCCGACTGGTGGTCGTGCCGCTGGGTGCCTCGCAGGAGAAGCGTCGCAAGGCCGCGCACGAAGATCTGGGCCTTGCTGTGGATCACCTGCGGGTGGCTGATATTCCCGTAGAACTGGCTCCGGAATGGCTGGACCTCGGAGCGACCGACTAGAGGTTAGACGGTGATGCCATTGGCTTCGAAAGCGGCGATCATCATCGATTCCGCGCGTTCACGCGCCGTAGTGCGCTCGACGTTCAGCGATTCTGCCAGTTGTTCGCCCATTAGTGCATCGCCCAGCGCGAGCAGCACGAGAGAAAAGGTCGTCTCGTGCATCGAGGAATCGGAATCGTCGCACTCTTCCTCCGGGTTGAGATCGTCCACGAGGGCGTGAATGGTTTCAACAATCGGATCGAGCGCATCCTCGTTGCCCGATGCCAGCATCCAGCTGGCGAGCGCACCCCCGCCTTCGCGCCCAAAAGCATCGAAAGTCAGGTCCACCACTTCGCGCGGGGACCCGATCCCGGCCCGCGTTGCCCGCACGGCGTCGCCGATGGAATTGCACACGCTCTGCGCCAGGTAACCGGCCAACGCCTTTTGCAAACCGGAAGCAGAGCCGAAATGATGGAGGAGATTGGCGTGTGTACGCCCCACGCGCCCGGCCACGGCCTTCAGGGTCACGCTTTGCGGGCCGGTCTCAATCAACAGCGCGCGCGCAGCCTCGAGCGCAGCCGCGCGGCTCTCTTCGGGGCTCAGCCTCTTCCTTATTGACACTGATGTAAGTTTCCTTAGATTGACAGCGCGACATTTATTCGGATGGGTTCGTGATATGACTGCATATTCCCCATGGCAAGCAAGCACCCCGCAAGATCATAGCCTTACCGTGCGTAACCGCAGGTTCGAACGTGGCCAAAAACGCCTGCGCGGTGTGGACCCGGTCGCCACGGCATGGTTCGCGGCCCTTTCATGCAGTTTCCCGCGTGGGGAAGCGATGTTCATCGAAGCGGTGAAGGCACACCGTGACGGCGTGCCTGAAAAGCTGGCTGGCGAAATCCGTGATTTCATCCGCCAGGAAGTGAACCATTCGCGAGAGCACATTGCGTTCAACCGCGCGGTGAAGGACGCCGGTTACGATCTTTCCCATATCAATAGTCGGGTCAACCGCCTGGTCGACGAAACGCTTGCCGCCCAGCCTATCGTGCAACTGGCCATTACCTGCGCGCTGGAGCATTTTACCGCGATGTTCGCGCACCAGTTTCTGAAAGATCCCGATTCGCTGATGACGGCGGGCATGGGAGATCCCGAACTGTGGCTGTGGCACGCGGTGGAGGAAATCGAGCACAAGGCCGTGGCCTATGACACCTGGCTCCACGCGACACGCAAATGGTCTCCATTCAAACGCTGGCGGATGCGCAGCATTATCATGGTGCTCGTAACGTTCCGCTTCCTGAAGAATCGCGCCACCGATGCGATAGAACTGTTGGCGCAAGACGGAATCAAAGGATGGCGAGCGAAGTGGGGGCTTTTCGGCTACCTGTTCGGCAAGCCTGGCATCCTGCGCAAGATCGCACCAATCTGGCTGAGTTATTTCCGCCCCGGCTTCCATCCGTGGGATCACGACGACCGCCACCTGATTGCCAGGTTCGATGACCTTGAAATGTCTGCAGCCAGAAGGGCCGTGCCCGCCGAATAATGGCGAACACGGCGTACCCTAAGCCGCCTGCGCCCCGTGCAGAGCCACATTTTGAGCAAGATCGCAAATATAGCGCCGGGCGAGTATGACCTCACCCTCTCGCGCTGCGCAGACGGTTGGCCTGATCTCGCCAGTTTCGACGAAGCCGTTCGTTTTCAACACCTTGCCGCTGGCCGCGTTTTCGAGATAGTGGCCGGCGTTGATCTGCTGCAACCCCAGCGCCGCTGCCATCGTCAGCACGCCCTGCACGGCCTCGCCGGCGTAGCCGCGCCGCTGCCACTTGCGCCCGATCCAGTAGCCCAGTTCGTGGCCTTCTTCGTCGGGTTCGATACCGATCAGCCCGATGATAGGTGCCCCGTCGACTTCTGGGAGCGTGATAGCAAACTTCATGGCCTTGGCTGGTGCAGGCGTGCGACAATAGGTGATCGCGTCCGCCGGGCCGTAAGGCCAGGGCGCCCGCGCCAGCATTCGGACGACGCCATAATCCGCGATGCCACGATAAATCTCGCGCCAGTCTTCGGGGAATACGGGCCGCAGGAACAGCCGATCGGTACGCATGAACATCGTTATTCTCCCCAATACCGAACGCCTGCCTCCGTTAGACCTTCGGTGTTTCAGAACGAAGTCCGCCCCACTGGACAAACCGCTTTGGAAGGAGAATCAAAAAAGGAGACGGGGTGGCCCCATCTCCTTCCGTTTATCCCGTGTCTGTAGCGACTCGAAAAGGGCCATCCCGGTGGATGACCCCATTATCGAATCACCCGATTATTCGGCGGCTTGCGCCATCGCATCTACCGACACGTATTTGCGGCCCAGCTTGCCGTCATGGAAACGGACCTTGCCGGCTTCCAGCGCGAACAGCGTGTGGTCCTTGCCCATGCCTACATTGACACCGGGATAGTACTTCGTACCGCGCTGGCGCACGATAATGTTACCCGGAATCACGTCCTGGCTGCCGAACTTCTTCACACCAAGGCGGCGACCTGCCGAGTCGCGACCGTTACGCGATGAACCGCCTGCTTTTTTATGTGCCATGGTTCGAAATCCTTACTTCTTGTCGGCCGACGTGTCGGCGCTCTTCTCGGTTGCAGCGGCCTTCTTGGGGGCTGCCTTCTTGGCGGCGGGCTTCTTCGCAGCCGTTTCCTTCTTTACAGAGCCGGCGGCTTCCTTGGCAGGAGCGGCCTTGTGCGCCTTGGGCGAAGCCTTTTCTTCGGAAGTGTCCTTCACCGGAGCATCTTCTGCCTTCTTGGCAGGCGCCTTTTTCGCAGCAGCCTTGCCTTCGCCAACGCCCACGATGCGCAGCAGGGTCATCTGCTGGCGGTGGCCGTTCTTGCGGCGATAGTTGTGACGACGACGCTTCTTGAAGACAGTCACCTTCTCGCTCTTCGCCTGGGCGATTACCTCAGCCGAAACCGAAACCTTGGATGCATCGGCCATGTCGGCACCTTCGCCGGCCAGCAATACATCTTCCAGCACGATCGTGTCGCCAGCGTCACCCGCCAGCTTCTCGACTGCGATCTTGTCTCCTTCGGCGACGCGATACTGCTTGCCGCCTGTGCGCACGATAGCGAACATGGCTTATATACTTCCGTTTTAGTGCTGTGCCGCCCCCTCACGAGAACGGCGCGACGGACTTACCGCCAGAAAGCGGAGCCCGGAAAGACGAATGCCGTTAAGGGACCGCCGCTGCCAAGTCAACGGCAACTGAACCGGAAAAGCGGCTTTCCCGAAAGAGAATTTGCCTTCCGCCCCGCACTTTTCGAAATCCAACAACCGCTTCGAGAGGGTGGCATCGCCCCCCGCCCGTGATAAGGCAGCCCTATGGCCGCTAGAACCACACCTTACCAGCAGACCCCAGCCATGCTGGTAACATCTGCCGCGCTGTTCGCGCTTTCCGCCTGTGCCACTGCTGATACAGATTATCCGTCGCTTGCCGTGCGCGATGCGGAACGCCAGCGCGGGGTAATAGAGGCTCCGTCCCTGCCGGAACCTGTCGCACCCGCTCTTCCGCGCATGGCCAGCACCAATGTGCTCCAACAAATAGCTGCCTTACGCAGCGAAACCGTGCGCGCACACCAACAATTTCTGGACGCTGCACCTGCCGCGCGCCGCGCTGTATCCGCCGGCGCAGGGGCTGCGCGGGCCAGCGATGCATGGTCGGGGGCACAGGTTGCACTGGCCGATCTGGAAACGCGCCGTTCCGTCACGGCCATCTCCCTCGCCGATCTCGATGCATTGTTTGCCGATCAGGCAACCGGCTTCGATCCAGTCGTCGAAGTGGCCGAGGCGCGCGATGCCATTATTGCTCTTCTGGAGGAAGAGGACCGCATCCTGTCGCAATTGCGGGCGCGCATCCGCTGATGATGCGCGGTTAAGGACTGTCCCACCGATTGCGGGCGGCATAATCGGCATCGTGCGGGGTTATCCAGTGCCAACCACCGTTCGGACCGCTGCCGCGCCGCTCACGCTTCCAGAACCATGCTGCGCTTTTCAGGTGATCCATCACAAAATCGGTCGCGTCGAAGGCCGCCCTGCGATGGCGTGCTGCCGCTGCTACCAGTACTATCGGCTGTCCTGATGTCAGCGTGCCGATCCTGTGCCAAGCGAGAATGCCGTCCAACTGCCACCGTTCCAGCGCCCGCCCCGCGATATCTTCCATACCCGGCAAGGTGAGAGGCGCGTAATGCGTCAGTTCCAGCGCTTTGACTTCTCCGTCGGGCCGCACTTTGCCGACGAAGCTCGCGATACCGCCGGACACCGGATGGCCCGCATTAAATGCAGCCAGCGCCTCCCCTACGGAAAAGCCGTTTTCCAGAATGCGCACATCAGCAGGCGCCGACAGCTTCACTCTAGCCACCGCTCACCGGCGGAAGAAGTGCGATCTCGTCACCGTGTTTTGCAGACAAATCTTCCCTATCCAGCAACACCTTACCATTTAAAGCCACTTTTACGGTATCTGCCCTGATAGCGTCCGCCAGATGCCGGTTCATATGGCTTTCCAATAAAGCCAGCAGATCGGCCCAATCTATCTCTTCGGTAGTAGCGCCAAATTCGCTTTCTCCCCTCCCGGCGAGATCAGCCAGCATTCCCAGATAGACAATTCGGATCATCCGCCGGTCACCGACATATGCCGGCCCAATGCGGGCGCCTCGCCCTTCCCGATGCGGAAATCGTGCCGCTCCGGCTTAATCGCCATCGCTTGATCCAGCGCAGCCTGTAATTCAGCCTCGGGCTCATCGGATCGCAGCGCAGCACGCAGATCGACCCGCTCGCCGCCGCCAAGGCAAGGATAAAGCTGGCCGGTCGTCGTTACCCTGATGCGGTTGCATCCAGAGCAGAAATTCTCCGTCAGTGGGGTTATCATACCAAGCAGTCCGCCCGTCTCGCGCACCTTTACATAGCGGGACGGGCCGCCGGTACGATGGTTCGAAGCGTTCAGCGTCCAATGCGCCTCCAATTCCGTGCGCACCTTAGATAAAGGCAGGAAGCGGTCGGTCCGGTCCTCGTCCACAACTCCAAGCGGCATTGTTTCGATCAGCGTGATGTCATGCCCTTCGCCATGCGCCCACGCGATCAGCGGCTGCAGTTCATGCTCGTTCACGCCCTTGAGTGCGACGGTATTGATCTTGACCTTCAGACCAGCAGCCTTTGCCGCTGCAATCCCGCCCAGCACCTGAGGCAGCGCATCACGCCGAGCCAGTTCGGCAAAGGTTTTGCGGTCCAGCGTATCAAGCGAAACATTGATCCGCCGCACGCCCGCATCAGCCAGTGCAACCGCGTGCTGCGCCAGCTGTGTGCCATTGGTGGTCATGGTCAGCTCGTCCAGCTCCGTGCCCACGTGGCGGCCGATGGCCCGTACCAGATCGACGGCATCCTTACGCAACAGTGGCTCACCGCCCGTCAGTCGAATTTTCCGGATACCGCGTGCCATGAAGCCACGCGCGAGAGCATAAAGCTCTTCCAGGTCCAGCACTTCCTTGCGCGGCAGGAAGGTCATGCGTTCCGGCATGCAATATGTGCAGCGCAGATCACAGCGATCGGTAATCGATAGCCGCAGATATGTAATTTGCCGCCCGAACGTATCGACCAGACCCGTCTCTTGCATACCCGCTACTCCATCTCACCGGCACCCATGCCGTCTGTAGGCAGATACTGCCCTGTGATACCGGACGCGCCTGCCAAATAGGAGCAGGTGGCCGCAGTTGCCGCTTCATCGTCCCCGGCGATTACGTTGACCCGCACGGGAGCATGGGCCCGTGCCATATCTCGTGCGACTGCCCGCCGCCAACCCGTATGGTCATGCGGAGCCTGCGGTAGTGCCAGAACCACGCTGGTCGCTCCGCTGGAGACGGCGCGGGCAATATCTGCGGCAACCCGTCCATAAAATGTTGCAGCAGCTTCGAGCGCATCAGGAGCCAGTGTGCCGGTTTCGATCACAGTTTGACCGTGGGCATCCATCAGCGCCGCTCGCGCGTCAGCGTAATCCCGATCTGTTCGGACCCGACTGCAATCGAAAGTTTAACGATATGCACGGTAACAGACAGCACCTTGCCATCCTGAGCGAACAGCGTCTTGCAAATATGATCCGCGACCGATTCGATCAGCTTGAAATGTACACCATCCGGCAGCGCGTCCGTGCAGGCGAATTTCAAGTCCATGTAGTTCTTGCTCGCTTCCAGCGGAGTATCGGCATCATAGTGTTCAGCGACCTTATAGGCCGCCTCTATCGTGATCCTCAGCGGCTGGGGCTTGCCCGTCTCCTCCGAATATATGCCGGTGAGCACATCGGTTTCGATCTGTCTCTTATACACATCTCCGAGCCCACGAGACTAGGCATGATCTCGT
>OJBY01000354.1_pt1 | contig 25873 bp, 26 predicted proteins | sample 1591731 | NCBI WGS metagenome assembly OJBY01 (sample SAMN05416837, study PRJEB24817) | seawater metagenome | isolation source: Sea water | place: Canada:Atlantic | collected 2013-07
TCGGACTTTGTCGAAATGTTCGTCGGTGTCGGCGCCAGCCGTGTGCGCGACATGTTCGAGCAGGCCAAGAAGAATGCGCCCTGCATCGTATTCATCGACGAAATTGACGCGGTGGGCCGCCATCGAGGCAATGGCATCGGCAATTCCAATGATGAGCGTGAGCAGACATTGAACCAATTGCTGGTGGAAATGGATGGTTTCGAAGCCAATGAAGGCATCATCATCATCGCTGCCACCAACCGCCCTGATGTGCTGGACCCGGCGCTGCTGCGCCCTGGCCGCTTTGATCGCCAGGTTGTTGTGCCGATCCCCGATATCGACGGGCGCGAGAAGATTCTCGATGTGCATATGAAGAAGGTACCGCTGGCCCCGGACGTGAATCCGCGCACGATTGCGCGTGGAACACCGGGCTTTTCCGGCGCTGACCTCGCCAATCTTGTCAACGAAGCTGCCTTGCTGGCCGCGCGCCGCAATAAGCGCCTTGTCGCCATGCAGGAATTCGAGGACGCCAAGGACAAGGTCATGATGGGCACAGAGCGCAAGTCCATGGTGATGACCGATGACGAAAAGAAGATGACGGCCTATCACGAGGCGGGCCATGCGCTGGTCAGCATTAACGAGCCTGCATCGGATCCGATTCACAAGGCAACCATCATTCCGCGTGGTCGTGCGCTGGGCATGGTCATGCGCCTACCCGAGCGCGACAATTATTCATACCATCGGGACAAGATGCACGCGAATTTGGCAGTGTCCATGGGTGGCCGTGTGGCTGAAGAAATCATCTTCGGCCATGACAAGGTATCGTCGGGTGCATCGAGTGATATTCAGTATGCGACCGATCTTGCCCGCAACATGGTCACCAAATGGGGCATGTCGGACAAGCTTGGCCCGCTCCAGTATGAAGCGAGCCAGGAAGGCTATCTCGGCATGGGTCAGACCACGCGGACGATGGCCGGTGCAGAAACGAACAAGCTGATCGACTCTGAGATCAAGGATCTTGTCGAAAGCGGGCTGAAGCGTGCAACCGATGTCCTGACTGAGCAGGAGGACAAGCTCCACCTGCTCGCGCAGGCTATGCTCGAATATGAAACGCTGTCGGGTGACGAGATCACACAACTGATGGAAAACGGCAAGATTGACCGGCCTGATGCGCCCAGCGGGCAGGCGGCCGTGCAGCCAACGCATGGCTCTTCCATTCCCAAGGCCGGCAAGCGCTTTGGCGGCAGCGGTGAGGCGCCGCAGGGCGCTTGAAGCCGGAGCCGGCGCCACGTGCCATTCGCGATTTTGCACAGCGAGCACTGTTACTGATGGCGCTGGGCGAATGGTTGCTGAAATGGGTAGGTATTGCTTTCGTCCTGATGGCTCCACTCATCTGGTTGCCCAACCGCCAGCGAAGCTCCGACGTATTGACCGAGCTGGCGCTCGGCCTGCTGGTATGGACGGCAATGTTTGCCGCGTGGAAACTGACAACGGCATTCCTGCGTTGGTGGATATTGGGCGCATCTGGAAATTGATGTTGCAGGCGCCTGTCGTCGGCAATGAGGATCATTCGACCATGAAACGCAATGCAATGTTCACCGCTGTGCTCCCGCTCGCCATCATGGCCGCCGGATGTTCCGAGAATACACAGAACAATGCCGAACTGGCAGCCGAGCGCGCCGCCGCCGATGCAGCCGACAATGCAGAAGTCGTGGGCGAGGAGCTGCGCAAGGGCGCTATCGTCGCTGCAGACAAGGTGAGCGAAGGTGCCGCCAGTCTTCGGGATGACCTGACAGAGGGTGAAGCTTCGGATACCGATCCTTCAGATGGCCAGCTGGACGGGACCGATTAGCCGGCCCTACGGATGACAGTGCGCCCAGCAGCCACATGAAGAGTATCGATATAGGGATGAGCATCCAGCTGAATTTGTAGCCATTGCCCTGCAATTCAGCCAATTTTCCGGCTAATCGGGACGCGGTTTTTCTCCTTGATTTTTGCTTCAAGGACGCGTGCCCACAATCCGTCTGTTGCTGCCGTACCAAGCCCGTCGGTTAAATCGGTCACGCCTCGTCCCGATAAGTATAAGGAGCTGTATCTTTGCGTGCTACCCATCTGCAAACGGCGACGGGAAGATGGCGCATCTTGTGATGTGCGCCTGCCCAATCCACATATGAAGAATGGTAGCCAGCAGCGACACCAGCGCCTTTATCGGCTTTGCAATCATAGTGTCCGGATTTGCTTTGCTCGCCGGGCTGGAACTGATCAGGCCAGTGCGCCTTGCGAGCCAGCCTAAAGGACGGCGCTGGTTCACCAACCTTGCGCTGTTTGCCGTGGATACATTGTCGGTCAGGTTCCTGCTGCCGATCGCGATGGTCGGTATGGCGATCAAGGCCGAGCAAGAGGGGTGGGGCCTGTTCAATGCGGTGGCTGCGCCCGGCTGGCTCGCCTTTGCAATTACCCTGCTTGCCCTCGATCTGGCACTTTATGTGCAACATTGGGCAACGCACCGCGTGCCACTTCTCTGGCGATTGCACCGCGTCCACCATGTTGATCGCGATTTCGACGTAACCACGGCTGCCCGTTTCCATCCGGTGGAAATAGTCGCTTCTATGGCCTGGAAAGTCGCCGTGGTCGCTGCATTGGGTGCGCCTGTCGCTGCGGTGGCGATATTTGAAGTAGGGTTTGCGATCTTCACCTTATGGACCCACGCCAATATCTCGCTGCCGCCCGCGCTCGACCTGGCCGTGCGCAAGATTATCGTGACACCTGACATGCACCGCATCCACCATTCGGTGCTGATGCGCGAGACCAATAGCAATTACGGGACGGTATTGTCCGGCTGGGATCGCCTGTTCAGAACCTATCGCGCAATGCCCCGCGATCGTCAGCGCAACATGGCGATTGGTCTCGGCCAATGGCGGGATGATCGACCTGCTCAGCTGGCTTTCAGCCTGTGGCTACCTTTCGCGCGCAAATAGCCACCCTAAAAGCAAAGGGGCCGCACCTTGCCGTGCGGCCCCCTTTTGGCTTGGGAAAAGGCGACATGACCTTACCCGTCGTAATCGGCACCGATCGATGTAGAGCGGCTGGGTGCGGCGGCGGAAAGGCGCATGGCCTCTGCCGACTGGCTCAGCGAACCGACATCATCTGCCTCGTCCTCTTCATCGGGAAGAATGGTCTGGAGCGATTGCACCAGCGATTCCTGCAACTGTTTGGGCTTTACCGTCTGTTCGGCAATTTCGCGCAGCGCAACAACGGGGTTCTTATCCCGGTCGCGATCCAGCGTAATTTCCGCACCGCCAGAAATTTCGCGCGCACGCTGGGCAGCCAGCAGCACAAGGTCAAAACGGTTTGGGACTTTGTCGACGCAATCTTCGACGGTAACGCGCGCCATGGGCACTCCGATGGGTATGAGGTTGTCGGAAAGCGTTGCAATTAGTCGGGAAGGGCCGGTTCGTCAAGGTTTTCCGCAGGGCAAACCATGCTAACACGCCGGTGATGGATCATCTTCTAGAAACGCCAGACGCAAGTCAGCCCCCCATCTATCAGGATCCCGAACCGTTCAGGGCACAGGCGCATGGCATCACCTTCACTTTCTATCCTGCAGGAAAGGATCGCCGTACTGCGCTTCTCGACATTATCGAGGGTGCAGGTGAAAGCCTGAAAATTGCCTTTTACATATTCGCGCCCGATGGCGTCGGCACTGCGGTGCGCGATGCCTTGGTGGCAGCGGCGCGGCGCGGCGTGGAAGTGACGCTGATCGTCGATGGCTTCGGTGCCACCGTCGATGAAGAATTTTTCGCCGAGATGACCGAAGCGGGCGGCACTTTTTGCGTGTTCATGGCCAAATGGTCGCGCCGCGCATTGATTCGCAACCACCAGAAGATCGTGGTGGCAGACGATAAAGTGGCCATGCTTGGCGGGTTCAATGTGGAGGATGATTACTTCTCCACGCCGCAGGAAGGTGGCTGGCACGATCTGGGCTTCAGGCTGGAGGGCGAGATTGTGGGTCAGATTGCGCGCTGGTTTGCCGAACTTGCTGAATGGGCGGGAGACAAGCAGGCGCAGTTCAATGATATCCGCCGCCGTGTCCGCGAATGGGATAGCGGCAATGGGCCCGTGCAATTGCTGATCGGCGGTCCGACCAAGGGGCTTTCCAGCTGGGCGCGATGCATCAGGGCGGATTTGCGCGAAGGTGAAAGGCTGGACATGGTCATGGCCTATTTTTCGCCGAATACGAATTTGCGCAGACAGATCCGGACCATCGCTCGCCAGGGTAAGGCCAATCTCGTCATGGCGGGCTTAAGTGATAATGCCGCCACCATCGGTGCCAGCCGCGCGCTCTATCGCAAATTACTGGAAGCGGGCGCAAAAGTTTACGAGTTTGAGGTCTGCAAGCTCCATACCAAGCTGATCGTGCTCGACGATGCGGTGTATATGGGCAGTGCCAATTTCGACATGCGCTCGCTTTATCTCAATCTCGAGATCATGCTACGGATAGAGGACGCGGCACTCGCTGAAAGAATGCGCAGTTACATCCACGACCATTTCGCCGCGAGCAAGGAGATAACGGCGGAAAAACACGCTGCACAGGCCACGCCGTGGACCCGCGCAAAATGGTGGGCGAGCTGGTTTCTTGTCGCCGTGCTGGATTATACTGTTTCGCGGCGGCTCAACCTCGGCTTGTGATCTTTGTCCCCTAGCTTTCCGCTTTTCCGGCAAGCACATTCACGTGAAGCGTATCAAACAGGAATTCCGCGCCGGAGGCTACGCTGGCGCGTTCCCCGTCGAACATAAGCTCGATCCGTGAATCGTCATGTGCGCGGCATACGACCCTTGTGGACGTGCCCAGATCGTCATGCGGACCCTGCCGGAAATCATGGCTCAGAATGGCGAGGCCCTGCCTCAGAAAATCGAGGAAATTCTCCTGCAAATAGCCCTGAATCCGGAATGCACCATTTTCAGGGGTGAAGCGGATGCCGGGATAGCCATTATCGCTTCCGATTGGCGGATCGACGACATACACAAATGGTCCCTCTGCGCTCTGAATTATAGCGTCTTTGCTGGCGGCAAGAATGCCCGCCGCTTCCCGTTGGCGAATTTCCTCACGTGCATCGGCCCATAGGGCGGCCGGACCCGCGAGCATTTCAGCCAGGGCGATATGATCGCCGCACCGCACGACTTCGAGGCGACGGCTCGCAAGTTTGCCTTCGAGAAAGCTATCAAGGACCGCCTCCCAATCGCATTGCTCGAAAAGCTTGTGACACAGGAGATTGGCCGTGCCGCCCGGCAGCGGCAGAACCGCGCCTTCCCATCCGATCAGGTCGCTGACCATGGCGTTTAGGGGGCCATCGCCCCCATGAACGATTACCGTTTCTACGCCGGCGGCGCTTGCCATATCTGCATCGGGCAATGTCTCAGACTGGCAGTCGAAACTGCGCGCCAGGTTAAGATCGGCTCCGCTCAGGCGCGATGCAATCTCGTCCGCCAGGCCGTCCACATAGCTGCCGCTGGCACTGTTATAGACGAGCCATACAATGGGCTGACCAATGGCAGCCGCGGGCCTTGTCATCGGGAAATTCCTGATATCATCTGCGTGATACGCTTTCCAATTTTTTACCTGGATCGCGCGGATCAATGCGCCTTGTTCAATCAGGTGACAAGCCTCAGCGCGCCGGAAAATCCGCCAGCCTATTCATAACCATAGTCTGAATAATCCTTGATATTGGGCGAGGTGAACTTGGTGAATTCGCTTTGGAAGTGGAGCGGGACATTGCCGGTTGAGCCGTGGCGCTGTTTGGCGACCATCAGCGTTGCGCGGTTCTTCAATTCCAGAAAGCGATCCTCCCAGACTCGGTATTTTTCCTGATCGCTCTCGCTGGAGGTTTCGCTTGGCATGTCGGGGCGCAGGGCCTCATGGTAATATTCTGCCCGAAAAATAAACCACACCATGTCGGCGTCCTGCTCGATTGAACCTGATTCTCTGAGGTCCGAAAGCATCGGGCGCTTGTCCTCTCGCTGCTCCACCGCACGGCTGAGCTGCGAGAGCGCGATCACCGGCACCTGCAATTCCTTGGCGAGCGTCTTTAGCCCTCGACTGATCTCGGAAATTTCATTCACGCGGTTGTCGCTGGCACGGCCTGAACCCTGCAACAATTGCAGGTAATCGACCACGATCAGCCCGATATCGTGCCGCCGTTTCAGTCGCCGCGCGCGGGTGCGCAGTGCTGAGATGCTGAGTGCGGGCGTATCGTCAATGAACAGCGGCAGTTCCGACAAGCGCTGGGCCGCATAGGACAATTTCTGAAATTCATCACGATTGAGCTTGCCCGAACGCAGCGCTTCGGATGACACCTCTGCCTGTTCTGCAAGGATACGCGTGGCAAGCTGATCAGCGCTCATCTCCAGGCTGAAAAAGGCTGCTGGTGCGCCGTAATTATGCGGGCCGCCATCGCGCTGAAATCGCAAATGCTCTTCGGCGCAATTGAAGGCAATATTCATCGCCAGCGACGATTTGCCCATACCGGGACGCCCGGCAAGGATAATCAGATCGGAATTGTGCAGGCCGGCGGTCTTGTTGTCGATCAGCGCAAGACCGGTGGTTTTCCCCGACAGGCCACCGCCCGAATTCATCGCCGCTTCGACCATACGGATCGCTTCGTGCGATGCACTGCGGAAGCTGGTGCCGGTGTTTTCCGAAGTCGCGCCCTCGGCCACCTCGAACAGACGCGCTTCGGCGCTTTCGATCTGGCGCATCGGTTCCACTTCGTCGGACGTGTCGAGCGCATTCTCAACAAGTTCACGGCCAACGCTGACCAATTCGCGCAAGAGCGCCAGATCATAAATCTGTTGGGCCAGTTCACGCGGCGCAAGCAGGCCCTGTCCGTCTGCCGTCAGCTGCGCCAGATAGGCACTGCCGCCCAGTTCCTTCATGCCTTCGTCATTTTCGAAATAGGGACGAAGTGTGACCGGCGTGACGATCATCTGCCGCTCTATCCCCACCAATACGCGATCAAAGATGCGCTGGTGAACGGGCGCGAAGAAATGCTTGGCCGCCAGCTCTATCGGCAATTCTTCCAGCACTCTGTTATCGATCAGCACGGCACCGATGAAAGCCGCCTCCGCTTCCAGATTGGCGGGCAGGCTTCGGCCATGCGACGCGGTTTCGCCGTTGGTGTCGGTATCTGGACGGGTCAGGATTTCTTGGGTTGGCATAAGCGCCCTTCATGCGCAGCCTTTGCCACATGGGCAAGCGCTGGGTTGCGACATTTTACCATCACTGCCTGTGGAAAGCGGGGACGAATTCCCGCCGCCCCGTATTCGCAATTGCAAAACTGCTACCCTGTGGGCCAATAGGGTAGAGTCATGGAACAGGATCAAGACAACCGGATCGATCGAATCACGCTGGACGAGGCGACCGTCATTGCGCGCAATGAAGAGATCGAGAAGGAACGCGAAGTCGCGTTGCGGGACCTGGTGGAAGATAACCTTTTTCGCCCGATGCGCGCATTGGATGATGGGCATGCAGGGCCGTGGCTGGTGCATTTGGCGATTGTCGATGGCATGCTGGCACTGTCCCTTCAGGATCGTGCTGGAAGCGATGCCGGCACTATCGGCTTGGGCTTGGCGCGCCTGCGCCGCGTGGTGCGCGAATATTTTGCCATTTGCGATAGCTATTACAAGGCATTGCGCAGGGCCTCCGCTCAGGAAATCGAAACCATCGACATGGCGCGCCGGGCCATCCATGACAGGGGCACACGTCAGTTGGCCGAATCGCTGGATGGCAAGGTCGAAACCGATTTTGAAACCGCACGGCGGTTGTTCACCTTGATTTGCGTGCTGCATATCAAGGGCTGACATCGAAAGTTAACGCAAAAGCAGGGTCGCCCCATGGGCAAGAAGAAGAAAAGCGTATTTCGCTTCTGGATCGAGGCGATGTTGCTGCTCGCACTTGTCGGCACGGGCGGGTTCCTGTGGTGGCAGCGGCAAAGCTGGGCGCCTCCGCGCGCCCAATTTCCGATGCAGGGCGTGGTTACCGGCGCGGCTGATGGCGTGATCGATATATCTGCGCTGCGCACGGCGCGTGCCGATTTCGTTTATCTCGAAGCCAGTTCCGGGGAGAACGGGCGGGACGAAGTCTTTGGCCGCAATCTTGCCTCCCTTGCCGATACTGGAATTCCGCACGGGGCGGTCCATACCTATGACCCATGTATCCCGGCAGAACGGCAGGCCGCCAATTTCGTCACTACCGTGCCGCGCGATCCCACGCTTCTGCCGCCAGCTATCGCGCTGGACAAGCCCGCAAGTGCCTGCGGCGATCCCGTGATCGACGCGGCGCTGGAAAGCGAACTTACCACTTTTATCAACCAGGTCGAAGGCCATGCAGGGCAGCCGGTGGTGCTGAAGGTTAGCGAAGCGTTCGAAGAAACCTATGCCATCGCCTCACGCATCGAGCGCAATCTCTGGCTGGAGAACGATTGGCTGCAACCCGATTATGCCGGGCGGCCATGGACCTTGTGGACCGCCAATGCGCAGCTATCCAATCCCGCTAATGGCGCCAAGATGCGCTGGGTAGTAGTCCAGCAATAGAACCGCATTCAGCCTGCGCTCAGGCTGATTGAGGAAGAGTTCAATCGATGATTAGAGTTCCTGCCGTCGTTGCCGCTCTGGCGTTACTTGCCGCTCCTGCTGCTGCACAGGATCGCGGAATCTTCCTGTTCGATTTCGCTAACGATGAAAATGCTTCGCGTGTCCAGATGGCGGAGCAGGTGGTGGAGGATGCGCAGGACATTGGCGATGCAGCAGTTGTGCTTTGCGCTGGCAGCACCGGGAATCGTGGGCGGGACCAACGCCGCGAAGTGATGGCCTTGCTTGTAGAGGCTGGTGCAGCGCGACACCGTCTTCTGGATGCTGGCACCTGCACACCACAGATAGCTGGAAGCAGCAGGCAGGCGATTGGCGAGAATCGCGTATGGCTGGCGCTGACTACAGCGACATTTCTGGAGCGCTATCAGCGAGAGGCGATGGGCCTCTAGTCCGCGTCACTTTCCAGCCATTCAACCAGAGCGGCAAGACATTCACGCGCCAGCAGTTTGCAGCGTTCCGGGCTCCACCCCTGCTCTGCATCGGGCCAGTCATCATTATCCTTGAACGGCATTTCCAGCGTCATTGCTGTGGCGCCGAAACGCTGGGCCACCTGATTGGTGCTGATGGCCAGATTGGCCTTGCCGGGCGATGATTTGGGGTAACCCTTAGCGCTCTGAAAATCGGGCGTGCGGCGATCAAGGATGCGCTGATAGCGATATAAGCGCTCACCCATTTCGTCCGTCCAGGAAGGGATGCCTTCGAACCCGGCCAGGAACACTGCGGCGATCGCTTCATCACCATGCACGTCCATTGCGAAATCGACACCGCTTTCGTCCATCGCTTTGCGTATGGCGAGCACTTCGGGTGAGGTGTCTGCGCTCGGTTCTGCCCATTCACGATTGAGGTTCACGCCGTCTGCATTGGTGCGCAAATGGCCACGAAAGCTGCCGTCAGGATTGCAGTTTGGCACGATATGGATGCGGCATTTTGCGCGCAATGCACGACCTGTCACATCTGCCGGATCGGTCAGTACTTCAAGCGCGCCTTCCATCCACCATTCGGCCATGCTTTCACCCGGATGCTGGCGCGCATAAAGCCAGACCTGTGTTTCTCCTTCGCCCATTTCGAGGCAATCGAGCGGACGCCCGTCCAGCGTCTGGCCAAGGCGGCGATATGCTACGCCATCCGCGCTTGCCGCTTCTGCGACAAGATCATTGTGACGCTCTATCGAGTAGGGCGCGAAATAGGCGAACCAGGTAATATCGCTGGCAGGTGTGTAACGGATTGTCAGCGTGCCATTGCCCGTATCTGCATCATATTTGCTTTCGGCACGGCCCCAGAATGCACGATCTTCCGAAACGCAGGCATTGTAGCCCGGCCAACCTGCCGGATAGGCGCTGTCTTCCAGCCCTTCAATTTCCAGCACGAGTTCGCGCCCCGCCGCGCCGCAGACGCGGAAATGAAACCACTGGGCAAATTCGCTTTTGTAATCGCGCGGGATACGCAGCTTTGCGGTGGCGCCCTTGATGCTGGTGATTTCGATATTGCCGCTGTCAAAAGCAGAATCGATGACAATGTCCATTTCGCTCATGAATGCGCCCTATTCGACTGAAATCGTTTCGCCGGAAACACCGGGGAACTGTTCAAACAAGGCATCGACGATGCGCTGCGCTGCAGCCGTCTCGCTGGCATAATCGCTATTGCTGGTGGCGGTCATGCTGGCGCGGCCTTCCCACAGATTGGCGCCACCTTCCGATGATTTGATCGCAACAAAAAGCTGGCGCTCAATGGATTCGGGCGGGGGACCGCCAAGGCTGTTCAGATTGATGCCAACGCCAACACCGACGCCTGAACCATAGGAGCCGGTGCCACCGCCAACCCCGACACCAACTGGACTGCGGCGGCCTTCACCATCTTCGATATACGCATCAATATCGACGATCGCGACCTGCCCGCCATTTTTCGTGACCACCCGATAACCCAGCGATTGCAGCTCTTGCTGAACAGCATCGGCATAAACGGTGAATGCCAGCGAATCGGCGTCATCGCCAGCAGCGCTGGTAATGTTGATCGTGCCCTGGCCAAGGAAGGCTGGTGTATTACCAACAAAGCGTGTCACTTCCACAGGTGAGACATAGGCGGGGGTAGCGCAGCCCGTGGCAAGGGCGCAGGCGGCAAGCAGGGCTATGGCGGATTGTTTCATACTTGCATAAACGCATGAAACGCTTCCGCGTGCCAGCCCTTCTCATGATTTTGTTCCGACTGCGGTCAGCGTAAGTTGCTGCTTAAGAAGATCGTGCTAGGCGATTGTCCGATGACCAAGAAAACTCCAGTCCTCGTTACCGGCGGTGCCGGATATATTGGCAGCCACGCCGTGCTGGTCTTGCGCGATGCAGGATGGCCTGTTGCAGTGATTGATAATCTTTCAACGGGCTTTCGCTTTGCCGTGCCCGAAGATGTTCCCTTGTATGAAGGCGATATTGCCGATGGCGCGCTTGTGGCGCGTATCTTCGCTGAACAGGGCATGGGCGGCGGCACCGGTGCGATCATGCATTTTGCAGGCTCCATCGTGGTCCCCGAAAGTGTCGAAAAGCCGCTCTGTTATTATGCGAACAACACGGTCAAAAGCCGCGCATTGATGGAAGCGGCAGTGGATGGTGGGGTGCCGCACTTCATCTTCAGTTCGACAGCGGCGACCTATGGCGTGCCAGATGTCTCGCCGGTGGATGAAGATGCGCCGAAGCAGCCGATCAATCCCTATGGCTGGTCCAAGCTGATGACGGAGCAGATGCTGGCGGACACCGCTGCCGCGCATGATCTGAACTTCTGCGCCCTGCGTTATTTCAATGTCGCAGGGGCCGATCCGCAGGGACGCAGCGGGCAATCGACTGCAGGGGCAACCCATCTGATCAAGGTCGCGGTTGAAGCGGCGCTGGGCAAGCGCGCCAGCGTAAGCGTGTTCGGTAGCGATTACGACACAGCTGATGGCACCGGCGTGCGCGATTATATTCACGTCAGCGATCTGGCGGCTGCCCATGTGCTGGCGCTCGATGCGCTGATTGCACAGCCTGACGTTTCGATGACGATGAATTGCGGCTATGGCCGCGGTTTCTCTGTTCTCGAAGTGCTGGATGCAGTGGACCGGGTGACCAATCTGAAAATCGAGCGGGTGCAGGAGGGGCGCCGAGCGGGCGATCCCGATTCGCTTATCTCCGATCCTGCGCGGATCAAGGCGACGTTGCCGTGGCAGCCGCAACATGCCAATCTCGACACCATCGTAACCCACGCCCTGGCGTGGGAGCGTAAGCTGGCCGAAATACGGGGAAACGGTTGACTTCGTTTCATCACCGCCGTATCGGCGCGCCTTGAATTTCCGGCTTTCAAGACCATCTTGAATGCCGACAGTTTTCGGGAAAATACCATGAAGATCCGCAACAGCCTCAAGTCGCTGAAGAACCGCCATCGCGATTGCCGCGTTATTCGTCGGCGTGGTCGCACCTATGTGATCAACAAGACCAACCGTCGCTTCAAGGCCCGCCAGGGCTGATACAGCGATGATGCCGGTGCATCTGCCCGGTATCGGTCCCTTGCAAAGCCCCCGCCGCAACGGGGGCTTTTTGCGTGTCTGACCCGCACAGGCCCACCGCGGTTGTGTTCGATGTTGGCCGTGTCCTCATCCAGTGGGATTTGCGTCACCTGTTCGCCAAATTGATTGGCGATCCGCAGGAAGTTGAATGGTTTGTCACCAATGTGGTGACCGAAAAATGGCATCACCAACATGACGAAGGTCGCGCGCTGGCCGACATGATGCCAGAACGAATTGCGCAGTTTCCCGATTATGCGGTGCATATCCGCGCCTATGCTTCGCGGTTCAACGAGACGATCCCCGGTCCCGTGCCCGGATCGCATGAGATCGTGCGCCAATTGGCGGCTCAGGGCGTTCCATTATTCGGGCTGACCAATTTCGGTGAAGAATTCTGGGCAGGTTTCCGCCCGACGGAGTCCTTGTTCGACCTGTTTAAAGATATCGTGGTTTCCGGCACGGAAAAGTGCGCCAAGCCTGGACCGCGCATCTATGAAATCGCTGAAGCCCGCTTTGGAATTGCGCCTCAGCATTTGCTCTTCATTGATGATAAGGCAGAAAACATTGCGGCAGCGCGCGCACGTGGTTGGCATGGGCACGTGTTTGAAGACGCCGCGAGGCTGGAACAGTGCCTTGAGGGTCACGGCCTGCTCGGCTGAACCGGCCAGCGCTTCCCCTTACAAAAAGGCCCCGACGCGACGAGCGCCGGGGCAATCGTGAGCTGCCGGATGGAGAGGCAGCTGGGAAAAAGGGATATTGTCTAGCCGTTGCAGCGGGCCAGCTGACTTTCGGAGATAGGCTCTCCTTGCACGGCGAAGCTGGTAATTTCGCCGATATTGCGGCGCAATTCACTACACACGCGGATCGGTCGGTCACCACTGCGCGGGCCAGCGCATGTTGTACCTTCACAAGTGAATACCACGCCACCGGCAATCGCACGGGTTTCATCCGTCGGTTCCGCCAGTTCAACAGCGAAATAAGGCCCGCTGGCTTGACCAGGAAAGGCGATCGCAGTCGAGACCGGTGCCGCAATAGCCCCAAGCGACAGCAGGGCGGCAAATGAGAAAATTGCGGAACGTGGCATATGTGCGGAAATCCTTCTCAACAACGAGTGGGTTGCATTTGACAACCAGTTGCGGTTTGCCACCTATTCAGACAGATTTCGATTCGCAACCCTTCATTGCGAATATTTTTGGTTTCCGCGCATTCCGCTGTAGAAGATGTGTTGGAAAGAGATGCAATTATGGGAATAAGAGAACCGCTAAGGGAAATTGGCTGCGGCTTGCCACACGCGCTGGAAGTGATGGGCGAACGCTGGTCGTTCCTTATTCTGCGCGCTGCATTCAACGGGATGTATCATTTCGAAGAATTTTCCCAGCAGTTGGGCATAGCGCGCAATATCCTTTCCAGCCGTCTGGCCAAACTTGTGCGCAATGGCGTGCTGGAACGCACACCCTCTGAGCACGACCGGCGCAAGGTGGAATATCGCCTGACGGAAAAGGGTCTGGATCTATTGCCTGCGATGCTTGCGCTGCGCCAGTGGGGCGAACGCTATACGCAAGACGTCAGTCCTGATCTTGTGCTGGTGGACCGTCGTGATGGCCAGCCGATTGCGCCCATTGGCATCCGTGCACATGACGGGCGCGATTTGGCGTGGGAAGAACTTGGCTGGCAGACGCCTGACAAGATTGGCGAACCCGTGATTCGCAGCGATAACAGCTATCCCAAGGCGAAATTCGCTCACGAGCAAGAGGATTTTTGTTGAGCGCCAAGGGCGGTGCACCTGCCAGAACACGCGATGGACGATATATCCTTGTGCGCGGCCGATTATGGCGCGCAACAAATCCCGCAGCGTGGTTTCTTTGCCCTTGCTTCTAGATGCGCATCACGTCCTAACATGAGGGTGACGTGTCATTGTTCGCATTGTGGAAAGGTCAGTGCGAGCACTTTGTTTTTGTGACAGCGCAAGACAATTTGGCGGGCGCCCTGGCAAAACTGTTTCGTTAAGCTCTTGAATATTAAAAGATTATTTGTGGAAGACACTCCCCCACTCATCCTATCCGACGATCGCATCGCCTAAGCACGCGGAGGTTGGCGGCGATAGGACAGTGCCTCTGCCACATGCATACGGCTGACCTGACCCGTCGCTGCCAGATCTGCAATTGTGCGCGCCACGCGCAGCATGCGGACATAAGCGCGCGCAGACAGGCGCATGGTTTCGGCGGCCTGCAACAATAACGCACGGCCCGCATCGTCTGGGCTGGCGTGTTCTTCCAGCGCATCGCCATCCAGTTCCGCATTGGAACGCACCCCGCGTGCAATCTGCAATTGCCGCGCCGCTAAAACCCGCGCGGCAACTTCGGCGCTTCCTTCTGCCGGAGGAGGCAGAGCGAGATCGGCGGCACTGACCGGATCGACTTCGACATGCAGATCAATCCGGTCAAGCATCGGCCCTGAAACCTTGGACTGATAATCCACCGCGCAGCGGGGTGCGCGGCTGCATGCAAGTGCCGGATCGCCCAGATGGCCGCAGCGGCACGGGTTCATCGCCGCCACCAATTGCACACGCGCGGGGTAGGCGACATGGGCATTGGCGCGCGCCACATCGACCTTGCCTGTTTCCAATGGCTGGCGCAGCGAATCGAGCACGGCACGCTGGAATTCGGGCAATTCATCGAGGAACAATACGCCCAGATGGGCCAGGCTGACTTCACCAGGGCGGACCCGCAGCCCGCCGCCGGTAAGCGCGGCCATGCTGGCGGAATGATGTGGCGCTCGGAAAGGGCGGGCGCGGCTGATGCGGCCACTTTCAAGCGTCCCGGCAACGCTGGCAACCATGCTCACTTCCAGCGCTTCGGGCGGGCTTAGCGGTGGGAGAATGCCCGGCAGGCAGGAAGCCAGCAGCGATTTGCCCGCTCCGGGTGGCCCGTTCATCAGCAGATTATGTCCGCCAGCAGCTGCGATTTCCAACGCACGCTTGGCTGTTTCCTGACCTTTGACCTGCTTGAGATCCGGCCCATGCGCGGTGTCATCCACTTCGCCCGGTTCCGGATCGGGCAAGCGCTGTGTGCCTTTCAGATGATTGAGCAGACTGGTCAGATCGGGTGCGGCGCAGACCCGCACATCGCTTGCCCAACGGGCCTCCGGCCCTTGCGTGCGCGGACAGATCAGCCCTTTGTCCGTTTCACTAGCATGAAGTGCGGCAAGCAAGACGCCCGGTGACCCTACGATGCGTCCGTCCAGCGCCAATTCGCCCACAGTGACCCATTCGCTTATGGTTTCTGCATCGACCACATCCATCGCAGCCAGCAATGCCAGCGCAATCGGCAGATCGTAATGCGAACCTTCTTTGGGCAGGTCCGCCGGAGAAAGATTGATGGTGATCCGTTTGGGGGGGAGCGAAAGGCCCATCGCCGATAGCGCGGCCTGCACCCTTTCTCGACTTTCACCAACAGCCTTGTCAGGCAGCCCGACTATGGAAAAGCGCGGCATTCCGGCTGCAAGCTGGCATTGCACTTCCACGCTGCGCGCTTCCAGCCCGAGATAGGCGACCGTCGAAACCAGTGAAACCAAGTAGAACCCCTTTGTCGCGGGAGTGATAGCGCGCCTCGCAGCGCTGTCGAGATGTTAAGATGCAGGCTTGTGGGCATTAACCCCATGGCAACCGCATAAATTGGCAATTGCGAAGGACCGGGCTGGCATCTTCGTATCGTCATGGCGCGCAAACCTCCTCTCATGTCCAGCATCCTGGCGGCGATATCCGTTTCCCTTGCTGCTCCTGCCTCAGCCGATGATACAAATCCACGTTCGGTCTCACGCTATGTTTCACCGCAGCATGCAGCAACGGAAACCAGCGCAATTGCCGCCATCGGGCCGTTTCGCGTGTTGGATGGCGCCAGAGTGGCTCTCGTCGACATAACCGATTCGCGCTCTCCCGCGCAGTTCGCAGCGTTGCTTGAGGCCTATCCACACATTGCTGTGATCGAGTTTGTCGAGGCGCCCGGCACACATGATGATCTCGCCAATTTGCAGCTTGGGCGGATGATCCGTGCACGCGGCATTGCCACCATCGCGCCCGAAGGCGGCTCTATCCGGTCTGGCGCGGTTGAACTGTTTATCGCAGGGGCTGCCCGTTACATTGACGAGGCAGCCGAGTTTGCCGTGCATGGCTGGACGGACGATCGCGGACTTGGCGCTGAAGACTATCCCGCACAGGCGCCCGAACACCGCCGCTACATCGATTATTATATGGAGATGGACATGAACATCCAGCAGGCGCAGGCCTTCTATGCGATGACCAATACTGTCCCTTTCGATCAGGCATTGTGGTTGACGGGTAGTGAAATGCGTGGCTGGTTGGATGATGCCACTATGCTAGCGGAACAGGCACAGGGTGCACCAATTCTCAGCGCCTCACGGCTTGACTTCCACCCGGTGCTTCAGTAAGCGCCCGCCTGTAATCAGTGGCTGCCCTCGATTGGCGGCCCTTTTCTATTCTAATCGAGGTATTCGACCATGAAGCGCACTTTCCAGCCGAGCAATCTTGTGCGCGCTCGCCGCCACGGCTTTTTTGCCCGTAAATCCACCGTTGGTGGCCGCAAAGTATTGCGCAATCGCCGTCGTCGCGGCCGCAAGAAACTCTGCGCCTGATCCTGTCTTCGCTTGCCCTGCGGGGCGGGTGATCATGATTTGCGGGCAGCGCGTGTTGCCCGCATGGCAATTGGCCTGATGGCCCTGCGGGTCCCTTTCATGGGGCCCGTTTTCATTGAATCTGTTCGGATATGATCTGAACATTCAATCATGAAGGACAAGCGGGCTGGCGGGCACAAATGATTCCCCATCCTGTCCGCTGCATCCTATCTTCATCTCATGACACCAAGCGTTCTCACCCGTCGCGCTGATTTCTTGGCGGCGAATCGCGGCCTGCGCGTGGCGCGCCCCGGCTTTGTCCTGCTGGCGTGGCCCAATGACGGGGCGGGGATGCGTTATGGCATCACGGTGACCAAAAAGATCGGCAATGCCGTCGTGCGTAACCGGATGAAGCGGCGTTTCCGAGAATTGCTGCGCGCCGCGCTGCCTGAACATGGTCTGCCAGATCACGATCACGTATTGATCGGACGGGAGGGCGGGGTAGAGCGCGATTTCGCTCAATTGGCGGATGAACTCGACATCGCTCTCGAGCGCGTGGCAGATGGCAAGGTTGACAGGCCAAGGCGACCGCGAAGGGGCAATCGCACCAGCGGCAAAGCTGCCGGAAAGGGCGGCGCGTGAAGCAGGTGCTGATCCTTATTGCGCGGTTCTGGCAGCTCGGGCCAAGCCGTATCCTGCCGCCAACCTGCCGTTTCCAGCCAAGCTGCAGTGCCTATGCAATCGGGGCTCTGCAAAAACACGGGGCGATTCGGGGTGGATGGCTCGCGCTTAAGCGTATACTGCGCTGCAATCCTTGGGGGGGGCACGGGCATGATCCCGTGCCATAGGCGCCCTTCACAACAACAATGTGCCACCGATAGTCGCGACGGATAAATCACCTTGGACAACCAACGTAACCTGATCATTGCCGTCGTGCTGAGCGCGATCCTGCTGTTTGGCTGGGATTTCGCCATGCGCACCTATTTCCCGGAGGATGAGACCCCCGCGAACATGGCAAGTCGCGAGGACGCGCCATCGGCTCGTGCCTACGGTGCCATCGATGTCGGCAACGGGAGTGCGGGCATTGACGCACCGCAGGTGGTCGATGTGGATACCGCGCTGGCCTCTGCCGACCGCATCATCATCGACGCGCCGGAAATTCTCGGCTCAATCAATCCCGTCAGTGGACGGGTGGACGATATCGATCTCAAGACGCACCGCCAGACGGTGGAAGAAGACAGCGGCCCGATCCGGCTGATGTCGCCCGCGGGTACACCTGGCCAGCATTTCGCCCAGTTCGGCTGGGTGGGTGAAGGCGTTGCGCTGCCGGGAGCAGATACGCCGTGGCAAGTGATCGCGGGTGATCAGCTGACGCAGGAAACCCCAGTGACACTGGGCTGGGACAACGGGCAGGGCCTCAGTTTTGCGCTGCGTTTCGCAATTGATGAACATTACATGCTCACCGTCAGCCAGGCCGTGCGCAACACTGGCACCGGCTCAGTTGCGCTGCGGCCCTATGCCTTCATCAACCGCACCAGTGCAAATGCCAGCAAGAGCACATGGAATGTTCACTCCGGCCCTATTGCGGCAAGCGGCGAAGGCGTGAATTTTGACTGGGATTATGATGAAGTGCTGGAAGAAGGCCCGGTCGAACTGGGCAATGGCACCGATTGGGTCGGCTTTACGGACATCTATTGGCTGTCTGCTCTCATCACGCAGGAAGGGCAGGGTGCATCGGGGGCCTTCCGGTCAACGGGCGGCGAAACCTACCGAGCCGACCTGATCTATGATCCGATCAATGTGGGTGCCGGACAGACGGTTACCCGGACTACGCGCTTGTTTGCCGGCGCAAAGGAAAGCGCGGTTCTTTCTGAATATGCCAATCAGGGGGTAGAGAATTTCAACCTCGCCATCGACTGGGGCTGGTTCCGCCTGATTGCCTGGCCGATGTGGCAGGTGCTGATCTTCCTGTTCGGTTTGCTGGGCAATTTTGGCCTGGCGATTATCGGCCTGACGCTGATCATCCGCCTGCTCCTGTTCCCCATCGCGCAAAAACAGTTCCATTCGATGGCGCAGATGCGCGCTGTTCAGCCGAAGATGAAGGCGCTGCAGGAACGCTACAAGGAAGACAAGCCGCAATTGCAGCAGGAAATGGCCAAGCTCTACAAGGAGGAAAAGGTCAATCCGCTGGCAGGTTGTCTGCCGATCTTCATCCAGATCCCGATCTTCTTTGCGCTTTACAAGGTGCTGCTGCTGGCCATCGAAATGCGGCATGAACCGTTTTTCGGCTGGCTGCGCGATCTTTCCGCGCCCGACCCGGCGACCATCCTCAATCTGTTCGGCCTTCTGCCTTTCGATCCGCCTGGCTTCCTTGCCATCGGCGTGCTGGCGGTGTTGCTGGGCTTTACCATGTGGTTGCAGTTCAAGCTCAACCCCGCCGCGATGGATCCGATGCAGCAGCAGATATTCATGATCATGCCGTGGGTTCTGATGTTCGTCATGGCGCCCTTTGCAGCCGGACTGCTGCTTTACTGGATCAGCAACAATGTGCTGACTCTGGCGCAGCAGAAATATCTCTACATGCGCAACCCGCAATTGCGCATGCAGATGGAAAAGGACCGCGAAGAGAAACTGCGTGCGGCAGAACGCGAGAAAGCAGAAAAGGCGCAAGAGTGATCGCTGGCGCCGCGCACTGGCTCCGCTTTTCACAAGCCCGGGAATTGTCATGACACCTGAAGAGGAAAAGCAGCTGGCGGATGAGGCAAAGCGCCTGTTTTCGGGACGCGTGGAATTCCTGCTGTCCGCTCCGCAGTTGAAGTTCCTGCCAGAGCCCGATTTTCCTGAAGTCGCCTTTTGCGGACGTTCGAATGTCGGCAAGAGTTCGCTTATCAATGCCCTCACGGGACGGCGAAGCATTGCCCGCACATCGGTAACCCCGGGGCGGACGCAGGAACTCAACTTTTTCGAAGTGGGCGAGCCTACCGAGTTCCGGCTGGTCGATATGCCCGGTTACGGCTTTGCCAAGGCCCCGCTCAAAGTGGTCGAAAAATGGCGCAAGCTGGTGCGCACATTCTTGCGCGGTCGTGTTCCGCTGCGCCGGACGATGGTGTTGGTGGATAGCCGCCACGGCTTGAAGGATAGCGATCGCGACATGATGACCATCCTGGACGAGGCAGCTGTCGGCTATCGGCTGGTGTTGACCAAGGCTGACAAGATCAAGGCTTCCGAACTGGAGAAGGTGGCTGCGCTCGTTGCGCAAGAGGCGCGCAAACATCCGGCGGCTTTTCCGCAAATCCATATCACCAGTGCAGAAAAAGGCATGGGGCTGGATGAACTGCGGGCAGCCATGTTGTTCGACGTGCGCGACTAACCAGACCGTTAACCGTCAGACTAAAGCGATCTGGCGACAGTACTCGCCGGGGGTATTTCTGCGTCAGGAACGCGCGCTTCAGGCAGAAAAAAAGGGCGCCGGAGGCACCCTTTTTTGCTTAGCTGGTAAAAGCTCAGCCGCCGTCACGGCCACCGAGCAACCAGTCCCAAAAGCCACGTCCCATGTTGCATCTCCTTGGTTAACTAGGAGACACAATCGGTTAACCATTAATGTTTGTAAAGTCTAAACCATGTTTGTTAGCATCTGACTTTGACTATCCTTTTGAAATTCAATGATACTATCTATATCCACAGGCCTTGAAATCGCAAAACCCTGGGCCACGAGGCATCCTGATTCGCGTAATTTTGTTAACGTCCGGCTATCCTCGACGCCCTCTGCAACAACAATGATTCGCAAGTCGCGTCCCAATTGCAGCACGTTGCGCACAATACCTTCCGCCTTTGTGTCGACTGCCATTTGGGAAATGAACAACCGGTCCACCTTGAGCTCACTAAAGGGGAGGCGCAGCAGTGCTTCCAAGCTTGCCGCACCCACGCCAAAATCATCCATCGAAATCTTGATGCCGAGCGCGCTCAATTCTTCCAGGATATGTCCGGCATGTTCGAGGTTGGAGATCCTATATGTCTCGGTGATTTCCAGCGTTAGCCTGCGCGCGTCGAAATCGGTGTTGGACAGAACCTTGGATACAAGCTGCACGATAGCCCGTTCATGCACAAGCGTCGCCGATATATTCACCGCTACCGGAATGTGCAGCCCTGCCGCTTCGAATGCCTTGCCTGCCTTGCACGCCTCTTCGAGAACGAATTTGGTGAGCTGACTCATGCGCCCGGCGGTTTCACACTGGCGGATAAAGCTATCAGGCGGGATGTGGCCCTTGTCAGGGTCCTTCCAGCGCACCAGTGCTTCCACGCCGACGATCTCGCCAGTCTGCACTGTCACCTTGGGCTGGTAGACGAGGTAGATCTCGCCATTGGCCATTGCCGCGTCGATCCGCGCCTGCAGCGAGATGTTCCAGATCAGGTCCTCTTCCGAGGTGCTGTCGGCAATGGCGATTGGTTCAAATGTCTCATTGGTCTTTTCGGCCACGTCCACCGCCGAGGCAAGGCGCCTGGCAACCATTGGACTGGGCGTGATATCGACCCCGAATGTAATGCCGACATCGACTTGTTGATCGCCCACCATCAACGGCGACGAGAACAGTGCGCGCAGACCCTCAAGGTGTTCCAGCAGCAGAGCCGGTTCCTTTTCGGCGATGGTCCAGGCAATCAGATGTCCCTGCCCGAGATAAATCGTGGCGTCCTGCGTTGCGGCCTTCAGCCGGGAAGTGATGCGCAGGACGTACTCGGAATGCAATTCCTTGGGAAGCGTACGGCGCACCTGCTCGAACCGATGGATACGTGCAACGATAATGGCGGGCACATTTTCAGCGATCTCTCGGTCTGCTTCCAATGCAGCAAACGTCGGTAGATCGGTCTCCGGATCAACCAGCGCAAAAGACTTCGCCCACGATTTGCGCAAACGCAATCCACCAAAGATAGCCAGCATCACCATGAGATGTGCAAAACCGGTGCGGATATCGAGATGGGCTGCTACTACTATTAACACAGGGACCGAAAGCACCATTGCCGCATAGCCAAGCCTGCGCTTTTGTGCCGAGGTGATCTGGCTTGCCAACGCGAGGCCGAGCACGAGACACAAGGCTGACCAGATGGCAGGAAGATAACCGGCTTGACCGGTTTTCAGTGTTTCTGCTGCCAATACATGAACCAGCGTCGGCGAAACTTCAGTCAGACCCGGAATGTTGAAATTCGCTCCATCGGCGCGATTCTCGCTTCCGACGACAATTGATTTGTCGGCCAGTTCAGACAGATCGGCATCTGGAGAGAGAACTTCCGAAAGCGTTAGCGAAGGAATAGTATCCAAAGAAAAGTTGTAGCTGATAGGGAAAAGCTGACCAGGCTTCCCTTCAATTCCCGCCAAATGTGCAGCGAGGCTGGGGAGTTCGCTTTCGCCGTGTTCGACGACGTAAACGGTGTCCCAGGCATAGCCCATGAAGTTCTTGTAGAGATGGCCGCCAACCTGCTGCACGCCATCTGCTATCGCGGGAATAGAGCGATTTCTTGCACTCTTCCCATTCAATCCGGTGCGCACGTTTTGCACCAGAAACGCGCGTCCGCTGAACTGGCGAAGCGCAGTGTTCAGATCATCGTCTGTTACTGGGTTGGTTGGCCTGTCGAACACGCCATCGATATAAGCTGCCCTAGCGCCTGCTTCGTCGAGCCTTCGCAAGAGCTGTGTTAGCGCCCGTCGGCCTTCGGGTCGGTCGGGGGCGGTGAGATCCTGTTCGCTACTGATGAAAACGATATCACCAGATGCCGGTTGTGATACGATGCGGCTCTGCGCCATCCACACGAATTGATCGATCGGTGTCAGCAGTGTTAGCGTCGCAAGGACAAGCGAAATCGCTCCGGCCCAAAACACATGTTTGAGCCGTTCGAGCCGCTTTGGCCCCATCAATACTGTCGGTTTGGTTCCGACCACTTGCTACCCTTTTTCAGCCCGCTTGAGATGCGGAGAGAAGCCTGCTCTGACACAAGATGGTAAACAAAGCAGAAACGCTTTTTACAAGTTCTACCAAGACAAAGGTTGCACCTCGTTGATTACTGCACCTTCGTTCAGGCTCGACAGGTCCAACCTTGATGGTTACGCGTCGGCAAAACGGGAACATCGCTCGATATGAAGCTCATCATTGGAAATAAGAACTATTCGAGCTGGTCATTGCGTGGCTGGCTTGCGGCCAAGCAAAGCGGTCTGCATTTCGAGGAATTGACCGTCAATATCGACGGTGATGATTGGCAGGCGATGAAGCGTGAAAAGGGCGAATTCGTCCCATCCGCCGGCAAAGTCCCTGTTCTGTGGGACGGTGACATCGTGGTGTGGGACAGCCTCGCCATTCTTGAATATCTGGGCGACAAGGTCGGCCGTGACCGGTTCTGGCCAAAGCCCGATGGTGCACGCGGCATGGCACGGTCGATGGTGGCGGAAATGCATACCTCGTACCTCTCGCTGCGCCGCAATTGTCCGGTCAATATCCGCGGCCGCATCGCTGTTGACCTTAGCGATGAAACGAAAGCGGACATTGTGCGCATTCTTGGCCTGTGGGCAGAAGCGCGCGCGCGTTTCGGCACTGGCGGACCCTTTCTTTTCGGCACTTTCTGCGCTGCCGACATCTTTTATGCCCCGGTGGTCAGCCGGTTTATCACCTATGGTATTGGCGTGCCCGGTTTTGCAGAGGCCTATATGCAGGCTATGTGGGAGCATGCCTGGATGCAGGAATGGGTCGAGGCCGCGTCTGCAGAAGAATGGACAATTTCGCAGTTTGAAGTGGGCGACAAGGCCTAGTCGCAGGCCTGGAGATGCTTGGGCACTAGCCGTGGCTGGAAACTGCCTTTGTGCTGGGCTATCGCAGCGGTAATGACACAATCAGACAATGCCCTGGATCTCGCCCGCCATCTCATTGCCTGTGAAAGTGTGACGCCTGCACGCGGGCCGGTGTTCGACATGCTCGAACAGATGCTCACTCCGCTTGGTTTCGATGTGCACCGCTTCATCCGTGGCGAAGGGCCCGAGGGCAGCGAGGAAGAGGCGGTCGAAAACCTTTACGCCATCCGCCGTGGACCGGCAGGATCGCACCATTTCGCCTTTGCCGGCCATGTCGACGTGGTGCCGCCGGGTGAAGGCTGGGCGAGCGGGGCTTTCACGCCTGAAATTCGGGGCGACCTGCTGTATGGGCGCGGCGCCGTGGACATGAAGGGTGCGATTGCCTGCATGGTGGCCGCAATTGCTGATATTCCCGCAGAGGCAGGTTCGATCAGCTTCATCATTACAGGCGATGAAGAAGGACCGGCCTTGCACGGCACGCGCGCGCTGATTAATCTGATGCGCGAACGTGGCGATATTCCCGGCGTTATCCTTGTAGGGGAACCTACCAGCGTCAACCGTCTGGGAGACATGATGAAGATCGGGCGCCGCGGATCTATCAATATCTGGCTGGATGTTGGCGGCGTGCAAGGCCACGTCGCCTATCCACATCTGGCTGACAATCCACTGCCCAAACTCATTGCTATCCTCGGCGAACTCGATGCACTGGTGCTCGACGAGGGTACCCAGTGGTTCCAGCCCAGCAATCTGGAGATAACCGAGATCGACGTGCCCAACCGCGCGCATAATGTGATACCTGGACAGGCGAAAGCGCGTATTTCGATCCGGTTCAACGATCTGCATTCGGGTGCTTCCCTGTCCGAGAAAGTCACCGCTATTGCCGAAAAGCACGGCGGGCGTGCGCGTCCGGTTATCAGCGGAGAACCGTTCCTGACGCCGCCGGGCGTATTTTCGAAGATCATTGCAGATGCAGTAAAGGCGGAAACGGGCGCGGCGCCCGAGGCATCCACCACTGGTGGCACATCGGATGCCCGCTTCCTGAAAGACATTGCCCCGGTAATCGAATTCGGCCTGGTTAACGCGACCATGCACAAAACAGACGAGGCGGTGGCCATTGCCGATCTCGATACGCTAAGCCGCATATACAGGCGCGTCGTGCTTGCGACATTTGCCGAAGACTGACCGAAGGATAACGCGCGCATGTTGAAAGCCTGGTTCGCAATTCCCCTGTGGCAGCGCGTGGTCGCAGCCTTGTTACTTGGCGTGGTGCTCGGCCTGTTCTGGGGCCCGGAAGCCGAAAGCATAAAGTGGATCGGCGATTTCTTCATCAAGGCGATCAAGATGCTGGTCGTGCCGCTGATTTTCTTCAGCCTTGTATCCGGCGTCGCGGCGATCGGCGATTTGCGCAAACTGGGCGCAGTTGGCGGACGCGCCATTCTCCTTTTCGTGGTGACTGGCCAGATCTCTGTCTGGCTGGGTCTGGCGCTGGGAACCGGCGCGGTTAATCTGGGGCTGTTCCCTTCACGCGAAGCGCTTGGCACGCCTGAAGTGGCAACGCCTGAACCCAATGAAACCACGCCGGTCGACATGATCCTTTCGATTGTGCCCGATAGCCCGGTGCAGGTGATGGCAGATGTCGCCGTGCTGCCACTGATCGTGTTTTCCCTGCTGCTGGGGATCGGCATCCTGATGGCCAAGGAGGACGGCCTGCCAGTCCAGAAGGTATTCGATAGCGGCGCAATCATCATGCAGAAGGTGACGATGATCGTGATGGAACTGACCCCCTTTGGCGTCTTTGCGCTGATGGCCTGGGTTTCAGGGACGCTGGGCGTGGATGCGCTGAAGGCGTTGAGCTGGCTGGTCCTGCTTAATTATACGGGCTGCCTGCTGATCATTTTGGTCATGTATTCCGCGATGATCAAATTCCTCGCCAAATTGCCGGTCGTGGATTTCTTCCGCGGAATTGTGGATGCCATTGCGGTCAGCTATTCCACGGCCAGTTCCAATGCGACGCTGCCTGTCACTCTGCGTTGTGCGGAACGCAATCTGGGGGTCAGAAACTCGGTTGCCGCCTTTGTGATTTCGCTTGGGGCGACGATCAACATGAATGGCACGGCCATGTATCTTGGCCTTGCCACATTGTTCGGAGCGCAAATTTTCGGGGTGGATCTGAGCTGGGGCCAGTATTTCCTCATCTCAATCCTTGCGACCTTGGGAGCCATCGGCGCGGCGGGCATTCCCGGCGCGGGCCTGATCATGATGGC
>OJBY01000355.1_pt1 | contig 25755 bp, 21 predicted proteins | sample 1591731 | NCBI WGS metagenome assembly OJBY01 (sample SAMN05416837, study PRJEB24817) | seawater metagenome | isolation source: Sea water | place: Canada:Atlantic | collected 2013-07
TACACTATCCTCTTCGTCGGCAGCGTCAGATGTGTATAAGAGACAGGTTTTACGGCGACCCGTTGCATAATTAGTCATCGATTATACCTCCAGAACTTGTGGTTGCTGAGCTTCGTGTGGATGCTCAGACCCACCGTAAACTTTCAGCTTTTTGATCATGGCATAGCCCAAAGGTCCCTTTGGAAGCATACCCTTGACCGCTTTTTCAAACGCTGCTGTCGGCTTGTGATCCATCAACTTAGCGTAGTTGGTCTCTTTGATACCGCCTGGGTATTCAGTGTGACGGTAGTACATCTTATCTTGTGCCTTTTTACCGGTCACTTTGATGTGTGATGTGTTAATCACAACGATGTAATCACCCGTATCAACATGCGGGGTGTAGATGGGCTTGTGCTTACCGCGTAGACGGCTGGCAACCTGTGTAGCGAGACGACCCAAAGTCTGCCCGCTGGCATCAATCACATACCAGTCGTGTGAGACTTCATGTGGCTTTGCGCTTAACGTTTTCATAGTGCACCTAAATCATTTTTAAGAGAGTTGGGGAAACGAGGCTCTTAAATTGGAGCAGGAATTTTAGACGAGCTGCTCATGTTTAGCAAGCCCGAGCAAGCCATAAGTTGTGTTTTTGATCATATTTAAAATGTCCACTCTATCAGCCTGAGCTTTGATACCATGGATTTGCCCGTCTCAAACAGTCAAAAAAAGATGATCAAACCCCTCGCCATAACGAGCGGAGAACCCGCTGGGATCGGTATGGATATCGTGCTGGACAGCTTCATAAAAGCTGGCCGCCCGTCTCACTGGCAGGTGCTGGCGGACGAGGGCGCACTGCGAGCGCGAGCTGATCTGCTTAAGCTTGATATCGATATTAATAGCAGCGATCAACCCCAAGAGGGCGGCTCGCTTTGGGTAAAACACTTGCCCTGTGCCCAGCCGGTGGTTCCAGGCCAGCTAAATCAGGCTAATGCCGCTCAAGTGCTCGCTCAGTTGAGCGCAGCTCATGGACTAGCCATGAGCGGTGAAGCAGCTGCGATCGTGACCGCACCCCTGCAAAAATCTATCGTCAATCAGGCGATCAAGGCTGGGCTGGCTCAGTGCGAGTTGCCTGGCGGCTACTTTCCCGGTCATACCGAGTTTTTTGAGCACTTAAGTGGAAGTAAACAAGTGGTGATGATGCTAGCTAACAGTCGCGCTCGGGTGGCTCTGGTGACCACGCACCTGCCACTTCGCGAAGTGCCCGATGCCATCTCAGCTGAGCGAATCGAGCGGATACTGGATGTGCTGCTGAGCGATCTACGTGGGCATTTTGGAATCAACAATCCTCAAGTGTTTGTATGCGGGCTCAACCCCCATGCGGGTGAAGGGGGTCACATGGGCCTTGAGGAGATCGAGGTGATCGATCCAGTGCTCAAGCGCTATCAAGCTCAGGGTTTTAAAGTTTCCAGTGCATTGCCTGCCGATACGCTGTTCACGCCTAAGTACTTGGCTCAAGCAGATGCTTTTTTGGCCATGTATCATGATCAGGGGCTGACCGCAGTGAAGACGCTGGGGTTTGGTGAAACCGTCAATATCACCTTGGGATTGCCTTATATACGCACTTCGGTGGATCATGGGACAGCGCTGGATCTGGCTGGAAGTGGTCAAGCGAGTAGCAGCAGTTTTTTGGCTGCGATCCAGATGGCGGATAACATGGCCAAACTCAACAACTGATCAACTTTATACGTGACAACATTCGCTGCAATTGGTTAACAGGTCTATTTATGAACACATTTTTAACGCGTCCGATTTTACAGCGACTGGCCTATAAACTAGGGCTGTTTGCAGGAAAAAGCTCTTGAGGCACCAAGCGCCGCGCAAACGCTTCGGTCAAAACTTCTTAACCGATGAGCACGTGATCGCTGAGATCGTCGATAGCCTGAGGATCGATGCGGACACTCACGTGGTGGAAATCGGTCCTGGTCGAGCCGCACTCACCCACCCCATCGCCCAGCGCGTCAAAGCCGTCGGCGCTCAGCTGTCGGTAGTTGAGATTGACCGTGATCTGGCCGGTGATCTGCCGATTCGCCTGCTGCCCTTTGAATTGCCAAAGGGTCACCTGATCCAGTCCGACGCACTCAAGGTCAACTTCAGTGAGCTTAAGGCCACCACCAACAAATCCAAGTTCGTCGTGGTTGGTAACCTGCCCTACAACATCTCAACTCCGATCCTGTTTCACCTGATGAAGTTTGCAGCCGACATCGACTTTGGCGTGTTCATGCTGCAAAAAGAGGTGGTGGAGCGCATCACGGCGGGGCCTGGCAACAAGACCTTTGGGCGCCTATCGGTGATGATGCAATATCACGCTGAGATGGATTCACTGCTGACGGTTCCACCCGGGGCATTTTACCCACCGCCAAAAGTGACCAGCGCCGTGTTTCGCCTGACTCCTTTCAACACCCCGCCCTGCCCGGTAAAAGATGAGCGCGATTTTGCTCATGTGGTGCGCGAGGCTTTTGGTCAGCGGCGCAAAACTCTGAGAGCGATCTTCAAAAATGTCATCAATAGTGAGCAGCTGGAGGCAATCAGCATCAACCCGCTAGCCAGAGCGGAAACCCTGAGTCTGGCTGATTTTGCACGTTTGTCTGATTGTTATAGCGACCTGAATCGTGACTGAGTTGACTGACTTGATCTCAGTTTGGCCTCGCGCACGGCTTAACTCTGTGCCGTCTATGCTAAGCGGAGCCGACTTGTGAAGTCCGTGCTTAGCCCTCACGGCAATATTTGGGTGATCGGTGATCTACACGGTTGTCATGCTGAATTTGAAGCACTGCTCAAGCAGCTTGATTTGGGTCCGGCTGATCGACTGGTGCTGCTCGGTGATTTGGTTGCACGCGGTCCAGACTCACTCGACACGCTTAAGCGCGTTAAAGAGCTTTGCCGTGCCGGGGTGGCACGCACGGTGCTTGGCAACCACGATCTACACTTACTCGCCTGCTGGCGAGGCTTCTCCAAGGTTAAACCCAAGGATCATACTCAGCAGTTACTCGATGATCCGGATTGTGACCGCCTCATGCACTGGCTGCGAGCCCAACCGCTAGCGATCGACTTAAGCTTCATGACAGGTGATCAAACCAAGCGTGCGATCGCGGTGCACGCCGGCGTGCCCCCGATCTGGAGTCGCAAAGACACCCTGCGCTATGCGCTAGAGGTTCAGCATCACCTAAGCGGTGACGTGAAAAAACTCGATGATTTTTTGCAAAACATGTACAGCAACGAGCCGCGCGTTTGGAGTGAGGATTTGACGGGTTACGCCAGAGTGCGCACCATCACCAACTACTTAACTCGCATGCGGCTGATCAGTAAAAACAGCAGCATGGAGTTTGACTTTAAAACCAGGCCTTCAGCCAAACAGCCCAAAGGCTTTAGACCTTGGTATGAGTGGCCGCGTCGATCAGAGCTTAAGATTTACTTTGGTCACTGGGCGGCGCTTGAGGCAGCGGTAGATACCACTCAAGCTCGCGCGCTTGACGGTGGTTGTGTTTGGGGCGGCGAATTGATCGCTGAAGAGTTGGTCAGCGGAAAAGTTGTTAGAGTCCCGGCCAATCAAACCACTTAATTGCCTTAAACTTTAAGACAGTCATGGTTAAGCCCAAGCTAACTGGCGATGCTGAAAACCCAGTCTGATTTGCATCACTCTTATCAAGTCAAATTCCCATCTGAGTAGCCTCAAGCGCCAGGCCTTGAGATTATTTTAAATTTGAAGACATTTTGCTGGCTGATTGAGCTGAAGGTTAAAACCTAAATTTGAGAGTTAAGCCTGTATCGGGTCAGCCCGCCAATAAGCACAACTCAGGCATAATCTACAAAGCATGCAACCTACTTCGTTAGGAGAACAGTCTGGATTTTTTGATTGAATGGCTCGACTTGATCGGCACCGCGGTATTTGCGATCTCTGGAGCGCTGGCAGCAGGTAAAAACCGGCTCGATCTGTTTGGGGCGATCGTGCTGGCCTGCGTGACGGCGGTTGGCGGGGGCACGCTCAGAGACTTGGTGTTGGGACTGACGCCGGTTTTTTGGGTAGAGCAAACCCACTATCTCATCATCGCTGTGGTGAGCACCTTGCTGGCTTATGTCTACATGCACAAATACCCACTTCCCTTACGAGCGCTTAGTTACGCCGATGCCGTGGGCCTATCGGTTTTTACCGTGATTGGGTTTGAAAAAGGGCTGGCTGTCAGTGGCAGTTTGTTAATCGCGGTGTTGGTGGCGGTTATGACTGCGGTCGCAGGTGGGGTCATGCGAGACGTTTTATCCGGTCAAGTACCGCTGATCTTTCGTGAGGAGCTCTACGCCGTCACCAGTTTGTGCGGCGCCTTGGTGCTTGCTGGGGCGCATCTAACGGACTTAAGCGGGGCGTGGGTCATCGCGCTTAGCTGCGCGGTCACACTGGTGTTTCGATTGGCAGCCATACACATGACGATCAGTTTGCCGCGCATGAACTATCGAACCTAAAAGCTTCTGGCTATAAAAACCAAAAAAGCCAATCGATTAGATTGGCTTTTTGAAGTGGAACTAAAGATCAGTTAAGTGCCTCAGTGTTGAAGCAACTGAGTTAAATTAAGCTCCAGAGCGCCGCTAATCAAGAAGACCCTTGAACCGTTACGTTCAAGGCGGGAAAACACGCCTGATCTTAGGCTGCCCACTCAGGGTGGGTATGCGCACCGACCAAACAGATTGCCTTCCCTAGGGTATTGATATCGGCTCGGGGAATTTCATGAAATGGCGAGCGCTCCAGATAATTTATCTTAGCGCATCGACCGCTGCGGTCAAACTGTTTTGGGACTTTGTTACACAATCTCAGAGGGTCTATAACAACAAAGGCCATGGAGTAAGTCTCTATGCTGCGTTATCCTAAACCAATCTCACCTATTAGTTTTTCTATGTCTCAAGCGATTGGCTTAACCTTACTTAGGGATCTCACCAAGATTGGGTGCCTGTCGCTGGTTTGCAGCTTCGCTCACGGTGAAACAACTCCTGCTCGCAGCAGCTCGATTGACCTTGAGCCTCTGACCACTTTTGCTCAGGCGTTGGATCTACTCAAAGAAAACCAGATCTCCACCCCCACTGACAAACAACTGTTCGATGCCGCCCTCTTCGGCATGCTTGAGCGCACCGATGTTCATGGAGCGGTTCTCACTCGTGAAGAGTACCAAGATCTGCTCAGCTTTACCGAAGGTCAGCTCGCCGGAAGTGGCCTAACGCTTGATTTTATCGAGGGAAGCTGGAAGATCACCAACATCAAGCCTGAGTCAAATGCCAGCAATAGCGGGCTCATGATCGGCGATGAGGTGCTGGTGATTAACCGGGTTCGTATCGATGAGTTGCCAGCCAGTGACTTAAAAAAGATCGAGGCGCTGTTAATTGATGAGGCGGGTTCAGTGCTCAGCCTTGAGACCAGACGCGGGCGTAGCGTGATGCAAAACGTGATCATCCGCGATGATCAACCCAAACAGCAGATGCTCAAGGTTCAGCTTGACGATACCCTTTACATCAAGATCCCAAGTTTCACTGGGGAAACTCCGCTTCAAGTCGCCCAAACGATTGAGGCGGCGAAACCTGAACAAGTGATCATCGATATCACGGATAACTTAGGCGGACTGCTTGAGAGCTCCTTGCAAACTGCCAACTTGTTTGTCGAGGACGTGCCGCTGATTCAGGTCAAATCACCGAACAGCCCCCTAGAAACCAAGACGGCCGATCAAGCGGCGACATTTGCCAAACTGCCCTTAACACTATGGGTAAACCACAAAACCGCCTCAGCGGCCGAGGTGTTCGCGCTCAGCATGCAAACCAACAACCGCGCCAAGATACTGGGCACACAAACCTACGGCAAAGGCACGGTTCAGCAGGTTTTCCCACTGCCAGATGGCCGCGCCCTCAAATTCACGGTAGCCAGTTACTTGAGTTCAAGCGGTGCACCGATCAACGAGATCGGCGTCAAGCCTGACGGCGCCATCGACACCGATCTGCAGCTAAGATTTGCTGAGCTTTCTAGCTCAAGTGACGCTCAGGTTGATGAAAGGATGGGGCAGGAACTTGGCACTGACTCTGGTGACATGAATTCAAGTGACATGGAGTTCGACGATAACCTGAGTCACTCTGAGTAACCTTAGACGCATAAAAAAAGCAGCCATAAGCTGCTTTTTTTATTGGTAAAACTTAAAACGGTAAATCGTCGTCGTCTAGCGGCTGATTGCCTGAAGTTTGCGCAGGCTGAGAGTATCCCTGATTGCCTGAAGCAGCGCCGCTCTGAGCACTTGAATTAGAGGCAGCTGCGGAATTACCGCCATAACCTTGATTGCCCTGGTTGTTGCCCTGCTGACTACCCTGATTGTTGCCATAACTTTGTCCGCCGCCAGCCGCACCGCCCTGTCCGCCGCCCGGATTACCGCCCAGCATCTGCATGCTGTCAGCCCGGATCTCGGTGGAGTATCGATCGTTGCCATTTTCGTCCTGCCACTTGCGCGTGCGCAGCGACCCCTCGACATAGACCGAGCTGCCTTTACGCAGATACTGCGCAGCCACTTCACCTAAGCGGTTGAACATAGCGACGCGGTGCCACTCAGTTTGCTCTTTGGGCTCACCGGTTTGCTTGTCAGTCCAGCGCTCTGAGGTTGCCACCGAGATGTTGGTGACACTTCCGCCGTTGCCGAATTGGCGGACTTCTGGATCTGCGCCCAGATTACCCACGATGATGACTTTGTTGACTCCACGCATGATTCACTTCCTGTTGTTTTATTGGATCTGGGTGATTGTAGACCGCTTAAGACTCAAAAATCTACCGGGCGAGCAAAGTAGCGCGACAGCTCTTGTCGCGCCTCTTCATCAATCGCCTGACGGTCAATCTTAACAAAGGCCTGACCCGAGTCTGTCAGTAGCAGCACCTCGCTGACCCCGCTTAAGTTAAGCAGCCCGTCCGCGCTTCCAGCACCTGCAGGCAAGGCGGCGATCCAGGTAAACAGATAAGGCGGCTCACGGAATTTAATCGCGGTGAGCGCGCCGGCTAAGGCGATCAGGGTCAGCACCGCCAGCGCGCTAAAGCTGGATAGCGGGATCAACACACCTCCTAGCACCCCGCCCAAAAACGCACCGCCAAACTGCGCGGTGGCCGATAAACCCAAGACCGTGGTTTTTTCACTGGCGCCGGCCGCCTTGGTGAGCCATGAGGGGATCGTCGCCTCAAGCAGGTTAAAGCCGATAAAGAAAATCCCGAGAGCCACTATGAGCACCGTGAGGTTTTGCGATAACAAGCTTAAGCCAAATGCCGCCAGCAGTAGAAAACTACCCACCCGCATGATCCGCTTCATGCGGCGCTGTTTTTCAGCGACGATGATCAAAGGAACCGCCAAGGCAAAACCCAGCACGAGCAAAGGCAGATAAATCAAACCGTGCTTCGCCACCCCGATCCCGTTTGCGGTCAACAGCGGCGGCAACCAAACAAACAAGGCGGTCATGAGCAAGTGCAACACAAAAACCGTGACATAAAGCGGATAAAAGCGGGTCTGCACCACTAACCTACGCAAGGTTTTGAGCGGCGGGTCCACGTAATACGGAGTCAGGCGCTGGGCTTTGGGCGTCAGCAACACCAAGCCGATGCCCATCACCCCAAACACCGCGGTCAACCAGAACAGGCCGCGCATACCCAGCCAGTTGACCAAGAGCGGCCCCACAGCGAGCGCCAAGATGATCGAACCTGCGATGATGAAACCCATAAACGCCATGCTGCGTGAGCGCACCTGCTCGCGTGTATAGTCAGCCACCAACGCCATGATGATCGCCGATACCGCACCAGCCCCAGCTAGCGCCCGCCCGATGATCGCCCCATAAATCGTCTCAGCCATCGCCGCGATCACACCGCCTGCAGCAAAGATCAACAAACCTGCAATCAGCACCGCTTTTCGGTTGAACCGATCCGCCAGCATACTAAAAGGAATCTGCAAACACGCCTGAGTCAGCCCATAAACCCCAACCGCAAGGCCGATCAGCGCTGGCGTCGCGCCGCTATATGCATAGCCCTCGACACTGAACACCGGTACGATCATGAACAACCCAAACAGCCTGAGCGCAAAGATCCCGCCTAAGCTGAGTAGCGCTCTGATCTCGGTGGCGTTCAATACTCTCTCCTGCAGGTGCGCGTGCGCTGTAGCGCCTGATTATAGGCTGATCACGCGCCCGCTACCACCAAAGCCACCGGAGTAAAATGTCACCGCAGGCAGGCCGCTCAAAGTTGTCATGGTGCCCAGCAAACTGGGCACTTTAAGTCGATTGATAGGTCAGCTAGGGTGGGCATTTTGCTCAAAAAATAAGCGTTCACACAAAGCCGCCACACTCTCACGCCTCATGTGAGTCGCCCAAGGCGGTATAATCAGTTTTTTGACTTCAAGCCAATCTATGAGCCAAGCGTTTATCCATGTTCGCGGTGCCCGCACCCACAACCTGAAAAACTTTGATCTTGAGATCCCGCGCGACAAGTTGGTGGTGATCACTGGGCTATCTGGCTCGGGTAAATCATCCTTGGCGTTTGATACGCTGTATGCCGAGGGTCAGCGCCGCTACGTGGAGAGCCTCTCGGCTTACGCGCGTCAGTTTTTATCGCAGATGGAAAAACCCGACGTAGACGGGATTGATGGGCTATCGCCTGCGATTGCGATTGAGCAGAAGTCGACCTCGCATAACCCGCGCTCCACCGTGGGCACGATCACCGAAATCTATGATTACCTGCGGCTGCTTTACGCTCGGGTCGGCACGCCGCACTGTCCTGAGCACGGCGAGCCGATGACCGCGCAGACCATCACCGAGATGGTCGATGAGATCAAAGCTTTGCCTGAAGAAACCGCCGTCATGATCTTGGCGCCAGTGATACGCGGACGCAAAGGCGAGCATGCGGGTCTGTTTGATCAGTTCCGCTCCAAAGGCTACGTGCGAGCTCGGGTTGATGGCGTGATCTATGAGCTCGATGAAGTGCCGCCGCTTGCCAAAACCCACAAACACGATATCGATGTGGTGATTGACCGCTTCAAAATTAGGGAAGACTTGGGCAACCGCGTCGCTGAATCGGTTGAGATGGCACTCAAGATGGGCGATTCGGTCGCTCTGCTCCACTTCATGAAAGGCGAGCGCGAGGATCGGGTGTTCTCCGCCAATCACAGCTGTCCAAAGTGTGATCGGGTTGCAACCGAATTAGAGCCGCGTCTGTTTTCATTTAACAACCCCGTCGGCGCCTGCTCCACCTGCGACGGTCTCGGCAAACGCCAGTACTTTGCCGCCTCAAAGATCATCACCGATACCGGTAAAAGCCTGAACCAAGGCGCGATCAAGGGCTGGGATAAGCGCAAGCCCTTTTACTTTGGTCGGATTGAGTCGGTTGCGCGCCACTTCGATATCGATCTGGATACGCCCTTTGGCGAGCTCAGCCAAAAACACCAAGACATATTGCTCACTGGCAACAAAAAAGAAAAAGTCGACTTTAGTTACCTTGATGAGCGCGGTCGTCGCCACAAAGCCTCGCGCCCTTTTGAGGGCGTGCTGCCCTACCTTGAGCGCCGCTACCGCGACACTGAGTCGAACCTGGTGCGTGACGAGCTGGCCAAGTTCTTAAGCGAAGCGACCTGCGACGTTTGCGAGGGCGTGCGCCTAAACCCAATCGCCCGAAATGTCCTGATTGATGGCGTCGGCCTTGGCAAAGTGACCAATCTGTCTATCGCAGACTGTGAATCCTACTACCGCGATCTTAAGTTGCCTGGTGCTAGAGGCGAAGTCGCGACCAAGATTATCAAAGAGATCCACGACCGGCTAAACTTTTTGGTCAGTGTCGGGCTCAACTACCTATCACTTGCCCGATCGGCTGACACGCTCTCAGGCGGTGAGGCGCAGCGGATTCGCCTGGCTTCGCAGATCGGTGCCGGACTGACAGGGGTCATGTATGTGCTAGATGAACCCTCGATCGGGCTGCACCAACGCGACAACGACCGCTTGCTGCAAACCCTGGTGCGCCTGCGAGATCTGGGCAACACGGTGCTCGTGGTTGAGCACGACGAGGAAGCGGTACGCGCGGCTGACTTTGTGATTGATATCGGCCCGGGCGCTGGCGTGCACGGCGGGTACGTGATCGCCGCAGGGGATGTGCAAGTGATCATGGACTGCGAAGAGTCACTCACCGGTCAGTACTTGAGCGGCAAGAAAAAGATCGAGGTGCCAGCCAAGCGCAACAAGCCTGACAAATCGCAGATGCTTAAGCTTGAGGGCGCCTCAGGAAACAACTTACAGGACGTCACGGCCGAGTTTCCAATCGGCCTGTTTACTTGCGTGACCGGCGTCTCAGGCTCTGGTAAATCCACCCTGATCAACCGCACCTTACTGCCACTGGCTTCAACTCGCTTAAACGGCGCGACCACTTTAGTGAGTGAGAAGTACTCCTCTATCACCGGTCTTGATCTGCTTGATAAAGTGGTGGATATCGATCAAAGCCCAATTGGCCGCACCCCGCGCTCAAACCCAGCGACCTACACCCAAGTGTTTACGCCGGTGCGTGAGCTGTTCAGTCAAACCCAAGAAGCGCGTGCACGGGGTTACGCTCCTGGGCGCTTCAGTTTTAACGTGCGCGGAGGACGCTGTGAGGCCTGTGAGGGCGACGGCATGATCAAGGTCGCCATGCACTTTTTGCCAGACATGTATGTGCCTTGTGACGTCTGCGAGGGCAAGCGCTACAACCGCGAGACGCTCGAGGTGCTCTATAAGGGCAAAAATATCTCTGAAGTGTTGGACATGACGATCGAAGACGCCGCAGTGTTTTTTGAGGCGATCCCAGCGATCCACCGAAGGCTAGAAACCCTCTGCCAAGTCGGTCTGGGTTATATCCGCCTCGGTCAGTCAGCCACCACTCTGTCTGGCGGGGAGGCGCAGCGTGTCAAACTTGCTCGCGAGCTCGCCAAGCGCGACACTGGCAAAACCCTATATGTGCTAGATGAGCCCACCACTGGCCTGCACTTTGAGGATATAGCCAAGCTGCTTGAGATCCTGCACAGCCTGCGCGACAAGGGCAACACGGTGATCGTGATCGAGCACAACTTGGACGTGGTTAAAACCGCCGACTGGGTGATCGACATGGGTCCTGAGGGCGGCGCGGGCGGCGGCACCCTGATCGCGGCGGGCACGCCTGAAGCCATCGCCAAAACCAAAGGCTCTTATACGGGTGAGTTTTTAAAGCCGATGCTTTGAGGTGAGAAGGTGCAAAATGGCCTCCTTAGTGGGGCTTCTTTATGCGGTGGCTTTGGCTCACTGTCTTGTGAACCGCTAAAATCAATTAGTTTGTCAGCACTACTTACTGATGTGTCTTTACTACCCGACACTTTCATCGTGAGCGGCTTTTAAAAATGGCTCAGCTTTTACGTCTTTTTGCGTAAGTGAAGCTTAAGCAATACGATAAGACGAATAATTGTGAATATCGATTTTTAGATCATGCCATCTAAGAAGTTAATTAGCATTTAAGCTAACTATGATCAACCTAAACAGAGTCGCGCAATCACGGGCCGCACATTTAATTTTAAAAAAAAGAAAAAAACGGCTATTGGATTTGATAAAAGGATTACGTCTGGGCATTCAAAGTTGATAAGCCAAGTGGAAAAAATCTCTTAGCAGACCATAATCATCCAGTAAGTTTTACCAGCCCAACAGATCTTGGCCTAAAAATTTGGTAACTTAAAAAAGGAAACTTTTCAATTCAAATATTTTCCAATATTTTGTTGATAAGCTACTGTGGTATCTTGGTTAAATCATCAAATAATCTATAAGGAGTTCATATTATTAGCGAGCCATACTCTCTGATACTCACAGGCAGCATTGGGCGAACTTCTCCACTTTATATCTTCTGAATCCAGTGATGAACCTTCAGTTGAAGACCCGCCAACTTCAACCATATCGCCAACCCTCATCTCATCTTTGCTGAACTCATTGTGCATAACAAAAGGATTCTGTTTCCATGTTAGATAAGGCGTTTGTATTACAATCAACATATCGTCTATAAACAAACAATTATTTTTAAGGTTCAGGATGCCTCGAGAAGCTGCTGCATTTCCTATATTGGAATCAACTTCGATAGCCGTCACATAAACTTCCTTCATCATCTCCTGCTGATCAGAAGCATGGGAGTCCTCCAATTCAGAATTTTGGCTATTCTGTGGATTTTGAGGCTGGCAGGCAGTGATAAAAAAGATAAATAAAAGAACTAAGTACTGTTTTAAACTTATTTCCATAAAATACGCTCCACTCAGTTGGTAAATAATTATTGTATGCCTTTTTTCGAGTGCGCTAACTGCTTTCAGTAAGCCCACTTTCTTGCTGAAATTAAAGTGGTTAGAAATTTGCTGTCAGCTAAAGTAATTAGTTTCATTAAAATATCAGTGATCTAAAACGCTTTCTCATATCCTGCTCGCTGGCCTGAAAAATTTTTGCTACTAATTTGTAATCCGTTTCAGGTGCTCCATATAATATATCTCTATAATTTTCATTTAAATCTTGATGCATGATTGAGTTGTATTTTTTTAAGACGTTAGCTGGAATAATTTCTTTCGTAATTTTTGGCGGCTCATTCAAAAGCGAGTAAAGCTGTATCAATAAATCATCGGTATATATGATTGATTTCTCAGTAAAGTTTATCCAATAAATCATATTTTCGCTTCCTATGCGCTCTTTCAAATCTCTGTCTGTTAGTTGCGCAACTGACTGATTATCAAGTATTAACTCTTTAATCTGCTCATTAATTTTATTTCTCATCTGCCAAGTCATTATTAAGCTTCGATGATTCTCATTTATGAGTAAACTAGCTTCAGCATTTGACCAGATTAAATGTTTAGTTCTTCTCTTAGCTCTAGCTAGTAAAAATGTAGTTTCAACTGGAGCAGTGAAAATTTTGATATTTTCATGATAGGTAAGTAGGCAAAGAGCTCTATCAATAGGATCACTTCTGAGACCCCTGTTATTTATGTAGTTTTTTTTACCTCTAAATGACTAAAGGCGTCGATAGTATTCAACCAAAGCATATTTTAAATATTCAAATTACGCCTATGCTCGGCTAAATTCTCTCGATTTTTTAGAAGAATATATGCCACATAAGCACCAATTGTTGCGATACAGATGAAAGCAAAAAAGGAAACAAAAAATCCTGTACAAACCCGCCGCCGGCTTGAGACTGAATCATATAAGCCAACAACATCGATATTTGATCGTTATTCATATTAGGCTCTTTATTTTTCTCAATCTTAACCCATAAAAATGACCGCAACAGCGGCCATTTTACTTAAGCTTTTACCTGATCAATCAAGCCTCATCCACCCACTTTCCCTTGCGGTGGTAGAGCGCAAACTTAGTGAACTTACCCTCTTTTTCGCTCGAGACATACTGCTCGCCAAGTTTGCGGCTCCAGCGCAGCACGGTCGGGTTGTCTTCATCATCCTCGGTTGGGGCGTCCAGCAAATACTGAAACTTATCCTCAAGCTTAGAAGCGATATCTTGAAGTTCAGCGACTTTTGGTGCGCGAGTTTCACGGATCTTGGGGAACTTGCTGGCCGCCATAAACAAACCGGCCGCCCCTTCACGCAAGATAAAGTGGTCGTCGTGCTTGTCTGAGAGCAGCTCAGGCAACTCGATTGGATCCATGCGCGGCGGGGCAGGCTCGCCGTTCTTTAAAACTTTACGGGTGTTGTCGCACTCTTGGCAGCCAAAGTAAGGACCGAAGCGGCCTGTTTTGAGCTCCATTTGCCCTTCGCACTTGTTGCAGGGGATCGTGGGGCCGTCGTAGCCTTTGATCTTGAACTCGCCGGTTTCGATCTCATGACCTGAGCAGTCCGGGTTGTTTCCACAGATGTGCATTTTTGTCGTTGCATCGATGATGTAAGAATCCATCGCGGTGGCGCAGACCGGGCAGCGGCGCTTGTTCATCAGCTCCTGAGTTTCGGCTGTCTCATCATCAGACTCAAACAAACCAGCCATGCTCTCGGCCGGCGCTAGGTTTTTGGTACCTTTGCAGCGCTCTTTCGGCGGTAAGTTGTAGCCAGTACAACCCAAAAACACGCCGGTGGTTCCGGTGCGAATCTGCATGCCACGCTCGCACAGATCACAGTGAACCTCAGGGACATCGACCGGATCATTAGGTCGCATGCCCGTATCGCCCTTAGCCGCTTCCAGCTTTTTCTTAAAGCCAGCATAGAAGCGATCGAGCGCGACTTTCCACTCCTCTTTACCGTTTGCCACGTCATCAAGCTCACCCTCAAGCTTGGCGGTAAAGGCGTAGTCCATCAGATCCGGAAAGGACTCAGAGAGGCGATCGGTGACGATATCCCCCATCTTTTGTGCGTACAGGCGACGGTTTTCCAGCGTCACGTAACCGCGATCCTGGATCGTCGAGATGATCGAAGCATAAGTTGATGGGCGACCAATCCCTTGTTTTTCCAGCTCTTTAACCAAAGACGCTTCAGTAAAGCGCGCTGGCGGCTTAGTAAAATGCTGCGTTGGCAACACTGCTTTAAGCTCAAGCGTATCTCCCGCTTTAACATCGGGCAGGATCACGTCTTCGCTTTTGGCTGGCGGCTGCACTTTAGTGAAGCCCGCAAAAGTCATGATTCGACCGCGAGCCTTAAGCTCTACCCCGTCGGCATCGACCAGTAAAGTGACTGACAGGTAGCGCGCAGGCACCATCTGACAGGCAACAAATTGACGCCAGATTAACTCGTAGAGGCGCTGAGCATCGCGCTCCACGCCCTTGAGATCAGCACTTTTAACCGTCACTGATGACGGACGGATCGCTTCGTGTGCCTCTTGGGCATTTTGCTTATTGCCATAAGTGATCGGCGCTTTAGGCAAGTAGTCACTGCCAAAGCTTTTTTCGATATAGGAGCGCGCCATGGTCAGCGCATCGGCGCTCAAAAAAGTCGAGTCAGTACGCATGTAGGTGATATAGCCAGCTTCATAAAGGCGCTGCGCCATGATCATGGTTTTTTTAACCGAGTAGCCGAGGCGCGTGCTCGCCGCTTGCTGCAAAGTCGAGGTGATGAACGGCGCGCCAGGCTTTGTTTGCGTGGGGCGCTCATCGCGAGAGCTGATCTTGAGCGTCGCTTCCTCAATCCGGCTGACGATCTGGCTAGCATCAGCTTCAGAGTGCATCTCAAGCGGCTTGCCTTGGTATTTGGTGGCTTCAAGCATCAGATCAGATGCTGACTTGCCTTTACCCACTATCGTATCGGCGTGGATCTGCCAGTACTCAGTCGGGATGAAAGCACGAATCTCGCGCTCTTTTTCCACCACAAGCTTGAGCGCCACAGACTGTACCCGACCTGCCGACAAACCGCGCGCGATCTTAGCCCAGAGTAGCGGACTGATCATGTAACCCACCACGCGATCTAAAAACCGGCGTGCTTGCTGAGCGTTAACCCGATCCATATCGAGCTGACCTGGCGCCTCAAAAGCTTTTTGGATCGCGGTCTTGGTGATCTCGTTGAACACCACGCGGCTATACTTTGTGTCCGACCCACCCAGCAGCTCACGTAAGTGCCAGCCGATCGCCTCACCCTCTCTATCCATATCGGTTGCGATATAGACGTGGTCTGCTTTGTTAGCTAGGGTTTTGAGCTCGCTGACTACCTTTTCCTTGCCTGGCAGCACGGCATAAGTTGCAGACCAGCCATGTTCAGGATCGACGCCCATGCGCCGAATCAGGTTATAGGTCGCTTTTTCCTCGCGGCTCATGCCCTCGGTTTGTTTTTTGAGCGCCTCTTTATCTGCTGCACTGCTACCGCTCGTGGGCAAATCGCGCACGTGCCCGATAGATGAGCGCACCACATAGTCAGAGCCTAAGTACTTATTGATCGTTTTGGCTTTGGCGGGTGATTCTACGATCACCAGCGACTTACCCGCCGCGCTGCTTGCTTTGGCCGCCTTGGGTTTGGTGTCCGCAGCCGCTTTTTTGGCCGCTGCGCTTTGGCCGCGCTTCACGGTGCGCTTGGGTTTGGTGCTGGGCGTCGCTGCTTTTGCCATGGTTGCTGATTACCTGTGTGGTGTTTAGTGGCGCTCAATCCACGAAGTTAAGCGGTGTGTTATGTATCTCAAGAAAGATCAAAACCAGCAAAATGCCTGCCTTTTTTAATCTCAAACCAACGTCAAGAACTGCTCTTAATTCACTTAAAACTGAAGTTGCCGTGCGATGTAAACCGGTCTCAATCGGCGCTCAATTTGCCGATTGGCGCCAAGTTTGCAAGTTTTTAGTCAGCTGTGTCAAAAAATCTTGATTTTTTTGTTGTGCTTTGAGTGGATGCTGCGCGTAAACCGGCTCCTTTATATAGGCACCGAAGCGTGCGCCTTGCATGAAAAAGCCATAACAACTAAAGCCCTCAAACTGATCCATGATCAGCGGCATCTCATGAAGCGTGGGCGCCCCTTCAACCACTGAGAGCTCTTTATCAAGACACTTGGCGCGTGCTGGCTTAAGCTCTTGATCGGACAAAAGATCGTACTGGGCAACCATGCCTTTACCCTTAGTTCCTTGAGGACCAATCATCCAATCAGGGCAAGCCACCAATCTGACATTGAACCCTGCCAGTTTCGCTTGAGCTCGAAGCCGCTCAAGCGCCTTATCGTGGGCATTTGGCAGCACACTCATGCCCATGCCCAGCACAAATAAAACCACGACGATCGCAATTATCCAACCAATCATATGACTTGCCTTTTTTTTAATTTGACCAACCATAGAGTAAGGATCTACGCGCAAGCAAGCGCTAATCGAGGTGATTATGGTAACTAACCTTTGCGCTGCTCAGCTCATCAACCACTTCTTGACCGCTCCCCTCAACCTCAAATTTACCGCTACTGTTTATAGTTGGATGGCGCTCACTTTGACTCGCCTAGAAGTGCGGCGGACGATCCACCTCAGGATCAAAGCTCTCAATCCCGCTATTTGCCCCCTGCTTGATGCGAGAGGCCATCACCTCAATTAACCGCTCCAATCGCTCAACTCGCTTGTCTTGGGCTGACAGCGCACTGCTTAATTGATCAACCTCACTCTCAGCATAAGCGAGCGATTCTTCAAGTTTATCGAGCCTAGTCAAAAGCTCGCTTGGGCTATCGCTATCGCCCCTGCTACAATCATCTTTTTTATTCATCGGCTCATCCTTTGGCTCTGATTACTCTGCTCGATATCCACCATGCTTACGGCGGCGCACCTATCTTAAGTGGGGTCAATCTATCGATAAATCAAGGTGAGCGGCTTTGCCTCATCGGCCGGAACGGTGAGGGCAAGTCAACGCTGCTCAAGATCATCGATGGGCAACTAACCCCAGATAAGGGCGAGCGCCGCGGCATCAAAACCTTAAAGCTGGCTGCGCTGGATCAATCAGTACCCAAGATGAGCGGCACGGTGTTAGACGCGATCATGCAAGGCGCTGGCCCCGCTTATGAGGCGCTCAGCCGCTATAACGCACTGGTCGATCAGTGCGGTGAGGGCGATATGGCTGCCTGCGACGCCATGAGCGAGATGCAGCACGAGTTAGATGATACCGATGCTTGGTCGATTGAGCGCGAGGCTCTAAGCCTGATCGATGTCATGGGTTTAATCAAAGATCAAGACGTCAGCGCCTTGTCCGGCGGACGAGTTCGCCGCGTACTGCTCGCACGAGCGCTGATCACCAAGCCAGACGTGCTGCTTCTTGATGAGCCAACTAACCACTTGGACATCGATAGCATCGAGTGGTTAGAGAACTACCTGCTCTCTGCCCGCCTCACCATCTTGTTCGTGTCGCACGACCGCTCTTTTGTCGATCGCATCGCCACGCGTATCGTTGAGCTTGATCGCGGCGTGCTCTCCAGCTACCCCGGTAACTACCAAGCCTACTTGGTGCGCAAGCAAGAAGAGCTTGAGATTGAAGAGCGCACCAACGCCCTGTTTGATAAAAAACTGGCCCAAGAAGAAGTGTGGATTCGTCAGGGCATCAAAGCGCGCCGCACTCGCAACGAAGGTCGCGTCCGCGATCTCAAAAAACTACGCGCTGAGCGCTCAGAGCGTCGCTCGCGACAGGGCGAGGTTAACCTCAACATCCAAGGCGCTGAGCAAAGCGGTAAGCTGGTGCTGAGCGTGAAAAATGTCACGGTAAAAGCCGGCACTCAGGTCATGGTGAACGACTTTTCAACCAAAGTGATGCGCGGCGATAAGATCGGTGTGATCGGACCAAACGGCATCGGTAAAACTACCTTGATCAAAGCTTTGCTTGAGCAGTCCAATCCCGGTATCGACGTCACCGGCTCCATACGTGTCGGAACTGGCGTTGAGATCGCCTTTTTCGATCAGCTACGTGACAACTTAGATCTAGAAGCAACGATCCTGCAAAATGTCGCCGCTGGATCGGACACCGTGGAGGTTGGCGGTAAATCTAAGCACATCTACTCCTACCTTCAGGACTTTTTGTTCTCACCGGACCGGGCACGGACGCCGGTTAAAGCCTTGTCAGGCGGCGAGAAAAACCGCGTGCTGCTGGCTAAACAGCTGCTCACCAAAGCCAACCTGCTGGTGCTCGATGAGCCTACCAACGATCTGGATATGTCGACGCTTGAGTTATTAGAGGAAGCCATGGTCAGCTTCGATGGCACCGTGATCCTAATCAGCCACGACCGGGCATTTTTAGATGCCGTGGTGACCCAAACTTGGGTGTTTGACGGAGAAGATCACATCACCGAATACGTCGGTGGCTACGAGGACTATTTAAGACAGCGTCCCGATCCAAGCGTGGATGCAGATGCTGCAAGCGCTTCCACAAAAACTCCCGCAAAAGCAGAGACCAAATCCGAGGCGGCAGAAACTCAGCCTGCCAAAGCTCGGGTGAAACTCAGCTACAAACAACAAAAACAACTCGAAGATCTGCCCAAGCAGATCGAGGCACTGGAAACCGAGCAACAACAATTGACCGATCATCTGGCACAGGGCGATATCTATGCCAGCGATCCTGAAGGTGCAGGTAAGATGGCGGAGCGACTGAGCGCAATTGAAAGTGAGCTCTTAGAGCTACTAGAAGCTTGGGATGAGCTTGAGTCACTGAGCAACTAAAGCAACGATCTGCAAATTAACCAAAAACATAAAGGGATTTTTATGACCAGCCAAAACCTCATAACCAAAACACTTTTAGGTAAGTGCCTCAGCATCTGCCTGATTGCCGCTACGGTCAGTGCTTGTAGCTCAAACCCATCCGCTCGTAGCAATCAGGTTTACCACGCACCCAAACAAAGCTTTGACTTGAACTTAAGCTCACCTGCTTTTGCAGGAGAGTCACAGCTCAAGCACCGCTGCTCAATCAATGCTCAAACTACCGAAATCATCGATGATCTGGGCAGCTACTACCGCATCGATGTGCTCGACAGCACTCAAATTGAAGGGATCGAGCTGGGTACTGATAAATCACAAAGCGCTGATCAAATCGCCAAGTTTTACCAAACTCTATATGACTCACCCTTTGAGTTGGCACCCACCTACGCACTAACCCTCAAAAACGAGCAACAGCTTTACTTTCCGCTGCCCTTAGATCGACCCGGCCCAGTTGCTGAAGACGGCCGAGTGATGGGCATCATGGCGTTTAAGCGCGGCGACTACCTCTACACCTTGCAGCACCTACAAAACGGTTACTCCGAAAAACTCATGCTGACTCGCCTTAAAGCCCTCTATAACGCGATGCAGATACCTGGACATTTTCCTTCAAAAGCCGATCCCTCAAGTGACAACCAACCCATGATCGGCCTGATTGAAATTGATCCACAAAATGCCACCGATGCTGAGATCAAACAGTGGTCTAAAACCAGCCGCTGCAAGGGAGCCTGATCATAAGCGCCGCCAATCAAGAGGGACCCAGAGCTGCTGATTTTTTGCATCCCAAGTACTGGGGAATCTGGGTTTTTGCTGTTGTCTTAAGGGTGCTGGTTTACCTACCTGTTTGGTTGCAGTTTTCGATTGGTGCGGCGCTGGGGTGGCTTTTTTATCACCTGGTTCCGGGGCGTCGCTTAGTTACTCAAACCAACATCCGCCTGTGTTTCCCCAAGCTAAGCGAGCAGGAACGAGCTGACTTAGTTAAAGGCATCTACCGGAACACCGGTATTGGGCTTTTTGAAACCCTGATCGCCTGGTATCGCCCCAAGCTGTTGCAAGGCACGCTCAGTGTCGAAGGTGAAGCGGATCTGCTTGCCGCAATTGGGCAAAACCGCGGCGTGCTGATTGTTGGCGGGCACTATACAGCGCTTGAGCTGGCGGTCAATCTAGCCCACCCCTTTGTACAAGCAGCTGGGGTTTACCGGCCCCAAAACAACCCCTTGCTTGAGCTTCTGATCTCGCGTGGGCGCAGCACCAACTTTGTTGATCAGATACCAGCCAGGGACATCCGCAAGTGTATACGTCACTTAAACCAAGGCGGTCAAATCTGGTATACCCCAGACCAAGATATGGGTTTGAAGTTTGGCGTCATGTCTGAGTTTTTTGGCGTGAGCGCCGCAACCCTGACCGCTCACCGCCGCATCGCCAGCATCAGCAAGTGCGAGGTGCTCATGGCTCACTTTTATCGCACCAAAGACGCGAGCTTTTTGAGTCCTAAACCCGCCTACCAGATGACATTTACCCCAGTGTTAGAGAACTATCCAAGCATGGATGAGGCCGCAGATGCTAAGCGATCCAACCAAGTGCTTGAGTCCCTAATATCGCTGGCGCCCGATCAATACATGTGGTTTCATAAGCGCTTCAAAACCCAGCCTCACCGCTCCAATCCCTACAAAGATCCTGACTTCGATGCAATGCAGCCCTAAGGCCTAGCATCTGCGCTAAAGGTTTTTCCATGAGAGTTATACAGCTTTTATCCAACCTGAACTCGGCTGGGCCTCAATGCGGTGCACTTGAGCTCTCTCGCGCACTGATCAAAGCAGGTCACGAATCCCATGTAGTTGCAGCAGATGGTGATTTAAAAGCGGCATTTATGCGCTCTAAGGCAATCATCCATCCACTAAAGCTTTCGCCAGGCAGCATCAAGATTCTGTGGCAACTTAGGCAGCTAAAAGCCCTGATCCACAGCATCAAACCAGACATCATCCATGTGCGCGAGCCCGGCCCTGCTTGGGCTCTCAAGATAGTCATCAAAAGCATGCAAGCAGGCGATCGCCCTATTGTGATTGGCACCATGCACCAGGTGCTACAGCCCAACTATCGCAGTCGCGCGCTCTCCTCAAGCGATGCGCTGATTTGTGTGTCCCAGCACGTGTACGCTCATGTGCAATCGCACTTTGAAGTTGACGAGCATAAACTCTACTGTATTCCGCGCGGCATCGACCCCAAGAGTCACCCCTATCGCTATCAGCCCTCTATTCACTGGTGGAACACCATCCTTGCCGAGTACCCACAGCTTGACTCCAAGGTTTGGCTCACCGTGCCTGGCAAACTGCACTTCGACACCGGACACCAGTGGATACTTGACGTCATCGGCGGTCTCAAAGCTGAATTCCCGCACATCCATGCGGTGTTTATCGGCGAGCCCCGCCGTGAGCGCTCAAACTACGTCGACGAGCTCAAGATGAGGATAGGCGCACTGGATCTAGAGGAAAATGTCACCTTTACCGGCAACCGATCCGATTTACGGGACTGGTTAGCTGCCAGCCACTTAGTGCTTGAGCTTTCCAACAAAGACAAAGGTTCAGGGCGCAACGTGCTCTCTGCTCTTTTTATGGGCACTCCGGTTCTGGCGTGGGATCGCGGCGGTATTCACGAGATCATGAGCGACCTTTTCCCTGAAGGCCTGATTGAGCCAAACAACTGCTTGGAGCTTTGCCAAAAAGTGCGTGAACAGATCATCTCCAAGTCACGTCCAGCCAAACCACGCACCTATCAGCTAGAAGGCATGACCGATCGCTGTCTGCAAATTTATAAAGATTTGATAAAAAAACGGACTGAATAATCAGTCCGCGGCATATAGGTGCTGATGAGATTACTTTTTCTTTTTATTATCTTGATGTCACTCAAGAGCAGATCATCAATTGCTAAAACTTATTAATCAAGCAATCACGTTTAGATAACTAAACAACCTGCGCATTAATAGTAACCACAAACTAACAAACATGCAGGAGAGATTGCCGACAAACGTTGTAATCCATAAGCTACATTGACGATAAAAGGTCTAAATAAACCTAATATTTACACTTTTAGGTCACTCATGACCCGTTCATTTGCCTTAGCGACTGTTTCGTCGGCCTCCTCAATTTGATCCTCTGTGGGCTCAGATTGCGGTTGACAAAGAGCAGGCTCATAACTAAGGCATGTAAAAATCGGAAAGTGATCTGATCCAATATCCGGCAAACGCTTGATACTCACCAGCTTAAAATCGGGCGAGTGAAACACATGGTCTAGCGACCATCGAAAAAAAGGTATTGCTGCCGGAAAGGTGTTGAAGAACCCTCGACCAATTCGCGGATCAAGCAAACCGCTGATTCTTAAAAAAAGCCGCGTGGTTCGAGACCAAGCTACGTCGTTTAGGTCACCCAACAGCAAAGTGGGTAATTTATGGTCATTGATGCGCTCTGCCACCATCAGTATCTCGGCGTCGCGCATCAGCGAGTCACTCGCCTCGGTAGGACTGGGCGGCTCTGGGTGCAAACAGTGAAGCGCAACGGCACCGATACCTGGAACCAAGATTTTCCCGTGAATTGAGGGAATTTCATCGCTGAACAAGTGATCTATGTCGAGCTTAGAGAACTCATAGCGACTGAACAAATGGATGCCATAGCGGTTATCCAGCGGATGGCAAATCCGGTGCGGGTAGCTCGGATGCAGCGCTTTTAAGGCCTCATCCCAACCTTGATCACCCTCCAGCGTAACCACCAGATCCGGATCTTGTTGTTTAACCAAATCAATGAATCGGCTGTAGTTTCGATTGCTCATCAGCACATTGGCTGAGAGTGCGCTCAAGGTATGTCTGGGTGGCAGCTTTGCCGCTTTAACCCGCTTAGGCCAGAGTCTCGTATAAGGAAGCACCAACCTGAGCTGCAAACTCACAAAGATAAGCACAGCCAATCCCAGCGACCACTGCCAAAACGCAGTGACATTTAGGTTAAAAACACTTGGCAGGCAAAGTAAACCCAAAAGACAGATTTGTGGGCGCGGGTAATCGCTGGCTCGAAAAATCCAATGCTTAAAACGCAGTGAACCCAGAAAGGAGACGGTGAGATAAACACCAATCAGATTAAGCAACGCAAAGTTCAGCATGTTTGGGTGGCTTTAACAGATTAAGGTGATTTTATACCCTTAGGACCACTTCATCTTCCAGTCCTTTATCGTTACTGCTACCGACCCCAAATTCGCCTGCCGCCTCGTTTACAGCCGCCGCAGCCGTGTTAGAATTCAAGCCATGACAACTAACAAGTGTGTGAAGGCGATGATGAAAGTAGGTTTTGTAGGCTGGCGAGGTATGGTTGGCTCGGTCCTAATGCAGCGTATGATCACGGAGGGTGACTTCGCCAACATCACGCCCAGTTTCTTTACCACCAGCAGTGTCGGCAAACCAGGTCCAGACCTAGAAGGCCAAAACAGCGGCACGCTCATCGATGCGTTTGACATCAGTGAGCTCAGCAGTATGGATGCGATCGTCAGCTGTCAGGGCGGTGACTACACGGCTGAGGTTCACCCTAAACTTCGCCAAAATGGCTGGGATGGCTACTGGATCGATGCGGCCAGCACACTGCGCATGAAACCAGATTCGATCATCGTGCTGGATCCGGTCAATCGCAAGGTAATCGATCAGGGATTAAGAAACGGCACCAAAGACTTCATCGGCGGTAACTGCACGGTTTCACTGATGCTGATGGCGCTGGGTCCTCTGTTTGAAAACGATTGGATCGACTGGATCTCAGCCATGACCTATCAAGCTGCCAGTGGCTCTGGCGCTCAAAACATGCGCGAGCTGATCAGCGGCATGGGTCAGTTATACGGTGCGACCGAAGAACTATTGGACGATCCATCCAGTGCGATACTTGAGATTGACCGTCTGATCGCTGAAACTCAGCGTAGCGCGGCATTTCCCATTCAGCACTTTGGTGCGCCGCTCGCAGGCAGCCTGATTCCTTGGATTGACTCCCCCATGGAAGGAGGTCAAACCAAAGAAGAGTGGAAAGGCATGGTTGAGACCAACAAGATTCTCTCACGCATGGGCCAAGATGAGGTTCCAATCGACGGTACTTGTGTTCGCATCGGTGCGATGCGCTGTCACTCTCAGGCCCTCACCATCAAGCTGAAAAAACCCGTGGATTTGAGCGAGATCGAAGCTGCACTGAAGAACTCACACCAGTGGCTTAACTTCGTCCCGAACGAAAAAGAGCGTACGTTAGCTGAACTCACTCCCGTGGCGGTAACCGGCAGCTTGACGGTTGCCCTGGGTCGCCTCAGAAAGCTAAAGCTGGGAGATGAGTACTTAAGCTGCTTTACCGTGGGTGACCAGCTGCTTTGGGGCGCCGCTGAGCCGCTGCGCCGTATGCTTAAGATCTTGGGTGAACAATCAGCTTAAGCTTTCTGCACACCGTTGGTTGACGCGTGGCAGCATTAGATCAGTCAAATCATGATCATCGTTGCTGCCATGCAAGCTTTGTGTTAAATGTAATTAAATTTTTCGTCAGTCGATTAATACTGACCGATTATCGCGCTTGATGGTGCGTCACTATAAAAGGATTTTGGTATGCCCATTTCATTGCGGCTTTTAAGCGTCTCCATAGCCTGCATGATTCCAATTTCATCGCTTGCGCTAACCTTGGGCAAAGTAGACGTGCAATCAGCCATCGATGAGCCACTGCGCGCCACGGTAAACGTCAACAACATCGCCGTGCCACTCACCCAGCTTAAAGCCGGTGTGGCCACCGCATCCGCTTATAGCCGACTGGGTGCCAGTCGCCAGTCTCTGCCCAACTTACGCTTCTTACTGAAGGATCTGGGCCAAGGTAACGCTCAGATGTGGATCGTATCTAACGAGCGCATCTCTGAGCCTTTTGTCGATTTGGTGATTCACATTACTGAAGGGGACTTGATCACCACACATCCGCTTCCATTGATTCTTGCAGCGCCTGATTCAAGTGCTCAGCAGATTCAGCTAGAAAGACGCGTAACCACACCGCCAGTTATCGCAACCGCTCCTTCTGCATCGACTAACAGCCCAGCTGCGAATCCACCCAGTAGAGCAAGCTCCTCAGTCAGCAGACCAACAACCGCTTCAACGCAACCTCCAAAACCAGCAACCAAAGCTAAAGTTGATTTGCCAAAAGCCAAAGCAGCAAGCCCCTCCAAATTAGGAGATAACGCTCAGCGCACCGATTACCGAGTCAAAAACCGTGAAACGCTATCTGGCATCGCCAGCAGATACGCAAGAGGCTCAAATGTCTCACTTGACACAGCCATGTCGGGTATTTTGGCTTTGAATCCAGGTGCATTTATCAACAATAACCCCAACTTGATCAAGGCCAACGCCCAAATCAAACTACCAAGCTATAACGAAGCCACTAAAGTCGCTAGCCAATTGAGCAACCCCGTTTCCATGCAATCACTGGCAAATGAGAGAACTCAAACTGCGCCTGCCGCCAGCACCAGTGCTCAAGCCAGCTCAGAAACCAAACCCTCAGCATCCAGCAAGACCTGTCTCTTATACACATCTCCGAGCCCACGAGACTAGGCATGATCTC
>OJBY01000362.1_pt1 | contig 25436 bp, 24 predicted proteins | sample 1591731 | NCBI WGS metagenome assembly OJBY01 (sample SAMN05416837, study PRJEB24817) | seawater metagenome | isolation source: Sea water | place: Canada:Atlantic | collected 2013-07
ACATCGCTAATCAACAAAAATCCACACAAGTTGTTCTTTACTGTGTTTTTAAATAGTGGCTCAAACCTCGTCGGTTTGTGCGGTTGATCTGGTTGGCTAAGCCGCTCAGATCAGGTTGGCTATTCTACTTAATTCGTAGAACTTGTCAAACTTTATTTTGAGATATTTTTGAGCCGGTTGGCAGAAGAATAACTCGTTTGACCTTGCAACCTATTCTACGCTTATCTAGGTAAATGTCAAACTTTTTAATTGCTAACTTGTTGATTTAGCTAAAGTTTTATTTAAACCCTGTCGGCGTGGGATGCATTATAGACACTTTAAAAACCAAATCAACACCTAATTTTCACTTTTTTTAACAGTCCAGCAATCATGGGCATTTGGTTGGCTTTGCACCCCATTATGATCATACTAACGCCCAGTTAACTGCTTATATAGGTAAGCTCGATGAAGGTATACCTAGGGGTGATGTCTGGCACCAGTCTTGATGGGATTGATGTGGTCGCGTGTCAGTTTGATCCCTTTAAGCTTGTTGCTACTCATAGTGGAGACTTCCCTCTTGATCTCAAAGAAGTGCTTAAAGACCTATGTCAGCCTGGTGATAATGAGATCACCCGCTTAGCAGCTGCCTCTTTCGACTACACACTCAGGGTTGCTCAAGTGGTAGGCGAGCTACTTGCAAAGCTAAGCACAGATCAAAATGTCTGCTGTATAGGCTTTCACGGACAGACCCTGCGTCACTTGCCTCATCTTGGTTTTAGCTTGCAACTGGGCGACCCTGCCCTGCTCTCTGAGCTGTGTCAGCTGCCAGTGGCCGCGCAGTTTCGTCAATCCGACTTAGCTGCTGGCGGCCAAGGGGCGCCTCTGGTGCCTCCGTTTCATGCCACCTTGTTTGGTACTGATACACCGCGTGTGATCTTGAACCTAGGCGGTATCGCCAATATCACCGCCCTAGTACCTGGACAACCCGTGCTTGGCTTTGATACCGGTCCGGCTAACTTGCTCATGGATGCCTGGTGTCTTAGGCACACTGGCAAAGCCTATGATGATGGAGGAGCATGGGCCGCAACTGGTTCTGTGATAAGCCCCCTGCTAACTGACTTGCTGAGCGAGCCATACTTTAGGGCGCCTGCACCCAAAAGTACTGGGCGTGAACTTTTTAACCCCAACTGGCTAGAGCAATTTGATCTACAGGGTTACGCGCCGGCTGATGTGCAGCGAACTTTGCTCGAGCTGACCGCGGTTTCCGTGTGCGATGCGATCGCTGCGCTGAATTTGATCGAAGCGGAGGTTTTTGTGTGCGGGGGCGGGGCTTACAACAGCGTGCTGATGGAACGGATGGCAAAGCTCCTACCTGAGTTCACTTGGCAAAGTACACAAGTTCTGGGTCTAGCGCCCACTTGGGTAGAAGCAGCTGCCTTTGCCTGGCTCAGCTTTCAAAGAGTTGAGCAAAATGCCGCCAATGAGCCAGCCGTGACTGGTGCTAAGGCTTACCGAGTGCTTGGCGGGCTGTATGATGGCCGTGTGAAACATAACTAAATCGCTCACGTCAAATGACTTTAGTGGTCAAGTTAAATCAACCACCAAATTGACTTGAGGTGTAAGCAGGATGACATTTTAAGTCAATGCAACTGTGTGTGACACGCTTAGAGTCTACTCAAGTATTAGGCTGTAGTTTTTTTGAACAACTTAGGTTTTATCGCAAGCACCAACCGATAGCCAAGCAACAGAGCCATGAGTGATGCAATCAGCTTCACGTCGTAGATACCCAGTTTTTTAAGCCAGATCACGTGAATCACGGCGAGTATGGCAATCACATACACCAACTTGTGCAAGCGAACCCAGTTGCGTTTGAGCTTGCGCTGCATCGCCTTGGTTGATGTGGCTACCAACGGAAGGTACAAAACGACAGCCGCTGCACCCACCAATATATAAGGGCGGTTAGCGATTTCAAAGCCGATGCGAGATAAGTCTAGCTGCAAAAGAAAGATACTGTAAAAACTAAAGTGGCAAAAAGCGTAAACGAAAGCAAACAACCCCGACATGCGCCTGAAGCGCGCTAGCCAACCTTGGTGCAACAACTTACGAGCTGGCGTGATGCTGAGGGCGATGATCAACGAGTAAATCGCGATCTCTCCACTCAGATCAACTAACCCCTTGGCTGGATCGGCGCCCAGTCCGCTTTGATCGATCGCAATCAAATAAACCAAGTAAATCAACGGAAGCAGCCATAGGCTAAAGATCAGATACCAGCGCTTAGTGTTGGGCCAAGTCAGCATCAGAAAAACTTCTTAAGATCCATGGTTTTATAAAGAGGGGCAACCTCTGAGTAACCGTTAAATAACTTCGTATCGACCCAGTTAGGAGAAAACAGGGAGTTTGGCAGTCTTCGCTCACGAGCTTGAGACCAGCGAGGATGTGAGACTGCTGGGTTAACGTTTGCATAAAACCCGTACTCACGGGGCGCAAGCCCCAGCCAAGTGGTGATGGGGGCTTTGTTGGTGAACTCGATCTTGACGATCGATTTGATAGACTTAAAGCCGTATTTCCAAGGGACGATGAGTCTGAGCGGAGCGCCATTTTGGTTGGGCAAGCTGCGGCCATACATGCCGACCGCCATGAGGGCTAACGGGTGGCGCGCCTCGTCAAGTCTCAAAGATTCAATGTAGGGCCAATCAAGCGCGGCAGTTTTCTGACCCGGCATCTGGCTGGGTCGCTCAAGGGTGGTGAACTTAACAAAACGAGCTTTAGAGGTGGGTTTAGCCGCTCTTAAGATATCAGCCAGTTCAAATCCCAGCCAAGGAACCACCATCGACCAAGCTTCTACGCAGCGAAACCGGTAGATCCTGTCCTCTAATTTATAAGGCTTGATGAAATCTTCTAATTGATAGTTACCCGGATTTTCACACAAACCGCCCACTTGCACTTTCCAAGGATCAGTGACCAAGTCGTCTGAATAATTGGCAGGATCTGATTTGCCGGTGCCAAACTCATAAAAGTTGTTGTAGGTGGACGCCGCCTCATAAGGAGTGATCGTCTCACCGGTCGGATTTGAGCTCGCGACCTTGCGCTGGGCGATCTTGGTGGCAAGCCATGCTGGCGTAGATCTATCGACTGAAGCTGACTCATAAGCCCCAGCCGCCCATGCCGGCAGGCTCAAGGCTCCGCTGCCAAGTGCGATGCTGCCAAGGGAGGCATTTTTCAGGAACGCACGTCTCGAGTTGTACGCGCTTTCTGAGGTAATCTCGCTGGGCTTGGGGTCACTTGAGGTACGATTCATAATCAACATGGCAAACTCCTTTTGAACTAGCATAGCGCGCTAAATCGCACCGTCCAGTACAAAAATGTGAGTAGTGTTCAAATTCTGATGGCGGGGTGGTTTTTACGTATAATCAGTGCCAGATACTAATTAAAGGTTGGCTTGATGAAAGTTGCTGTCGCTGGACTCGGTTATGTGGGCCTGTCAAATGCCCTGCTCATGGCAAAAAATCATGAAGTTCGGGCGCTGGATATCGATCAGGACCGTCTTGATAAGTTAAATCAAGGCATTAGCCCAATTGAAGACGATGAGATCCAAAAGGCTTTGGGCCAAGGGCTGAACATATCTTTTACTCTTGACGCCGCTCAGGCTTTTTTAGGTGCAGACTTTGTCTTTGTTGCCACGCCAACCAACTACGATGTCGCCACTAACTACTTTGATACCTCAAGTGTTGAAGCGGCTATAGCGGCGGCGATCCAAGTCAATCCGACAATCTGTGTGGTGATTAAATCTACTGTGCCAGTTGGTTACACTGAATCACTGAGCGAACAATTTCCCGGCACAAAGATCCTGTTCTCTCCTGAGTTTCTGCGGGAAGGACGCGCGCTATATGACAATTTGCACCCCTCACGTGTCATCGTGGGCGGCGATAAGCTGCTGGCTGAGCAATGCGCTGAGCTTTTGGTCAGCGGCGCGCTTGATAGCGACGTACCCGTACTGATCACCGATTCGACCGAAGCTGAAGCAATCAAGCTGTTTTCTAACACTTACCTTGCGATGCGCGTCGCTTACTTTAACGAACTCGACAGCTATGCTGAGTCGCTCGGTCTCTCAACCAAAGCGATCGTGGATGGGGTTTGTCTTGATCCAAGGATTGGTGACCACTACAACAACCCATCATTTGGTTATGGTGGCTACTGCCTTCCTAAAGACACCAAGCAACTCTTGGCCAACTACCAAAGCGTCCCGAACAACTTAATTCGTGCGATCGTCGATGCCAACTCCACCAGAAAAGACTTTGTTGCTGAAGAGGTCTTAAAGCGCATGCCCAAGACGGTCGGCGTTTACCGCCTCGTCATGAAAGAGGGCTCAGATAACTTCCGTGAATCCTCTGTACAAGGAATCATGAAGCGGATCAAGGCTAAAGGGATTGAGGTTATCGTGTATGAGCCAGCTTTAGATGCAGACCACTTTTTTCAATCTGAGGTCGTGCGCGACTTGACTGAATTTAAGAATCGCTCGGATTTGGTAATCTCCAATCGCTTTCATGAGGATCTGGCAGATATAGAGGATAAGCTTTACACCCGAGATCTATATCAGCGCGATTGAAACCTAAAATCAGGTGAGAAAATGTTTATTGTTATTACCATTGGCAACGGGTTTCTAGGCTTGCACTTAAGTGCTGAGCTGCTGATACCAGGCAATAACATGTTGTCGGCAAACCAACCCAATCAACCATAATGCTGATTCGGCAATCAAGACCTGCAATATCAACAGCAACCAAAAAATGAGTACGCGCCATTTAACGCAAGGACTAAAAGCGCACCGATAAAAAAATCCGATCGGGAGTATCTACCAGACAATTCTTAGCTGTGCCGGCGGCATTAATTAATATCAATGAAATAAAGGCAGATTGAAGATTTAAGCAAAAAAATTTCAGCGACACATCGGATAAACTGATTAGCTGAGCTAAATCACTTCACGAGCAATGATCTGATGGCCAAGCAATGCAAGGATAAAGCCTCCATGCCCTTGACATTATTAGTTAATGATTAAATCCTAATCATTTGCGATAATTTTAATGAGATAAGCTTATTGCTTTTTTGAAAGTGGCAAGTGGCCTGGATTGCCTCCTTCACCCCATCAACGGTATGATGAACAACTATTTAAACTTATACATCCAAGGGTCACAGCGCATTATGTTTAACGATAAAAGTATATTAATAACCGGTGGCACTGGTTCCTTTGGCAAGAAGTATGTCAGCACCATATTGCAGCACTATTCACCCAAAAGAATCATCGTGTTTTCTAGAGATGAATTAAAACAATTTGAAATGCAACAGAACTTCAGTGCACCGTGCATGAGATATTTTATTGGCGATGTTCGTGATGCACAAAGGCTAACTCAGGCTATGAATAAAGTAGACTATGTTATTCATGCTGCAGCCTTAAAACAAGTTCCAGCCGCTGAATACAATCCTATGGAGTGTGTAAAAACCAACATTCATGGGGCTGAAAATGTCATTCGCGCAGCGATTGACAACAAGGTTGATAAAGTAATTGCACTATCAACTGACAAAGCCGCCAATCCAATTAATCTTTATGGTGCAACTAAACTTGCATCTGACAAATTATTTGTAGCTGCCAATAACATGTCGGGTGGCAGCGGAACGCGGTTTGCAGTGGTGAGGTATGGAAATGTCGTAGGCTCTAGGGGCTCCGTGGTTCCATTTTTTCAAAACCTACTTAAGAACGGAGCGACATCCTTACCCATCACACACCCTGATATGACGCGGTTTTGGATCACCCTTCAACAAGGTGTGGATTTTGTTTTACAAAACTTCGAAAGGATGCAAGGCGGAGAAATTTATATCCCTAAAATCCCCTCCATTAATATTGTGGATCTTGCTGAAGCCATCGCTCCTGGATTAAAACGCGAGATTGTTGGGATCAGACCAGGAGAAAAACTACATGAAATCATGTGTCCTGCTGACGATTCACATTTGACCTTGGAATTTAAGGACCACTTTCTAATTAAGCCTACTATCAAATTTTACGATATAGATGTCGACTATAAAACCAATAAGCTAGGTGAAACTGGCACCCCTGTTGCTCAAGGGCATGAGTATAACTCAGGTAGTAATACGGAGTTTTTGAATAAAGCTCAAATCTTAGACTTCAATAAAAAAGCAGGGATATAAATGATCCCATATGGAAGACAACACATAACAGCTGAGGATATAGTTGCCGTCTGCAACACCCTTAAGTCCGACTGGCTAACACAAGGCCCTGAAGTTAGTAAATTTGAATATTTGTTTTCTGAGTACTGCAGCGCAGAATATGTCGTTGCTGTCAACAGTGCAACTTCTGCGCTGCACATAGCTTGTTTGGCCCTAGGGCTTACTGAAAGGGACTGGTTGTGGACTTCACCGAACACATTTGTTGCTTCAGCTAACTGCGGGAGACTGTGTGGCGCACAAATTGATTTTGTTGATATAGATCCAGTTTCTTACAATATGTGCTCTGTAAAACTTGAAGAGAAGTTGAAACTAGCAGCAGAGTCTGGTCGATTGCCTAAAATTGTAATACCAGTGCATTTTGCTGGACAATCTTGCGATATGCTGGCAATTAGTAAACTTTCAAAAAAATATGGCTTTAAGATCATTGAAGATGCATCTCACGCCGTTGGATCAAAGTACCTCGATCAACCTGTAGGCCGCGCTAAATATTCTGATGTAGTGGTTTTTAGTCTCCACCCTGTAAAAATCATAACCTCCGCTGAAGGTGGTATCGCCCTTACAAACAATCCTGAAATTGCACAAAAAATGCAGCTATACAGAAGTCATGGAGTGTCGCGACCTGATCACTTGGTTGAACGGGGGGAGCCCTGGTTGTATGAGCAGAGTTGCTTGGGACTAAATTATCGAATAACAGACATCCTCTGTTCTTTAGGTATATCCCAAATGAAACGTCTGGATGATTACGTCAATAAGCGACATGAAGTTGCAGCTATTTATAATCAAGCTTTTTCATCAAATAGCAATATCAAATGCCCTAAACAACTAGGGCATAGCCGATCCTCTTATCATTTGTATCCAATCCAAGTTCATGCAAAATCAAGAAAAGAAATTTTTAATGAACTAAGAAGCGAGGGGGTTGGTGTTAACGTGCATTATATACCAGTTCATACTCAACCCTATTATCAACAATTTGGCTTTTGTGAAGGAGACTTCCCAAATGCAGAACTGTATTATTCTCAAGCAATTTCGATTCCTCTTTATCCTCAATTAGAAAGTAAAGACCAGCAATTTATTATAGATAAATTGAATAAGTTAACTACCAATTCAGGCTCTCCTCAATGAGCATTGCCGTAATACCCGCTAGAGGCGGATCAAAAAGGATTCCAAAAAAGAATATAAAACTTTTTCGCGGCGAACCTATCATTGCACGCTCGATACAGGTTGCTATCAATTCGGGATTATTTGATGAAGTTATTGTCTCAACAGACGATAAGGAAATTGCTAAAATATCAATAAACTTTGGCGCATCGGTTCCATTTTTTAGACCACACGAACTCTCAAATGACCACGCTACCACACTGGATGCTATGGAGCATGCGGCTCGTTGGCTTCGGGCGAACAACAAATTATCTGAATCTTTGTGCTGCATATATCCAACTGCTCCATTTTTGGAACAAACTGACCTCTCTCAAGCGTTTAAGTTGCTCAATAAGTCTACACACTACGTATTCAGCGCCGTAGAATATAACCACCCAGTTCAGAGGGCCTTTAGCTTAAATGAACAATTGGGTGTTCAAATGAATCAACCCAATCATATCCAAACTCGATCTCAAGATTTGGAGCCAAATTATCACGATGCTGGCATGTTCTATCTGGGCTGGGCCGAATCTTTTATTAATCAACAGCCTATTTTCTCTGAACACTCTAAAGCTCTAGTGTTACCAAATTACCGAGTACATGACATAGACAACACAGATGATTGGTATCGCGCGGAGTTAATGCATCAGGCTTACCTGAGCCAAGAATGATTATTTTTAGGGTAGACTCTTCGGCGGGCATAGGTTCAGGGCACACAATGAGATGTCTAACCCTGGCACAAGAATTCAAAAAAATGGGCTTACCATGTCATTTCGTTGTAAAGGAATATGCAGGTGACATCAATCATCATATCCTCGACCAAAGTCACACCCTCTCTACAATAAACAATTCAACGCCCGCAAAATGCTCAAGAGAATCACAAGAAGCTGATGCCAGAAGCTTCATAGAAAAAGTAAATCCATTTGCTCAATCGATCAAAATTATTGTGGTGGATAATTATCAACTGGATTCAATTTGGGAAGTTCGAGTTCAGAATGCCTTTAAACATGTAAAAGTTTTTGTTATAGATGACTTGAGAAGGATTCACAAAGCACAATACCTACTTGATCAAACTTATGAGATATCTACAAGCGACTATAACTTGTCAAATATCTCTGAAAAATTATTGCTTGGATTAAAATACGCTCTTATTAGAGAAGAGTTTAGCAGCCACACTATTCAAAGTCACAATCAATGCCGCGTTCGAGTTCTGATCACTATGGGCGGTACTGATCCAAACAACGCCACCTTAAAAATTGCTGCGTGCTTGCATGAAAACCTTGATCTTTTAAGTTACATAGATGAATTTGTCTTTTTAATACCCCAATCGTTTAAATATCAAAAAAAAACGATTGCCTGTATAAACAAAATGAACCAAAAAAAATTCAAGATCGAGGGTTTTGTAAGCTCGATGCCAAGTTTTTTGAATCAATTTACCTTATGTATTGGAGCCGCGGGAACATCGACATGGGAAAGGTTTTGTGTTGGGCTGCCGACCCTATTGGTTTGTATTGCCGATAACCAACGTTTTATCTGTCAAATTTTAGAAAAACACGGACTAGCAAGTGTTATATACGATGATGAGTTCAACGATATTTCAATTAAGATTGAAGAGTTATTTAACGCAACCTCATCAATATCTAGTGAAATTAAAAAGTTGTGTGATGGGCTTGGTGCCAAAAGGGTTGCTAGAGAAATTCTTAACATGGATTATATTAGCTTAAGATCAACCACTTTCGATGATCTAGATATTACCTATGCTTGGCAAGCACAACCTGAGACTAGAAAATATGCCAGAAACCAAATGTCACCCACTTTCAGCGAACATGAAAAATGGTTCACATCCACCCTAAGTAATCCAAATTGTTTGTATTATATTATTGAATATTTAGGCATCTCTACGGGCATGGTTAGACTTGATAAGATCAAAAATAATTTTTATGAAATTTCAATTTTAATAGATCCTAATTTTTATGGCCTCGGAGTCGCCTCTGGTGCACTTAAAATATTAGCGGATCAAAACACGGGTAAACGGGTTCGTGCTTTTATTTTCGAACAGAATATTGCGTCTGTTAAAACTTTTCTTAAAGCAGGATTTGAGCCTTTAACCCACCAATGGTATGAGCGAATTTTATGAATGTAAAAAATATTTTTATAGAAGGAAGGGAAATTGGTGATGATCAACCACCTTATATAATTGCTGAAATGTCCGCGAATCACAACGGATCAATCGAAAACGCCAAAAGAATTATTTTCGAGGCTAAAAGGTGTGGTGCTGATGCCGTCAAAATTCAAACCTATACTGCTGACACCATTACCCTAAATTCATCAAAGCCAGATTTTCAAATTACGGGAGGGTTATGGGATGGGCAAAGCCTTCATGAACTCTACAGTCAAGCATCTTTGCCGTGGGAGTGGCATGAGGAGTTATTTGATTATGCCAGAGAGCAATCAATCACTATATTTAGCTCTCCATTTGACAAAACAGCTGTTGATCTCTTAGAAAAACTAAACGCGCCAGCCTACAAAATCGCATCATTTGAAGCTATCGATTTGCCCCTAATCAGATATGTTGCCCAAACCAAGAAGCCCATGATTATCTCAACAGGCATGGCAAATCAAATTGAGATCGAAGAAGCTATAGAGGCTGCAAGATCCGGGGGCTGTCAAAAGCTCGTGATACTTCACTGTGTAAGTGGTTATCCCGCAGTACCCGAGGACTATAACCTCAGGACATTAGCCCATATGAAGCAATATTTTAAAGTGCATGTTGGGTTATCTGATCACACGATAAGTAATACCACAGCCCTTGCAAGCATTGCTTTGGGCGGTTGCCTCATTGAAAAGCACTTTACACTGAATCGCCAAAATGGCGGTCCAGATGATAGCTTTTCGCTCGAGCCTGATGACTTGCGAAACCTTTGCAAGGATAGCAGAGATGCTTTTTATTCACTAGGCCGCGTTAACTACGATCTTAAAGGGCAAGAAAAAGACAATTCTCAATTTCGACGGTCACTTTATACCTGCGCTAACATAAAAAAAGGTGAGCCTTTTTCACTTGAAAATATAAGAAGTGTTCGACCCGGCTTTGGAATGCCACCTAAGTATTTGGATCAAATTGTTGGAAAGATTGCGGCGCAAGATATCGATTTTGCCACCGCTCTACAAAAAGATATGATCAAGGATCTTGATTTCTAGCAACTTCTTTCAGACTCAAAGACCACACTTTTAAGTAGTCATTGCTTGTAAGTGCGAACTGCCTCTCAAACGACTTGAAAGCCATTTGCTGATTATGCGACTTGTATGCGCAGATCAAATCAGCCGGTTCGATCTGTCTCGATATCCAAATATTTTCTTGCTGAAGCCAAGTGTATAACGTTCTCGCAGGTTCCTGAATCCAAAAGTCAGTTGGGTCAGCCAATATTAAGAAAGGTAATTTGCAAGCCGCGCACTCAGATAGTCCAGTTGCGTTAGGGGTGGAGAAAATAACCTGCTCAAACTGCATGGCATCTGCTGCAAGTAAGCCTCTTTTACCCTGACTCAGATTAAATCCAGGATGCTCCAGTTTTTTGAATTGGTTTTTAAGTTGATCTATATTATTACGAGGGTGAAAACGCAACTGAATTTGATAACCATTTTTCAATAAAAGATCAAGAAAATCTAATGTCTTACTGAAGGCGGCATGCTGACTTAATAAAGAGGGACTATGAAAACCAAAAGCAATCTCATCGGTAAAATATGGCGCGACTAACATAATTTTTTTTGATCTTAGGTTCGCCTCGACGTTTTTAGTTTTGCGCTGGACATGTGACAGCCTAATTGAAGGCATGGGTTTATGAGTGTTTTGGTATCGATACCCCCATGTTAAGTAGGTGTCAGACAACCAGTTTTCAGAGAGTTCTTGCCAGCCTGGATCGGTCTGTCCGTAAAAAGCGCCATGTTGCGATCCTATAACCCTACCCCCTCGATTCTTAATTAGCGTAGCTAAGATTGCCACTTCTGGCCGTCTGATGAATTCAGCGCCCATAAGCAAAGTATTGGTTTTATACGCAATTCCAACACAATGTTTAAGTAACCCACTAAAAGCTTCTAAGTAGGACGTCGGAAAAAACAAGATAGAACAGGCGAGTATTTTTTTCTCAGTTACCGATAAATCAGGAACAGTTAGATTAATCAAACTTAAGATATTTAGTCGTACATTTGGGTTTAATAAAACCTTCGGGCTAGCCTTACCTCTAAAAAAAATCAAACTAGGCTGATTTAATTTCAGGTAAAGCCTCTCAATGCCACTAAACCCCAAAGAAACCAATATTCTATTGCTGCTGCATGATGAGCTAGATACCAAAGCACCCAATGGACATTGGTCTAGTTCCTCAGAGGACTTTGAGCCTACTATATCTTTTAACTTTTCAAGATAATGTGCGGCCAGATCAAAAGGATCGTCGCTGCACATAAGATCTTGGAAAATAGAAAATTGTTCATCACCGATACTGATCTTTGCCAAATCAGATAAGTTGGAGTGCGGAGCTACATTTGAGGGATTGGATATTGATGAGTAACCCTTAAGGCTACCCACAGAGGCGCATTGCTGCATCAATAAAATAAATACTGGTGTGACCATATATTTTAAAGAGAAGTCTGCACCTAGAACTTGCCTCAGCTGAATTTCAAAAATACTGGATAGCGATTCAGCTTCTTTTATCAATGTACCGGTGTAAAGACTTAAATCAACATTATCGTCTGTCAGTCTTTGACTATAGAGCTCTATAAAACACATGGACATGCTATTAACCAAACTTGTAGTGGTCTTAAAAAGTGTTGTCGCACCCTAAGAACGATCATCAATCAGAAATCAAAAGCTGTAACCCAAGCGCTCTATATCTGCAGCGAAGTGATTGGCTACCAGCTCACGTGTCTGATCGGTATAGTAGCTTCGGTAGTCAGACTTGCGGTCAGCTGCCTTGCGTGCATGACCTAAGGAAATGCTTTTTGGTAGCTGAAGCTTCTCGCAAACAAAGTCAAAATCCTCACTCAGCTGCTCGTACTTACCGATAAAATCTACAATCGTTTTTCCATGCAGATCCACAAGGTAGTCCGACTGCAAAGACAGAGAGGTATCGATGTGGTACTGATAAGGTCGGTCCGGGTCAAACTTGTAGCGCATGAACTCATCGAATTCAGTGATACCGTTCATGGCATCAGGGCGCTCGCGCTTGATGTGGTGAAATGAGCTCACCTGCAGATCCCAAGGGTTACGTACAAAGGCAAACTTAAACAGCTGCTCAAAGTAGGGCTCGGGTAGCATCTCTTTAGCGGCGATCACATGAGCGTGGCGCGGAAACTTTAGACCCAGCTTGTGTCCGGTCATGTGGCTGAGCCGGTGTGCGCCGAATACCAGGTAGTAAATCGGATCATGCCATCTTAGCGGATTAAGGGCTTCACGCACTGAGGTTCCGCCGGTTTTGGCGATGTGAACAAATAAAAACTGGTAACGGTGAGACAGCAGCATAGTTCAAAGACTTTTTAATATCTTATTGGATTATATATACTTACAGCTTTTGAAGCAGTAAACCATATGTCACCATTAAATAAAATCGTGGTGCTTGCCTCATACTCTGGCCAAGGCGGTGTTGAAGTCGTTACCAATAATTTATGCCAGGGGTTCATCAATCATGGACATGAAGTTGACTTGTTGCTTGTTAAAAAACGCGGTCCTCACGCAAGCAATATTCCCAACATGGTGAATCAAGTTAAATTCAACATGAGCAGCACTTGGCTATGCTTACCTGAATTAATTTGGTATTTACGCAAAAATAAACCAGCTGTTATTTTAGCAGCCAAACATCGCGGTGTGATGCTGGCTCTTTTTGCGAAGTCTTTGGCAAAAGTTGAAACCAAAGTCGTAGGGCAAATTCATACCAACACAACAGCTACTTTTGAAAAAAAATCTCCTAAAAAGCGAAGTCAGCGTTTTAACCAAATGAAGAGGTATTATCCCAGCTTAGATGCCTTAATAGGGGTATCTGCGGGTGTCCTCGATGACATCAAATTAATTACAGGGGTTCTACCTAGCCATAACACCGCACTGCCCAACGCTCTATTTGATGACGGCATACATGAAGTTGCTCTAGAAGACGTTAAGCACCCTTGGTTAATCAACAAACAAATTCCAGTCATCATGGGTGCGGGCAGATTAACAAAACAAAAGGACTTCGCTACACTGATCTCGGCTTTTGCTCTGGCTTCAAAGCAGAGAAACCTGCGCTTGATTTTAGTAGGAGATGGCGAGGAAAAAGATGAGTTGATCTCTATGATTGGTAAGCTTCAGTTAAATGACCGAGTTGATTTAGTTGGCTTTCAAAAAAATCTTCCCGCCTGGCTCTCCCGTGCTGACTGTTTTGTCAGTTCATCCGCTTGGGAGGGATTGGGCAATGTGATTGCAGAGGCACTTGCGCTGGGCGTCCCAATTGTTTCCACTGATTGCATAAGCGGACCAAGATACATACTTGAAGATGGTAAATTGGGTCAATTAGTTCCCATCAAAGACCCGACAGCCTTGAGCGAAGCGATACTGAACAGACTTGATGCTAAATGGCCGAATTATGAAGCCGCAGCGAAAGCCTCCGCCAATCGCTTTCACTTAAATAACAGCGCCGAATCCTACATAAAGTTCATTAACTCAGTTATCTCTTCATGAAAATCCTAATCATCCGCTTGAGCGCCATCGGCGATATCGTCATGTCGATGCCGGTCGCCGCCTGCCTTAAGGCCAAATGGCCAGAAGCTCAGATCACCTGGTTGACTCAGCCTGAAAACAAATCATTGCTTGAGCACCATCCACATATCGATCAGGTGATTTGCTGGGACAAAGCTAAGACCAAAGCACTGTTTAAACAAAAAAAGTTGGGCGCTGCCTATGCTGAGTTGAAGGTCCTATCTAAACAACTCAAAGCGGAAAACTTCGATCTATGCTTAGACATGCAGGGCCTTATGAAGTCAGGACTCATGGCATGGCTGAGCGGAGCAAAACGCAAAGTGGGTTTGGGCTCCAAAGAAGGCTCGCAGTGGCTCATGGATGAAGTTGTGGCGCGCGATCTGGGCGACACCACCCTGATCAGTTCTGAGTATCGCTCGCTGGTGAAGCACCTAGGTTGCGCGGCTGATTTCAAGCTTGAGCTCTATCCTGGTACTAAGGCAGAGCAAAGTTCCGCGAAGATCATCGATGAGCAAATCAGATCCCAGTTCATCGTGATCTGTCCCTTTACCACACGCCCGCAAAAACACTGGTTTACCGATTACTGGAATCAGCTCATCGAGCTGCTACAAAACAACCTGAATATGAAGCTGGTGATGCTCGGCGGCCCCGGTGACAAAGCCGCCGCGGATCAGATTGCTGGAGTCGGCTTAATCAATCTGGTGGGTCAAACCAGTTTGACCGAAGCTGCAGCGCTGATTGAGCGCTCTTCAGGATTGATAGGTGTGGATACTGGGCTAACACATATGGGGCACGCATCTGGCGTGCCCACGTTGGGTTTGTTCGGTGCAACTAAACCCTACTCACACACCGGATCAGCGCAATCGAACATACTCCACTTCGGTGCACTTTGCAGCACAGGCAAGCACGACGCGCGCGAGGAGTTCAGCGGGTGTATGCGAGATCTGACCCCAGAGATCGCTCATGAGGCTTTCTTAAAACTGCTGAGCACACAACCTAAGGATCAAACTCCATGAAAGTGATGCACATCGAGGGCGGAAAACACCTTTATGGAGGTGCTCGCCAAGTGCTCTATATCATGGAAGGGCTGGCTGGCAATGGCGTCGACAATTTACTGGTTTGCCCGCTTGGCTCAGCGATCAGTCAACAAGCGGGCGCTAGCGCGCAAGTGCTCAGACTCAAATGGCCACACGAACTAGATCTGGGTTTAATCTTACGCATCAGAGCACTGATCAAAATCCACAAGCCCGATGTGGTGCACCTGCACTCAAGACGGGGCGCTGATAGCCTGGGCTTAATTGCAGCTAAACTTTCAAGCACTCCAGTTGTAATCTCGCGCCGAGTGGACAACCCAGAGGGTAAACTGGCGATGAGCCTTAAGTACCCCTTAGTGGACCGAGTGATTGCGATCTCCGCTGGAATAGGCCGAGTATTGCTGAGCCAGGGTCTCAATTCCAAAAAGCTTCGCGTGATCCCAAGTGCAGTTGATCCGCGCCCTTATCAAACCCACGCCCCTCGAGGTGAATTCACTGAGACGTTTAACTTGCCTCAAGACGCCCTTACCATCGGCGTGGTTGCTCAACTAATCGAGCGCAAGGGTCACCGGTTTCTGCTTGAGGTGCTGCCTGAACTTAAATTGAAACACCCTAACCTGCAGGTGCTGATCTTTGGTCAAGGGCCACTTCAATCGGCGCTTGAACGACAAACACAAGATCTGAACTACGTCACGCTTTGCGGTTTTCGGGATGACCTGACCCGCTGGATGGGGTGCTTAGATATCGTCGCGCACCCTGCAGAAACCGAAGGACTAGGGGTTAGCTTGTTGCAGGCTGCTAGCGCAAGCGTCGCCATCTGCGCGAGCAGCGTCGGCGGGATTCCAGAGATTGTCATAGATCAAGAAACTGGGCTTTTAGTGGAATCCGCTCAAACCGAACAACTTAAAAAAGCGCTAGATGAGCTACTGTCCTCAAAGTTACTCAGAGACAAACTCGGTAGCGCCGCGCAGGCGCATGTTATGAGGCATTTTTCAATTGATCAAATGGTAAACGGCAACTTGGCTGTCTACCGTGAACTGACATCGGCAGCGTCATGAGCACACTTCCCAATTTCTCCGAACTTAAGCTGCTGGTTGTCGGTGATCTGATGCTTGATCGCTACCTAAAAGGTAGTGTAAAGCGGATTTCACCTGAAGCGCCGGTGCCGGTGATCTCAAGCTGCGCACAAGAAGACCGATTGGGCGGCGCAGCAAACGTGGCGGCCAACCTAGCAGCTCTAGGCTGTAAAGTGTTGCTCAGCGGGATCTGCGGGGAAGATGAGCAGGGACAAAGCTTGCGTGGGCTACTTGAGGCACGCGGAATCACTGCTGCGCTCTATCACTCGGCCGCCGCCCCCACCATCACCAAAACCCGGCTAGTTTCCGGTCAACAGCAACTGCTGAGGCTCGATGTTGAGAGCGAGTTTTCAGGAGCTGACCAAACCGCACTTCTGAAATTGGCCAAGGAAAAGCTTAGTGGCGTCGATGCGCTGATCATCTCTGATTACGCCAAAACCACCCTCCCCGATCCACAGCCCCTGATTCAGGCTGCCAAAAGTTTGGGCATACCGGTTTTGGTTGACCCCAAAGGCAGTGACTATGCGCGCTATCGCGGCGCCACCTTGGTGACTCCCAACTTAAGCGAATTTGCCTTGGTGGCAGGTGAAACCACGTCTGATGAGGAGCTGTTTGCGCGTGCGTCGGATCTGCGTGAAGCTCTTGATTTGGATGCGATTGTAGTGACTCTGAGCGAACGCGGGATCGCCGGGATTGAGGCTGACTCGAACTTTCGGATCGCTGCTCAAGCTAAAGAGGTGTTCGATGTCACCGGCGCCGGTGACACCGTGATCGCGGTGATCGCGGCAGCACTTGCCGCTCGCGCACCGCTCAAAGAGGCGATCACCTTGGCAAACTTGGCCGCCAGTATCGTGGTTGCCAAAACTGGCACCGCGACCCTCACCTCACAGGAGTTAAACCAAGCGCTACTTGCCAGTAATAACAACTCAGCTCAGTTACATAGCGGCGTGGTAGACACCGATCAACTACTGCAGATGAAACAAGAATGCGCAGCGCGCGGCGAAAAACTGGTGCTTACCAACGGCTGCTTTGATCTGCTGCACCCAGGCCACATCGCCTACTTAAGTCAAGCACGTGCGCTCGGAGACAAACTCGTGGTTGCCGTCAACTCGGACGCTTCAGTGACCCGCCTCAAAGGCGCCTCGCGCCCGATCAATCCGCTCTCTACCCGGCTCGCCATGCTCGCGGCGCTTGAATCAGTCGATGCAGTGATCAGCTTTGATAGCGACACGCCAGAGGAGCTGATCGCAAGCGTGCTGCCACACGTGCTGGTCAAAGGCGGGGATTATGAGGTTGAGCAGATTGCTGGACACCGCCAAGTTCTGGCTGCTGGTGGCGAGGTTGAGGTGCTTGAGTTTCTGCCCGGATTTTCTAGCTCTGAGCTGATAGAGCGCATCAAAAACTCATAAATGCCCACGCTGTCTGAGCTCGGCTAACAGCCAATCACGCTCCAATTAGCCAGCGCTAAATCAGCAGCCAACTCGTGCTTACGATTTAGCCTCTGCGCTCAAGTCCTGCCGCTCTAAAAAGTCATCGACAGCGGCGGCGAGGTCGCTAAACACCAGCGCGTCCTGTGGCAGGGCTTTCTCAGCCAGCGTCTTTTCTCCCTTGCCGGTTTTGACCAAAACCGGAGTTAAGCCGCGACTCAATCCCGCCTCAAGATCGCGCAGGCTATCGCCAATCATCCACGCGCCAGCCAAGTCGCCTGCCACTGCCTCGATCTGACGGATCAGGCCATCAGCCGGTTTTCGGCAATCGCAATCTGCGCTGGGTTCGTGCGGGCAGTAAACGATCAGATTAACCTTGCCGCCTAGCTCCGCCAGCAATGTAGACATTTTGCGGTGCATGTCATGCAAGGTTTGCTCGCTGTAGTAACCGCGGCCGATGCCGGACTGGTTGGTGGCGACCGCAACCTTGACGCCCGCTTTAGTGAGCCGCGCGATCGCCTCTAAGCTACCCTCGATTGGCTGCCACTCATCTACGGTTTTGATGTAGGCGTCCGAGTCTTGGTTGATCACGCCGTCGCGATCAAGGACGATCCAGTCTGACTTCATGCTCACTGAAGGGCGCTCACTTAAGGGCGCTCAAGATCCACTAATGCGGCATCGATCAACTGACAGATCACATGACCGATAAACCCGTGCGCTTCTTGGACGCGGGCGGTCACGCCTGATGGCGCGCCCAACCACAAATCGCTCTGGTTTTTAAGCGCACCGCCAGCCTGCCCAGTGAGTGAAACCACCTTAACCCCAAGATCGCGCGCAACCTCCACCGCAGCCAAGACATTGGCTGAGTTGCCACTGGTGCTATACGCCATGAGCACATCCCCTGCCCGGCCTAAGCCGGCGACTTGACGTGAGAAGATTTGATCAAAACCGTAGTCGTTGCCAACCGCAGTTAAGATCGAGGTGTCAGTGGTCAGCGCGATCGCGGGAAACGCGGCGCGCTCAACCTCAAAGCGCCCGATTATCTCAGCAGCGATGTGCTGGGCGTCAGCGGCGCTGCCGCCGTTACCACACAAAAGCACTTTACCGCCGCCCTTCAGCGCATCGATGATCAGCTTAGCCGCTTGCTCGATATCACCAAACTGAGATTTGAGCTGATCCATCATGTTGACGTGATCATCCATGGCCTTGGTTATGCCAGCCAACCCCTTAGATACTTGAGCGGAGCCCTGATCGTTGCCCGCTGATTCACTCATGCACCGGCTCCATTTTGCAAATTACCCTTGAGCTCACGGCGATAAACCATGGTTGAGTAGACCCCCGAGCCGACATAACCCAGCACCAACAGCATGATCCCGATGGGCAGATCCACCAGCACGACCGCTAAAGTGATTACGAACAAAAACAAAACCCAAACTGGGGCGCGCTTGGAGTCAAGCTCCTTAAAAGAAAAGTAGCGCACACCAGAGATCATGAGCACTGCAGCGATCAAAGTCCATAAAGCGATCAGCACCTGAACCCAAACCAGGTTGATGTTGATCCAGTCAGGGCGATCAACGCCCAGCATGACCAGCGAGGTCACCATGATCGCCGCTAGCGGACTTGCCAAGCCAACAAAGTACTTTTTGTTGCCACTGCCAATCTGGGTGTTAAACCGCGCCAAACGAAACGCAGCAAAGGCCAAAAAGATAAACGAGACGCCCATACCAAAGCGGCCAAGCTCACTCAGTGTCCAGCTATAGACCAAAAAGGCAGGCGCTGCTCCAAAAGCCAAGAGATCAGCTAGTGAGTCAAACTCCTCACCAAAGCGGCTCTGAGCGCCGAGCATACGAGCAAGTCGACCATCGATACCGTCTAAAAAACCCGAGGCAAAGATCAGCCCGATCGCCAACTTAAACTCACCGTTGAAACTGGCCAAGATCGATGCAAATGCACTAAACAGTGACAGCGTGGTGATCAAGTTGGGGATGATATACACCCCGCGTCCCGACACTACTTTGTCGCCGCGACGCTCAGGCTCCACTACCTCAAACAGGATCGCATCGTCGAGACTCTCGATCGGTGTGCTGACAGGTTCAGAAAAAGGAAAATCAGTTTCGTTTTTTTGGGTCATGAAGTTACCGGATGAGTTAGGTTTTAAAGGCTAGGTTTTAGGACTTAGTTTTAAGGCTTGGAGGACTATTAGCTGGGTTTGCCGATCCACCACTTTGTTAAGTTTATCAGTCAAATGTCAGCAAACCATTTGATTCGCGTAAATCCACTTATCACATGTGTTTGGCGCAGAACAACTCTCAAAACCAAACACCGATAAGCAGATTTCAGCCATCGCTCTTAAGCCAGCGCACGCTGGCGTAGCCCTGACCAGGGATTGCTTCTAACCTTGGCTTTAAGTACTGCACGATTTTATCTGCCGCATCACTGAACTTCCAAGGTGGGTTAATCACCACCAAACCCGTGCCAGAGAGCCCCATCGGGGAGTCTTTGGGATAAGCGCCCAGCTCAACCAAGAGCAAATTGGCGATCCCGGTGCGGCGCATCTTTTTCTCAAACAGCACATGAGCTTCGGTGTTTTTGATTGGATACCAAAGTGCATAAACACCGGTTGACCAGCGCTTGTGCGCGGCAGTGACTCGCTCAACCAGCGCGGTAAAGTCGCGGTGTTCCGACTCAAAAGGTGGATCGATAAAGACTAAACCGCGCTTAGTTGGCGGCGGCGTCATCGCCCCGATGCCCTCCCAAGCGTCGCGCTGGTGCACGCCGACCCGATTCACCCCTTCAAACAGATAGTGCAGGTAGGAGTGCTCCTCAGGGTGCTTTTCAAAAGCTTGCACCTGGTCCTGCTCACGCGAAGCTTCAAGCATGAACCAAGGTGAACCTGGATAGGTTTTTTGACCGTGCTGAGCGCGACAGGCAGCCAGTAGCGCTGCGTACTTCTCCACCGCCTCAGGCGCATCCGTTAGCGGCGCAGACAACAGCTTGGTCACGCCCGAATCCGCCTCGGCGGTTTTGCGTGCTTGCTCAGAGCCCAAGTTATAGATGCCCCGACCCGCATAGGCGTCGATCAGTGCAAGACCTTTGTCTTTGTTCTGCAGCTGCGTGACCAATTCGATGAGCAAGACATGCTTGACTACATCCGCAAAATTTCCCGCATGATAAGCGTGACGGTAGTTCATGAAAGCACCTGAAAACAAAGCGCTCATGCTAACACAACCGCCGCACCGATCACCTCGCCCGATCGTTAAACTGGCGACCATGCATAGCCTTTTTTATAACCCAAATGCCCACAGTATCCAGCTAAATCAGTAAACTGAAACCCCTAACCTGCATGCACCTAGATGCCCGGCACAATCTCAAGTTAATCCTGAAGCTATACCCGCCTTGGCGTAGCTCACATCCAGATCAAATACGGCTCCTCATGAACACACCCGCTCTAAACCAGCTCATCAATTCAGGCCAGTTGGATCAATTGGCAGGCTCAGGCTTGATCGTCATCGATGACGCTCTCAGCCAAGCTCAGCTTAGCGGTCTGCGCTTGGAGGCGCAAAACCAGCTGGCCTCGTTTAGGGCAGCTCAGGTTCACTCAGGCGTCCAGCCGCTGTTTCGAAGCGATCGGATTGAGTGGATCACTCAGCATCAGCCAAACGGAGCAAAGTTTGTCGATCAGCTCATGAAGCTAGCGGTTATCTTTAACGAAGCTTTTTACTCAGGCGTGCGCCGTGTTGAGGCTCACTATGCGCACTACCCCTCTGGCAGCTTCTACGCCGCCCACCTAGATAACCCCCACAGCCAAAGCAATCGAGTTTTTAGCTGCGTATACTATCTGCATGAGCACTGGGAAGCTGGCTTTGGCGGTGAGCTTGAGATCGAGATTAACGAACCGCTTAAACTGCCAGATATGAAGGGATGTGAGCTATTCGAGAACAGCCACCTTCGTATCCACCCTCTACCGGGTCGATTGGTGATCTTTGATTCACGCTTAACTCACAGCGTACTGCTCTCGCACTTTGATCGGCTGTCTGTCGCGGCCTGGATGCGATCTGACGATGAGTGAGTTGGCGGACACCAGCGCAGCAGTCTGATCCCGGCTACCCCAGTCAGCAAATTACGGGAAGTGATGAGTAATTGCGGTGTCTGCCAGCGTGGGCATTTTGCACACTAAAAAAGCCGCCCGCAAGCCCCTTGCTAAACTTAAAAAGTTTAAGGAAATCCATGAGTTTGACACCCGTTACCAAACAATTGATCAAGCAGCTCAATCAAGCGCGTATCCGCCTAAGTGAGCTGAGCGAGCGCGATGATGACGCGCCAAGCGAGGAGCGCGCAAGCTTAAGTATCGAGATTGCCGATGCGCTCGTGTCCCTGTGCGCGCACACGCACAGCCCGCAGATGAAGAAAAACTGGATCATGCAGGCGATCGAGCTGGCCGAACTTGAGCGCTTTCGCGCCTGTGATCTGCCAGCAGCTGGAGACTTTACCGGTCAACTCGATACGCTGCTTGCGCAGGCTTACTATCTGCTGAGTCAAAACTCAGGCGAGATCAAGTTTTTACGTTTGTCGAAGCGGATACTCAAAAGCTCTACCCACCACGATCACCCAAACTCACTCGCCCTGCTCGCACAGATCCACGTCCTTGAGTCCAAGCCAGCTTTGTCGCGATACTACCTAGACAAACTCACTCAGCACCCGCAGTTTGAACCCAGACTGCTCTGTCGCTATCCTGAAGCGCAGGCGGCGCTGGCCAACATCGGTTTTGCGCACCTCAACCACATCCACTGAATTAGGCTCACCATGCACCCATCTATCGAACTCTCCTGCGAGCTGATGCAGCGCGCCTCTGTCACCCCAAACGATGCTGGCTGTCAGGCTATCTTGATCCAGCGCTTGGTCGCGCTGGGCTTTATCTGTGAGACGCTGCGCTTTGGCGACCCAGACGCAGTGGGTGAGCAGGCTGAAGTGGTTAACCTGTGGGCGACTTATGGAGAGACGGGACCCCGGCTTTGCTACGCCGCGCACACCGACGTGGTGCCCACCGGTGATTTGGCAAAATGGCAACACGATCCCTTCGCAGCGCAAGTTTCAGACGGTGTGCTGCATGGCCGCGGTGCCAGCGATATGAAAACCTCGATCGCCGCTTTTGTGGTGGCGCTTGAGCGTCTGTTCGCCCGCGGTAAACCTAAGGGACAGATCGCGCTACTGATCACCAGCGACGAGGAAGGTCCTTCTATCTATGGCACTAAAGCAGTCGTCGATGAGCTGAGCGCACGCGGCGAGGTGATCGACTACTGCCTCGTGGGTGAACCCTCATCCACTAAAAAAGTTGGGGACGTGATCAAAAACGGGCGGCGCGGCTCGCTTGGTGGCGTGCTCACTGTGCAGGGCAAACAAGGACACGTCGCCTACCCGCAGCTTGCTGACAACCCGATTCACCGCGCCATGGGGGCGCTAGCTAAGCTACTTGAGGTTAAGTGGGACGCGGGAAACGACTTCTTTGACCCGACTTCGCTTCAGATCTCCAACATCAACTCAGGTACCGGCGCCACCAACGTGATCCCCGATGCGCTGACTGCGGTGTTTAACTTTCGCTTCTCTACCGAAACCACTAAAGAAGCGCTGATTGAAACCACGGAGTCAACACTAAAATCCGCTGACATCAACTTTGTCATCGACTGGAAGTTGTCCGGTGAGCCATTTTTGACTCGTCCGGGCAAGCTGGTGGACGCGGCGGTGCGTGCGGTTGAAACCGTGCAAGGTTTTACCCCTGAGCTCTCCACCAGCGGCGGCACCTCAGACGGTCGCTTTATCGCGCCCATGGGCGCTCAGGTGCTGGAGCTTGGCGTGCAAAATGCCACCATCCACCAGATCAACGAGCAGATCGAGGTCAGCGCAGTGGAAACTTTGACCGATATCTACGAGCAGCTACTGATCAATCTGCAGGACTGAATCAAACCGCATAAAAAACCACCCAATTGGGCGGTTTTTTTGTCACGGCAAATACTTTAACAAGGCAAAGCAAGTTTTCAGTCTGCCTCTTCAATCCACAACATCTGGATCGCTTCAAGCATCCGCTCGTTTGAGCGGTTCGGATCGTCGTCGAAACCCTCTAGCTCACGCACCCACTGGTGCAGGTCGGTAAATCGCACATAGCGTGGATCGACGTCGGGGAATTTTTCAACCAACTCGATAGCGATGTCTTGGGAGTCGTTCCAGGTCAGTTTCATGGTAAATCCTTGGGTGTTATCAATTTCGATGATTGCTGATTGGGACAAGCCGGTCAAGGTCGCAGTTGCTGCCCCAGCGTAATAAGGGAGCTAATGCCCTGTTAACAGGCAAAAAATAGTTGGTTAAAATTAGCGACGAAGGAGCAAAACTAACTGTTTTCTGTACTTGTTTAACAGCTTGTTAAGTAGCGATTTATACAATAGTTCTTTTAAGTCTTGCAACCCTATTAACCTGTGTAAGAATTGAAACTTCTTTCTTAACAATATTATTGGAGTGAGCCCTATCGGAAACATAGTTAGCCATTTCTTTAAATATTGGCACTCTCTCTTGCGCTTTTTTACTAAGCCATCCAGCAGCTTTCGCACCAGTACTAAAATACGGTATAAATATACCCGCCGTATCTACACTCAAATCAAGAGCACCTATAGCAATAGTTTTTCTACGTAAAAGGCTTTGTACTTGCCCATTATATATTCTAATTTTTTCATCTCTCTCATTGATTGGTAATTTTGAAAGTTCAGAAAACAGACGGTTAAGACACTCTCTAGATAAAGGTTGCTCCGTTACTTCAAGGTATTCAGAAATAGGAATATAGTCATTTACATCAAAAACTGACAATAACTCTAAACTTTTATTTCTAGTTTCTTCAGGATTGAATACATCCTGATTATCTTTTAAATATGGCAAACTGGCTAGCTTATAGAAATTAAGAATATTTGCCATCAATATAGAGAAAGGCTGGTCGGAAAAACCACTATTTTTTTCAAAATATGGAAAATAAGTTGCATCCAGCGCATGAGAAATGTGAATAGCTTCGGAACTAGTTAAAAATTCAAGTTCAAATTTATTCTTTAAATTCTCTGTCATATTATCAGTGATTGTTTGGTTGACGCCAAATGAGGGTATCGACTTAGTTCCTGAAGTATTTAAAGAATCAAAACTACTTCTTAAAGCACTAGTTGGCCAAGTTAAAACCTTTTTAAAATGATCAACAGGCTGGTTAGTTAGTATGCTTAGTTTGGATAGAAGTGGTTATAAATCTTTAATTAGATTCATGTCTTTAAAAATATAGTTATTATGAGTTTCAACAATATCAATTGCACTCAACGCAGAAAGAGCTCTTCTAGAGATAACGCTTGTTGGATTAATTTGATAGCACTCTTTCAAAAATTTATGATCCAACCTAAATTCAGGTTGTGTGTTGATAATTTTTAATCTACCTCTATCAATGAGATAGAACATATCATCTCTTGATAATCTTTGTTCTACTAAGAAGCCATGCATTCTATCTGCTAAAGGTAAAATACAGTAAATAACATCGTAAAGAAGTAGGTGATTTCTTAAATTTACATTACTGAATAAACTTAAATCTAATAAACAACAACTCTGCTTAGAATCATAGAAATATAGATCGTTTTTGGTGAAAGAGCCTGAATAGATATAGTTTGCATTATCAAACCATAGCCCTTCATCTCTTTCTAAATAGCCAGGGTCAAAATCATGAAGTGATGATGCGGATAGAATTTCAAACATTCCTGGTGATTTAGTGTTTTTTTTGTTTATTTTAGTAAGCGTCAACTCTGAATCGTACGTTGAA
>OJBY01000363.1_pt1 | contig 25423 bp, 22 predicted proteins | sample 1591731 | NCBI WGS metagenome assembly OJBY01 (sample SAMN05416837, study PRJEB24817) | seawater metagenome | isolation source: Sea water | place: Canada:Atlantic | collected 2013-07
CCTCTTCGTCGGCAGCGTCAGATGTGTATAAGAGACAGATATCATGGCGAGCCTCGATGAAATCGATATGCGTCTGCTCGCAGAATTGCAGGACGAAGGCCGAATCACTAATGTCGAACTGGCCCAACGCGTCGGCCTGACTGCTCCGCCGTGTCTGCGCCGCGTGCGAGCTTTGGAAGAGGCAGGCGTAATCCGCGGTTATCATGCAGAACTGGACCCCTCGCGGTTGGGCTTCGCGCTTACCGTGTTTGCAATGGTCAGCCTGAAAAGTCAGGCGGAGGCCGACTTGCGCGAATTCGAACAGGCTATGCGTGATCTGCCCGAAGTGCGCGAAGTACATATGCTGAACGGTGAAATCGACTTTATCCTGAAAATCGTCAGCCATGATTTGCAGAGTTTTCAGGAATTTCTGACCAGTAAGCTGACCCCTGCGCCCAATGTGGCGAGCGTGAAGACATCACTGACGATACGGACCAGCAAAATACAGCCTGGCGTTCCGCTAGGGAGTTAAAGAACAGCGACGATTGCTGACTATCCTTCGCGCTTCTGCAGCCATTCTTCGAGCCATTTGATCGAATAGTCGCCGTTCAGCACATCTTCCTGCTGGATCAGTTCCTGATGCAGTGGAATAGATGTTTTAACCCCTTCGACGACCATCTCTTCCAGCGCGCGGCGTAGGCGCATGATGCATTTCTCACGCGTACGGCCATAGACGATCAGCTTGGCGATCATGGAGTCGTAATAGGGCGGGATGCGGTATCCGGCATAAAGGCCACTATCGACCCGGACATGCATACCGCCCGCTGCATGATAGGCCGTCACTTCGCCGGGCGAAGGGGCGAAAGTGAAAGGATCTTCCGCGTTGATCCGGCACTCGATTGCGTGGCCTGTGAAAATGACCTCGCTTTGGGTGACAGAAAGCGTCTTGCCCGCCGCTACACGGATTTGCTCACGCACCAGATCGATTCCGGTGATCATTTCTGTAACCGGATGCTCGACCTGAAGGCGGGTGTTCATCTCGATGAAATAGAACTCGTCGTCTTCCCAAAGGAACTCGATCGTGCCAGCCCCGCGATAGCCCATATCGGCCATAGCTTTGGAGCAAATTTCACCCATACGATGACGCTGCTCGGTAGAAAGTACCGGGGATGGCGCTTCCTCCAGAACCTTCTGGTGCCGCCGTTGGAGAGAACAATCGCGCTCGCCCAGATGGATCGCTTTGCCTTCACCGTCGCCAAACACTTGAAATTCGATATGGCGCGGATTGCCGAGATATTTCTCGATATAAACGGTCGCATCGCCAAACGCGGATTTCGCCTCGGTGCCGGCCTGCTTCATCAGCGTTTCAAGCTGATCTTCCGAGGTGCAGACCTTCATTCCCCGGCCACCGCCGCCTGATGCCGCCTTGATAATCACCGGGTAACCGGTTTCGGCGGCAATTTTGCGTGCTTCGCCGATATCGGAGACTGCGCCGTCGCTGCCCGGAACCAGTGGCAGGCCCAGTGCGCCGGCGGTCCGCTTGGCCTCTACCTTGTCGCCCATTGTGCGGATATGCTCGGGCTTGGGGCCGATCCAGGCAATGTCGTGCGCTTCAACGATTTCCGCGAACTTCGCATTTTCGGAAAGGAAGCCATAGCCCGGGTGAATGGCGTCGCACTGGGCAACCTCGGCCGCTGAGATAATCGCTGCGACATTAAGATAGCTGTCGGCTGCGGGTGGGGGGCCGATGCACACGGCGTGGTTGGCCAGCCGCACATGCATCGCATCGGCATCGGCGGTGGAATGCACCGCAACTGTCTCGATACCCATTTCTTGCGCCGCGCGGTGTATGCGCAAGGCAATCTCGCCGCGATTGGCAATCAGGATGCGTTTAATAGCCACGGGCGCGCTCAGGAAATAACGACGAGCGGCTGACCGAATTCAATCGGTTGCGCGTTGTCGACCAGAATTTGTCGGACTGTGCCAGCACGGTCGGATGTAATAGGATTCATTACCTTCATCGCTTCAACGATCAGCAAGGTATCGCCCTCGTTCACGCTGTCGCCTACCGATACGAACGGTTTGGCACCGGGCTCGGCAGAAAGGTAAGCGGTACCCACCATAGGCGATGTCATTGCGTCTGCTACCGGAGCATCGGCTGCGTCGGTTGCCTCGGAAGTGGTCGGCGCTGGCGCAGCGGCAGGAGCAGTCGTGGGCGCTACTGCGGCTACAGTGGTCGGCGCAGCAGCCGCAGTCATTTGCCGTGCAACGCGTACCTTGCGGTCACCGTCTTCGACCTCGATTTCGCTCAGCCCGGTTTCGCCGAGCAACTCGGCAAGTTCACGGACCAACTTTGTATCGACATTCATACCGTTTCTGCGTGTTTCGTTGGCTTCTGGATTCGACTTGGTTTCAGCCATTTTCGTCCTGTCGGTTGTCACAAGCCACCAGCCTATGCGCAGAGCTGTCCATTCTGGCAAGGGGCAGCGGAGAGCGAATTACATTTGGGCGGCGTGCTTCAGCGCGTTGATATAGGACTGCGCGCCAAGCCCCTCTACCGTTAGGGCCGCCGCCATTCCGACATAAGACAGATGGCGAAAATCCTCACGCATCGAGGGATCCGAAAGATGCACTTCGATCACCGGCACTGCAATGGCCTTGATTGCATCGAGCAAGGCAATCGAGGTGTGGGTATAGGCTGCTGCGTTCAGCAGAACGGCTTTTGCACCTAAGGCATCAGCTTCGTGCAGCCAGTCGACCAGAACCCCCTCGTGATTGGTCTGGCGAAAATCTACACTTAGCTTCAGCGGACCGGCGGTGTCGCGGCACAGGGCTTCTATTTCAGTCAGAGTGGTTCGCCCGTAAATATCGGGTTCCCGCGAACCTAGAAGGTTGAGGTTGGGTCCATTGAGGATAAAGATTGGATGCGTCATCAGAAGCCATTAACGCTGTGTAGGCAAACTGGCAAAGAAATGCCCCGCCGGAACCAGCCGCTTAGGATTGCACTGCTTTATGTGTATTGCGGCTGCGATCACACACATTCCATGCGCCACATGGGCCATTTACCCATCCACTCCGCGATTTTTCCCCCATTGGCGCGCCGCCGTATAGCCAAGATAGCCTGTACCAAAAAGCGCATAGAGCGGTTCTGGCAGTCCGCCGAGATAGGCGTTCATACCTGCGGCGATATCGCGGGCAGTGTGGGGACTGATCGCTGCCACGATTCCCATTGGCAGGGAGACAAGGATAATAGCGTACATTACGTAAAGAAAGCTGGGGCGCGCACGGCTGGTCCACGGATCTGCCGATTGCGCCTCTGCGACGATGGCGGAAAGGCGGGCCTCAATGGCGCGCAGTTCATGCGTTCCCTCCAGCTTCAGCAATTCCAGCTTCGCCTGCGCGCGGGCGTTTTCGTCGGGAATAATCTTGTCGACGATGCTTGCGATCGGTCCGATCAGTGATTCAATAAAGGGCATTTGGCCTCTCCTGTGGAACAATGGAAAGGTGAGTAACCAAATAGGTTCATGTAGGACAGGGGAAAGTCGTCACTGGTTTTGTGACGTAGCAGGAACCGCCGCCGCGGAATTAGTTAATTGTTGCCTCGAATGTGACCGCTGCCGTCTGTTCACTAATCATGGCGGGCACACGAATTGCAACCGTACCTGCATCGAATGAAGCACCGATAGCGTCCGTCTCGTCTGGGCCCGTGGCGTTATCGTCCTCTGCAGTCGTTGCGGTTTCGCATGTCGTGCCGGATTGGAGTGTGCCCGGATTGTAGGTCATCGTGGTCGGCAGGACGTCATCAGCGACCACGTCTCTCGCAGTGGCACTGCCCGTGTTGGAGATGAGGATGCAATAGCGCATGATTCCTTCGGGGATTGCAAATGCAGAATTGGTTTCGCCGGACACCGGATCGCTTACCGGTGTGCTCGATTTTGCAACCACCAGATCGGCATCGGGCGTACAAATACGAATGTTTCCAGGGAACTGGATAGCTTGGCCGCCAGGGTCTGCTGGCGCAAGAGCGTGACTGCCATACTCGATAACTATGCTGTCGATGGCGCTGTTGAAAGTCACGACAACATTGCCGTTGGGCTGCGCGTCACTTGATGTCTGGTCCCCATAAGCAGCATTACCGATTACATAGTTGGCTATACCATTTGTGAGTACCGGGGTTACTGTGGTTGTCCCTAAACGGCCGGTCACGCGGACGAAATCGGCGAAGGTTGCAGATGAATCGATATCGAAAATCGTAAACTGCGACCCATCGACTACCTCGCCAAGAGTAATGGTGTTGGTAGCTATCTGTGACCGGTTCGCAAAATCGATCGCAATCGACAGACCAAGAGTGTTTTGCGGTACATCTGTCAAACGTGGATGAATGCCACCGTATTGGGGGACGTCAAGATAAGGCGCGGGGCTTTGCAGAAGCCAATTGAAGGCACCAAAACCTGCCAGATTATAGTTGTTGGCTGTGCTTCCCGGCGTCCAAGTCCGCCCGGCCCAATTAAAAGCCAGAGAGCCTTTGGGGCAGGAGAGGGCGGGTGGTATACCAGCTACTCGGGCGCCCTGTACGGTAAAGGTGGCGGTTGAGATATCGTCTTCACTGGCCGCGCTGTTTCCAGGTGTGGAATCAGGATCGAACTGAGTAGAGGTTTGAATTTCTGCAGTGTTGGAGATTACGGCGCCTGCACTGGCTGCAACGTCGACGACGATATTGATGGTGCGGCTTTGGCCCGGTGCGATGGAAGCAATCGTCCATATTCCTGTTGAGGAATTATAGGTGCCATATCCGGATTGACTGACAAAAGAAGTGCCTGCGGGCAAGGCGTCACGCACGGTAACTGCGGCCGTGGCGCCGGATGCAGAGGAATTGGTTGCGACCAGCGTATACGTAACCTGCTGGCCAGCAGTTGGTGCGTTATTGCTCACCGTTTTGTTTAGCGAGAGGTCTGCCGAAGGCGGGCTCAGATAAAGCGTTGCGGCCAGAAACGTACCGTTGTCCTGTGCGGTGAAAATGTCGCAGATGGACAGGGTCCACGTTCCGTTGCTCGTTTTTCCATCGAATGCCGACAGGGCACTGTTTGGAATGAAATTATGTTGGTATCCGCCATTAACCGCGTTAGTCGAATGGTTCACCGTATTGCCATCGGTGTTTACAAGCTGGGTGCCCTCGTCATTCAGTCGGAAATTGAAATTGTCACCACTTACATCGTTGGAGTTGCCGTCAACTACTTGAACCGAAGTGCCGTCGGGGTGGCGCAAGGTTGACCGAACGTCGCCGCGCCAGGTGTGGGATCCGCGCATACCAATATCGACATCGGCAAGGACGAAGCTGTTGGATACCGTGAAAGTCCGGGTCAGCGGATTGGCACAGGTGGTGGCGCCGTTGATCGTGCCGGATGTCGTGTTATCAAACGTTTGCGTTTGGGCGCTAAGAGCGGTGCCAAAAAGTAATGATAGGGCTCCGATTACACTCCCGATCAACACCCGTAAAGCGGCTATCACATTATGATCGTTAGGGTTTATGGCAGTACCAAGCATGCGGGAGACGTTACCGGAATAATAGTTAACAGCCAGTAACTTTCCCGAAATCTTGTTCGTTGCACACGCTCTCATCGGCCGAGCCCTAGGAAGTTAAAGCTGTCGTCGTCGAACTTGACGCGAACGGTGGCGAACACACCTTTGTCCGTGTTGCGGGCTTCGCGGAAATCGGGGTCGCGGAAGCCGATAATGTTGTAACCGACGCTGAAAAGCACATTGGTCGTAGGGACGAAGCCGATTTCGGGGCCGATAGAGAATGCGGTGGTTCCCGAAGACAGATCATGGCGCGCACTGGCTTTGCCGCCTACTTCGATTCTGTCGGTAATGCCTATACGCAGGTCAAGACCGCCCAGCAGTGTGGTGCTGCCAAGGTCGAATCCTTCAACCCGGTCGAAATTGTGACGCACACCGGCAAACACGCCAATTTCCGTGCGGGCTGACTGGCCGTCTTCTTCGTCGTTATTCACAGGCGACCAGTTGCTGGAAATGCTACCGATCAGGCGACGCAGACGTGCATCGCCGGTAGTCAGCAGAGCCGTCTGACCAGCAGCCCCGACAAAACCGTCCACCGCGCCGCTTACTTCGTCGCTGCGATATTCGACCTTCGAAAGGAAGGAAAATGCTGATTCAGCCGGACGATGAGCGATGGAAAGCGCTGCATCAACGATTTCAGTCGTGCCGCCATTGACGTTCTCGGACTGGGTCCAAGTGGCGCCGCCGCCTACAACACTACCTTCGCCAAGCCGGCGGATGACAGCGACATCGCCGCCTGTGCGGTTGGCCAGCTCGCCATCACGATATTCACCACGGGCACGCGCGTTCCACGGCCCGTTGGCCCATGCAGCACCAAGCGTAACAGCAGTAAAATCTTCACCAAGCAGGCCTCCGGGGGAGAGCTGGCCGCCGCTGGGCTCTGGCTGGGCAGCATTAACAGTCGTAACAGGGGTAATGTCGCCGCTGATCGTGCGGTTGCCATCCAGCGTTGCATCAATCAACAGACGTTCACCCACGCGGAAGCTATGGCCCAGCGCGAACGCGGCAAAGGTACGGTTGGCATCGGCTTCCAGAGCGCCGCGCGAAATGGAGTCCTGTCCGATGGTAGAAATCAGACGTCCGCCTTCCCACGGGGTGACCTCCGCGCCCAGCTTAACCGTATTGGCATCGATCGCATCACCGCGAGCAATTTCATATGATGCAATCGCGCGGAAGGCGGGGGTGATGGCATAGCGTACACCCAGATTGTGGCGTGTGGGCAAGGCGACGGACCCGGTGCCGCCGAGCGGAACGCTGCTGGCAACGGTGATATCCAGCTTGTTGGCGAGCAGGCGCTGTGTGCCGCCGGCCTGTAGGATGGTGGAATTGGTTTTCCGCCCGTCGGCCAAGGTATCGGCCACATGCGCGATGCCAGCAAATGCGTCCGTGGTGTCAGACTGCCATACAGCGCGCAACTCAACTGCATCGCGCTTGGATATATCGATCAGGCTTTCGTCGTGCCATGCGGCACCCACGATGCTGACATCCTCTGTTATGCGTGCACGGGCATCGACGCCGATCTTGCGGCGACCGCGCTCGGCAATGTTCTGCTGTCCAACGCCGTAATCGGCCTCTGTGTGGCGGATATAGGCGAGTACGTCGAATTGACCCGAAACATGCTCGACTTCGGCCATATAGGCGGCGGATGTTTCGCCATCTTGGCGGCTTGCAGCGACTTCGGCGCGGATCTCAGTCGACTGTCCCAGACGAATGCGCGCGTCGACAGCGCCGAGATTGGTGCGGTTTTCCTCGCCTTTCTCGGTCAGGCCCGTGGCGCCGATGCGTAAAGAGTCATCTTCTGTTGACCAGGTTGCACGGCCACCAGCGTTCCATTGCTTGTCACCCAGTGCATCGACATCGTAATTGACGACGATAAAGCGCGGGTTCAGCGCAGGATCGCGGCTGATGACGGGTTGGGTAAAGGTGATGGTGCCCGACAGCAGATCGATATCGTAGTCAATAAAGCGCACAAGGGTGCGGCTCTGCACGATGACTTCGCTACGCAGGCGATCCCGCACTTCAATGGTCACCGTTTCGCTGTTCGGCACGATCTGGCGGCTAGTGAGGCGATAGGGACCCGAAATGCCCTGACCCTGAATTTCGTCACGACGCTGGAGCGACCCGATCTTGGCAGCAAAGCCCTCGGCTTGCACCTGACCGAAACGGCCTTCGGCTTTCACACCGGTGGCAATGCGCTGGTAATTGGCAAGTTCGGTTTCATCGAAGCCGGTTTCGAAATCACCATACAGCGCATAGAATGTGCTGCTTTCGACGCGAATATAAATATTGTCGCGGCTGGCAGCATCGAAGAAGCGCTGCGAATTGTCACCGAACACGGTGTAATAGGCTGCTGGGTCAATAGTGCCGAGAAGACGTTGATCGGCCTCCTGCTTGGCACTGTCATAGGCGATGGTGGCCAGATATTTACCCAGAACGCGGCCTTTGGCATAAAACGCAACGCGTGCATTGTCGCCCAAGTCGCTTTCGAAATTACCATCCCGTTCCATGTTTTCAGCGATATCGCGGGCACCGATGGAGCCTTCTGCCAGACCGATCAGGGTCCACGGCTGATCACCGGGTTCGATCCAGGTTTCCAGACGCTCTTCGCGCGTGGTTTCGCCGTCGGTAAAGACAAAAGTAGCGCGCAGTGCGCCGCTTACCAGCGTAGGAGCGAGCTCTATATAAGCGATACCCTCATCACCCTCGACCAGCCAACTGGCAGAGGCATTGCCGAAACCGCTAAGCTCTCGGCTTTGCGCAGCTTCGATGGCGCTTTTGGTTTGGTAGGGGCTATCCAGCGACAGCGAACCGGCGATCCCTGCGTGAACCGGGCGATTGTACCGGTCGAGCATACGGACCGCGAGGACGGGCGAGGTTGCACCGTCTGCAACCAGACGGGATAGCTCTGGCACGATCTGCGCACGCAGAGGGGTGGTCGCATAATTGACCTGCCGATCGAAGGTGTCGACCAGCGCACCGTCCGCATCGCGGATTTCCGCCCGCAGCTTTGTGGTCGGGCCTTCCAGCGGGATGCCGCGGTAAATGCTGATTGCGTAGGTTTTGTCTTCGCTGATCTTCGTGCCGTCGAATGCAAGGTCGTCGACCTTTTCTCCATCGACCATCAATGCAGCGCTCTGGTCGGCGCGGTGGCGGATAGCCGCCCGCACGGAAGGGGAGCGCGGATTGTGATCGATCGACGGAAAGATAAATCCGTCAGGGCCATCGCCCAGTGCGAGGAAATTCGTCGAAGCGCCGGAAGCGGTAACATTATCCAGCTGTTCGCGATCCTGCTCACCGCGATCTTCAAGAACCGTGTTTTCCGGCAGGGCTGCATGGAAATCGGCACGGACAAGCGATCCGCCCTGTCCGCTGACGAAGCGCGAAATGGGGCTGCCAGCGCTGCGGGTGGAACGGGTGCAATCCACGAACTCACCGCCATCGGGCAGGGTATAGCGGATCGCCTGCACCACATGATTGCCGGGAACGACGCCTTCGAAGTGATAGCGGCCTTCGTAATCGGTAATGGCAAAGCTGCCATCTTCCATCATTACGCGCACGCCGGGGATGCCGCGTACGTCGCCGCCCGGCTGGCATCCGCCATCTACGACACGGCCGATGATGGTCATGCGCGCTGTCAGGCCATCGCGTTCGATCCGGATACCGGCCTGCGCTGCGGCAGAGTTGCCATCGGGTGCGGTTATAGTCACGCGGTTCTCTGCATCGCCCACGGGTGCGTCATCGCGCACTGTCATCGCGTAAGTGACGCGGCGCGTTACACCCCTCTGAACGGGGCCAAGGATAAGCGAGAAGCCGTTGCCGTCGCCATCCGGTGTCAGGCCCTCTTCGATCGGCTGGCCATCAAGGCGCACCGAATTGGTCTGAAGACGCAGTCCGGGTGCTGCACGGTCAACAAGCGTCAGCCCACGCGAAATACGTGAGGCATCTGTATTGCGCAGGGTGACGGTGTAAAACACCGCATCGCCCGGCTCCACGATCTCACGCGAGGCGCGCTTGTCGAGCGACACGTCGCCGCCAGGAGCATCGAGAGGGTAATCCACCTGTACGGGAATGACGGAATCGACGCTGAAACGGCCGCCGTAAGATGCGTCGGAAATCTGGAACGCGCCGCCTGCTGGAGCCGTCAGCATAGCCAGCTGTTCGGGAGTTGCCGCAGAAGGTGCGGTGTAAGGCTCCGGCGGAGTTACCTGAAGACGATAGCTGCCAAAGGCAAGCAACGGAAAACGGTATTCGCCCGGTGCAAAGTCGAACGTATCGCCAGCATCATCGGTGGCGCTGGAGCCGCTGATGACGGTGCTGGGGTAGGGTGTCACGCCGTCAAAGGAGAAAACGTCGGCCGGCTGGCCTGTCGCTACATCGATGATCGTTACAGTAGCGCCATCGATAGGCGTGCCGTCGAGGCTGTCGAACACAACGCCGAACGGATCGGACAATGCTTCCATCTCTCCGGTCAGGAACGGGGTCTCCCGTCCTCCAACGAACGCAGCGATGCCGATTTCTTCGCCGTCGCTCAGGCTGAGGCGGCAATCGTTCTGCACTGGCGCCGGATTCAGGGGAAGGGTGCCAATGGTGGCAAAGAAAATGCCGCTGTTCACGCCGTCTTCGACTGCAGTCAATGTCTCTGCATCACCACCTGGCGTAGTCAACTCAAGCCGCAATTCGTCGCGTTCAGCGCGGTCGAAATTGGCGGAGGCTGCATTGATCCTGAGAACGAGGTTTTGTCCGACACGGACTGTCCGGCTCTGTAAAAGTTCTGTTTTAATTACTTCGCCGTCCGTGCCGCCGACGGTAAACCGTGGCGGCGCACTGGAACTGGCGCAATAGGAAGCCTGAATATCCGCAGTCTGCGGGCCGCCAGGGAACGGAACGAATGTGGTCAGCTCGACCGGCGCCTCTTCAACCGTGAAAGCAACCGTATTTGAATCGACCGTATTGTCGCGGCCGCCAGCGCTCCACGAAGCGGAGGCGGTGTTCGACACCTGCCGCTCTGCAGCGAAGGACGCATTAGGTACCAGCATAACAGCAGACAGTGCTGCGATCAGTGCCGATCCGACGCGGAAAAGAGAGGTTTGCGACTGCATTATGGTTAACCCGCCATCGAGATATATCGTATGGCTGGAGCGAGGGCGCCCGAAACCGGGCGCCCTCTAACCCACTTGTGTCTACTGGATCAGCGCGCGGAAGATCACAGATTGCTGCTCCTCGGGGACAAGAGAGCCGATGGTCGCAGTAATGGTACCGCCCGATTCCGTGCCCGAGCCTGTGCCCGGCGTGTCGCAGTCGGCACCGCCGACTTGAACGCCGAACCCAGCGACAAAAGTCACTTCGGCGGGCAGGGCATCTTCGATAGTCACATCAGTAGCCGTCGCGCTTCCAGCGCTGTTTGCCACCAAGATGCAGTATTCTATCGTCGCACCCGGCAGGTAAGTGCCGGTATTGTCACCCGCGAAGGCGCCGACAGCAACAGAGCTTGACTTGGCAGCCGTGATGCCGGCGGCCAGAACGATATAATCATCTGTATCGAAGGCAGCGCCGTCATTGGCCGTTTGGCCGTTGTCAGCCGTATCGGCAAACACGGTATCGACCGTCAGCGGATTGGCAGAGTTGGTAGCCGCAGGCGTGAACTGCGCACCCAGTGTAGTCGCGCCATCATTCTCACGCGCTGTAGCGGTCAGCAGGATCGCAGCGCGATCATCTGTGCTCAGGCCGGTCTGGATGTCGGCTACGACATGGATAATGGCCGAATCGCCGGACGCCAATGCGTCGATATGGGTAATGATCGTGTCGCTTGCGTCGAACACGCCTACCGTACCTGCATTCGGATCGTCGAGATAATAAGTGAAACCGCCACCGACATCGAAACTGTCAGTTTCGGCCCCGTCCAGTTCGGATGCGGTGCCATTGGCAATGTTGTCGGCATCAAGTGCGAAATCCAACGTATCGTTGGATTCGTTGGTGATGACATAGGTGACGGCGGCATCTTCTTCACCTGGATTGACCGATGTGCCGGTATTGTCGGTACGAACGACAGTCAGATTGACTTTACGGTCAACCGCGACTTCATCCTGTGCATCAATAGGGTCCTGTGCAACCGCACCCACATTGTAGTTGACGGTTACTTCGTTGAGAATTGTTTCACCGACCTGCGTGCCCACAGGGGCCGCGACAGCTGGCGTGGCGAGTGCAAGGGCGCCGAGTACGACGCCCAGAGCACTTCCATTGCGATAAGTTCTGGTCATTATTGGTCTCCGTTATGCTTCGGACAGTCCGCACCCTTTTGGGATTACAGCCGGTTCCGATTTCCCCCCGAAGGGCGGTATTCACGAGCTTTGGTGGATGCAAAGCCCTTGAAACAGTTTAATTATTTTACAATCGCACGGTATTGCACCGTGCCTTCTGCATCGGGTGCCATCTCTGCGATAATCCAGCGAACATGCGTTACATCGTCAGCTGTCGCGGCGCGCGTTTCTGTTTCTTCCTCGACCGTCAGATCTGCGAGTTGGCCCCATCCGGTTCCGCCATCTACAGACACATCCAGATTAGCTGCGGACCTCATTGTCAGAGTGACGCTCGGCGGAACCGGGGTAGCGACCACAAAATCGGTGACCGTTTCACCAGTGCGATTGCTGTAACTGGTCTGGAACACCAGCGTATCGCCAGGAACCACGCTGTCCGGGGAAACCAGAGTATCACCGTCGTCCGAAGGTTGGACGAGCTGGATCTGGCTGGACAGTTCGATAGGATCGTTTTGCGCAAGCGCGGGAACGGCCATCGAAGTGACTGCAGCAGCAGCAAGTAATGTTTTGAAAATCATAATAAATATCCTTGCGTTACAGCTTATTCGTCGATCGTAACTTTGAACGACACGACGCGTTCGGTCCCGCCATTCACGGTTCCGAGATCGGCTGTGATGATAGATCCGTCTGCAAAGGCAGCGTCACCGTCGGCGGCGTCGGTCAGCCGGACACCGTCCACGCGGACCGTGTTGGGCTTGTAGGTTGTGTTGGCCGGGATCGGATCGTTGATGACCAGACCGTCGACCGAAGAAGAGCCGGTAACGTTGGCGGTCAGGCGGTAAGTGATGATAGAACCCGGAACCGATTGCGATCCACCAAAGGGATCTTGCACATAAGCTGTCTTGCTCAGTGTGACCGCGCTCAATTGTGCAATCAGGGTGCCGATATCGGAGTCGAGGGCAGTCGTCAGGCCGACAACTGCATCCACACCGTCCACGCCCTGTCCGGCGAATACTGTGCCTGGGTCGCCGCTGCCGGTTTCAGCTGTCGCGGTCAGGCGGACATCTGCCGTGTCCTGATCATCCGGGTTCGCGCCATCCAGCTCCGTGATGACAAACAGACGAAGGCTATCGTCGGCAAGAATGGTCGGGGTCGATCCGCCGAAGGGGATAACCGTGTCTTCGCCTTCGTCATAAACGCCATTGCCGTTGCTGTCGTAAGCGAATTTAACGATGGAGGGATCAAAGTCGTCGCCAACGATCGCCGGGTCGACTTCAATCTCGTATGCTTCTGGGCCGTTACCAGTGTTGTTGACCTGAAAGGTGAGAACCGCGCCGTTATCGTCAATCGCGACATTGCCACCATCAAGCGACTGGACCGCAACATCGAGGATTTCGTCCACCTGCACGGTGACAGTGTTCGACGGAACCGTCTCGGTCACGCCGCCAATAGTATAGGTTGCTTCCGCCGTGTTATCGATCGGCGTACCTGCAGGGACACCCGCAGCCATAGCGGCGGAGGGCAGGGCGATGGCGGTAATAGTGGCAGATGCCAGCAGTCCGCTTTTGATTGCTATGCGTTTCATGGATAAGATTAATGGGACAAATTTGTTAAGAACTCCTTCAACATGATCGAGAAACGTTTGTTATTTCATGTTCATGTTTGGCTTCCGGACAATCGTATATAAGCTCATGGTTTCTTCGGAAGCGCGAAAACTCGAGACTTCGGGCAGGTTCGAGTGCGCCAAAGCTCAGCTATAGAAGGTCAGCTTCTCAGCAATTGGCCACAGAAAAATCCCCGGACATTTCTGCCAAGGGTATCGAAAGCATATTGCGTATGATGGGAATATCCACTGGTCGGGACGATAGGATTCGAACCTACGACCCCCACACCCCCAGTGTGGTGCGCTACCAGACTGCGCTACGTCCCGATCAGTGGAAGGCGCGCCTATAGGGTTGCGATATCTTCTAGGCAAGCTTGCTTTGCTTTCGCAGAGGTGTTCCTTCCAACTGCATCCGTACAAACAATTGGGCGACAGTTGACGCCGGGCCGCGCTGTCCCCGCGACCATCCGCAATCGATTGCTCAGCCCATGCAATCTTGCTAGGCGCGCGCCACAGAGTGTCGCTGTCGGTCAATATTGCCGGGAGCGCACCACAAACGCCCCTTGATACTCAGCTTTTACCGGACTTTTTCATGTTTGACATTCTAACCGCCGCGGCCAGCGCAGACGCGCCGCCCGCATGGGTGCAATTCCTGCCCCTGATCGGCATGGGTCTGATATTCTGGTTTTTGATTATCCGCCCGCAAATGAAGCGGCAGAAAGAGCATCAAACCAAAGTTGCCGGACTGAAGAAAGGCGATCAGGTCGTCACAGCGGGCGGCCTAGTGGGCAAGGTAGTGAAAATCGACGACGATTACGCCGACATCGATCTGGGCGGGGGAACCCGCGTAAAAGCAGTCAAGGCAACCATTGGCGACGTGATCCCGCCAGCGGGCGCGAAGCCTGCTAACGACTGACTGGGACATATTAGACGATGCTAGAATTCCCTCGCATTAAACGGATATGGCTCTGGGGCCTCACATTGCTGTGTTGTCTCGCCGCTTTGCCGTCCTTGCTGTCATCGACCAGTCTGACCTGGCCCGAGGCTTTGCCCGACCCGACTGTTAATCTGGGGCTGGACCTTGCCGGGGGTAGCCACATCCTGCTGGAAGCGGAAACCGAACAGGTTGCCGCCCAGCGTCTCGAAAATATGGAAGAGGGTATACGCAGCGTACTGCGTGATGCCGAACCGCGTATCCGCATCGGCGATGTTTCGACGGGCGAGGGGCAATTGTCCTTTATGCTGGAAAACAGCGGCGACATCGACCGCGCCCGAGAGTTGATGACCCCGCAGATGAATGGCGATGGACTGGTACAGGAATGGGAACTGACCGTTGTCGATTCCTCCCGGGTCGTCCTGACGCAGACCGCAGCCGGTCTGGAAACAGCTGTTACACAAGCGATGGACAGTGCCACTGAAGTCGTGCGCAAGCGGATCGATGAACTGGGCACGCGAGAGCCGACGATCATCCGGCAGGGCGATACCCGCATTGTGGTGCAGGTGCCCGGTCTACAGGACCCCGACAAGCTGAAGGATCTGCTGGGCCAAACGGCTAAACTGGAGTTCAAACTGGTCGATCAGACTGCACTTCCGACCGATGTGCAGCAGGGTATTGCCCCTCCAGGCAGCCAGATATTCCCTTACGCGGCGGGAACGCCTGGCGAGGGCACGTCTATCGCTGTGCGTCGGCTGGGCGGCATTCAGGGTGATAATCTGATTAATGCTCAGGCCGGAGTTAATCCTGAAAACCAGCAAAACATCGTCAACATTACTTTCGACCAGCAAGGTGGCCAGCGGTTCGCGCAGCTGACGACGAATAATGTGAACAAGCCGTTTGCAATTATCCTCGATGGAGAAGTGCTTTCTGCACCCAATATCAACGAACCGATTTTGGGTGGCAGTGCGCAGATATCCGGCAGTTTCGATGCAGAGAGCGCCAATGCGCTGTCGATCTCGCTACGTTCGGGCGCATTGCCGGTTGATCTGGCTGTGGTAGAGGAGCGGACCGTTGGGCCCGACCTAGGGGCAGACTCGATCCGCCGCGGGATGCTTGCAATGGCGCTGGGCTCGCTCTTTGTGATCGGATTGATGATCGCGACTTACGGACGGTTTGGTGTGTATGCGACCATCGCGCTGGTTTTCAATGTCCTGATGATCCTCGGTATTATGGCTGTTCTCAATACAACGCTGACTTTGCCGGGTATTGCCGGTTTCGTGCTTACCATCGGGGCGGCGGTTGATGCCAATGTGCTGATCAACGAGCGTATCCGAGAGGAACGCAGGCGGGGACGCAGGGTTATTGCGGCGGTCGAGAATGGTTATCGAGAGGCCAGCCGCGCAATTTACGATGCCAACATTACCAATTTTATTGCCGGGGTGCTGCTGTTCCTGTTCGGCTCTGGCCCTGTCCGCGGGTTCGCAGTGGTTTTGATAATCGGCCTGTTCACCAGTGTCTTTACCGCCGTGGTGATGACGCGGATGTGGGTGTCGGATTGGCTGCGCGCCAAACGCCCCTCGGAACTGCACATTTAAGGGAACGATACGATGAAACTTCTCAAACTCGTACCCGATGATACAAACATCAAATTCCTGAAATGGCGTGTGCCGTTCTACGTGTTCAGCGTCTTGCTGATGGCGGCCAGTTGGGGGTTGGTGCTGACAAAGGGCTTGAACTACGGCGTCGACTTCGCCGGAGGTCAGGAAATACGCGCAACATTCGTTGGCGAAACAGAAGCCCCAATCAGCGAAATTCGCCAGTCACTGACGGCGATTGACGATGTCGGCGACCCGGTTGTGCAGCGCTTCGGCGCAGCAAACGAAGTCTCGATCCGGGTCAAGTTGCCGCCAGAAGCAGAAGGCGACAAGGAATTCGCCGACCGCCTGACGCGCGAGATTACCGACACGTTGCAAACCGATCATCCCGAAGTCCGCATAGACGGCGTGGATTCTGTTTCTGGCAAGGTGTCGGGCGAGTTCCGCTCTGCTGCCGTCTGGGCATTGCTGGCCGCGATGGGGGCCATTGCAATCTACATCTGGATTCGCTTCGAATGGCAGTTCGGGGTGGGTGCATTGTTCGCTCTGGCGCATGACGTATCGCTGGCGCTGGGAATGTTTGCATTGTTCCAGATGGAATTCAGCCTGCAAATCATCGCCGCCATTCTTGCGATCATCGGCTATTCGCTGAACGATACGATCGTAGTGTACGACCGTATACGCGAGAACCTAAAGAAATTCCGCAAGATGCCAATGGCGGAATTGCTTGATCTGTCGGTTAACGAAACACTCGCACGTACTGTGATGACCTCGCTGACGTTGCTCGTGGCTCTGATGCCCCTGCTGTTTTTTGGCCCTGCCAGCTTGTTTGGCCTGGTTGCAGCCATCGTGCTGGGACTGTTCGTCGGAACGTACAGCTCAGTTTATATGGCTGCACCAATCCTGATCTGGCTCGGTGTATCGAGCGATAGCTTCGTACCCCAGGAAACAGAAATGGACCGACAGGAAAAAATTGCACGCGGTGAAACCGCGTAACTGCACAGAATTGGCAGTTCAGGGATGGGGCGCTGGCAACAGCGCCTCGTAATGCTCGGCCAGCTTTGCACCATTGACCCGCCAGTCGAACTGTTCGGCCATCGCAACCGTAGCCTGACTTTCGGGTGGATCGGCCAGAACGGCGTTGATGCCAACTGCGATTGCCTGAGCATTGCGCTTCACGATGCGCCCCGCAGCGGGACCGGTCACAACCTCCCGTGCGCCGCCTGCATCTGTAATAACCAGCGGTGTGCCGCAGGCGAGCGCCTCTACCCACGCATTGGCGAGGCCTTCGCTGGCAGAGGGCAGGACCATGACGTTAGCTGCAGACAGCACCAGTGGCAGCAGATCATGGTCCAGCAAGCCGAGGAAATGCACTCTGTCACTCACCCCTTGATTGACCGCCAGAGTCCGCAACTCTGCCTCGTCCTCTCCCTTGCCAACCAGTAGCAGCCGAGCCCTCGGAACAGCTTTGAGCGCCTCTATGACAAAGGCTTGTCCTTTACGCTCGATCAGTGCGCCCACTGTCGCCAGAATTGGCGCATCGCCCGATACATCGATGCCAAGCTCTTCCGATAGCCGGTCGCGCAGCTTTGTATGGTTGAGTGGGCGGAAGCGGTCGCGGTCGAGCCCTGTGTAGTGAACGGTAGTCTTGTCTCTGGGCAGACCGATTGCAGCCATATCCTGCGCCAAGGCGTCACAGACCGACAACAGGCCGGCTGCCTGCATACTTGCGGCGTGCATCTGGCGATTGGCGTAGGATTTGGCTCCCCAATAGTGAATATCGGCCCCGCGAGCCTTGATCGAGAGGGGCAGGCCGAGCGCCTCTGCAATTTGCGCGGCCGCGGGGCCGTCTGGGTAGAAGAACTGTGCGTCCACTATATCGAACGGACGTTCCGAATGCAGACGTCTGGCCAGGGGCAAGACTGCGCGCGCGATCATGCGCGTATTGATCCGCCCACCAATTTTAGGAATCAGGGTGAATTTCGGGCGATGCACCAATACGCCGTGCTCCACCCCGTCGACGGCAGCATTGGCCTGATCGACATAATCGCCGAACAGAACCGGCGGAACACCAATAGGATTGATAACCGTCACGTTCCAATCTCCGCGGTCTGCCAGCGCCTCCAGCGAGCGTGCGACAAATGTTCCAAAGCGCGAACGGGCTGCGTTGGGATATAATGTGGAGAGGGAAAGAACCCGTTTGACCGGCTTTTTTAACACGCGGCTCACAGGCGGCGTACCAGCATCTCGCATACGGCAATCCAGGGCGGATCGTCCACCACCTGCTGTTTCTGCCCCATTCCGGGGGGAAGGAGACCAATCATGCTGCCTTGCCGGTCTATAAGCCGTCCGAAGGCAAAACGGCCGCCGGAACGGGGGACCAGTACATCGCGATTCATTGCGCGGCTGACGTCATCGGGAAGAATTTGCCGCAACCAGAGTTGGTCGCCTGGCAGATAAGGGCCGGTCGCAACGTTGACATTCAGTACTGTCAGCGGACCTTCACCGCCCAAATCACTGGGCAAGATGGCATCGAGCGGTTTGATAAGCGGATGGGGGCCATCCCCGTCCAGCGTGGCAATAATTTGGGGATGATCGGGATTGTCGGAACGGACCAGGGTTTCCGGATCGACTTCCAATGCAATGGCAATCCGCTCCATCCATTGGAGCGAGAGGTTCCGCATTCCCGTCTCCAGCCGACCTATGGTCTGTGCCGTTGTTCGGGGTGAGCAAGCTTCGGCGAGTTCCGCCAAAGTCATGCCCCGGTCCTTCCGAATACTCCTGATGCGATTAATCACTTGTCGATCCTTAACCTAAAAGGTGAGAAACCGCTTTCCTACAGGTAAGGAGATTTGGCAAGACTATGTATCCCGATATGGTTATTCTTTTGGAGAAGCACACTTGCCACGCACCCTGATCGAACGCGAACTGACATCCGAAGGTCCGGCGCACGATACAGCGCGAGCGAGGCGGTCGCGGCGAACTGTGACCATCAACACCAGCGAATCCCCTCTGTCATGGCTGCATTCACGGGGGCATCTGGAGGACAGGCTATTCGATGCAGGCGAACATTTGCGGGCTGATTACGAGCGCGCCCAGCTTGGGGCGAATGTTACCATGCGCTGGGATCCCGTGCGGGTAAACGGCGGCAAAGCGGGGCTGACTGCAACGGAACGCCAGATTGCGGCGAAGCGCCGGTTCGACGAAGCGATGGCGCTGGCTGGCAGCGGGCTGACAGATATCCTATGGCGCGTAGTGTGCGGCGGAGAAAGCCTTGCGATGTCTGAAAAGGCGCTCGACTGGCCAGCCCGATCCGGCAAACTGGTGTTGAAACTCGCTCTGGACCGGGTGGCTGATTATTACCGGATTACCTGACTGACCTTGCGGCGGAGTACAGGCAAGACATCCGTCTCGAACCACGGGTTTTTGGCCATGAAGATAGTGCTGCGCCAGGCGGGATGGGGCAAGGGCAAAACGGCGGGAAGATACGCGCGATAGGCCTTTACTCGGTCGGTTAGAGTTAGCTTCCGGGTGCCGGGCAAATAATGCGCCTGCGCGTAGGTTCCAACCAACAAGGTTAGGCGGTTCTCAGGAAGGGTCTCCAGTACACGGCGATGCCATAACGGCGCACATTCGGACCGGGGCGGCTTGTCCCCGCCGGACGCCTTGCCCGGATAACAAAAGCCCATCGGCACCAGAGCAACCTTGGCCGGATCATACATCTGCTCTTTGGTCAGGCCGGTCCATTCGCGCAATCTGTCTCCGCTGGCATCGTCCCATGGGATACCGCTGGCGTGAACCTTTGAACCCGGCGCTTGTCCGATAATTAGGAGGCGTGCGGTAGATGAGAAGGAGACGACCGGACGTACCTCATGCGGCACATGCGCAGCACAGGCGGTGCATGCGGCGATTTCCGCCTGCAAACTCACGCAGTTTCCACCCGCTCCGCCAATTCCAGCCAACGCTCTTCTGCCACATCCTTCTCAGTGCGGGCATTTTCCAGTCCTTTGGAAATATTGGCGAATTTCTGGGGATTTGTAGTGAAGAGATCAGGGTCCGACAGAATTTCTTCTCCGCGACTAATGGCGCTTTCCAGTTCCTCGATCCTAGCAGGTAGCAGATCGTAGTCTCGCTGTTCCTTGAAGGTCAGCTTGTCGGCGCGCACAGGTGCTGGTGCTGTCTCAGTTGCAGGTGAATTGACGGTTTCTTCCGCTTTCGGCTTGGAACCGCGCGATTTGCCGACCACATGAATATGCCGTTTGCGTTCCCAATCCTCGTAACCGCCAGCAACCACATCGACCGATCCGCTACCATCAAGACCCAGCGTCAAGGTAACAGTCTTGTCCAGAAAGTCGCGGTCATGGCTGACAATCAACACCGTGCCTTCGTAATCCGCAATCACTTCCTGCAGCAGATCGAGCGTTTCCAGATCCAGGTCGTTGGTCGGTTCGTCCAATACCAGTAGATTGGATTTGGCGGCAAATTCGCGGGCCAGCAGCAGCCGCGATTTCTCGCCGCCAGAGAGGATGCCGACTTTTGTATCGATAATTTTCGGGTCGAACAGGAAGTCTTTCAGATGCGCCTGAACGTGTTTGCGATTGCCCTGTACATCGATCCAGTCCCCGCCCTCGGCCAGAATGTCGCGGACGGTTTTGTCAGGTTCCATCAGGCTGCGCTGCTGGTCGATCATAACGCCGCTCAGCTTTCTGGATATCTCGACGGTGCCGCTGTCGGGCTCCAACTCGCCGGTAAGCATTTTAAGCAGCGTCGTCTTGCCCGCACCGTTTGACCCGACAATACCGATCCGGTCGCCTCGTTGGATGCGCAGCGAGAACGGCTTGATAACCGCGCGCCCCTCGTATGATTTGGTAATATCCTTCGCCACGATCACGGACTTGCTTTTGAAGTCCTCTTCCGCAGTCAACTTCAGCTTGGCAGTGCCGCTGGTGTCGATCATGGTGGCGCGTGCCGCCCGCATTTTCCACAATGCCTCAAGCCGTCCCTGATTGCGTTTGCGCCGCGCGGTGACGCCGCGTTCCAGCCAGTGCGCTTCCAGCTTCAGCTTGGCATCCATTTTTGCAGCAGCACGCGCTTCTTCGGCATAGACCTGCTCTTCCCAAGCTTCGTAGCCGCCAAAACCGACATCCTTGCGCCGTATAATCCCGCGATCCAGCCATAGAGTAGCGTTGGTTAACCGCTTCAAGAACGTCCGATCATGGCTGATGACAACGAAGGCGCCAGTATAGCGCTCCAGCCAGCTTTCCAGCCATTCGATAGCGGATAGATCGAGATGGTTGGTCGGCTCGTCCATCAACAGCAGGTCGGGATCCTGCGCCAATGCACGAGCAATCGCTGCGCGGCGACGCTCCCCGCCGCTTGCGCCTTTCGCAGGGGTTGCCATATCGATACCCAGTTGCCCGGCGATCGCCTCGACCTCATACTCCTCGGGCGGGTTCTCACCCGTCAGTGCGAAGTCCAAGAGCGTTTCATGGGCCGACAGGTCGGGATCCTGCTCAAGAACCACTATCCGCATATTGGCCTTCACCTTGCGGATGCCCTGATCGGCTTCCAGAGAATTCTCGATCAGGCGGAACAGCGTAGTCTTGCCCGCACCGTTGCGGCCGATCAGCGCCAGCCGGTCACGCGGCCCTACATGCAAGTCGATGTTCTCGCGCTCGGGCCCGCCCAGCAGCCAGCGGCTGCCCTGTTGCAGGCCCAGGCCTTCCCATGAAAGTATCGGTGGTTGTGCCATGATGCAGGGCAGGTAGGGTGACGGGGCCGCGACAGCAAGCTGGTTCAGGGGTGCGTAACCCGCGCCACGCCACCTTGCCTGCACAATCTAAGGAGAACACTATGCTTCGCAATGCTCTGCTCGCCACTGGTTTTGCCGCCAGTCTTGCCCTTGCGACCTCTGCAAGCTCTCTTGCGGCAGCGACAGTTGAAATCACGGCAAACAATCCGGTGATCGAATTGAGCGTGTTCGAGCAAATCGAGGTGGCCCCCGATATTGTTACAATTGGCGCAGGGGTGACGACCGAAGCGTCCACCGCTGTGGAAGCGCTCCGCAAAAACTCGGCAGAAATGCGCCGCGTGGTGGATTTGGTGAAGGCGTTGGGGGTGGAGCCGCGTGATATCCAGACAACGGGCATCAATCTGAATGCGCAGTATGATTATGACCGGTCTAACCAACGTCAGGTCTTCCGCGCCTATCAGGCATCCAACCGGATCAGCGTGCGTCTGCGCGAAATCGACCGGGCGGGCGAAGTTCTGGACGCGCTGGTATCGGCTGGTGCGACCAATATCTTTGGCCCCAATTTCTCGCTTGACGATGATACAGCGGCAAAGGGCGAGGCACGGGCACGTGCGATGACAAATGCCCGCACTCGTGCAGAGGCTTATGCGCGTTTGGCAGGGTATTCCGGCGTACGTATTCTGCAAATCTCGGAATCGATCCGCAATAGCGGTCCGCGTGAAGAGGCAATTGTACAGACGGCATCGCGTATGGCTGATGCAGCTGCGCCCACAGCGCCTATTGAGCCGGGCATGGTTTCTGCGGGTGTATCGGTTTCGGTTACTTTCGAGATGACGGGGCAGTCCAGCACCTCGTCGCTCGGCGAGTAGGTTTGGCCTCCGGTAATCCCGCTATTCACGGCGTGTTCAATGGCTTGGCATAATAGTAGATCATCATGAAAACCGCTCTTTTGTCTTTCGCCGCTGCCACTATTGCATTGACGGGGTTCTCCGCCCCGGCTGACGCACAACAGCGCAAGCCGCAGGATGAAGCGCGTAAGGAAATGCGGGCCGGCAATGTGTTGTCGCTGCGTGAGATAGAGCGGCGGATCGTGCCGAAAATGCGCGGTTCCGAATACCTTGGTCCTGCCTATGACTCGACGGCGGTGGCTTACCGCCTCAAATTTATTCGTGCGGGCAAGGTAACGTTCGTTGATGTCGATGCGCGCACTGGCCGGGTTCTTCGCCGATCCAACTGAGGCGTTCAGAACTGTCGATGGCACATAATCGATGAATGTTTGCGGGAAACGTCGTACACATTGACGCGTAGCTGCCTAAAGCGCCACAAGGCATGCCATATTGAAGAGGGCTTTAAGCGACTATGCGCATTCTGATTGTCGAAGACGAACCTACTTTGGGCCAGCAGCTGAAAAGCACGCTGGAACAGAACGGCTATGCCATCGATCTGTCTACCGATGGCGAAGACGGCCATTTCCTCGGATCGACCGAAAACTATGACGCCGTTATCCTCGATTTGGGTCTACCCGAAATCGACGGACTTACCGTACTGGGTATGTGGCGTAAGGAAGGCCGGGATTTCCCGGTGTTGGTTCTGACCGCGCGTGACAGCTGGTCCGACAAGGTAGCAGGCCTGGATGCCGGCGCAGATGATTATCTGGCCAAACCGTTCCAGACCGAAGAACTCATTGCCCGCCTGCGGGCTCTTATTCGCCGTGCATCAGGTAATACCTCGAGCGAACTGATGGCCGGTGATGTCCGGCTGGACACCCGAAGCGGCCGTGTGACGCTGAAGGGGGAGCCGGTTAAACTGACCGCTCAGGAGTATAAGCTCCTGAGCTATCTTATTCATCACAAGGGCAAGGTTGTCAGCCGTACCGAACTGATCGAACATATATACGATCAGGATTTCGACCGTGATTCCAATACAATCGAAGTGTTTGTAACCCGCATCCGCAAGAAGCTGGGCGCAGAAGTCATAACGACCATTCGCGGTCTTGGTTACAGCCTCGACGATCCCGCCGACGCTCCCAGAGCATAGAATGACAGCGCCTGATCGCGCGGGCGCTGCTATGGGCGTAAGTGCAGCTCCAGATGAAGCACGCATAAACGATACGCTTGAAAGCGCGCCTCCGCATACTGGCAGTCTTGGCCGGCGGATGATGGTGATCTCCGCCATATGGATCAGCATCCTGTTGCTGAGTGGCGGCTTCGCCCTTGATCGTACCCTGACCGCTCTGGTGGAGCGGAATTTCGATGAACAGCTGGAATATGTCCAGACAGCGTTGATTGCCTCCTCCGAGATCGGTCCGGATGGTGAAGTATTGCTCTATCGCCCTTTGGGCGACCAGCGGTTTCTTGAGCCCAATAGCGGGCTATATTGGCAGATTAGCGGTGATGGTCATGATGATTGGCCCAGCCGCTCTCTATGGGATCGTACACTAAAGGTTCGCGAGGAAAGCCCCGGAGTCGAGGCGGAGTTCTATAATAGTGACCAGTTTGCTGACGAGCCGCTACGCTTGGTTGAGCGGAGCGTCGTTCTTCCTGACAGCGATACGCGGTGGACTTTTGCCGTCGCTTCAGCGCGCGATGAACTGGATGCGCAAATAGCCCGTATCCGCTCGATTTTGGTGTGGAGCTTCGCGGTACTGGCGGTCGGCTTGTTAACATTGGCGGCGCTACAAAGTTACTTCGGCCTGCGGCCTTTGCGCCGTGTGCGTGAGGCTATCCAGCGGATTCGCACTACTGGTACCAATAGAGTGACTGATCCGCTGCCTTACGAAGTTCAGCCTCTGGTACAGGAACTGAATGCTCTTTTGGCTCACTCGGAACGGCAAGCGGAAGAAGCGCGTACACATGCCGGCAATTTGGCCCATGCTCTCAAAACACCTCTGACTGTCGTAAACAACGCTGCGACTGCGCATGCCCACGATCTGGCGGATACGGTAATCCGCGAGGCACGCACAATGCGCCGTCATGTCGACCATCATTTGGCACGGGCAAGGGCGGTAGGCCGCCGGGCAACGGGGCTTTCGCGGACTTCTCTGAATGAAAGTGCACAGGCTGTGCAGCGGGCTGTCGAGCGCCTTTATCCCAATGTTCGGTTCGATATCGACGGCAGGAAGGACATACTGGTCGCTATCGAGCGTCAGGATCTGGATGAAATTTTGGGCAACCTGATAGAGAATGCCGCGAAATATGGTGGTGGGAGTGTTTTCGTCACACTCGATGCCGAAAGCACCGATAATCGCCGCGATCCCTGTGTCGTGTGGGTGGAGGATGACGGTATGGGTATCCCCGAAGAAGAGCGCATCCGTATCTTCGACCGCGGAGCGCGGCTTGATACAGGTAAGCCAGGTACGGGTCTTGGGCTCGCCATTGTGCGCGATGTCGCAGAAATTTATGGTGGAACTGTCACGCTGGGGGAGAGTGAGGATTTGGGAGGATTACTGGTGCGACTGGTGTTGCCCCGGTCTAATCAGTCCCCACTGAAATAGTACACTTGCTTTCGAGTGTAAGGAGTTGTGACACACAAGGCCTACTGGTGCGAGGTAGTATTTCCAGTGGAAATGAGGTGCTAGACCGCCGCAGCGTTTAGGATATGACAAAAAAATACAGAAAAATCGCTGTGGTTATCTAATAAAAAAGGGGGGCCAATGGCCCCCCTTTATCAAAACGAAATTAGCTATTGCCTGTCTCTTATACACATCTGACGCTGCCGACGAAGAGG
>OJBY01000365.1_pt1 | contig 25329 bp, 24 predicted proteins | sample 1591731 | NCBI WGS metagenome assembly OJBY01 (sample SAMN05416837, study PRJEB24817) | seawater metagenome | isolation source: Sea water | place: Canada:Atlantic | collected 2013-07
AGAATTCGTTCCGGGCTACCCATGCTGGTGCCGCCGTACTTCTGAACGATCAGAGCCATAGCTCCTCCTGAGCTGGCGAATTTAAGCCACAAATTATAGGTTTTCAGCTAACAGATTTACAGTTGATTTATATCAAATGACCGTTGAGTCATATATATCAAAAAAACCGGACTGAAACTTAAGTCGCAGTCCGGGCAAGGTGACATTTTGATGGGTCTCGACTTAGGTATTCAATAAGCAAGATTAACTATATGAGCCAAGCCAACGATCAGCATCTCTGCTGGGTGGTTTTACCCTTTGAGCTGCGCCTCGATGTACCCAGGCAGCGCCTGCATGAGTTGATCCAGTTTGGATTGATCGAGCGGAGCACCGCCTTGAGCGCTGGCAGGTTTACCGCCGCCGCGACCATCTAAGTGTTCAGCCATGTGTTTGATCAGCGAACCAGCGGGCGCCTTTTTTTGCAGCGCTTTGGGGGAGACAGCGAGGAGCGCTAGTTTTTGATCAGTTTCAGACACGCCGATCAACACGATTAGCGCTTCTGGCAATTTGCTTGAGAGATCATCGCCAAGGCTGCGCAGAATCTGCGCATCGGCGGCAGTTTTGGCGATCAGTACATCAAATCCTGCGATTTGCTGGGTTTGTTCGACCAAGTTTTTAGCTTCAAAACTGGCCAGTTTTTGCTCCAGTCGCTCAAGTTTTTTCAGCAGGGTTTTTTTCTGATCCAGCTCGTTTTCAATCCGCGGGATAAGCTCAGCACTGCTGGCCTTAAATCGCGCACCCAGGTTGCTGACCACTTGTTGGTTGGCCTGAGCAACTCTAAGTGCACCAAGTCCGGTAACCGCTTCAATCCGGCGTATGCCAGCAGCAACTGCTGACTCGCCAACGATCTTGAGCTGACCAATATCACCAGTTCGCTCGACGTGCAGACCGCCGCAAAGCTCCACTGAAAACGCATGACCGTCGCCGCGAGGCAGCCCCATGCTGAGCACGCGAACTTGATCGCCATACTTTTCACCAAACAGCGCGAGCGCCCCAGCATCGATCGCTTGATCAAAACTCATCACTCCGACCCCAGCCTCAGTGTTGGCAAGTATCTGTTGGTTAACCTTTTTCTCAATCTGCATAAGCTGATCAAGACTAAGCGCACCAGGACAAGCAAAGTCAAAGCGCAGAAACTCAGAGGTCACCAGCGACCCTTTTTGACTCACGGTGTCGCCGAGCAATTCGCGAAGTGCAGCATGCAACAGGTGTGTGGCTGAGTGGTTTTTGGCGCTCGCGGCGCGCAGGCTGGAATCAACCTGAGCGGAAGCGTCGCCAATCTCGATGCGACCGACCTTAACCACGCCGCGGTGAACAAAGGCGCTGCCACTTTTTTGGGTGTCGAGGACTTCAAACACACCGCTTGCAGTGGTGATGGTGCCGGCTTCACCGGCCTGTCCGCCGCCCTCGGCATAAAAAGGCGTGCTGTCCATGACCAGCAGGCCTTCAGTGCCTTCAGTGAGCAACTCAGCTGGTTTGCCATCGGTGTACAAGTGAGTGATTTGCGCGCTGCTTGAACTTTGCTCATACCCGGTAAACTCTGTGGCGGAGTCTACCTTAACAAGCTCGTTATAGTCGGTATCAAAGGAGCTAGCAGCACGAGCACGAGCACGCTGCTCATCCATCGCCGCCTCAAAGCCAGCCGCGTCAACGATCACCCCGCGCTCACGTGCGATGTCGGCGGTCAGATCAACCGGAAACCCATAAGTGTCGTAAAGCTTAAACGCGGCTTCACCGCTCAGCGTATCGCCCTGCTGCAAAGTTTGTAGATCAGCTTCCAGCAGCTTTAGACCCTGATCGAGGGTTTTGGCAAACTGGGTTTCCTCACGTTCGATCACCTGAGTAATGTGTGCTTGATTGGCTTGTAGCTCAGGATAAGCATCGCCCATTTGTTCGGCCAGCGGAGCAACCATGGCTGAGAAAAAGTTGCTGGGCGCGCCCAATTTGTTGCCGTGACGCACCGCGCGGCGGATGATGCGGCGCAGCACATACCCGCGCCCTTCGTTACCCGGTATCACACCGTCGTTGATCAAAAAACCAACCGCACGGATGTGATCGGCAATCACTTTTAGGGACGGGTGGGTTTTATCTTCAAAACCAGTCAGTTTGGCCGCTGCATCGATCAAGGCTACAAACAGGTCAATCTCGTAGTTGGAATTGACATGCTGCATAACCGCGGTGATGCGCTCAAGCCCCATGCCGGTGTCGACGCTTGGCGCGGGTAGCGGCTCAAGCGTGCCGTCTTTATGGCGGTTGTACTGCATGAACACGCAGTTCCAGATTTCGATAAATCGGTCGCCGTCCTCTTCCGGTGTGCCTGGCAAGCCGCCTGGTATGTGATCGCCGTGATCATAAAAGACTTCGCTACAGGGACCGCAAGGGCCAGTATCGCCCATCGCCCAGAAGTTATCGGACTCAAAGCGCGCGCCTTTGTCGCCAATCCGGATGATCCGCGCCTCGGGCAATCCGATCTGATCGCGCCAGATCGCAAAGGCTTCGTCATCGTCCTGATAAACCGTCACATAAAGTTTTTCAGGATCAAGCGCTAGCCACTCAGAGCCAGTCAAAAACCCCCAAACAAACTTGATGCCCTCTAACTTGAAGTAGTCGCCAAAACTAAAGTTGCCGAGCATCTCAAAAAAGGTGTGGTGGCGCGCCGTATAACCCACGTTGTCCAGATCGTTGTGTTTGCCGCCCGCCCGCACACACTTTTGCGAGGAGGTCGCGCGCGTATAGTCGCGCTTATCAATCCCCAAAAAACAGTCCTTGAACTGGTTCATGCCCGCGTTGTTAAACAGCAGCGTCGGGTCATCTCCCGGAATCAGTGAGCTTGAGTCCACACGGGTGTGTCCGTGCGCCTCAAAGTAACTTAAAAATAGCTCGCGGATTTGGCTGGTCGAGAGGGTCTGAGTCACGCAAGTTTCCAGATCATAAAAAGTGAGCGGATTATAACAAGGCAGCCCTGCAGGGTATACGCCAAGCACGAAGAGCGGTTGAAGCAAAATGCCCACGTTGAAAGCTCACCGAAGGTCGTTTATGGCCGCAGACTTAAACCATCGACATCAATCAATATGTGGTGAGCGCTTCTGGCTGAAAGCGAGCTTATGATCTGCCTCGTTAGTGTGATTCACATAATCACCCTCAAACTAAGGTCTGATCTCATTTGGATGCCCTTATAAAAGTGTACTTTTAAGAGGTTTGATCATATCGACCTACTAAACCCAAGCCAGACAGCACAAAAAAACGCGCCAGTTGGCGCGTTTTTTTAACTTGAAGCTTATGGCGTCCAAGCAGGATCGCGGACCGAGGTGCTTCCGCCGGGCAGGTTCAAGCGGGTTTTACCGTTTGCAGACACCATCGAGATGATGTCTTTATTGCCAGACTTGGTGGCATACACCAGCACATCGCCGCTGGGTGAGAAGCTGGGCGACTCATCATAAGCTGAATTACCCAAGATCTGGATGGCGCCTGAGGCCACATCCATGATGGCGGCACGGTAGTTGCTGATCAGCGCGATCTTAGTGCCGTCTTTATTGTAGCTGGCACGGGCGTTATAGCTACCAGTCAAGGACAATCGGTTAACTTGGCCATTTTGTAGATTGTAGGAGTAGATCTGCGGAGAGCCTGAGCGATCTGAGGTGAACACAAACGAGCGCCCGTCTGGGGCGTAGCTCGGTTCAGTATCAACGCCACGTGAGCGAGTGATCTGATTGATCTGGCGACTGCCTAAGTTCATCTGGTAGATCTCAAAGTTACCGGTCGCACTCGATGAGAACAACAAGTTACGACCGTCTGGTGAGAAGCTGGGCGCGCCATTGGTGCCTGAGAGCTGCACCAATGGACTGCGCTGTCCATTGATCACGTCTTGCAGGTAGATAAAGGGGCGTCCCGTTTCATAGGAGACATAGGCAATCTGACGACCGTTTGGTGACCAGACTGGTGAGCGAATCGGTTGAGTCGACTCCAAGATGATTTGATTGCCCGATCCATCGGTTGAGCCAACCTGAAGCGAGAAGACAGGCTTAGTCACCGGTCCGGTCTTGGTTACAAACAACAGCTGCCCACTGAAGTCGGTCTTGGAGCCTGTCAGTGCCACCGCGATCTTATCGGCGATCAGGTGGGCAGCAGCAGACATGCGGCCGGCCGGCACACTTAGGGTTTCAGACAAAAGCAGTCTGCCAGTACCGATCTCAACCAGCTCATAAGTAATCTGGTTGCCACTCACGCGTCCTACTGCCGCGTAGGGGATCTGCTGAGCTTGCCAGAGCGGCAGGGTCATCTGGGTGGAGCTTGCGACCTGCTGAGGGATGCTGCGGGCCATGTTGAAGCGGCCAGTTAAACTTAAGTCTTGAGAGATGATTTGCGAGGTTTGGGGGGATCCGGCAAAAGGAACGATGGCCAAACCTGGGTCACGAACCGCGTCTTTGGTGATGGTAAAAGCGACTTCGGCTGAGGCGGTGCCACTGATGGTGGCACCAACCATTGCTACGGCAAGTAGGATCGGCTTAAGTAAGGGGCGATTAATCAAACTGGAAAACATGTTAGATCTCCTGATCGGGCTCATGCAGCCTTAGCGAGTTTCAAAGTTCACAGTAAACTGTTTGAAGAACTTATTATATAGATAGGGGTCATCGGATATGGGCAGGGGGCTTGAGTCATAGATCGCTTTCTCAAGCCGCTCATCGATCTCTGCGTTGCCGGTTGATTTTTGGACCCGTGCGCGAATCACCGCGCCAGATCGACTGAGGTTGATCGTCACCGGTATCACAAAGGTTTGCGGAGAGGAGTCGTTCCAGTTTCCGTCGATTTTTTGCTTCATGCGAGCGTAAAAGCTGTCAGCCGTACTTTTGTCTTGTGAGCTGTTTCTGGCGGGCGGCTCTTTGGATAGCTCATTGTTGACCTCGCCCATAAAGTCTTCAGCGCTAATAGTGGGTTTATCTGCCGCTTTTTTGGCTGGCTCCTGAGGCTTGTTACGCTCAGCCTTTAGGCGCTCAAGTTCCTTTGTTTCCTGTTCTCTTTCAAGTTTTTGCTTGTCTCTTTGAGCTTGTTGCTGATCTTTTAGGTTTTGTTGCTGCTGATCGCGCTGATTATCACGAAGTCGCTCGTCTCGTTGTTTTTTCTGCTGCAATTCTTCGTTGTTCTTTTGCATCCTTTGTGCCCACTCCGACAAGTCTTGCTCAGTTGAGGGCTCAATCAAAGGCTTGGTTTTTGACACCGGCTCGACTGGCTGATCCATGCTGGGTTCAACTTCAGCGCTATCTGAGAAAAGCGGCCTTAGGTTTTCAAAAAAGGGCTCATCGATCGCTTCAGTCACCTCGGGCTCAACATCGGCAGACAGCGGCTCTAACACTGGGCTTGCCTGCGCCACTTGCGCCTCAGCGATCATGCTCTCGAGCTGCTCTTCACTGACAAAACTCATCTCAAGCGGCTTAACTTCTGGGGTAAATGTCAGTTTGGATACGATAATCGCAGCGGCAATTAACCCAACGTGCGCCAGCACACTGAAGATCAGAAACTTTTTGTTAGACACAGGAGGGGTAGGTGCAGGGGACATTTAGCTGTCTGCTGAGCGAGTTAAGAAGCCAACTTGGGTCACACCAGCTTGCTGCAGCGCCGCAGTCAGCGCCATGATCGCGCCATAGCGGTTGTCACCGTCGGCGTTGATCAAGATCGCGACGTTAGGGTCTTGGGCTCGCGCCTCGCTGAGCCGGTAAACCAGTGAGTCAATACCAAGCAGTTCAGGCTCACCGTTGCCGGCGGAGAGTGTTAGCTCCTCATCGAGGGTGAGATTGATGATCAAAGGCAGACTCTGAGTGGTGATCGCGGCGGCGTCTGCTTTGGGCAGATTGACCTGGACACCAGCAGTGATCAGCGGCGCGGTCACCATAAAGATCACCAGAAGCACCAGCATCACGTCGATATAAGGCACGACGTTGATGCTGCTGTCTAAGCGCTTTTTCTTGCGGGCGAAGGGTGTTGACATAAATTGAGCGGCTCCTGCCTATCAGTTAACTTAAGCGTGTGCAGTCATAAAGTTAAGCGTCTGCGAGTGATGCTTCAAGTAACAGGGCGGCTGCGATTTCGTCACACATCAGCGCCCGAGTGGAGTGCAGGCGCTCAAGTCGTGCGGAGAAGTGGTTAAATGCCAGCACTGCTGGGATCGCTGCAAACAAACCCATGGCGGTGGCGATCAGTGCCTCAGCAATCCCGGGAGCCACTGAAGCCAGCGAAGCTTGCGATGCCAGCGATAAGCCCAAAAAGGCATTCATGATGCCCCAGACCGTACCAAACAAGCCGATGTAGGGAGACACTGAGCCGATACTGGCAAGCGAGCTGAGGCCACTCTCTAACGAGTTTTGCTTGCGATCGAGGCTAACGCGCAGCACACGCTCTAACTGGTCTTTGAGGTCAACCTGCTTGTTATCGATCAGGTTGGTGTTGAAGTGGTCGTAAGCGTCTTGAAAGATCGCTGATAAAGAGATGTTAGATAGACCGCGAGCGCGCTGAGAGATCAGTTTGTAATTAACCGAACCGCTGAACAGTTGCTCGAATTTGGCGTCCTCGCTTTCTGCTGAGCGCAGGCGTTTGGAGAAACTAAAGATCAACATCCAGCACAAGATAGAGGCAATCAGTAGAAGCACCATGACACCCTGAACCACCAGGCTGGCATCTAATATGAGGTGAAGCAGGTTAATTTGCGATGGAGTTTCCGGCATAAGGTTCAGTCTTCTGGTGAGCTGTAAAGTACAAAAATTTAAAGGGACAAAATTGAGCTAAGCATACAATACCAAGCAGGATCATTGGCGAGATTTAACGGTGTGCAATTGTTAATGAGTTAACACTAAAGCCTTGAGCTACGACCCCTACAAGTGAGCAAATACCCTGTTCATCAATTGAAAAACACTTAAGTGCTGCCTATAGTGGGATCGCACCCAAACTGACATTTGAGAAACTTTTCATGCAGCTAAAACTGATGAGCTTCAACATCAACGGAATCCGTGCGCGGCCGCACCAGCTAGAACAGATACGTGATGTCTATGACCCCGATATCATCGGGCTACAGGAGATCAAAGTTCACAGCGACGTCTTTCCTGAAGAGCTGGTGACCGATTTGGGTTGGCATGTGGAGCACTTTGGTCAAAAGGGCCATTATGGGGTGGCGCTGGTGTCGAAAACCGCGCCGGTGATGGTGCAAAAAGGTTACCCAACCGACGATGAAGACGCACAGCGCCGGTTTATCCATGCGCGTTATGAAGTTGGCGGGCGCAGTATCGACGTCATGAACGGCTACTTTCCTCAAGGTGAGTCTCGCGATCACCCCACCAAGTTTCCAGCGAAACGCGCTTACTACGCCGATCTGAACCGCTACGTCAGCGAGCAGATGAGCAAGGTAGATAATCTGCTGCTCATGGGGGATATGAATATCTCGCCGCAGGATTGCGACATCGGTATCGGGGAGGTGAACGCGAAACGCTGGCTGCGTTCCGGCAAATGCTCGTTTTTGCCGGAGGAGCGTGAGTGGTATGACTCGCTTTTGGCGCGCGGACTTTATGACACTTACCGCGCGGAACATGGCGAGTCAAACGAGCGTTTTAGCTGGTTTGACTATCGCTCCAAAGGCTTTGACGATGAACCCAAGCGCGGACTTCGCATCGATCACTTGCTGGCGACCAAGTCGCTACTGGATCGTCATGTGAAATCTGGGATTGCCTACGACACCCGCGGCATGGAAAAACCCTCTGATCACGCGCCGGTGTGGTCGGTGTTTGATTGGGGTTGAGGTAGTACAGTGGTTTTTGAGGTGGCTCATCACCGCCTCTAATACTTGCCAATATATTGGCGGCAACAAGATTTATTGTTAGCGGACTTGCCCTAACGCCAAAGATTTTTTGGCAAATGGCCACTTTTTTCAGGATTTTCTGAGCAGGTTGAGACTGAATTGAGTCGTTAGCCGCCACCGATGACATTTAACGCATGCGAAGAAAGGATGGCAGAGTTTTTGCGTTTTTTTAAATGGTGACGGCTTGCCCAAGTCCACTTACTGATACTGGTTAGGTGCTTCGTGGGGCAAACATGATGATTGCCATGCCTAGAAGTGCCACACCTGAGCCAACTATGTCCCAACTTGTTGGCTTTATTCCATCTACTGCCCATAACCACAGAATTGCCGTAAAAATATAGACACCTCCATAGGCGGCATAAACCCTTCCTGCTGCTGCCGGATGCAGTGTAAGTAACCAAGCAAATGCTGCAAGGCTTAGAGCGGCAGGAACCAATAACAAAATTGATTTGCCTTCGCGTAACCACATATAAGGCAAGTAACAGCCAATAATTTCTGCAAGCGCCGTAAGCAAAAAAAGACCGATTGTTTTTAATTCCAGCAAAGGCTAATTCCTTTTAGTGATTGCACACAACTGATCTTAAGACGTGGAACTTAGGTGCCCAAGCTCTATCGGCTCATGGGTGATGGTCTCGTGCAGGTGCAGGTTAACCGGCAGGTTCTGGCAAAAGTTACTGAACAGGCGCGCCAAATACCCCTCAAGCGCGAGCGGGATCTGGTGGCCCATGTCGTCAATCTTGACGAACTTGGCGCGGGGTATCGCTTTAGAGAGCGCACGACCATGTTGCAGGCTAAACACCTTATCTTCGGAGCCGTGCACGACCAGCGTGCGGGCCTTGATTGAGCGGGTCGTGACGGTCAGTGAACCGGTGGCAAAGACCGCGAGCAGCTGACGTCCGACGCCCTGAGGGTAGAAACTGCGCTCGATGGTTTGCTTGGCTTTTTGGCGGATCGTCTCTTCATCAAAGTATTTAATTGCACTGATTTGTTTAAGCACGTTAAAGGTGTGCTCAACGAGTTCTGGCTGCTCAGTGCTGGCCGGAGCGCGCATCAGAGCGATCATCTGGCGGGGCAGTGGTGGTTTAGAGAGCGGCTGGTTGTAGCTGGTTGAGAGCAGTCCAAGGCGCTGCACACGACTTGGGAAACTGGCCGCAAAGATCTGCGCGATCATGCCGCCCATGGAGCAACCAATCACGTGCGCCTTGGGTATCTCGAGTGCATCCATGAGATCGCGCACGTCGTGAGCCATATCGAACAGGCTGTAAGTAGCTGAAGATCGGTTGTTAGAGAGCCCCAGTTTGAATCGCGACATCATACGAACGCGCTGCCAAGGGGTGGGTATCGGCGGCCCGCCGCCAGCCTCAAGTTCACTGCAAGGTTCGATCTTCTCAGACAGGCCGATATCACGATTATCAAAGCGGATGACGCGAAAGCCCTGTTCAATTAAGTGCTCGCAAAAACCGCTTGGCCACATCAGCATCTGTGCACCCAAACCCGATATGAGTAGGATAACTGGATCTTTGGGATCGCCGCCCATCTCAACAAAGAGCTTTAAATTGCGAGTTTGTACGTAGCTGCCCTTTAGGTGTTTTGAGTAGGGTGAGGTTTGCCATACCGAAACATCGGTGACTTCGCTGCTGTAACTCTTACGCGCCAGATCTTGGTGGCTGCGACGCTTTTGAGGTTTGCGCCGTACAGAGGCATGATCCTCTACATCAATACCGTCGAACCCTGAGTTGTCCGGGTCTTGGTCGTCTGAGTAACTCGAATTCATAAAGGTTTCGGTGTCTATGATGGGCTGATCACTGATTGGGGTTGGATTAAATCATAGCATCTGGTCTGCCGGAGGGTTACTGCAACTCTGCTAAAGCGGTGTAAAAAAGCGTCAAAATCCTTAAAGGCTTTGTTAAATGTCAATCGATTAGGCGCTTAAGCTGCTGAGCAGCTCGGGAAGTTTGATTGAAGCTGGGCCGATGACGCTCAGATCAAACCAGTGGCTGGCGGCTGTGGGTTCAAGATTCACCTCAACGGTGGTGGCACCCGATTCTCTGGCTGTTTGAACAAAACCGGCGGCTGGATAAACTTGGGCCGAAGTTCCCACTGCGATTAACAGATCGCAAGTGATCAGCGCTTCAGTAATCTCATCTAAAAAGTACGGCATCTCCCCAAACCAGACGATATCTGGACGCAGTGTGGGGTTTGAGCAATTGCTACAAATGTCAGTGACGGTGAGATCACCCAAATGCCTGATCTTAACCTCGCAGCTTTGGCAAAGCGCGGATCGAAGCTCTCCGTGCATATGCAGCACGCAATTGGAGCCAGCGCGCTCATGCAGATCGTCAACATTTTGGGTAATCAAAGTAAGTCTGGATGGGTGGTTTTGCTCAAAGTGCGCCAAAGCCAAGTGCGCGGGATTGGGCTCAACTTCACTTAACTGACGGCGACGCGCGTTGTAAAACTGATGCACTTTTTGAGGATCTGCGTTGAAACCCTCAGGCGTGGCCACCTCCTCAATCCGGTGACCCTCCCAGAGGCCACCTGAATCTCTAAAAGTTGCAACGCCCGATTCGGCTGAGATACCCGCACCGGTGAGTACCACCACTCGATCAAAGTGCTGCTGCAACACCGGTAGCTTGCGTAAATCGTTAGGCATTTTGAATTTAAGCGGCGTGAGCTTGTATATGGCTCAAAAACTCGGCGGTAATTTTGTCCTCGTAACTGGGCAAGATATCGTGACCCATGCCTTCTAGCGCAACAAATTTAGCTTGCTTGATCTTTTTGGCTACGGCTTTGCCTGAATTGGTGTGCACCAGTCGATCAGCAGTGCCGTGCAAAACCACCGTAGGCGCTTTGATCTTTTTGTCGTACTTGACCAGTGACCCGCTGGCGGTAATCGCTAAAAACTGGTGAACAAACCCAGCTGGGTGAAACGAGCGATCGATACTTTTGGCAGCTAGCTCACGGTGAGTGGATTCAGGCGTGCCTGGCGTGCCGATGATCCGCTGAAAGTTGATTGAGTGGGCAATCAGATCTGCGCGATCCAGTGACTTGGGCGCGGTAAACAGGGTTTTGAGCTGCTTTGGAAAAGGAGGAATTGAGAAAGCGGCGTTGTTACTGGTGAACAGCAGCCCCAGACTTTTCACCAGCTCAGGGCGAGTACCGGCAACGATTTGTGCGATCATGCCGCCCATCGACCCACCAATCAGGTGGACAGATTTAAGATCCAGCGCCTCAATCAGCTCAGCGACATCTTGAGCCATGTCCTCTAAGTGGTAGGGGAGCCTGGGATCATCGGTACGCAGACCGATCGCAGCACGTGCGATGAGCTTAAGCCGGTTGATGCGAGAAGCGCCTTTTTTACGAATCTTGGTTGAGTGGCCGATGTCGCGGTTATCGAAGCGAACTACATAAAACCCAGCGTCAATCAGCTTTTTCACCAGCGTGTCTGGCCAATAAGTCAACTGAACACCCAGCCCCATCACTAGCATGATCGCAGGATTTTCAGGGTTTCCGCCAGTTTCGACGCAAAGCTCGATGTTAGATGGCAGGCTCACCATACGAGCATCCATGAACTCAGCTTCAGCAGTGGGTGATTGACTCATAACTATATATCCGTAGGGTTTTGATTGAGATGATCTTAAGTAAAATGCCGCCGCTGGTGATAGCCCACAAGCGACAACATGAGCGCAACTCTCGCGTGTGGGTCAAGCGTCAAAGTTCACTACCTGATTTATGATTATCTGGTGATAAGCACTCAGCTTAGCTCAGCAAATCAGGGACTTCTTTACTGAGTGCCATACGCTCTTTAAGCGCAGCTTTGCCCATGAGTACAAAGCCAAGCAACTCACCGTCGCTACCCAGGGTTTTAATCACATGACCGTCTTCGGTGTCCACCACCTCAGTGCGCGTGCCTTCGGTTCGCTGAGCCGGCAAGATACACAGTGGCTGCGAGGGGGTTTTAACCGCAATCGGCATGACGCCGTATTTCACGAGCGTTGACTCGCCGCTCAGGGTTTTGGCAAGTGCCCGAGCCTCGCTCATGAGCGGCATCACATAAGGCAAAAAGTGTCCTTCAACCACCGCGCAGTCACCGATCGCATAGACATGATCGGCTGAGGTTTTGAGCAACTGGTTAACGCTAATCCCTAGATCACACTCAATCCCAGCTTGCTTGGCAAGCCCTGTGTTAGGTCTGAGTCCAACCGCTGAGAGCACCAGATCAAAACTTGCGCTATCGCCGCTTGAGAGACCGAGCTTGATTTCAGCGCCCTCAAAACTAGCCTCTGCGACCGACACGCCCATCTTAAAGACCACACCGTCATCTTCTAGCGCCGTTTGTAGCGCCTGACCCTGATCTTGCCCAATTAGCTTGGGAAGAGGGTAATCAGCCAGATCCATCAGAGTGACGGCATAACCTGCTTTGATCAGATCGTTAGCGAACTCAACCCCGATCAAACCGGCACCGATGATACCGATGCGAGTATCAGCGCCCAGCTGTTCTAAGCGATCACGAAACACACGGTAGTCTTGAAGTGAATTAACCTGAAGCAGTTGATCGGCAGCGTCACCCTTGATGGGTAGCGTGATCGGAGAAGCACCCACCGCCAGTACCAGATCACGGTACTCAAGCGTTTGATCTGAGTTATCCGTCCCTGGCGGGGCATCCATCACTTGTAGGGTCAGGGTTTTGTCTGCGGTGTTGATGGCGCTGACCTGAGTGTTGGCCATGATCGTCATGCTCAAGGTTTCACCCATCTTAAGCGCGTCTGCTTGAGCCAGCGCATCCGCGCTCTTGCCTGCGGTAAAAGCGTTCGATAGGCCGGGTTTGGCATAACTTGCGCCATCTTCACTTGAGACCATGATTAGCGGGGTTTCGCTGTCCAGCTTTCGAAATTCACGTGCCAGTGTGTAGCCAGCCATGCCGCTACCAAGGATGATTACAGGTGTCATGAGCGTCTCTCTATCGTTGGGTCAATTTTGGTCAGGTAAACAAAGTGTCAACTTGTCTAATTTAGCGTGGATCAAGGGGATAACAAAAACCGGCCTAAAAGCCGGTTGCTACACACACTCTGGTATCAGAGCTCAACCATCTCAAAGTCGATCTTTGATACGCCGCAGTCGGGGCAGGTCCAGTCGTCAGGGATATCATCCCATTTGGTGCCTGGGGCGATGCCGTCATCTGGCCAGCCGTCGGCTTCATCATAGATCCAGCCACACACGATGCATTGGTACTTTTTCATAAGTTACGTCCTACAAAACCTGAATAATATTTGGATTGTGGGCATTTTGCCACGAATGCTCTGAGAGTTCCCGCCTCTAAGCGCTGTAACCTTAGCAAAAAAGTGAAGAAGCTCCAGTATTTTTTAGTCACGCGCAGCATAAGCGGTAGCTTATCGCCGGTTTTGGTGAGCAAAATGCCTACTTTTACAGCGCATCGATGCCGCTGGGGCGAGCGATCTGGGCGTGGATTTGCTATGATCTCGCTTTGATTTAAGCCTAGGCCTCGCGATGTCTCAATCACCCCACGCACCCAAAGCAACTAACACCAAAGCCACTAACGCAAACGACACTCAAGCGGAGCAGGTTCCAACCAGTGAGCTGATCGAACAGCGTAAGGCCAAACTGCAAAAGCGGGTGGACAGTGGGCAGATCGCTTATCCGAATCAGTTCCGCCGCGATGCTTATGCCGGTGACTTGCAAGCGCAGTACGAGGACATGGACAAAGCGGCGTTGGCTGAAGCGGAGCCGGTGACGGTCGCAATCGCCGGCCGCGTCATGCTCAAGCGGGTCATGGGTAAAGCGAGTTTTATCACGGTTCAGGACATGAGCGGGCGGCTGCAGTGTTATGTGTCCAAAAATGACCTCGGTGAAGAGGATTACGCCGAATTTAAGACTTGGGATCTGGGTGACATCGTGGGAATCAGCGGTACGTTGTTTCGAACCAACACCGGCGAGCTATCGGTTCATGCGCTAAAAGCTGAGCTCTTAACCAAGTCGATCCGCCCGCTACCCGATAAGTTTCACGGTTTGTCAGACACCGAGGCGCGCTACCGCGCCCGCCACTTGGATTTGATGACCAACGAGGCGACACGCAAAACCTTTGAGGTGCGCGCCAAAACCATCAACTTTATCCGCAACTACTTAACCGACGCGCGCTTTGTTGAGGTGGAAACCCCGATGATGCACGTGATCCCAGGCGGGGCAACTGCCAGGCCTTTTGTGACGCACCACAACGCGCTCGATATGCCGCTTTACCTCAGGATCGCGCCTGAGCTTTACCTCAAGCGCCTCGTGGTTGGCGGCTTTGAGCGGGTGTTCGAAATCAACCGCAACTTCCGTAACGAGGGCGTGTCCACTCGGCACAATCCTGAGTTCACCATGATCGAGTTCTACCAAGCCTTTAGTGACTATAAAGACCTCATGGATTTGAGCGAAGATATGCTGGGCAAGTTGGCCGTAGAGGTCACCGGATCAGCCGTGGTCAGTTATCAAGGTCAAGACATCGACTTTGGCAACTTCACCCGCACCCCGATGATTGACGCGGTGGCGCAGGCTTTAGGTGTATCGGTGGATAAGCTGAAAACTCGCGAGCAGCTAGCGTTGATCATGCAGGATAAAGTTCGCCCCTCTAAAGACACTGAGGGTTGGGGAAAGCTGTTGACAGAGCTGTTCGAGGAGTTGGTTGAAACCACCTTGATCCAGCCAACTTTTATTACTGATTATCCGGCAGAAACCTCGCCGCTGGCACGCCGCAGCGATAACAACCCGGAGCTCACCGACCGCTTTGAGCTCTTTGTTGGCGGGCGTGAGATCGCAAATGGGTTCAGTGAGCTAAATGACCCCGTCGATCAAGCCGCGCGTTTTGCTGCCCAAGTCGCCGCGATCGACGCCGGTGACGATGAGGCGATGCACTATGACGCTGATTATATCGAAGCGCTTGAGTACGGGTTGCCGCCAACTGCAGGCGAAGGGATTGGGATTGATCGCTTAGTGATGCTGTTAACTGACGCACCCTCGATACGTGATGTGATCTTGTTTCCGCACATGCGGATCAAAAATTGATCAGCAGTTTTATTTTAAGCCGCACTTAAGTTCAGGCTTAAGTGCGGTTTTTTTATCAGAGGCGCAATTGTGGTCGCAAGTAAAAACTTTGGTTTGATGCTCGGTGCGTTGGCATTTTTCATCTGGGGCTGCTTTCCCTTTTACTTCAAACAGTTCGAACAGTTCGAAGCGTACGAGGTGATCGCGCAGCGTTTTATCTGGACCTGCTTAGGGGCTGCGATCTGTGTGTGGTGGCTCAACTGGCGTAACCCCGAAGATCCGCGTGATTTTAGCTGGCTCAAATCTCCGCTGTCCGTGATTGGGCTGATCGCGGCCGCACTGTTCATGATGGTCAATATGGTGACCTACGTTTACGCGGTGCAACACGATCTGATACTTGAGGCGAGTTTGGGTTACTTTTTGACGCCGCTAATTAGCGTGGCGCTGGGTTTCGCTTTTTTAGGGGAGCGCCTAAATCGGTTGCAGTTGGCTGCCGTGGTGCTGGCGATGATCGGCGTGAGCTATATGATCGTGAGGCTAGGGCACTTGCCCATGATTGCGCTGATCGTTGGTTCCAGTTTTGCCTTTTACGGCTTGCTGCATAAGGCGCTGCCGATCACTCCGGTGGTGTCGCTGTTTGGTGAGACGGCTTTTTTGGCACCGATCTTGATAGCAGCTGGGTTTTATCTGGACCTGCCCAGCTTTAGTTTAGGCTTTTGGCTGGAAAACCCTCATCAGGGCTTACTGTTTGTGATGCTGGGGCCAATCACCTTGATTCCGCTGATCCTCTACAACAAGGCCTGCAAACTGGCGCCGCTCTCCTTGGTGAGTTTGATTGGTTACTTAACCCCGACCATGGTTTTTGTGATCGCGATCTTTGCTTACGCAGAGCCGATCAACATGACCCGCTTGCATGGCTTTATATTGATCTGGCTGGGGCTTGCGATCTTTGGTTTTGAGCGGGTGGTCAATTATCGTAAAAACGCAGTAGGGTAGCGCTCTTAGGCAAATTGACCGATGCCTGTCTGGGCGCGCCGCCTCAACCAAAAATTCCCGGTACTTGAATCACGAGCAAAGAGTTAACTAAAGGGTTGAGCCAATCCAGCTGTCTTAAAATGTCAGTCGGTGCAATCCTTATGCCTAGTGTGACGCAACAAGTTTTTTGGCTCCCTTATGCTGAACTTTCTCTGGCTACACGATGTGCTTAACTTTGCGAGTTGGCGCAGATTCTTGCACCTAAACTAGGCGTAACAACTCATAACTCCGGTCTTTGCCTGATACGCATAATCAGGTATGCCGCAAAACCAGTCGCCACGCCAGGGACTATGCCCAAGAGCAGGGCAATCCAGCCATGCTTGATCGCTTTGGTTTTTGCTTCAAAAACCACCCAGACCGCCAAGATCAACCAACACATGATCGCATCGAGTGCATAACCTGATGAAAAGGGATTAACAAAACCTGCCGCAAAAGCTTTTACAACATCTGGGTTAATCCACAGTGCCGGAAGCACGAGCCAGCAAAAAGCGAGCGCAAAGCTGGCTCCCAACAGAGCAACTAACCAGATAAATTGATGCTGATTCATGAGTTTGCCTTTAGGTTTAGTGCGGCGAGAGCTTGAGTGATTTGCCAATCAGCTCCAAGTCTTAAAAGATTACAACATAAGAGCGCATAAAAAATCCCCTCAAAAGAGGGGATCTAAAACAAGTTAGCCAAATTTGGGTTACTTCATGATTACCCAAAGTGCATGTATTGAACCAGGCAGATAAAACGCGATGCACAGCAGTATGTTGATGACCAGATCTTTACCAACGCCGCTTTTTAAAAAAACAGCAACTGGCGGTAAAAATATAGCCAATAGGATCATGATGAGTTTATTCATGGTGCCTCCTCAAGCGTAAAGCCAATCTCAATCAGTGAACTAGGCAGTTTGTCTGCATCTGATTTGCAGCTTAGCCTCATAGTCAGTCGATACGCGAGTATCAATCGATCCACGGCCACTCAAGATACCAGCGATTTGCGCGGCAGACTCGACAGCCACTTTGTTTTGCTCACTGATGGCGCCGCGATAGTTGATCTCGTCAGAGACCACTTGGTAGCCGCCGTTGTTTTTACAAACGTCTTCAGATTTGGCGGTGGCATTGCGCATCGCGATCTGACGGTCTGAGCCGTAAGCCGTGACTTCAATCAGACCATTGGCACGTGGTATGGCAACACCTGCTTCGGCGGCACCGCCAATTTGAGAGCCGGCACAGCCGGTCAGCGTGATCAGCAGGGCAGCGCCAGCAACAGTAGATATTTTCATAAAAAAGCCTTTGGTCAGTTTTGAAATCAATCGAATTCTACAACTTCCTCAATAAATTCCGGTTTAACTTTTGCAACGAAGTCCTGACGGTTCAATCCCGCCCAGAGCGCGTAGGAGCTGGCGATATAGACCGAAGAGTAGGTACCGGCGATCAAACCAACAAAAAGTGCAACCGAGAACCATTTGAGGCCCTCGCCGCCAAAAAACAACATCGCAAGCACCACGATCAATACCGTGAGTACCGTCATGATGGTGCGGCGCAGGGTTTCAGTGAGCGAGATATCGACGATCTCAACCGACGAGACGCCGCGGATCTTGCGGAAGTTCTCACGGATACGGTCAAACACAACGATCGTATCGTTTAGCGAATAACCAATCAGCGCGAGCACCGCAGCGAGCACTGAGAAGTCAAAGGGCCAGCCAAATATGGCAAAAGCGCCAACCACAAACAGAGTGTCATGAAGGAGCGAGATCACCGCGCCGATGGCGAGTTTGAGCTCAAAGCGCAGCGCGATGTAAACCAACATGCTAAACAGCGCCAAAGCCAGTGCGCCAAATGAGCGGATATAAAGCTCACTACCAACCTGCGCACCCACTGCATCGACCTTAAGGACATTAGCAGTGTTACCGGGGATTTGTACCGCAGCCTCGATACGTTCAGCTAAGCCTTCACCTTCTTGCGGGGGAACGCGAATCTGGATGTCTCGCTGAGAGTCGAGGTACTGAACCACCGGGTTCTCAAAACCAGCCAGAGCTAGGGAGTCACGAATCAGCTGCGGTTGAACCGGCTCACTGTAGGCAACTTCAGCCGACACACCGCCGGTAAAGTCCAAGCCCAGATTTAGCCCTTTGTAAGCGATCGCACCGACGCCGATCAAAACCACGAGTAGCGAGACAATCGCCATCGGGGTTTTAAAGCGCATGAAGCGAATCACTTCTTTGATGTAACCAGAAGGCTCATAGGCCTCTTCCAGCGCGACGTTGTCATCGTCCTGCATCAGCTCGTTTTCTGGTGCGGCGACAGGTTTGTTTGAATCGATCGGAGTTTGCATGCGGATCTCCTAAATCCAGAGCTTGGTTACGTCGCGGCGACCGTAAACCAGCTGAGAGAGGGCGCGAGTAACCACGACCGCGGTGAACATAGAGCACAAGATACCGATGGACAGCGTGATCGCAAAGCCTTTCACCGGTCCGGTTCCCACCGCATAAAGTAAAAATGCCACGATGAAAGTCGTCAAGTTGGCGTCGAAGATCGTACCAAAAGCGCGATCATAACCGGCCACGATCGCGTGCTTCGGACTGGCTCCTTCGGCTAGCTCCTCGCGTATTCGCTCGTAGATCAGCACGTTGGCATCGACCGCCATACCGATGGTAAGCACGATCCCCGCGATACCCGGAAGGCTGAGCACCCCGCCGATGATCGACATGATCGCAAACATCATCGCTAAGTTCATGAACAGCGCGACGTTGGCAAAGAGTCCAAAGACCTTGTAGTAAACCAGCATAAACAGCGCCACGATCAAGAAACCCCAGATCACGGAGTTCACGCCGCGCTCGATGTTTTCTTGACCCAAACTTGGACCGATGGTGCGCTCCTCAACAAAACTCATGGGCGCCGCCAGTGCACCGGCGCGCAGCAGCAGCGCAAGTTCAGACGCCTCGGCAGGGGAGTCAAGACCCGTGATTTGGAACTGAGAACCCAGCACCGCTTGCAGTGTTGCTTGGTTGATCACGGTTCGCTCAGTGTAGGAGGTACGAACCTCTTCGGTCTTGCCTGTCTCGGCATCATCGATATAGTTGATGCGCTCTTTGGTTTCAATAAAGAGCACCGCCATCTGACGGCCGACGTTGCCCGTGGTGGCTTGTTGCATAGCGCGGCCGCCTGCAGTATCAAGTGTGATATCTACCTTAGCGCCGCCGTTTTGATCGCGGCCAGATTGCGCGTTTTGTACACGCTCACCGGTCACGATGGTGCTGCGCTCAAGCAAAACCGGTGCCCCGTCTACCGACTTAAACGGGAAGGTTTCGGTACCTATGGGGGCAGGGCCGCCGGTGTAGGTTTGCGCCTGCTCGGATACTAAACGAAACTCTAAGTTGGCTGTTTTACCCAGTACGCGCTTAGCTTCGGCGGTGTCCTGAACGCCAGGCAACTCAACCAGTATCCGGTTGGTTCCCTGAGATTGCACGATCGCCTCAGACACACCCAGCTCGTTAATCCGGTTACGCAGCGTCGTGAGGTTTTGTTCAACCGCATAGCGGGAGATCTCACTAACCGCGGTATCGGTGTACTTAAGCTCAAGCGCTGGGCCCTGTTCACTTAAGAAGCGGTTGACGCTGAAGTTTTGCGTGACGTTTGAGAGGACGCGCTGAGCTTTGTCACGGGCTTCGGTGTCACGAAACACCAGATTGACCCCCGAATCTGCTGGTGTCGTGGTTAACAGCGGCACTCGCGCAGAGCGTAACTCGCGCTTAAAGTCGTTGATGGAGGTCTCTAAGCGCTGATCTAGCATCTTGGACAGGTCAACTTCAAGCAAGAAGTGAACTCCGCCGCGCAGATCAAGCCCTAGTTTCATGGGTTTAGCGCCGAATCTGAGCCAATCAGGCGTGCTTTGAGCGAAGTTGAGTGCTACTACGTAATTCTCACCCAGCGCCCGCTTCAAGGTCTCCTGAGCCTGCAATTGGATCTCAGGATTGTCGAACTTAATCAGGGCGTTACCCCCAGTGATCTCAGCTGAGGCCAGCGGTATACCAGCCGCCTGCAGCGCACCGGTCGCTTGCTTAAGCGCAGGCTCAGTCACTTCGGCTCCAGCTGTTGCCCCGCTGATCTGCACGGCTGGCTCATCTGGCCACAAGTTCGGCAGTGCATAGTAGGTGCTTAAAACCAGCACCAGGGCAATCACCACATACTTCCACATTGGGTAACGCATAGATCAACTCTTCATAAGGTTCATAAAAAACAGGCGCATCCCTCTGCGCCTGTCTGCCTTAACACTCAGGTCGGATTAGCCCAATTGGCTAAGCGTGCCTTCTGGCAGGATCGAGATCACTGCTGCTTTTTGGACAATCACTTCACTGCCTTTGTTCAAGCTGATCGTCACATAGTCACCGCTCAAAGATTTAACGGTACCCACCAAGCCACCAGCGAAAACCACTTCGTTGCCCACGCCCATGGCGCTGACCAGTTGACGGTGTTCTTTGTTGCGTTTGGCTTGAGGACGCCAGATCATGAAGTAGAAGATCGCGACAAAACCCGCGATCATAATCAACTGACCGTAGATACTTGGACCAGCTGGAGCAGCAGGTGAAGCGTGCGCGGCATTGATAAAAAACATAGGACACCTTAATTGGGATTGATTGATAAATTCAGGCGATAAGCTTAGGGTAAAATGCCCCCCGTAGCAACAACCACGCGTGGATCAGCGTCTGATGTTTGTTTAAGTGATCTTAGGGTTTATTGACCTTTTGGTTTGATCCGCTTTTAAGTTTGATTGGATGGGTGAGTTGAACTTCTTGTTCAGCCGTTACCGCTCAATCAGACCAAAACTTAGGCATTTTATTCGATCGTTTTGATCACTCCAATCAGGTGGGTGATCACCAAATAAATTGAGTTTTTTAGCCCTACTCCGATTAACTCCAAAAACTAAGCGATGACCGCTGTCGATTGGTAGACGTAAAAAGGCCAACGGTTAAGTTGGCCTTTTATAGAGCGAAGATTAAATCAAGTGTCGATCTGGCTAAACATCAGCAGGTGCAAAAGCTTAGCGATGATCAGCACAAAGAGTAGACCGCCGAGTGAGAGGCCTAAAAACCAACCCCACTGGCTCAGTTTTCCGCCTTTAGGCTCATAGGGGTCTGGCTTGTTAGATTGCTCCATGATTTGAATCCTGGTTGGTGAGCGCTGATTGACAGGTTTGCCAAGCTTACTGAAGCCTTTGGCTTGGGATTGGCCTGTCAACGAGGGCATTTTGCGTCAATTTGCGCTTAGTACATCGGCTCTGCGTCGGACTTACCGCGGAACACATAGTAGCCAAAAGCGGTGTAAGCCAAGATAATCGGCAACATCACTCCAGCACCGATCAGCATGATCGACAGCGATGGGCCGGTTGCAGCCGCCTGCTCAAAGGTCATCTCGTAAGGGATGATGTACGGAAAGACCGTGAAGATCAGTCCAACAAAGCCCAATACAAAAACCATGAACGACAGGATAAAGGGTAAGTATTCACGGCGGATTGCGCGCTTTTGGATGACTTTTAGGGTATTGCGCATCCAAAAGAACATGACGACGGTAATCACCGGAAGTGGCGCTAGAAACAGCATATTGGGGAACTGATATAAACGGCGCGTGCCTTCAGTATCCAAGAAAGGAGTGACGATGCTTAGTGCGACCAAAGCAGCCGCTAAACCTAAAGCAGCATACTCCGCAGCCAAAGCAGCCCACTTTTGCAGGTCACCGTGGGTTTTCATGATCAGCCAAGTAGAGCCGTGCAGGGCATAACCAGCCACCACAGCCAGACCACCCAACAAGCTAAAGGGGGTCAACCAGTCAAACCCGCCGCCCGCAAAGACACGGTTTTCAACCGGCATCCCTTGCACGATGGTGGCTAGCATCACCCCTTGCATGAAGGCGGCCAGAAAGGAGCCGACGAAAAAGGCCAAATCCCAAACAAACAAAGAGGAGTTGGATTTGAACCTAAGCTCAAAAGCCACGCCGCGAAAGATTAGGCCAAACAACATGATGATCACTGGGATATAAAGCCCAGACAATATCACTCCATAAGCCACCGGAAAGGCAGCCAGCAAACCGCCGCCGCCCAAGATCAGCCAAGTTTCATTGCCATCCCAAAAGGGGGCGATGGAGTTCATGATCCGGCTGCGAGCATCATCTGACGGGGCGAAAGGAAACAGTAGCCCGCAGCCTAAGTCGAAACCGTCCAGAGCCGCATAGATAAACACGGCGAGTGCCACGAGTCCCGCCCAAATCAGCGGTAAGTTCAAGGTATCACTGTAATCAAACATCATAACAAGTGCTCCTTAGGATTTAGGTGGAGTGGGTTTGTTGCTGGGGTCTTGAGCCGAAGACTCATCGAGATCAGCTTTATGGGAGCTCTCGGTTTTTGGAGTGCTCAAATCGGTACTGTTTGACTCAGATGAATCTTCAGTAAAGCCCTCATCACCGTCGTCTGCTGTCTCAGCTTCGGAGCTTGGATCAATTTGCTCAGCCAGTTTGACGGCGTACTCTTCACTAAAGGTGTGATCATAAATCGCTTCATCTCGCCCAGAGTCGTAGCGCTGCGGACCACTGCGTATCGTTTTGATGATGAAGTAAACCCCAGCACCAAACACGGCGGTATAGATCACGATAAAGCCAATCAAGGTAAAGAGTACCTGTTCGGCCATGACTGGAGAGATACTGTCTTCGGTTCTTAGCACGTTATATACCGTCCAAGGCTGACGACCTATCTCGGTGGTGAACCAACCCGCGATGATTGCCACGAAACCCAGCGGAGCCATGCCCACCCAAAGTTTTAGGAACCAGCGGGTAGTGAACTGTTTTTTACGCAGGAACATATAGGCTGAGATCAAGCCAGTGAGCAGCATCAGCATGCCAATCCCCACCATGATCCTGAAGCTAAAGAACACAGGCAGTACAGGCGGCTGATCTTCAGGGGCGGCCCGTTTGAGTCCTGGAACCAGACCGTTTGGATCATGAGTTAGGATAATACTTGAGAGTTTGGGTATGCCAATCTCGAAGTGGTTCATCTGATTTTCTTGATCAGGTATCGCGAACAGCAACAGCGGAGCACCGCGTTCATCTTCCCAAACGCCCTCCATTGCAGAGACTTTGAGCGGTTGGTGCTCAAGCGTGTTGATGCCGTGCAAGTCACCGATAAACACCTGGAGCGGGGCCACAAAAACTGCCATGAGCATCGCCATGCTGAGCATGATCTTGGCGTGTTTTTTGACATGTTGGTGTTTTTTACTGAGCAGATAGAACGCGCCAACTCCTCCAACCACAAAGGCGGTGGTCAAAAAGGCAGCCGTGACCATGTGTGCTAAGCGATAAGGAAACGAAGGGGTAAAGACAATCTTGAGCCAATCAACCGGATACAGCAGACCGTTTGCGTCGATGCCAAAACCCTGAGGGGTTTGCATAAAGGAGTTTGACGCCAAGATCCAGGTCGCTGAAATCAAGGTGCCAAAGGCCACAATCGCCGTGGAGGCAAAGTGCATCTTTTTACTGACCCGGCCCCAACCAAACAGCATGATCCCTAAAAAAGACGCTTCCAAGAAAAACGCGGTTAAGGTTTCAAAGGCGAGAAGTGGCCCGATGATGCTGCCGGTCTTATCGGCAAACACCGCCCAATTGGTGCCAAACTGGTAGGCCATGACCACGCCTGAAACCACGCCCAGACCGAAGCTGACCGCAAAGATCTTGACCCAGAACTTATAAATACTGGCGTAGATCTTTTTGCCGGTGCGAAGGTACTGAAATTCGGTGACCGCAAGAAAGCTGGCCAGCCCGATAGATAAAGCGGGGAAGATAATATGAAACGCAATCACAAAGGCAAACTGAATGCGCGCAAGCAATACCGGATCTAGTGCATCTAACATGAGAGTTTAGGTCCTATTGATTCTTTAATATTGTGAACTCATCTGCGAGACAAGTGTTCACCCAAAGGTGACTCATGAGTTATTTTTTAGCCAAAAGTGCTGCTTGATCAGCGGATTGGCGCCAGACGTCACAAAAAGCTGTCAAGCGTAGGCATCTTACTGATCCAGCAAAGTGGTGCACGGCGATGAGCAGATTATGGCAAAATGTCGACCCTAAATAAACATCCCGCTCGGCCTGATTGGGGCAAAGCGCAAACGATAGGTGTCCGGTGAAAGATTCGCTCAGAGAAAAATTGGATCAGATTGTTGATCGCTATGAGGAAGTGACTCACCTGCTGAGCGATCAGGCGGTGATGGGTGACTCTGATCGCTTTCGTGCGCTATCGATTGAGCACAGTGAGTTGAGTGAATACGCGTCAGCTTGGAGCCAGTTTGGTGAGCTTGAGACTGAGCTTAAGGTAACGAGTGAGATGCTGCGCGATCCGGATTTGGGCGAGATGAAGCAGATGACGCTTGATGAGGCTCAAAACCTAAAAGAGCAGTTAGAGGAGCTTGAAGAAGCTCTTAAGCTGATGATGCTACCCAAAGACCCGAACGATAAAGTGCCAGCATTTTTGGAAGTGCGTGCTGGCACCGGCGGAGATGAAGCGGCGATCTTTGCCGGTGACTTGTTTCGCATGTACTCACGCTTTGCTGAAGCGCAGGGCTGGCAGATCGAGGTGCTCTCAGCATCTGAAGGTGAGCATGGCGGCTATAAAGAGGTGATCTCGCGGGTCAGCGGCAGCGGAGTTTACGGGCGGCTTAAGTTTGAGTCGGGCGCTCACCGTGTGCAGCGGGTTCCGCAAACCGAGTCACAGGGCCGAGTTCACACCTCCGCTTGCACGGTTGCGGTCATGCCTGAAGTTGAGATCGATGATACCGTAGACATCAAGTCAGGCGATCTTCGTGTCGACACCTTTAGAGCCAGCGGAGCGGGTGGTCAGCACGTCAACAAAACCGATTCGGCGATCCGGATTACTCACTTGCCAACCGGTACGGTGGTTGAGTGTCAGCAGGAGCGCTCCCAGCACGCTAACCGCGATAAAGCCATGAAGATGCTGGCTTCAAAACTGGTGAACGCAAAAGTTCAGGCGCAGGTCGATGCGGCGAGCGAGATGCGCCGCGACTTGGTTGGCGGCGGTGATCGCTCTGAGCGGATTCGCACCTATAATTTTCCTCAAGGTCGCCTGACCGATCACCGCATCAATCTGACGCTATACAAACTCGACTCGATCATCGAGGGGGATATCGGTGAGTTGCTTGATGCGCTCTCGCGTGAACACCAAGCGGATCTGATGAGCGGGGCGGAGTCTTGATCACACGCTCTTTAATCACTTCAAGTCAAATGCCCACCCGATTTAGTTCTGTTTTAAGCACCGATATGCGCCGCATCGACGATCCCAAACTGTCTCTTATACACATCTCCGAGCCCACGAGACTAGGCATGATCTCGTAT
>OJBY01000366.1_pt1 | contig 25233 bp, 31 predicted proteins | sample 1591731 | NCBI WGS metagenome assembly OJBY01 (sample SAMN05416837, study PRJEB24817) | seawater metagenome | isolation source: Sea water | place: Canada:Atlantic | collected 2013-07
AGTTTGCATAAGTGCGCCCTTGTCCTTTACAGGCCTACGGGTAAGCGCTATCGCTCGATCTGACAAGACAAACCTGTCCACCTGCTCTTTTCAAAGATGGAGACGCGCATTGGCAGATACCGAACTCGAACGGGCCGAGAAACGCTACGCCCAGGCCAAGGCCCGTCTTCAGGCACTGAAGAACCGGGAAGCCACCAGACAGCGCAAGTTGGAGACCCGGCGCAAGGTGATCCTGGGCGGGGCGCTCATGGACCTGGCGGAACGGGATTCCGGGGCTGCCGCCATGCTCGACCGGCTGATCCGCAACCTGCCTCGCGAACAGGACCGCAAGGCCTTCGCGGACTGGGGGACGCCCTCCCCTGCCTCGTCCAGCTCTGATCCGGAAACGCGGTCCTGATGCGGGGCGTGATGCTCGTCTTCAGAGGGCTGTTCCGGTTCTTCGGTCGCTTGATCTTCACGCCCATCCTGTTGGGCTGGATGATCGGCGCAGTCCTGTTCGGAGCGATGATTGGGGCGCTTGTCGCCACGCCGTTCGTCTTTGCCTTCTTCGATCAGCCGCCCGGTGAAAGCGCGTGGCAGTGGCTGGTCTTCGGACCCTTCATGCTAATAGGCGCTGTCTTCGGGTTCCAGTATTGGCGCATGTCCTCCGGGGCCGATGCCTTCTTCGGGCTGACCGGCGACAGCCACGGCTCCGCCCGCTTCGCCAACCGCAAGGAACTGAGGAAGCTCCAGCGGGAAGACGGCCTACTGATCGGGCGCAATCCGCACACCGGGCGATTGTTGCGCTATGACGGTCCCGCCCATCTGATCACCCTCGCCCCGACGCGGGCCGGGAAAGGCGTTGGCACCGTGATCCCCAACCTGCTGGCGGCGGAGCGCTCGGTCTTGGTCATCGACCCCAAGGGCGAGAATGCCCGGATTGCCGGGGAAGCCCGGCGGCGGTTCGGAACGGTCCATGTCCTCGATCCGTTTGAGGTCTCGGGGATGCATTCTGCCGCCTACAACCCGCTCGACCGGCTGACACCGGACAGCCTCGATCTGGGCGAGGATGCGGCCTCCCTGACAGAGGCGCTGGTCATGGACCCGCCGGGACAGGTGACGGAAGCGCACTGGAACGAGGAGGCCAAAGCCATCCTCGGCGGTCTGATCATGTTCTGCGTCTGCCACGAGGATCGCAACCGCCGGACACTTGCCACCGTCCGGGAATATCTCACCCTGCCCCCGGAAAAGCTGCGCGCGCTGCTGGAGCTGATGCAGGACAGCGATGCGGCAGGCGGGCTGATCGCCCGCGCCGCCAACCGCTTCCTCGGCAAGGCGGATCGGGAAGCCGCCTCGGTACTGTCGAACGCACAGCGCCACACGCACTTTCTGGACAGCCCGCGTATCGCCAAAGTCCTTTCGCGGTCGGATTTCCACTTCTCCGATCTGCGCCACCGGATCACTTCAGTGTTTCTGGTGCTGCCCCCAAACCGGATGGACGCCTACAGCCGCTGGCTGCGCCTTCTGGTGTCTCAGGCCCTTCAGGACATCGCTCGGGACGCTGAGGCGTCCGTGAGGCCCCTGAGTAGCCCTGCAGGCGCTCAGGGAGGTACGCAGCGCCTCAGGACGCCCACGCTGTTCCTCCTGGATGAGTTTGCGGCCCTGGGCCGTCTGGAGGCCGTGGAGCGCGCCATGGGGCTGATGGCGGGCTATGGCCTCCAGCTTTGGCCAATCCTGCAGGACATGAGCCAGCTCAAGGACCTCTACGGCGAACGCGCGGGCACCTTCATTGCCAATGCCGGGGTGCAGCAGGTCTTCGGGGTCAATGATTTCGAGACGGCCAAGTGGCTGAGCCAGATGATGGGTCAGGAAACGGCTGGGTTTCAGACCGACAGTTTCAAGCCTGGCGACGGCCCCAGCTTCAGCAACAACCTCACGGGCCGCGATCTGCTCACTCCAGATGAAATCATGCAGCTCCGCCCGGAAAACCAGCTCCTGCGGGTGCAGGGGCAAGCCGCCGCCGTGGCGCAAAAGCTGCGCTACTACACCGATCCCGAGTTCAAGGGGCTGTTCGTCCCGCAGGACCAGTAATCCGAAGGACGCCTCCCGATGCAAGACCAACCCAACCTCCCTGCCCTCTCCGACGATGATCTGCGCGAAACGCTCGATCTCATGGCAACGGCTGTCGCCAGCATGTCCGACAGGATCGACGATCTGACCGCCGTGGCGGACAAGCAGATCAAGGTTGCCACGGAAGCGCGGATCGCTGCCTTCGCCGCACGGGACCAGACCAATCCAAAAAAATACGGGGATCTTCTTGGCCAGACACCTGGGCGCAACCGCTGACGCGATGACCGAGATTGTCAGACGCCTTGGCGTCCAGACGGACAAGACCATCGGGGCCTTGGCCAAATCGGAAGATGATAGGTCCAAAGCCTATCGAGAGGTATTCGAACGGGAACAAAAAGCGGATCGTCTCAAAAGCCGCCTGCCCTGGTTCGGTCTGGGTGCATTGGTTGTGGCTCTGGTGCTTACCGTGACACTTCCTCGTTTCTTGGCCAGCAACGCGACCACATGCGCTGTCCTCGGGGCATCCTGGACCACGACAACCACGGGTGTCGATGCGTGCGTGTTCTATCAGAGGTGACGAGAAATCTCATACTTGTGGTTCGCTGAGCTAAGCCAGCTAGGTGTTATATATGTGTTAGACTCTGTGTTACGCGAATCGTATGCCCACCTAAGGTATTGAAAAATATTCTTTAATCAGGCATATTTTGAGCTTCTGGTGGGTGATATTACGATAACGGGTGTGTGATCTTACGAAAGATGGTGTGTGAAATTACGAAAGCCTGTCTGGTGGGTGATACTACGAATCCCTTGCCTTGGTGTGTGAAATTACGAATAGTAGTGGCATGGTGGGTGAAATTACGAAACCGGATCGGACGCCTCTTCTTCCCTTGCGACATGCACAGGGGGATTTCTTCGTTTGTGATATCTTCGACGCTGCGCCCAAAGGCGACATGGCGTCGATGGCGCATCCGATCTTCACCCTCTCGACCAAGCCTGACACCAAAAAACGACGCTATGTGGCTACCGATGGAAAGAGCTACGTGGAAATTAGGCCCAACATGATCGGTCTCGCAACTGTCCACGACCGTGACGTGCTGATCTATTGCATTTCTCAAGTGATGGCGGCTCTGAATGACGGAAAACAGGTTCACAGAACCCTTCGGTTTAAGGCGTACGACCTACTTGTCGCGACAAACCGTCCAATTGCGGGAACCGGTTACAGCGGCCTGAAAGCCGCGCTGGAACGTCTCCAAGGAACGCAGATCGAGACTAACATCACTACGGGCGGCGTGGAACAGATTGACGGCTTTAGCCTGATAGACCGCTACCGGATTGTTCGCGAAACCCGCGACGGCCGGATGCTCGATCTAGAAGTTACACTTTCCGATTGGGTCTTCAACGCCATTGCTGGGGATGACGTTCTCACGCTCAATCGTCGCTACTTCCAGCTTCGTAAGCCTCTGGAACGCCGTCTGTATGAGCTGGCACGCAAGCAATGCGGGACGCAACCGGAATGGAAGTGCGGTCTGGACAAGCTGAAGGACCGAACCGGCTCCACATCTTCTGATAAGGAATTTCGGCGGCTCGTCAGAGCAATCTGTAAGGCTGACGAGGAACACAACCACATGCCGGACTATGCCTTCCGAATGGAAGCAGACATCCTCACGGTAACGCCCAAACCTGAATTTCTGGAGAACTATGCGCCCAAACCAGAACAGGATAGACTGACCGGTGGCTATGTCCTGCCTCTCTCGCCTGATACACTGGAACGGGCGCGGGAACTGGCTCCGACATGGGACATCAAGGTTTTGGTAGGAGAGTGGCGAACCTACTCCGCCAGACAGAAAGAACCACCAAAGAACCCGGACGCCGCGTTCCTCGGTTTCTGCAAGAGCTGGTTCAAGAAACGCGGTCGCAACGGCTGGTAGAGTAATTACTCAAACACTCATTTGCTCAAATACTCAGACCAAAGATCACGGGTGATGTCGGAGATTGACCGGCCCTCCTCGACCGCCTTGATCTTGATTTTGCGATAAAGTGTCTCCTCGATCTCGGCATTCAGGCGTTTCTTCTTCTCAGTCGTCTCGGTGATTTCGTGCAGGATGCGTTTGCGGGCCTCGTCGCCACGGCTTGGACGTTTAGCGGAAAGGGCCATCACGCGACCTCCCGTGTCGCGGTTGCAAGAACTGCCAGTATTTCGTTGCTCAGCGCCGTGGTCTCCGCCCTTGCCTTCGCATTGTCGGCGTCGAATACGGTCAGCCCTTCCGATGCCGTCTGAGGGTAGACTTGGCGTTGTGTTATGGTCGTCTCACAGACAGGCAAGGCGTAGTCGTCCAGCGCGGTTCGCACGTCACTGCCCAGCCGGGTTCCTTCCACGACACGGGAGACCACAAACCCGGCGCGCGGCGATCCGTCCGTGACCTCTTGGCGAGCCTTGATGAAATCCACCAGGTCCGACGCGGCCCAAATGTCGTATGGCGATGGTTGAACGGGGATCAGAACGAAGTCGCTGACTTTGATGCAAGCGGCGATCATGTCTTCTAGTTTTGCTGCGCCGTCGATTACCACGTAGTCGTAGTTTGCCGCCATACTTGTCAGCGTCTTGACGTTGTTGGGACGGTCCAGCGCGACCAGCTCGATGGGATTGTCTTCGCAGGCTGCGTGCCAGTCACGTGCGCTGCCTTGTGGATCGCTGTCCACGATCAGAACCGAGTATCCCATCTCGTGCAGCGATCTGGCGAGATTGGTGCTGATGGTGGTCTTGCCGCTACCACCTTTCGGATTCAGGACGGAAATTATGCTCATAGCTCTGCCTCATTTGTGTGTTTACTCAAAAGTGTAACTGAGTATTTGAGGTGCGGCAAGTTTGGTGTGAACTGATGCCCGGCATCCATCCGCAAGAAAGTGAGTGACAGGGTGCAACTCATTTACTCAAGAACTCATTTGAGGAGAGTGTAGGGCAAGGCGCAGCGCGAATGCTATGGGCGTGCCATGGCTATCCCTGTCGCGCTCTGACCTCGTCGATAAAATCCCCCACAGACCAAAGCCAGCCGCGCTGCGCCTCTGTGTAGCTTCTATGAACAGGGGAGGGCACCACAAGCTGAAGGTTCGACGCCTCCATTTGGCTTGTTTGCGGTTCGGAAATCCCCGGCTCCAGCGTCAAAAGATGCTTGCGGCTGATCTTCTCTGCTTCCGCCAGAACCTGTCGCCAGCGATCCTTGCAGGTAGATTTGGCTCCCAGCATCGTCAGGCGGGGGTCTCCACCGGCCGGGGCGGCCTGATAGGTTTCCAGATCGGGGAACAGGAAGTCGGGCTTGTGCTTGTGTTCCGTGATCGCGCCCCGGACATGCTGGATGTCGTGTGCCCGCAAAACAGCGGCCATATGGTTTTCCAGTGAATGCCCCATGCGGGATTTGCGCCGGTTCTGGACGCTGAGGGAAAAACTGATGAATCCGTCGACATCTATGCCGTCCGCACTCGTGAACCCGGCCTCAATCCGTGAGGACACGACCCTGCGCTCCAGTCGCCGGAACAGGGCTTCCTCGTGGTCTAGCCATGCGATGAGCGCCGCGTCGGGATCGTCCTCGGCGCGGACCTCGGGTAGGGTGAGGCGGGCAAGATCGGAAAACTCGGCCGTCTTCGGAAATGTGGTGCCAAACCTGTCGATGATGCTGTCCAGCTTGTCGGCCTCGGGTTCCTCAAACTCGACGCCAATCTCGTCTAGAATGAAGCGCGCGGCGAAGTCCAGCTCCGGCTCTTCGTCCGAGAACTCGCGCGATACAAACGATTTGCCTTCCGGGCGCAGGCCGAACAGCCAGAAGAGTTGCTGCTCACTGGTGGACCCTTCCGGGGCCACAATGAACCACAGGACGCCGCCCTGGTCCTTGGCAAGGAACAGGGTATCTCCGGCCTTCATGGCTTCCGTGACAGGATTGGACGGGTAGTAGAGCCGCCATTCGGCAGCACGGGGCTTGTTGAGGCGCGCGTCGTAGTGCGTGGCCCAGCTCTCCTCGGTGAAGCCCTCTTGATCACCGCCCAGCCAAATATAGATCGCTGGGAACTTCTCCTGATGGTTCTCCCCTAGGAAGTCGTCCCGCATCTTCTTCGTCGTGCCGACCTCGTGCTGGTTCGAGGTTTTCGGCTCGGCATCGACGGCGGACAGGCGCTTGACCCCCACGCCTTCGAAATAGTCAGACAGTTGCCCGCGTTTGATCACCGCTCACCTCCAGTATTTTTATATCCGATTTCAACCATGTGGCGCATTGATCGGCAACGCTTTCCAAGGGTAGGCGGGTCTTGCCCTTCAGGGCGCATTCCCAGATGGTTCCGATGCGCCACCCTGTCTCGGACAGAGCCTGATGCTGAAGCCGGTCGCGCTCGATATTCTTTCCGATCTTATCACGCCAGAAGTCCTCCCGACTTCCAGGCCAGCGAAACAGATGGCAGTCGTGGCCGTGCCAGAAACAACCGTGAACGAAGATCACTGCGCCCCTGCCTGCAAACACAAGATCGGGCCTTCCGGGCAGGTCCTTGCGGTGAAGCCGAAACCGAAATCCGCGCCTGTGAAGCGCGGACCTGATCGCCAGCTCGGGTTTAGTGTTCTTGCCTTTGACCGCTGCCATCATCCGGCTTCGGGTTGCGGTTGTGACGGTATCCGCAGGCATTATTCCGCCGCGATACCGGGTTCGGATAGGGGGAGCTGAGCCTGCATGCTGATCGGCACTTCCCGCCCGTCCAGCTCCATTGCATCAAAGATGCGCGATTGCATGAGCTGTGCGACAGCGCTGACGACAGGCACGACAACTGCATTACCGAACTGGCGGTAGGCCTGTGTGTCGGAGACGGGGATTTTCCACTCGGTCTGTCGGGGTTTTTCGAACCCCATCAGACGGGCGCACTCGCGCGGCGTCAGACGGCGCGGGCGGTTGCCCTTTTGTTGGATCAGGATTTCAGAGCCATCTTTATAGTAGCGGGCGGATAGGGTGCGAGCCACGTCCTCCGGACCGAAGAGCGAAAACCCGAAGCCGTTCCCGGCGCTGCGGTGTTTCTCCTTGTAGCCTTGAAGATAATTCCACATGTGTTCGGTCAGCGTGTATTTTGGATCAACTTCCCTATCAAGGATACTGCCAAGCGTCGGGCCGTCGCCTTCCGGCACGGCGAGCTGATTAAAGTCGAAATCGATACTGTGGTCCTTGAAACCGACGATGAAGATGCGCTCGCGCTTCTGCGGCACCCAAGGTGTTGAGCTGATCACCTTGTGGAACACGCGATAGCCCAGCTCATTCTCCAGTACGTGGATGATCGTGGCGAAGGTCTTGCCGCCATCATGACGCTCAAGGTTCTTCACATTTTCCAGCAAGAAGGCAGGGGGGCGGTGATGGTCGATTATCTTGGCCAGATCGTAGAACAGCGTTCCCTGCGTGTCGCACAGGAAGCCGTGGGGGCGACCAAGCGCGTTCTTTTTGCTCACACCGGCAATTGAGAATGGCTGACATGGAAAACCGGCCAGAAGAACGTCATGGGCGGGGATCGTATCCGGCGCGTCCGCATAGGGTCGCACGTCTTCCGCGAAGACATGTTCGCTGTTTGCAGGCTCAGGGAAATTGGCGCTGTAGGTCTCGCGGCTGAACCGGTCCCACTCTGCCGTGAACACACAACGTCCGCCGATAGCCTCGAAGGGAAGGCGCAGCCCGCCGATCCCGGCGAAGAGGTCGATGAAGCGGAAACCCTCGGAACGCTTGCCGGTGCAGCGCGCGTCGGCTGTCTGGCGCAACTTCTCCAGCCGGAGCTGGTCGATCCGCTTACCTTCGCCCTTCATGTTGCGGCGGATCGTGCGGTCGCTCACACCCAGAAGCTCGGCCGCCGTGTCGATATCGAGACCGGCACGCTCCATCAATTCTGCAAATTCTGTTCGTGGATGCGCGTTCATGTGTCTGCCCCTGATCTGTGTCTATTATTGACAACATGTCATAATATGTCCCGGAGGTCTTGGGAACCCTGTTTTTGACGATTGTTCATATTTTGTTCTAAGGCCTATTAACACTAAGTACACAGGCTCTGCGCCCTTCCAACTGTCTTAAACATCAGGGTACTCAACTTTGAAGAACTTGCTTTGTGCATCTTCCAGTAGTTCCCAAATCTCCGAACCATCCTTCATAAGGTCAAAAATCTGTTTACGTGGCTTATCAATAAACCGGTACGCGACGATGAGCCTGAAAGCGAAGTACCAGAGCTGATCTGAAATCACCCTTGCTGCATGTCCCCGATTGGCAGCATCGCGACGCTCATCGGAGCGATATTCTCTTTCCATAACCATACCAATGCCGATGAAGTCAGCGTGCGCCACGTGACTTGCCATTGCGTAACCGTGGGAAAATCCGCTAGCAATCCCGCCCAAGCCCTCACCAGAGCTGACCATCGTCTGAATCAAGCCAGTGAAGCCCCAACTGCCTTTCAATTGTCGTCTCGACTGTCGCGGATACTGGTTGCGAATTCGATCCGCTTCTTCTTCGGATAGCAAAAGCTCGGCCATTGGCGCTGTCATCGCCCTATCTTCAGTAGGAGCCAAGTCAATTACGAGTTGCGCTTTCTGATGATCGGACAGCGCTGCAATGTCACTCAACGATTGCTGATATTCAAAAAAACGCTCGCAAATTTTGGTCTCATCACCCAGAAGATGACAGAATTTCATGGTAGCTTCGAAAACAGACCGCGAAACGATTTCAGCATCCCAGACACGACCAAAGCCTACTAAAAGCAGCGCACTGCCACTGGATCGAATACAAGCCCCAGAGAGCCAACTGATCGTCTGACGTTGCTCATCAGTTAGACGGTCGCTCGCAATTACAGGCTGCATTAATTCTATAAGGGAATAGAGCTTCGCATCAGCTAGATCAGTCATTCTTCTGAGAGTTTCTGTCATGCTCGCCTGACGGTCCGCTCGCTGACCTTGAACAAACGCGCGATCTCTGGGACGGCGCGGTGTTCGTCGTCCCTCATGCGGCGCACCTCGTTCTTCTGAGCGGTCGACAGGGCAGGGGGCCTGCCCCCGATCCGGCCGCGCTTGCGGGCGGATGCCAGACCCTCCTTAGTCCGCTCAGAAATCCGCTCCCGCTCGAACTGTGCGATGGATGCAAAGACGTGGAACACAAGACGGCCGGCCGGCGTCGTCGTGTCTATATCCTCGGCAAGGGACCGGAAGCCGGCACCGCGCTCTCGGATTGTCTCCACGATTTCCATAAGGTCTTTCAGTGATCGTGCGAGGCGGTCGTATTTGGTGACGGTCACAACATCACCGTCGCGAAGCTGGTCCAGCATCCTGCCCAGCTCGGGCCTCTCACGCTTCGATCCACTGATCCGGTCGGCGAACAGCTTGTTGGCTCCGGCCGCCGTCAGAGCGTCGGTCTGGGCATCGAGGCTCTGGTCATCCGTGCTGACGCGGGCATATCCGATAATCATCTTGCGATATGGCCAGAAACGTATAGTTTTGTCCAGAATGCAAATACCAATCAAAGCCCCCGACAGGTGGCGCGTGGAGCCATAAAATTTGGAAGATGGGCCAGAGCCAGAGCCGTTGGGTGAAGTTGTTGATCTGTTCTGTGGCATCGGCTCCCTGAGCCACGGCCTCATGCGGGCCGGTTTCGATATCAGGGCAGGCTACGACACCGACAGACGCTGCAAACACGCATTCGAGACAAACAACGAGGCGACCTTCCATACCAGAGATGTCGCGCTGTTGCAGCCGGAAGAAATCTTGGCTCACTTCTCCGGCGAGCGTCCGTCCGTGCTGGCAGGCTGCGCTCCATGCCAACCCTTCTCAACCTATAAGCAGCGCTATGACGAAGATCCAAGATGGGATTTGGTTGACAGCTTTGCGCGACTTGCCGTGAAGGTCTCGCCAGACTTCATCACAATGGAAAACGTCCCGGCACTTCTGAAATACAAGGCCGGGGCCGTGTTCTCGAACTTCAGCCAGACTCTTCAGAATGCCGGATACCATGTGAGTTGGCAGGTCGCGAAATGTGAGCTGTTCGGCGTGCCGCAGAAACGACGACGCCTCGTTGTGGTTGCCTCTAAGGCCGCGAATCCACCCCAGCTCTCGCCGACGCATCAAACACCCCTGACGGTGAAAGATGCGATTGCAAACCTGCCGCCTGTCGCGGCGGGAACAAGAGCGGAGAACGATCCACTGCACATCTCGGCGTCCCTGTCGGAGACCAATCTACGCCGCATCCGCGCATCGCAGCCCGGCGGAACATGGCGGGACTGGCCCTACGAACTGAGGGCAAAGTGTCATCAGCGATCGTCCGGGAAAACATACTCGGGAGTGTATGCGCGGATGGTCTGGGATGCGCCGTCTCCAACGATGACAACCCAATGCTATGGGTACGGCAACGGTCGATTTGGTCATCCTGAACAGGACAGGGCCATTACCTTGAGGGAAGCGGCGCTCTTGCAGTCCTTCCCGCCCCAGTATTCATTTTTGCCCGATGGCGAAATTCCGAACATGTCTGAAGTCGGCAGGTGGATCGGCAACGCCGTTCCGGTCGGGCTGGCGCAGGCGATCGGCAGATGTATCGGTTCGGTGATTGAGGAGAACGAGTTTGGCAGCAAAGAAATCACCTGATCCCTACCGCTTCGAGATTTCGCTGAGTGTCCTGAACCATCTCGGGCGAAACCTTTACAGGAACTTCGTCACGGTTCTTGGCGAGGCAATTTCAAACTCTTGGGACGCCAACGCCAAGAACGTCTGGATCGAGATTGACCGGGAAAATTCGTCATTTTCGATAAAGGACGATGGCGACGGCATGGACAGCGGAGATTTTCAGGGCAAATTCCTGAAAATCGGATATTCCAAGCGCAAGGCGGGTGGCAGCAAGTCCTCCACCGGACGGCCCTATATCGGTGCCAAGGGTATAGGCAAACTGGCACTGCTTTCATGCGCGAAGCGCGTTTCCGTGTTCTCCAAAACAGGCGGCACAGACTACGTGGGCGGTGTTATCGACAATGCGGGCCTGGACGGCGCAATTCTTGGTGACAGAAGCACCGAAGAGTATCCGCTGGAACAACTGGACTTCTCGCTCATTAGCGAACTGCGTGAAGGCCACGAAAAGGGCACGATAATCTACTTCGAAGGCACGAACGACCAGCTCAAGAACTCCGACGCTTATATAAAGAAGCTTCTTGCCCTGAGCTTCAAATTCTCGCTGCTGGACGAAGAGTTTACGATCCATGTCAGCGGCGATCCCGTCACTGTTGACGACCTGAAGCCGTTGTCCGACGCGACCCAGTTTCTATGGAGCGTCAACGGCTACACCGACGCCTACATTGATGGATTGAACAACCTCGAACTGCCCGCGTCGGAAGTGACGACACCGTTGGATATCAAGGGGTTTGTCGCATCGGTAAAGAAACCGGCCAACCTCAAAATCACCGGAACCGACGAGCGCGCCACAATCGACCTGTTTGTGAATGGCCGACTCCGCGAAAAGAACATCATACGGCACATCCCGTCCCAACGGATTGTGGAAAGCTATATCTACGGGCAAATCCACTTTGACACCCTCGATCGCGAAGGCACCGATCCCTTTACCAGCAGTCGGGAAGGTATCGTGGAAGACGATGAGAAATTCCGCAGTCTGATGGATTATCTCAAGCGGGACTTGCTCACGAAGATCATTGATGAGTGGGACAAGTTTCGCCTCGAAGTCAAAGACGAAGGCGACGACGACAACACGCGGAAGTCCAAGCGTGACAGGAAGGCGCAGGCACTGGTGTCAGAAGCGAAGAAAGATTTTCAACCCGATGACGACGCGCCGACAAAGGATATTGTCGAGGAATGGCTGACTGAGATGCAGGCGGATGCCGAGTTCAACACTTCTGCATATGTGGACTGTTTTCTGTCGGAAAACTTAGTCCGCAAGTATATTGGCCACAAAAAGCTCAGCCCAATTGACGGCATCCAAAAGGAGATAATCAAGTTCAAAGAGCGTGAAGAGAAGAGCAAGCAGGTTGCCAATATCAGCTTCCCGATCCGGCAAATCTCTCTTGATCTGAGCTACTTGGATATGGACGCTCTGGCATTCACAGCGGAAGGCAGCAAGAACACAAACACTCAGTCACTTTGGGGCGACGCTATCGGCTTCAAGCCCGTCAGAAATGCCGTAGGCCACACAGGACGCCTAACAAATGTGGCCAAGAACCACTTGAACACGACCTTTGAAAATATCAAAGCACGGGTCAGAACTCTGCTGTCAAATTGACGGCTTCATAGGTTAGTCGATCCGAATAGGAAGAGCGCGACCGTAGCTTGGCGGGTTCCGCCAAAAACCTGCCAAAACCTTTTCTATTTTGCCGGGGGTTTTTGTCATAGCTAAACGATTGATCTTGAGCCGAGCGGGGTATGCTGCCACAAACGACCGTTTTTGCCCTTCGAACGCGAACACAACCGTTCAGATTTCTTAAGCATCGAGTAGCGCGTCGATCACCGCGCATTCCGGCGCGGCATCACCAGTGCATCGTGCAACGGTGTCCGACAAAACGCGCTCGATCCGCTTCAGGTCGGCGATCTTGGCTCGAACGTCTGTCAGATGATCTTCGGCGATCATCTGCACCTCGGCGCATGTCCGGCATCGGTCATCGACCAGCCCAAGCAGCCCGCGAACCTCTTCAAGAGAAAAGCCTAGATCGCGGGACCGCATGACGAATTTCAGTCGCTTGACGTGGGTATCATCGTAGCTGCGATAGCCTTTCACACTGCGCGGCGGGTCCGGCATGATCCCGATTTTCTCGTAGTAGCGAATGGTTTCCAGGTTGCAGCCCGTTGCGCGGGCCAAATCGCTCCGCCGAATAGATCTCACGCTTGTGTTACTCATTGTGCCAAAAAATCCCTTGAGCCTGTATGAACTACAGACCCTAGAACGGTGGAAATATCTGTTCAAGGAAGATTCGATGGAACAAAATTTGGCGGAACTTCCGCAATCTCGGTCGCAGAAAATTGGCGACGAAACCACCAAGGGATGGGGCGTGACCGGCCTCGGCGTTCTCGGTGCGCTGGCGATGACCTCGTGCTGCATCCTTCCATTGGTGCTGGTCAGCTTTGGCGTGACAGGCGTGTTCATCGCGCAGCTCGGAGCGCTCTATGCCTACAAATGGTACACCTTCGCGCTGAGCGCCGCGTTTTTGGGATACGGCTTCTACAAGGCTTACAAGCCTGTAGATGCCGAGGCCTGTGCCGATGGCAACTGCGCCCGCCCCATCGACCGCCGCATCATGCGCGCAACCCTCTGGGCCGCTTCCGCGATTGTCGCTGTCGCCATGATCTTTCCCTACATCACCCCCTTCATCCTGAAATTCTGAACGAGGACCAAGACCATGAAGCATCTTATGCTATCCGCCCTGACCATCGCCGCACTCTCGACTCCGGCCCTCGCTGAAGAGCGCCAGGTCGAGATCGCCGTCAGCGAACTGACATGCCCGTCCTGTTCATTCATCGTCGCCAGCTCGATACGCGGTGTTCCGTCGGTCGAGATCGCCGCATTCGAGGACGGCCCCGAATACGGACAGGGTGTTTACAGCGTGACCTACGATGACGCCGAGACTTCCATCGAAAGCATCATTGGCGCGGTGACAGCCAATGGCTATCCGGCGCAGGTGCTGCCCGACACAGCCTCCTGAGCCGCCTGCAATGCGTGACAATCTGATGGGTGGCCTGCTGGCCTTCGGAATAGCGGCTCCGGTCGTGGTCGTCTGCTGCGGCGGCGGAACTGCCGTGCTTGCAGCGTTGTTCAGCGGCGTTGGGGCTTGGCTCTATGGAATGAGTGGCATTGCCATGCTGGTTTTGGCGGGTCTGACCTACCTGATCCTCCGCGCACTGCGTCGTTCACACATGAAACGGGCCTCCAGCACCGAACCATCACGAAGAAAGACGGCCCATTGACTGACACACCAGAAAATCCCGACCGACTGCTGAAATGGGGGCTTGGCGGTGCGCTCTTCGCCGCGCTCTGCTGCTTTACACCGCTTCTGGTCGTCATCGTTGCTGGCGTCGGGTTGTCGGCCCTCACGGGGTGGCTCGATTACGCCCTGTTCCCGCTGCTGTTTTTCAGTCTCGCCGTGGTGGCACAGGCCCTTTGGCTGCGCGCTGGCAAGCCGGGACCGGCCCCAAAACTCTGGGCCACCGGCCTCGCGGCAGTTCTGTCGATCCTGATCATTCTCCTCGAATTCAGGCTCGCAATACGGATCACAATCGGCGTTTTCGCCGCCACAGCACTCTACGCGGTTCTGCTGAACCGTGCGCAAAAGAAAGGAAAGCTCTCATGATGATGGGATGTTGCACCGCCACCGGTATGCTCTTTGGTCTTCTCGGCATGCTCACACCGCTGATCGCAATCGGCGCGATCATTTATCTGTTCGCTGCCAAATCGAACAACCCCGAGTATGGTGAGGCGCGCTGAGATGAAAGACCTGAACAAAAACGACGATGGACAGGGCGGCTATGACCTGATCGTCCTCGGGGCGGGGTCGGCGGGGTTCTCCGCCGCAATTACTGGCGCGGATGCCGGAAAGCGCGTCGCTCTCGTGGGACATGGCACCATAGGCGGAACCTGCGTCAACGTGGGATGCGTGCCGTCCAAGACAATGATCCGCGCGGCAGAGGCCGTGCACGGTGCGGGAGCTGCCAAACGGTTCCCCGGTCTATCAGGCCACGCGCAAGTCGATGATTGGCAGACGCTCGTTCAGTCCAAAGACGATCTGGTCGAGACACTGCGCCAGAAGAAATACGCGGACCTTCTGCCGGAATATGAGGGTGTCGATTACATCGACGCCGGTCCCGCGAGGCTGATCGAAGGTGGCGTGACAGTCGGTGAGAGAACCCTGAAAGCACCGAAGACCATCATCGCCACGGGCGGGCGTCCCATCCTGCCGACCATCGACGGCATCAAGGAAATCGGCGCGCTCGACAGCACCAGCCTTCTGGAACTCGAAGTGCTGCCGAAAAGCCTGATCTTCATCGGCGCGGGCTACATCGGCGCGGAGCTTGCCCAGATGATGAGCCGCATGGGCGTGAAGGTCACGCTTGTCGCCCGTTCGCATCTGTTGCCCGGCGCGGAACCAGAGGTCTCGGAGGCGCTGGCGGAGGCGTTCGAGGCCGAAGGCATCACCCTTCTGACCGGATTAAGCTACGACACAGTGCGCCGCGACGTTGCGGGCGTGACGTTGCGCGTGATCCAGAACGGAAAGCCTGTCGAAGTGACGGCGGATCATCTTGTTGCGACCGCTGGTAGGCGGGCAAATACCGAAGATATGGGCCTGGACGCAATCGGCGTTGAAACAGACGCACGTGGGTCCATCGTCGTCGGTGAGGATATGCAAACATCGGTGCCCGGCATCTACGCTGCGGGCGATGTGACCGACCGCGACCAGTTCGTCTATATGGCGGCCTACGGTGCAAAGCTCGCCGTCAAAAACGCAGTGCTTGGGGAGGACAATCGTTACGACAACGCCGCGATGCCGTGGGTGGTATTTTCCGATCCGCAGGTCGCGGGCGTCGGTTTCAGTGAAGCCCAGGCGCGGGACGCGGGCTTCGACGTCAAGACGTCCATCGTGCCGCTCGATCAGGTGCCTCGCGCGTTGGCCGCACGCGACACGCGCGGATTGATCAAGCTGGTGGCGGACAGAAAGACCGACCGATTGCTTGGTGGCCAGGTCATCGCGCCCGAGGGGTCTGATACGATTCAGACCCTCGTCATGGCGCTGAAGTTCGGCATGACTACAAAGGCGCTCGGGGAGACGATCTTCCCGTATCTGACAACGGTGGAAGGGCTGAAGCTGGCGGCGCAAACCTTCGACATGGACGTGGCGAAACTGAGCTGCTGCGCCGGATAAGGACCAGAAAATGAGCGAAAACTACGACCTGATCGTCATCGGGGCTGGAATGGCAGGCGTGGCCGCCGCCAACAAGTGTGGCGCAGCAGGATGGCGTGTAGCCATTGTCGATGCGCTGCCCTATGGCGGCACCTGCGCATTGCGCGGCTGCGATCCAAAGAAAATCCTGCGGCGCGGTGCGGAAATCATCGACTCCGCACGACTTATGCAAGGCAAGGGGATCGATCCCGGTGATCTGTCGATCAACTGGGCCGATCTGATGGCACACAAGCGTGGCTTCACCGACCCGGTGCCGGACAAGATGGAAAAAGGCCTGTTGGGCAACGGCGTCGAAACCCTGCACGGAGCCGCGCGGTTCACGGGAAGCAACACGCTGGAGGTCGATGGAACGGCATATCGGTCGGAACGGTTCCTCGTGGCCGCCGGTGCCATGCCCAGGCCGCTGAGCTTCACAGGAGCCGATCTCGTGATCGACAGCACGGATTTCCTCAACTTGGAGGCCCTTCCCAAACGGGTTCTATTTATCGGAGGCGGCTTCGTGTCCTTCGAGTTTGCGCATATCGCCGCACGGGCCGGAGCCAACCCGATCATCGTGGATCGTGGCGCCCGGCCCTTACGCGGCTTCGATCCCGATCTGGTCGAAATGCTGATCGAGCGCGGCACCGGTATCGGCGTGGACCTGATGCGCGAGAGCGAAATCGTCTCCGTCGCGGAAACCAATGGAGCATTCACTGTCGAGGTGAAGTCAGGCGATCAGACCTGGACAGTCGAAACCGATCTGGTCGTGCATGGCGCGGGCCGCGTAGCTGCCCTTGCCGACCTGAATCTGGAGGCCGCCGGTGTTGACTACAGCGACAAGGGCATCGTTGTAGCCCCCCATCTGCAAAGCACGACAAGCAGCGCGGTCTATGCCGCCGGAGATTCCGCCGACACCGATGGCATGCCGCTGACGCCAGTCGCCGTGATCGAAGGGAAGGTCGCGGCCAGCAACATGCTCAAGGACGCGCAGGCCGTACCGGATTATGCCGGTATTCCTACAGCCGTCTTCACGGTCCCGGAAGTGGCGCGTGTCGGCATGTTGGAAAGTGAGGCAAAGGACGCCGGGCATGACGTGGATGTCCGGTTCACCGACACTGGCGGTTGGTATTCAAACTACCGGATCGGCGAGACGTCCGCCGCAGCGAAGGTCCTCGTAGACAAGTCGAACGGCAAAATCCTCGGCGCGCACCTGTTCGGCCCGGAATACGGCGAGCTGATCAACTTTTTCGGGTTGGCAATCAAGCTGGGCCTTACGGCAAAGCAGCTTCGGTCGATGACGGCGGCCTATCCAAGTGTTGGATCGGATTTGGGCTCGCTTCTCTGAATTTGAAAGATTTTTCGCAATAGACCCGATCCTCCTCGGAACGTATGTCTGGCCCGATGAAGACGGTTCTTATCTACTTCGCCGCTGCGCTGGCCGAAATTGCCGGATGCTTTGCTTTCTGGGCCTGGTTCCGGCTGGACAAGAGCGTGTTTTGGTTGGCACCGGGCATGCTGTCCCTTGCCGCTTTCGCCTGGCTACTGGCGCTCAGCCACGCCGATCAGGCGGGCCGCGCCTATGCAGTCTACGGTGGCGTTTACATCGTATCGTCCCTGCTGTGGCTATGGGGCGTAGAAGGGCATCGCCCGGATCAATGGGATGTAGTTGGAGCGGTCATTTGCCTTGTCGGTGCGGGTATTATTCTCTGGGCACCGCGCAGTATTTGAGAGGCAGCCGCAGACGGGGTGAAGCGCTGAATCGTTCGATTAGATCGCCTTTTGGTTCACGCGTTCCGACAACTCGGCGCTGCTTTCCCTCCGCATCGCGGCTGCGATCAAGCAGGTTTTCTACCGCCCTCGAAAGCAGCGATACATCCTTTACGCAGCATCGGTCAAAGTGGGCTCGAGGCGGTCATGCGGCGGCGCGGCGTGCTGGACGCCCAGGCGAGTGGGTCCGCCCGGCAGAGACGGCCCATTGCTGCCAGTCGGTCTCTGACTGGCGCTGCGGTGCAGCTTCCCCAGACCGGACGTTCGTGCCTGGCGCAGCGAGATCGCGCAGGCAAAGTCTGCTATGCGGAGAGGCTGTGTGGAAACTCTGCTGATACTGGGTCCGGCTCTAGCTTTTGCCGTTTGTGTTCATTTTGGTGTGGGATTTTCATTTCGGCTGTTTCGAGGGCCCGTGGGGCCAAGGATAGCCATTTGTGACAGATCCAGCGTTCCAGGCCGCTATTTCAGGGCAAGCGAAGCTTCTTACGCCTTCATGGCCGCGATCATCGCCGGAATGCCCATCAGGTTCATGACCCGGGTCATGTTGTAGGCCAGCACATGCAGCGCCATCTCGGTGGCGACGTTTTTCAGCCGTCTCATTTTGAAGTGCGTGGCCCCCATCCATGATTTGATGGTTCCGTAGGGATGCTCGACGGTCATGCTGCGGACCGCCAATTGGGTTGGATCTTTGTCCAAGCGTTCTTGGACGCGATCAAGTACATCCTCCTTGACCCACCGACGCACGCGGCGGTCTTTGCTCGTCGTGCATTTTGGTTTGAGAACGCAATGGGCGCATGCGCCCGACGCATACGATTTGATCTCTTTGCCGTCTTGTTGGCTCGTAAATCTGTTCGTCAGTTTCTCGCCTGCTGGGCATATATAAACATCCGCTGCTGCATCATATGCAAAGTCAGCTTTATCGAACTGGCCACGCGCCGCAGCGTTTGATGTCATGGGCTTTGGGACAACAACCGAGATGCCAGCCTCTTCGCTCGCCACAATTTCTTCGCCCTTGTAATAGCCTTTGTCCGCGATTGCCGTGAGCTGATCTGTTGTCATGACATCGTTCGCTGCCGCAGCCATCATCGACAAAGCATCCCGGTCAAATCCAAGCATTGTGACTTCGTGCGCAATGATCAGGTGGTTGTCAGCTTCGACAGCGGTTTGCACATTGTAACCGACAATGCGTGGCATCCGTGCTGTTGTGGCCATGGATCTGGCATCAGGATCAGTCAATGAGACCTGCGTTTCGCCGGTCTCATCCATGCGCTGCTCAATTGTTCTGTAGCGCACCGCCTCCTTTTGCAGATGTTCCAACTTTCGTAGGGTGCGTTCCATGCGGGCCTCTGGCAGCACTGTTCCAGTCTGCTCGAACACTTCATCTGCACGGTCCAACTCGCCCAGGTATCGCTCAATAGCCTTGTCGATCTCGCCCAATTTCTGGCGCAGCTTGCCACGCGTGTAATTCTTGGCCTTGGAATTGACCGCCTTGAACCGGCTGCCATCAATCGCGACCACGTCCCCATCGAGCAGGTTCATATTGCGGCACAGGGCCACGAACTGCTGGCACACTTTGCGGATCGCTGGCCCGTTATCTTTCCTAAAATCTGAAATCGTTTTGAAGTCCGGCTTCAACCGACCTGTCAGCCAGATAAGCTCCAGATTGCGCCCACACTCACGTTCCAACCGCCGCGACGACTGAACTTGATTGAGATATCCGTAGAGATAGATCCGCAGCATCAGCCCCGGATGATAACCAGGCCGACCCGTCGCGGCAGGTTGCGCACTGAAGCCAAGAACCGCCAAATCAAGCATGTCGGCAAAAGCATCAATGGCGCGGACATGGCTATTCTCATCAACATAATCATCGAGGTGTTCAGGAAGCAACATCGTCTGCTGCCGGTCTAAACCTTCGATGAAATGCGCCATGAATGACCTCCATACGGTGTACGGAAATTATAGCATAAATCGGAAAACTTGGGGGAGTTTTCACACACCCTCTCCGCACACCGGACCTTAGGGTCGTTCCAAAAACCCTCGTTTTTGGATAAACCTTCCGGATGCAGGAGAAGATTATGCTGGCTAAAGAATGATTGGCTTGTAGGCGAGAATTTTCTCAGCCGCAGCGGGAATATCGATGCTACCGTCTGGGCGCACAAACTCGTTGGAATGAAAGATCAAATCAGACCATTCTGGGCATATCGTATTGTTGGATATGTCATTAAAGACTGCGTCTTGCTCAACTTCGGTATCGGCGACCAGTAAGGCTGAAATAGCGGTTTCAAGTTCAGCGTGTGAATACATTGTGTCTCCTTGGCTTGCTTGTTCATAACCTTTTGCGCGGAACAGCGCGATCCATAAGTGCTTCAAAAACGCTCGTTTTTGGAACATGCGGAAATCACCTCATTGGACGCTCCCAAAACCGCGTTCTAAAACTAAGACGTTGTTGAAGGTTTTTGACCGCCTCCCAAAAGCCGACATTCGCTGCGAAGCAGAAATCTTGCAACACGGGCAAGAAGCCGCCATTAGCTTCTACAACCAAATCCTCGAAAAAAACGGGGGGATTGCTGTATCTTGATACTAATTGAGCGCGTTTTTAAGGTTTCAAAACTTTCGACGACGCCACTATTCATCAACTTTTCAAATTAGGCTGGCTTGATGCGATGTCTTGGCTGTTGCTGGCGTTCAGGACTGAACCTATCGTTTTTCCGATCGGCGCAGACCCGCAACAATTCAGGTCCGCAAATGTTTAGCCTGTTCCAATAACCAATTCTTGAAGAACGCCGGGGCGGACGATCCTGAGGTATTCTTGTCCAGACCAATTTCGTACCAGATACACCTTATCGCCCGTTGATCTACAGCGACAAGCTGGCCCGAAGATAACTCGCGCTCGCATAGGATATTATCTGCGAGGATAACGCCTTCACCATCTATTGCGGCATCAATGGCGAGTGAGAGGTCCGAATAAACCTTGCCAGTTTTCCAGCCAAGGCTTTGCGGTTCATGCGCCGCGTACCATTTGTGCCATGTCTCTTTGCCATTGTCGTGAATGAGGGTTGCGCTGCTCCAGTCCACAGAGGCATTTTGAGACGTGAGTTGGGCATTGAGGTGTGGGGACGCGGCGGGAAAGCCATCTATGGGAAACAGACGGTCTTTGGTAATCCCGCTCCCGGGCATTCTGGTTTCGAAGTGAATAGCGATATCCGCATGCCCTTCGCCGATTTGCGCGGGGCTCCACGCTGGCCTTAAATCTACTTCGATCCGCGGAAACAGACTACAAAACTCAGTGATACGTTTGCGCAGCCACAGGGACGCAATGGCAGGTTCTGCGCTAACCATGACGGCACCTGAACGGGTTTTGCGCAACAGGGTTTCACTGGCGTCAGTAAGCGTTTGGAGGCCGCTCGCGACTTGGGGCAACAAGTCCCGCCCGTTTTCACTGAGCTCGACCCGGTTGCGATGCCTGATGAAAAGATCGGTTCCGAACCATGCCTCAAGATTTTTGATGTGCTGGCTGACAACGCTGTGGCTGACATTCAATTCACTGGCCGCTTTAGCGAAATTACAATGCCGTGCGGCGGCCTCAAAAACCCTAAGCGCATTCAGATGACGGAGCGTGTTCTTCATTCATCCAGCGTAGTTAAAACCTTCGCTGAGAGCAAGTTAAACGCGCTTTTGATTTGAGGCTGATGATGTGTAGCCTTCATTCAACGAATTGCTCCCTAACGCAGAACGGAAACCCGCATGGTCGCTGCCTTGTCCGCCGATAAATCCAATGTCTCGCTCAGCGTAACCGATCTGCACAAATCCTTCGGATCGCATGAGGTGCTCAAAGGTGTTTCCCTCAAGGCCTGTGAAGGCGATGTGATTTCGCTGCTGGGGTCGTCCGGTTCTGGCAAGAGTACCTTCCTACGCTGCATCAATCTATTGGAAACGCCGACATCCGGTTTGATCACGGTCCATGGTGAAGACATCAAAATGTCAAAGGATCGCCACGGCGTGTCTCACCCAACTGATCCACGACAGGTTGAACGCATCCGCGCCCGGCTGGCGATGGTCTTCCAATCCTTCAACCTGTGGTCGCACATGACTGTCTTGGAGAATGTTATTGCAGGACCGATCCATGTTCTAAAACAGTCGCGGGCCGAAGCGATTGAACACGCCAAAGAGGTGTTGGAACGCGTTGGCATGTATGAGCGCCGAAACTACTACCCCGCCCACATTTCAGGCGGTCAGCAACAACGTGCAGCCATCGCCCGCGCGCTGGCCATGAAACCCGAAGTGATGTTGTTCGATGAGCCGACCTCCGCACTTGATCCGGAGCTTGTGGGGGAGGTGCTGAGAGTGATCCGGTCGCTGGCCGAAGAAGGCCGCACGATGGTTGTTGTCACTCACGAAATGGCCTTTGCGCGAGATGTCTCGTCACAGGTCGTTTTTCTGCACCAAGGTCTGATCGAGGAGCAGGGTGCCCCCGCTCAGATGTTCAGTGACCCTGAAACCGTACGTTTCAAAGAATTCCTGTCGACCACACGGCAGTAACCACAGGGCGCGCAAGGTGCCTTCACAAACATAATGAAAACAAGGGAGTACGAATATGACACTCAAAAACACATTACTTGCCACCGCAGTTGGGGCAGTTGCACTGGTGGCTGGTATGGCTACCGCGGACACTTTGCGCATCGGCGTTGAGGGCGCTTACCCTCCGTTCTCGCAAAAAGGGGCTGATGGCACTCTGTCAGGCTTTGACATCGATATGGCAATGGCCCTCTGCGCAGAGCTGGAGCGCGAATGTGAGCTGGTTGAGCAGGAGTGGGACGGCATGATCCCGGCACTGATCGCTGGGAAATACGACGCCATTGTTGCTTCTCTGTCGATCACCGAGGACCGCAAGAAGCGGGTAGATTTTTCGGAGAAATACTATTTCACCCCGTCGCGGTTTATCGCCAAAGAGGGAGCCACCTTTGAGATGACTGAAGACGGCACAGAAGGCGTCAAGATTGGCGTTCTTCGTGGAACGACCCTGCAATGCCACGTCGAAAAGGCTTTCCCGAAGGCCGACCTGCGCCTCTACAACACACAAGAAGATGTGTTTGCTGACCTCGCAACAGGGCGGCTGGACCTTCAACTGAACAACACGCTGGGTGCATTGGACGGCTTTCTGAACACCCCTCAGGGGGATGGGTTCGCCTTTTACGGCGAGGATGTGGATGACCCTGAGTGTCTTGGCGAAGGCACAGGCATTGCGGTGCGCAAAGGCGACCCGCTTGCCGGCGAGTTGAGCGAGGCGATCGCCGCGATCCGGGCCGACGGCACCTACGCGACTATTAACGATAAATATTTCGACGTTGATATTTACGGCAAGTGATCAGCCAAACCCAAAAGTCAGGGGGACCATCTCGTTTCCCTGACCTCCCTTCCATTTTTCTAACGGGTTCAGCGCATGGACGTGATCTTTGAATACAGACAGATCCTGATCGAAGGAACTTTGGTCACAGTCTCGCTTGCGGTCCTGTCGCTGCTTTTGTCCATCATCATGGGCCTGATCGGTGCCTTTGCCAAACTGTCTGCGAAACCAAGCATCCGCCGTGCGGGAAGTGTCTATACCCTTTTTGTACGTAGCGTGCCCGACCTTGTGTTGATGATGCTCATTTTTTTTGGCGGTCAAACACTGGTGAACCAGATCGGCAGTTCAACAGGGCTTTGGGGATACGTTGAAATTAACCAGTTCCTTGCTGGGGTGCTAACCCTCGGGTTCATTTTCGGGGCCTATATGTCGGAAACCTTTCGGGGAGCAATTCTTGCCATTCCGCGCGGCCAAATCGAGGCGGCAATGGCAGTGGGCATGAGACCGGGCCAAATCTTCCGCATTGTCACTTGGCCTCAAATGGTTCGCTTCGCCCTGCCCAGTTTTACGAATAACTGGTTAGTTTTGGTCAAGTCCACAGCACTTGTTTCGGTGATCGGCCTGCATGATCTGGTTTGGAATGCCTTTTCGGCAGGTCGCTCCACACACCAGCTTTTCAGCTTCATGATCGCGGTCATGGTTGTCTATCTGATCATCACCGGCATCTCGGACCTTGCTCTGCGAGCGATTGACCGCAAATACGCCGCCGGCGTGAGAAAGGCGTAAGACGATGGAAACCGAACGCAGCTTTTACGAGTACCTTCAAAGCTTTAGCGAGACGCGATCACCGATTGATTTTATGTTGATCTACGACAACTTGCCGCGGTTCTTTGATGGTGCATTGGTCACGCTTCAACTGACATTCCTCGCTCTTCTTGTGGGCGGGATGATCGCTGTACCACTGGCCATCGCGCGCGCCTATCGCAAGCCGTTCCTGAGCCCGGCAATCCGCGTCTATACCTATGTTTTCTGCGGCACGCCGCTCTTGGTGCAGGTCTATCTGTTCTATTTCGGTCTCGGGCAATTTACCGTCGTGCAGGAAAGCTTCCTATGGGAGCCGATCCTCAGCAAACCGTGGTGGTGCGTGATCATCGCCTTCACATTGAATACCGCCGCCTATACCACCGAGTTTCTGCGCGGCGCGATTGAGGCGACACCCCACGGTGAAGTCGAAGCAGCCAAAGCTTGTGGCATGTCGCCCTTCACCCGGATGCGGTTGGTGGTTTTGCCCAATGCGTTCCGCCGCGCCCTACCGGCCTATTCCAACGAAGTCATCTTCACGCTGCACGGGTCTGTCATCGCCAGCACTGTCACCTTGCAGGATCTGTTGGGCGTGGGGCGCTGGCTGAATGGCCGTTACTATCTGGCCTATGAGGGGTTTTTGACGGCGATGGTGTTCTACATGGCAATCGTCTTCCTGATCACCTTTGTTTTCCGAATGGCCGAAAAACGCTTCCTTGGGCACTTGCGGCCCCGTGAAACGCCGGTGCCCGGCAGCGCCAGAGTGGCGGCATGACCGGCGGGTCCCACTCCTCGATCCACAAAATCTCATATCACTTCCTGTAAGAGGCAAAACAATGACAACTTCAAAAAAACGAGACTTGATCGAAGGGCGCGCGGCGCTGATCGTCATCGACATCCAGAAATCCACCTTTGCGCCAATTCCCGACGACAAACGTGCCATCGCTCATATGCCGGACTACGCAGAGCGCATGTCACGTTCCAAAGTAGCGATCGACAAGGCGCGCGAGGTCGGTATTCCGGTGGTCTTCATTCAGGAAATTCACCGCGCCAACCTGATCGACATGGGCCGCGAAACCGATGGCGACGAGGACGTGCATTGCCTTGACAGCAACCCGCTGACTGCCTTTGCCGAAGAAGAGTTGGGTATGCGCCCGGATGATTATCGCATTTCCAAGCGCCGCTATTCCGCGTTCTACGGCACCGATCTGGAAATACTGTTGAAGGGTCTCAAGGCGGAGACTCTGATCCTTGTGGGCGGCTTGACCGATGTATGCGTACACTACACCTTTGTTGATGCGCATCAGGGGGACTACTTCCTGTCTCTTATACACATCTGACGCTGCCGACGAAGAGGATAGTGTAGA
>OJBY01000367.1_pt1 | contig 25156 bp, 26 predicted proteins | sample 1591731 | NCBI WGS metagenome assembly OJBY01 (sample SAMN05416837, study PRJEB24817) | seawater metagenome | isolation source: Sea water | place: Canada:Atlantic | collected 2013-07
TAGCTCGTAGCTCGTAGCTCGTAGCTCGTAGCTCGTAGCTCGTAGCTCGTAGCTAGAACCCCCAGACAAGGGGTATCACCGCCAACGTAATCACCGCCACCACCACACTCATCGGAAACCCGATTTTCAGGTAATCGCGGAAGGTATAGCCGCCCGGGCCCATGACCATCAGGTTGGTCTGGTAGCCCAGTGGGGTCATGAAACTTGCTGAGGCGGCGAACATGACCGCAACGATGAAAGGCATGGGGCTGACGCCCAACTGCTCTGCTACCCCCAGGGCGATGGGGAAGACCAGAACGGCGGCAGCGTTATTGGTGATCATTTCGGTGAACATGGCGGTCAGCAGGTAGACAATCACAAGTGCCAGCCAAGGCGAAAGCCCACTGTCCGGGATCACCTGCTGCACAATCCAGGCGGCAGCACCGCTGCTTTCCATGGCGCGTCCCAGTGCGAAAGAGGCACCGATCACCACCAGCACTGGCAGATTCACACTCACGTTCATGCGTGAGCGGTTTACTGTTACACAGCGGGTTACCAGTAGCAGGCCCGCAGCCAGCAGAGCGGCTTCCAGGGTAGAGGCCAGCCCCAGTACATTCGCCATCACCATGGCCACCAGCACCCCGACAGCAACCGGCGCGCGACGGAAATCCGGTGGCGTGGAATCCTTCAGCGGACTGACCAGCATGAAATCCCGGCGGTAGCGATACTGCTCCACAAACTGCTCACCGGTTTCCAGCAGCAGGGTATCGCCCACCTTCAGCACCAGCTCCCCTACCTTGCCGGGCAGCCGCTGGCCGCTGCGGCTGATACTGAGAATGGCGGCCTGGTAACGGGTACGGAAGCCCGTTTCTTTTACCGTCTTACCGATACCCGGAAACTCCGGGCTCAACACCACTTCCACCAGATGCCGCTGGTGATTGTTCAAAGCCAGCTTGTGCGCACCGCCATGGGCCGCCTGCAGGCCGTTGATCCGCTGCAATTCCCGGGCACACTCCGGTACCCCGACAAAAGCCAGCAGATCCCCTTCCTGCAGGGTCATCTCCGGCCCCACCGCCGGGAACAGACGCTCGCCACGCTGGATCTCGGTGAGATACCCATAGGTCAGGTTACGCAATCCCGCATCCTGAATGGAGCGCCCCGCCAGCGGACTACCCTTCGCTACCAGCATTTCCACATGGTATTCGCGGGCATGCTCCCACTGTTCCACCATGCCCTCACGCTCGGGCAGCAGAAAACGGCCAGCCAGCAGCAGAAACAACGAGCCGCCCAGTAGCACGGGAATCCCCACCCAGGCCACATCAAAGATGCCGAAGGCCTCCATGCCCCTTTCCTGCACCAGGCCATCCACCACCAGGTTAGTGCTGGTGCCGATCAGGGTGCAGGTGCCACCGAGAATGGCCGCATAACTGAGCGGCAACAGCAGCTTCGATGCAGACAGGCGCAGGCGCTGGGCCCACTCCTGCACCGCCGGAATCATCATCGCCACCACAGTGGTGTTATTCAGGAAGGCACTCAGCAGAGAGGCCGGCGCCACCAGCCGTAACTGGCTGGCAAACACAGATTTCGGCTGGCCCAGCAAACGGTGCGCCACCCAGTAAATGGCACCAGTATCCCGCAAGGCCGCCGCCACCACATAAAGGGCAGCAATGGTCATCAGCCCGGGGTTGGCAAAGCCGGACAGCGCCTCACCAGGAGACACCACCCCGGTCACCAGCACCATCACCAGCGCAGCCATCATGGTGATATCCGCCGGCACCCGATTACTGGCCAGCGCCCCCAGCACCGAAGCCACAATCAGCAGCGTTATCACGATATCCAGATTCACGGGGCGAATTCCCTCAGAGGGCCAACAGGGCCATGGGTTGCGCAGAAAAAGGTCATTTTACAGGGAAAAAGACATATAAAAAGGGGCAGGCTAGTTCAAAATCTTATAAGGAAAGAGCGCAGAGATGCGACAGAAAGAAGACGTTTCGCGGCTAAACGGCTGGCCCCTCAAAACCTGACCTGTTCTGTGGGAGCGGTGGTTCCACCGCGATACTGCGCCGGAGGGGGCGAGGTCTTTTCGCGGTGGAACCACCGCTCCCACAGAATGCAGACGTTGAAGCTCTGAGCGAAAAAACTATCAGTCCGCCAGAGCCCGATTATCCGACACCAGCCTGGGCAACTCCCGGGTCTGCATGCTTTCCAGCGGGCGGCTACCATTGGTACCCGGCTCGTACCCTGCCACATAGCTGCGCAGCAAGGACTTCAGCGCCACCTTGTCGCCCTTCTCCAGAGCCTTGCGGAATGACTCCAGGGCGAACTGGATTTCATCCCAGCTCAGCCGCTCCTCGGTGGCCTGCATGATCATTTCATGCTCGGTGCCTACACTGCACTCACCGATCAGCAGCTCTTCATAGAGCTTTTCGCCTGGGCGCAGCCCGGTGAAGGCGAGCTCAATATCACCGCTAGGGGTCTCGTCGTCTTTCACGGACAGGCCCATCAGGTGAACCATGGTCCGCGCCAGATCCACGATCCGAACCGGCTCGCCCATATCCAGTACAAACACCTCGCCGCCTTTGGCCATGGCCCCGGCCTGAATCACCAGCTGTGAGGCTTCGGGGATGGTCATGAAATAACGAATCACGTCAGGGTGAGTCACCGTTATCGGCCCACCGCGCTGAATCTGATCCCGGAACAGTGGCACCACGGAGCCGGAAGAGCCCAGCACATTGCCAAAGCGCACCATGGAAAAAACCGTCTCGGAGCCACGGTCCGCCATGGCCTGCAGCACCATCTCAGCAAAACGCTTGGTCGCCCCCATCACGTTGGTGGGGCGCACTGCCTTGTCGGTGGACACCAGGATAAAGTGCTTCACGCCTGCGGACTCAGCCCCCTGAGCCGCTTCCAGGGTACCCAGAATATTATTGCGCACCCCGGCGGAAGGGTTGCCTTCCACAATCGGCACATGCTTGTAGGCGGCGGCATGATAAACCGTATCCACACGGTACTCCCGGCACACCCGCTCGATGTGCCCCCGGTTCACCACCGAGCCCAGCATGGGAAACAGCTCCACCTGCAGCCCTTTGGCGTCGATATACGCCGCCATCTCTTTCTCAATGGCGTACAGGCTCAGCTCGCTCTGCTCAAACAGAATCAGGCAAGACGGCTTCAACTTCAGAATCTGTCGACACAACTCGCTGCCAATAGAGCCGCCAGCCCCGGTGACCAATACATGCTTGCCGCTGATACAACGATGCAGCAACTCCGGCTTGGGCGGCACCGAATCACGGCCCAGCAGATCCTCGATGGAAACATCCTTGATCTCTTCAATACGCGCTTTGCCGCTGGCGATATCGGAAAACGCAGGTACCGTCTGCACCTTCACATTCAGGGTTTCCAGCCAGCGCACAATAGCCATTCGCTGGGAACGGCTCAGCGACGGGACGGCTAACAAGACCGAGGTCACCTTGCCGCGCCGGCAGGCTTTCTCCAACGCCTCGCGGTCCACCACTGGCACCCCGGCGAGCAAAGTACCCTGCTTGTTAAAGGCATCATCCACCACCATGACAGGGAACATTTCAACACAGGACTGCAGGCCAGCCACCAACTGGGCACCGGCACCACCGGCACCAAACACGGCCACCGGCTGACGATTCAGCGCCCCACCCAGCACGTGCACCAGGAAGCGCCGCATCACAAAGCGGCTACCGCCCAAGTACAACATGCTGAGCATGCCCCAGATCAGGAACACCGAACGGGGCACCGCAGCATCCGGGATCATGTAAGACGCCGCAGCCAGCACAACGACAGAGGAAAACACCCCCGTCAGCATGGACCAGGCCACTTCCGCGCCCAGGTAGCGCACAATAGACTTGTAGAACCCCGCCAGATAGAGAGCAGGAATCAACACCAACGGCGCAGCCAGAAAAATCCAGAGATCATGAATCGGCGGGCTAAACGAGTTGAAGCGAAGAGAAAACGCCATCCACACCAATAGGGGCACCGCCAACACATCAGCCGTGAGCATTACCGCGCGCTTGGAGCGACGAGTGAGAGAAATTAGCCGGTAAACAGAAGGGTACAAAAATGTAGAAGGCATCAGGTCCATCCATGTGACCAAGCGAGTCAGCGTTAGCGCTGAATCTTAAACTAGCTAATGTGACAGAAAGCACATTCCTGAATCAAGGAGTGCATTATAGGCGCTTTTTGGCATTATCCAATGGCCATTTATGCTATGAATACAGTTCATAACAAGATTTCACCACTTAGCCAATCATTTCGCCCCAAAATCGTCGGCGACCGCACCAGCAAGATCAAAGGGCTGTGCGATGGCTTACAAACCAACCAGCCCAGCCGCCAATCGAACTGTAAGCAAAAACCTACAAAAGCCCGCGCGTTCCACCGACATTCAGCACTCTCGAGAGCCTCTACCCTAAGCAAACAGCACTGGCCTTCCACCTGTAGGAGCTTGCTTGCAAGCGAACCCGACAACGACAACGCACCCAGCAACAAAGCAAGATTCCCGAATGAAATCGCGTTTATTCCGTTACCTTCGCGCCAGCCCCGCAGCCACCAATGGCAGGCATAACGAAACACCAGCAACAGGGCTAAGCACCCGTAGGAGCTATGCTTGCATGGCGAACAACGCTTCACTCACCATGCAAGCACTGGCTATTCGCGACGCCCCCTCCTTTCGTCTAAAGTGCACTTGGTACGATACTCCGCCACGATCCACTAAAATCAAACCGCCTGCGCCATCACCTTGCGAATAGCAGAACATGTCTTCTCAATCTCAGCGTCGGTCAATGTAGGATGAACCAGAAACATCAATGACGACTCACCTAGCGCCTTTGCCACAGGCAACCGCTCTTGCGGCCCAAGCCCAAGATCCGTAAACGCCTTCTCAAGATACACCTCAGAACAGGATCCGGAAAAACAAGGCACGCCTTCAGCCACGATAGCATTCATGATGCGATCCCGATCCCAGCCCTTAGCCAGGTTAGCCTGATCCGCAAACACATAACACTTGTACCCGGCATGACCAATCTCATCCGTCAAGGTCGGCACTCGCAAACCGGGTAACGACGCCGCCACCTCCCAGACCGCCCGACAATTAGCCTGCCGCGCCTGCGTCCACTCAGCCATCCGCTGCAACTGAATCAGCCCAATGGCCGACTGCATCTCCGTCAGGCGCCAATTCGTGCCCACCGACTCATGCAACCAGCGAAAGCCAGGTGGGTGCTCGCGCTCATACACCGCATCCCAGCTTTTGCCGTGATCCTTGAAACTCCACATTCGCAACCAGAGCTCACGATCATTACAGGTAACCATGCCACCCTCACCGCCGGTACTCATGATCTTGTCCTGACAGAACGACCAGCACCCCACATGCCCCAGGCCACCTACCGGCTTGTCCTTGTAAGTCGCACCATGGGCCTGGGCACAGTCTTCAATCACGAACAGATTGTGCTCCTCGGCCAGGGCCATGAAGCCATCCATATCACAGGGCCAGCCCGCAAGATGCACACAGACAACCGCTTTGGTCTTAGGGGTAATCACAGCGGCAACCGTTTCAGGGGTAATGTTCTGGGTATCCGGGTCCACATCCGCAAACACCGGTGTGGCCCCGGCATTGATCACAGAAGTCGCAGACGCCAGGAAGGTCCGCGGCGTCACCACCACCTCGTCACCAACGCCGATACCCAGCCCCTGCAGGGCCAGATCCAGCGCCAAGGTGCCGTTGGCCACCGCAATGGCATATTCGGTACCGGCAAAGGCAGCGAATTCACGTTCGAATTCACGCCCCTCCTGACCGGTCCAGTAATTCACCTTGTTAGAGAGGAGTACGCGGGACACCGCATCAGCTTCCTCCTGAGAAAAGGAAGGCCAGGGGGAGAAAGGGCCGTTAAGCATAAGAAATTGGATTCCGTTCAGTATCAAAAAATAGCCTGAAACAGGCCATCACAGCGTTGTGATGTGTAATTGCAGCAGCCTTACCAACAATGAATAATCCGGCACATCCTGCCGAGCAGCCCGACAAGCCTGAGCCATCTGCTCACCAGAGATAGCCCACCACTCAAAAGCATAGCCAGACAGTTCTGGCCAGTTGGTCAATCAAAATACGTTGAGTTCTGCCATTCCCTTCCCGAAAAGCATGAACAAGATTGATTCGCCCGAGGTAATAGGCCGCGCGCTCAGCAAAGGCCTTGGCCTCAAGCGTGCGTAATAGTCCCTCATCATGCAGGTCACGGAAAATCTCATGGGCGATCGTCTCTACCATGGAGTAAGGGAGGAACAGCTTTCCTCCCTTACCAATTTCGGTACGCCGCAACTCTCCCGCCCACGGATAAACGTTGCCGAACAAGGCCGCATGGATTGCACATAAATGCGCCAAATCAAAGGAGGGGGTAATTGGAAAGGCAATCAACTGGGCATATGCCACAGCGCTAATATCTGCTTCGGCCTGGTTTAATCTAGAGGTATCCGTAATACCGAGGCTGTTAACAAGACAGGATGAACCCGGTATGAGATAAGGATCTTCATCCTGAAGATCATAATTCTGATAATCGGCGTCCATACTTCAGCCAGCGGGCTCAACCTGCCGATACTGCTCAACCAACGCATCAATCGCCACAGAAGCAGGCTCACTTCCCCGAGCCACACGCAGCATCTTTGCGCGGGCATCACGGGATAGTTGAACATTCTCAATCGCCATAGACCCGACGGCCTGAGCAACCTTGAAGGCAACTATTTGATTTTTAGAGCGTTTCATAGAGCAAGCCCCACCAAAATACCGGTTAGCCATATCATAACAGGGAAAATCCCCGATTACACAGACCGTGCAGGCGTACCCACCACCGTCAAACCATCTTGAATATCAGATACCACCGTCGCCCCTGCGCCCACCGTCACAGCACTACCGATAGCAATGCATTGCTTAACCTGACAACCGATCCCCAGCCATGAGCCTTCACCTACCGTGACCTCACCGCCCAATGCAACTGCTGGGCAGACATGGCTATAATCGCCGATCACACAATCATGATCGAGACTGGCGCGGGTATTGATAATGGCGCCGCGCCCAACCCTCGCATCCACATTGATGACCGAACCTGCTACCACCAACACACCCTCAGCAATCTCCGCAGAGGAGCTAATTACGGCGGAAGGGTCAACCAGTGATATCAGGGGAAGGGATTTCGAAAGCACCCATTCGCACCAGGTTCTACGATGCTGTGCATTGCCTATGGCAACAAAAAAAGCATCACAATCATGATTATCGGCATTATCCGGGACATCCAGCACATCCCAATGGCCAATCGAATACGGCCCCTCAGCGGCGAGGCCATCAAAGAACACCACTTCCAACCAACCACAACGCAAAGCCGTATCTGCAGCAACCTTACCGTGCCCACCGGCACCGATAATCCCAAGACGACGGCTCATTTCGGGCTCCCGGTAAAACGGGTCATAGTCGCCTCACCATCCTGATTGATGTCGTCCCGCTTGATCACCTTCCAGACCGTCAGAAAAAGGATCTTGATATCCAGCCACAGAGTACGGTTTTCCACATACCAGACATCCAATTCGAACTTCTCGTCCCAGGACAGAGCATTACGACCATTTATCTGCGCCCAACCGGTAATCCCCGGGCGTACCTCGTGACGGCGAGCCTGTCGCTCGGAGTACAGTGGCAGATATTCCATTAACAAGGGGCGCGGCCCTACCAGACTCATATCGCCTTTCAGCACATTCCACAATTCGGGCAACTCATCCAGACTGCTTGCGCGAAGAAATTGCCCAAACCCGGTAAGCCGGTCTGCGTCCGGCAGCAGCCCGCCATGAGCATCGCGCGCATCGGTCATGGTGCGGAACTTGGCCATCTGAAACGACTGCCCGGCCTTGCCCGGGCGGGTCTGTCGAAACAACACCGGGCTGCCCAGCTTGATCCTCACAAGCAAAGACAACAAAATAATGACTGGCGCCAGCAGCAGCAACCCCGCCATGGCCCCTAAAATATCCATCAACCGTTTCATGTCAGCCCCATTTCCCCGAGCATCACCGCATTCACCTTGTGAACATCGTACTTGTCTTCCGCCATCTGCCGCGAGCGAGCGCCCATTGCGGTCACCCGTGCAGGGCTCTCGACAAGCTTGATCATGGCCGCAGCCAGCGCGGACACATCCTGAACCGGCACAAGATAACCGTTATCTCCGTCCACCACCGTCTCACGGCAGCCAGGAGCATCAGTAGTAATCACCGCCCGCCCCATGGCCATGGCTTCCAACACGGTGCGGGGGGTGCCCTCACGGTAGGAAGGCAGCACATACACGCTGCTATCACTGATCGCCGGGCGCACATCAGAAAGCTTGCCCAGGAACTCGATCGTCCCGCCCGCAATCCACCCATCCAGCTCAGCCTGGCTAATGGCATCCGGGTTGTCATCAATCCAGCCCACCAGCCGAAACGTCACACCCGGATAACGCTGCTTCACCTGGGCCGCCGCCTGGGCATATTCACGCACACCCTTGTCCCCAAGCAAACGCGCAATCAACAAAAAAGAAGGCTTCTCAGGTAGCACGGCCATCGTATATTCCGCCACATCTACCCCGGAACCATTCACTACGCAGGAGGGAATGGCAGGCTTCAGCAAAGAGAATTCCCGGAATAGCGCTTCGTCGTCAGGGTTCTGGAAGAACACAAGCCGATTGCGGGAAAGCGAAAACCGGTACAGCTGCTGAATCAACATACGCAGTAACTTACGCAAGCCCGTTGCCTCACCGGTAAAGGCATAGCCCAGCCCTGTAATCAGCGCAAAGCGGTTCGTTACCCCCGCCATCCAGGCAGCCAGGGAACCATAAATCACCGGCTTGATGGTATAGCCCAGCACATAGTCCGCGCGGATCTGTCGCATCAACTTGCGCAGAGCGGACAAGGCTGACAGATCCTTGAGTGGGTTCATGCCCGTCCGCTGGAGCGGAATGTCATGTACCTGAACACTCCGTGCGTTCAGCTGTGTCGCAATATCGGAATAAGGATCAAGATCAGGAACGGCCACATGGACTTCACAACCCGCAGACAATAGCGCCTCAATCAAAGGGCCACGAAATTTGATCAACGAATCAGGAAAGCTGGCAACCAACAAGAAAACCGGCTTTGTCATCGCTTGCTCCCCTCTAGAGATGCCTGCTCCGGTTCAACCGGCAACCGAGACCGACCGATCACCGAGATCAACAGGAAAATCAACATGGGCGCAAACATCCACTTCTGCCTGAGGGCGATGCCCAGGTTCGCCGTTGTCATGGCAAGAATTAACCAGGCACAAAACGAATAGATCCACAGGAACATCCTGTTGTGAGGCTGAAAGTGGGGGGGCAATGGCTTTTTAAGAATTGCCCAGCCACCAGCAATAAACAGGAAAAGGAGTATGGTGTTGTCCAGCGCCGCCGCCAGCGAAAACAGATTGCGAGCCTCAATCAGCGTGGGGCGGAACAGGTAGGTAAACATCTGCACGGGCGGACTCATACTAGAGATATCAACAGCCCCTCCCCCCTTCAGGTTATGCCCCTGCCGGCCTTCTATGTACTGCATGACATCCTCAGCGCCCGCGTCTTCACCTACACCCGCGTAATTGAGCCCAAGAGGAACAAGGAATACGGCAGCAGCCAACGCAATCCCGCCCAGCACCACGCGTTGCGGCAGCGGAATGCCCCGCTGAAAAACAAAAGACCCGGCCAGCCCCAGAACCAGCATCCCGGCCATATGGGGACGCACCAGCAGCATGAGCAATACAGCAACCGACAGCAGCACCCAACGACGCTTCAAACTCAATGCAGCCCAGAGCGCCAACCCCATTGCACAGAAGGACAGAGAATCCTTACCCAGCCCAGAAGACCAGAAGCTCACCGAAGGAAGAAAAACAACAAAGGTTGCCAACAAGCGAATGTTGCGAGATTTATCCCAAGTGACTTCACGAAGGGCAGCATCAAAGGCCAAAAGGCCAATAAAACCGAACAACTGGAATACCAGCGAGCAACCAAGAAACGACAGGCCCATACCTTGCGACAGGAAAGAAACCACGAAGCGGACACCGTAGGTACCAAAGGCAAAATCAATATCAGGTCGCAAACTCATCCTGAAATAGCCGGAGGCGTCCCCCCCGTAGTTAAGTACGTAGGCAAGATAAATAACACAGAAGAGACTGTGCCAAAGATAAAGTGAAACAGATCTGGACAAAGGGGCACGAAAGTACCCCTTTACAGCGACGGCCAATACCAAGCCCGCGATAAAGATGAAAAGAGCCAGAACAAGCTGAAGCAGCGTCGAATCAAGATCCGTCAACGCTCACCTCCTGCAAACTTGAGGCTCGAACAGATCGCATCAAGCTGACTTTCAATTGAGAACTCCCTGCGAACAGCTGCGCGTCCGGCACACCCTAACCTTTCTCTAAGTGCCACATCACTAATCAATTTAAGGAATGCTTCGCCCCATTCATCGAGATGATTCGCAAGAAGCCCACACCCCGCCCCATCAACGATTGAGGGGTTCACCCCAACGGGGCTGGCGACAACAGGCACACCGGAAGCCATATATTGAATCAGCTTGTAGCCGCACTTACCCTTTTCCCACGGACCATCTTCCAGCGGCATAATGCCAATATCCATTTCCCGAATCAGGGCAGCCTCGGTACCTTCAGACCACGGCTGAACCTCCACATCGATACCGGGCAACCGGGCAGCAATATCCGCCGTGGCACCCACCAGCAAAAGGCGAAATGACTGCTGTTGGGCCAATGTCTGAAAAGCAGGCAACAACTGCTCAACATACTTCTGCGTCGTCGGCGAGCCAATCCAGCCAACGGTTAATGGTTGGCCTGTCTCCAACCTGCCATCATAACGGCGATGATCCACCACCGTGGGAATCACAACCACCCGCTTGGCACCAGCCGCCCTGGCGCGCCCTGCCAGGTACTCATTGCCCGCAATCACACAAGCTGAATGAAGCATCACAGAGTCAATTTTCCTGCCAAGCAAGCGTCGAATCCACTTGTTCTGGGCAAGGTCATAGTTGTGAAAAATGGCATCATCATAATCAACAACGTATCGGACACCAGCCCAAGACAACACAATCTCTACCCAAGCCGGCATATAAGGAAAAAACTCTTTCTCAATCCAGATCAACCGGTAACGCCAAAAGCCGAATAGAATAAAAAAGCGACGGAGATAAGCCAGTACAAGCCCTGAACGCGAGCGTCCTTCGCCCGAATAAAGTGAATCGAGATAAGCCTCGTCAAACAACGGCTTAACAGTAAACACCCATCCTTTATCCTCAAGAAAAGGCAAATACTGAAAGGTACGAAGCCGGGAGCTGGCCCCTTTACGCGCATACTTGGGAAGTACCAGTACACACCGGGTCATGACTCAACCTGAATAGTCAAAAGCGCCTTGCGGTAGGCTTCAACGCTGGATTCGAGGGAAAAGTGATCGACACCAACAGAACGGCAATGTGTACGATAGTCTTCTCGCGCTGGTAGAACCTTATCAACAAACCAGTCCGCGACGGATGCCAAAGTGCCAGCATCACAGCCATTGACGAGAAATCCAGAGTTTTGATCGATGAAATGAGAGTCCCCCACCCCACGGGTGGCCACTACAGGAAGACCACACAGAAGGTATTCGCCCAACTTGATGGGAGCCACCCCTTGCATAGAAAAGCTAGGTTCGCGGAACGCCAGCCCAAGATCCGCATTAGCAAGCCATTGAGGTACCTCATTAGCGTCAACACGCATCACAGTCACGCCGGAAGCCAGGCCACTGTCATAAGCAGAAACCAGGTCAGTCATTACTTCAGGAGAACCACTCAACACAAGAAAGTGAGCATCCGGGCGGGACTCACGGATAAGGCCAAACAACGACAACATTGCCTCAGGTGCATACTGGGGACCAAGGGAGCCAGCATAAACAACCAGCGGAGCATCCGCAGGAATACCCAATCGATCTTTTACCGCAATACGCTTATTCGCCTCTCCAGATGAAAACAGCGCACTATCACGGCCATTACTGACAACATGAAACTTTTCCTCAGGAGTCCCTGCCCCAGCCCTGGCTTGCAGAATGGAAACTGCTTTACGAGAACGAGTAAGAACAGTATCTGCACGCCGAACGGCCTGCGACTCAATATCCCGAAGCAAACGGTACACAAGGCTAGAGGGGCGCTGCCCAGCGAAATCCACTCGCTCATCAAGAGGAAGACCATCTGCATCAAACACAAACGGTGTTTTCCTGCCCCGCAAATACAACAGTGTGCTCAAAGCCGGGAGTGTGCTACGTGCCATAATGATATCAATATCATGTTTATCAATGGCTTTGCGAACCTGTCTTGCACCGAGCAAGGAGGAAACCAATCCTCCCAAGGCAACGTGTTTACGAATGACAGGAACGTAGGTGTAGCTACAGCCCTTCGATTCACATTCTTGCCTTCTCTGCTCCGTCACTTGAGGGGAAGACCATGAAAACTGGAGAATGTGAAAGTAGAAACCGAAATTTTGAAGCTGTTTGAAAATGGGCAGAAACAGACTTTCTAAATAGGAAACCTGAGGCCCGTCCCAAGTAACGAACAATACATTCATATCAAACCGCGCTCAGAAAGGAGTCGGCGATAAAGTACATCGACATCAGAGACATAGCGATCTTCACTAAATTCCATGCGGGCTCTAGCCAATGCTTTATCACCGAAGGACTTCATCAATTCAGGACTTTGATACAGTTTTTTGATATTAACTGCCATCCCCTCGGGATCATAGGCTGAACTCAAAAGTGCAGTCTCCCCTTCAAGCACAACTTTCGGGATCCCCCCTGTCCGAGTAGCAACCACTGGAAGCTGATTAAACATCGCTTCGACGAGGACAAGCCCGAAAGCCTCATAGGCAGAAGCGAGGGCAAAGATATCCATTAATGCATAGTAAGGCTGAGGGTCAGCCTGATAACCAACAAAAATGACTTTATCGTTAAGCTGCATTTCATTGACGAGCGCCCGTAACATCCCTTCATCCGGGCCCGCTCCAACAACAAGGAGCTTAGCGTTTAGGACTGATTTACTAACATGAGAGAGGCAAACCAGAAGATCGCTGATTCTCTTGTGGTGATCCAGCAATCTACCAACGGTTCCAATCACAAAATCAGAAACAGTCAACCCCAGCTCACAGCGGAGTTTATTGACAAAAAACTCGTCAGGCTTTGCTTTTTGGGCAACGCCATTTGGAATCATAGAAACCCTGGACGCGGGATAATGAATACCATTTGTCAAATAGCTTTCGACAGCAGAAGAAACTGCCACCATGTGGTGTGTTAAAGAGATAATCCCCCTGTATAGTAGGCTTCCTCTCCACGAACGGTTTTGAGGGTCGCTTGTTTCTTCACCAATAATTATTGGCACCCTACCAATGCGGCCACAAACTGATGCCATAGAGACACCTTCGAAGACCGCTCCATGGATAATATGGGGTTTAAAATCTCTAATAACTCTCAAGGCATTAGAATAACTTTTATGATCAAAAACGTGACGATGAGTTCCTACCTCAGAAATTGCGCATCCAGTCTCTTTTATTCTTCCAGGGAGAGCACCTATGGCTTTTGTACACAGCAAATGCTGGTCATAGAATTCACTGCCAAGATGTTTGACTAATGAATAACGCCGTTGCTCCACCCCTCCAGAACCAACAGTTTCAAGACAATGTAAGACCCTAACTTTTGACATAAAAAACCTGATGCTTACTTTGCTATCTTCTCATAAAGAGACAGCAATTCATTAATATAGTTTTCAGTTTTAAATCGATCACAGACTGATTGGTAGGCTCTTTCACCAAACGAACGCAAATCATCAGTAAGATTTAATATATCGTTTATTGCCAACGACAATGATTCTCCGTCAGTATTATCAGCTAGCCAACCATTCTCACCGTGGCGTATTATTTCCGGAGCACCGCCCACTGAAGTAGCTAAAACTGGGACCTTACAGAGCATTGCCTCAACCAGAGCGATGCCAAATCCCTCTGTTATCGATGGTTGCACGTATAGATCACATTGAACAATTAAAGAAGCAGGTTCATCACAATATCCGTGCATGAAAACAGCATCGCCCATTTCCAAATCGGAAATTAACGACAAACAATCCTGCATTAAACTGCCGTCACCTACCATCCACAATTCAATTGGGATATTATTTTTTCTTAACAATGACACTGCGGAGATGAGAGCAAGAGGGTTTTTAACCGGCTCCAGCCTACCGACAAAAGCGATGCGAAATTTATTCTTTGGAAAAAAAATATAATTCTCTTTATGAGTCACCTCTACTGGATTATATATCCTTGTAACTTTTGCTTTTGGCACTTCACCAGAATCAATCAACCAAGCTTTAACCGAATCAGAGATAGCCACCACTTGCGTAGACAGGGAATATATAAATTTAAAGATTTTCTTCGCTAATTTACTATGATCGGGAATCCCAATTTCCTCACCAATCCTGACAGGAACCCTTGCGAAAAAAGCAGCTAAAATTCCATGAAAATTCGCCTCTGCACCATGGGCATGCACAACACAAGGCTTTACTTGACGAAAATAATGCAGCAATTTAAAAAAGGCTTTCAGACTAGGAATTTTACTGCTGCTACTTAGAACCACCACCTCACAACCATACTCCATGATTTTCTTTTCAGCATGCCCTCCCTTGCTTATCGCACAAAAAACAGGCGTCATCTCATTTTTTAAATCTGAGCACTTGGCAATTTTGGTTGCATGGGTTTCAACTCCACCGAAATCAAGTGACGAAAATACATGAATAATTTTCAAAATCGAGACCACCTTAAAAAATGCAACAATGAAACATGATGCAACACCAAAACCAAAGACATCAATAACAAGAAAATTCTTCACCCTGCCATGTTCAATATATATTTCATGCACAGCCCCCCTTCGAGCGACCATTGGATAAAAAGTATTTCCCTATCTCCCTATAGTAAATATCATTAGCACACACAGGAACACCTAACCGAGCCAGAATCGAGATTTTGAATCTGTATAAAACCGCATGGATTCCAGATTTATTAGGCAGAAGGTTATCGTTGACTAGGCCATCATCGTGCGAAAGAAAGATTAAACTATCGATCGTTTCAGGAACAACTTCGACCCCAACATTATTGTTTTTAAGAAGCGCCGTATACCAAAGATCATCAGCAGTTGGGCACAAATTCAAAAATGAATCATCATTGACATCCGAACGACTAAAAAAGGCAGGACTGACAACAGCACCTGCGCCAAAAGTAATCGCAAAGTCTTCATCTAAAAAAGATTTATTATGAACAATAGGCCAAAAAGAGTAAGACTTTACAAAACCCAAAAAATTATAAGAGACACGACGCACCCTACACGCCACAACACAACCTTCAGATTCATCGAACTTCTCAATTAGACTTTTCAGCCAGTTTTTCTTATAGACAATATCGTCATCGGCCGTAACGATAACATCGTCAAAACTACACGTTTTCAACATAGGAATCAGCTTTCTATATGGTCCAATATTTTCACAATATCTAAATTCAATATTATTCGCATACCCATACGGCAATCTACTCTCGGCCCAGGATTGAATGTTAAAATCCCCAAGCCCCCTATCACGCAGATATGCGTCCCGAGAAAGCCACACCACAATCTTGTCCGCTTTGAACGATTGCTCCATCAGCGAGATAAGGGTAAACCGAAGAAGGTACAGTCTATCTCTAGTCGTGGTCAAACTTATAGTAACCATGCAACACCATTTTCAATATTGAATGTGGCTGCCAAATTTCAGCAGTCTAGGGATGTCATTGTCACCCGTAATAATTATATCTTTGGTAGCAGCTTCACAAGGAGCGGGATCAACTTCCAACAAAGGCATTTATTCTACGTCCAGCCGACCTATATTTATATCAGGTGTCGGCTATTTTCAGGAATAGAAATGACAAGCCGATTAATTTCTTCATCACGAAAAAGCCTTCGTCGATGAGATTCGCCATCTGGACACCCAAAGATTGATTTTGCCCGGTAGCCACGATTGCACAATGAGGAAAAGCAGAATTTTGCATATATTTATCTTTTCAGAAATCTTGGTCACATTTACCGGCAGCATGATCTACATATTTTCAATTCAAAATTTACTAGCCGTCAGCCTTTAATTAATTTACTCACTATTCTTTTTATTCTCTTCAAAATTATATACAAACCAAAAAAAATACGACTAGATGCAAGCAGGAGATTTCTCCTGTCAATTGGAACCAAGAAACAATCTGCGATATCGACAGCAGTCTTCATCATTGTGTGACTATTTCGAGAAATAGCCATATTTGTATAATCACGAAATACCATTTTTAGCCGGATTTCTAATGCTGAATCAGGTATATCGATAAAAATAAAGAGCCTTCTCGTATAACCAAGTATACTCTTCAGACGCTCAAGCAGCTGCGCTTCTTCAGCATTTTGGGTAGTTGATGTATATGATCCTGGAACATTCCTTCGATAAACACTTAAAGCTTTGGGGAAATAAAGAATTCCGCCCCTTCCAATGATAGACTCCACAAAATAGTCACCGAAAGGAAGATCTCTTGCTTCAAAGAACCAATCCGGCATAGAAAAAAATGCCTCCGCACGAAAGACGTATGAAGCAGTTGGTGAAAACTGAGACATCGATGCAACGGCTGAATAAACTGGCAGTATCGTTTCACAGTTTCCATGCTCGTACATTAGAGTAGTTTTTTGGGTTTCCATTTCCAGCATATAGGCTGGATGAATGGACAAATCCACGCCTGGGTGTCTTTCTAGGCCCTCTACCTGCAATCGTAATTTTTTGGAATCAATCCAATAATCGTCACCCTCACAGAGAGCACAGTAACGCCCCCTAATCAACTCTTTGAAGAAGCGGGGAGGCCGTAAACCCTTTGAGTACTGATTTTCACAATGGAACACGGGTTTGATGATTCTTGGGTACTTAACGGCATACTGCTCAACAATTTCCTTTGTGCCATCTGTTGAAGCATCGTCTGTAATAATTATCTCGTAAGGAAAACCCGTATCCTGAATAAGGAACCCTTTAATAGCATCTTCAATGTAGTTTACATGATTATAAGTAGCGCACAGTATACTCACAACCGGCACATCAATATTGCCGGACCACTTTGATAATAGTTCAGCTTCAGATTTCAAATCAGGAAAAATCGGCAACTTAAACACCTACTCAAAACTACTGTAATTTTCAAACCTTATCGAAAATACTCGCGCTTTATCTTCGAGTAAACCACAACCGCACCTTCCACTCTCAAAAGAGCACATAAAAACAGATACAAAATGACTCCCGCCAAACCAGCAATCAAAAAAGCAACCTCTTCCCATATATTAACAGTCTCTGAAACCCACCAAGCCATAAAACCGGCTAAAAGTGCAGAAAAAAATGGTTTGGCAACATCCAATATCTGAGTAAAAAACGTATAGTTAACTAACTTTGCTGAATAATAAGTATTGGGAACAAGCGCCAAAATCGAGCCCAGAACCTGACTAACAACTATACCCATAACCCCGTAAGGTATAGCCAGGAACAACAGCGTCAGATTGACTGCTTTCTTTACAAGCCCAACTTTTAGAACAAGATCCGAGCGCCCTTTCACATTTAGAAGATTCATATTCAACGCATGCAGGGGGTACAATGCGCCGACAATGCAAAGCAGCTGCAGGTATGGAACTGCACCTGACCAGGCAGGATCGAACAGAAGCTCAAATAGCGTCGGGGCCATGCCCCCCAGCAAACCCATTACTGGGGCTATCACGAACATCATCAACTGCATGATCTGCCGATACTTCAGCAACAGGGATGCATTATCATTTTGTAATGTGGAAAGAGCAGGATAGGTTGCCTGCTGGACTGCACCCGTTAGCTGCTGGGACAGAAGATTGCTGATTTTTTTTGCAATGAAATAGAGACCCGTAATCTCTGCGCTAAAAAACTTGCCAATCACAAGCACATAGGAATTTTGATAAAGAACCGAGAGCAACCCTTCTCCCAACAAGTTTTTCCCAAAGCTGAACAAACGCCCAAAAGATTCACTACTGGCACTCATGGAAGGCCGCCAAGCACTTGCAAACCAAAGCACAATGGCACTTATCAAAGCTGAACCAAGCATTTGAACGACCAGACTCCATACACCCCAGCCGATCCAGGCAGCCGCTAGAGCCAAGCAACCAGAAACAACCACACCAAGAGTATTGGCTTTCATCTGGTGCTTAAAGTTCATGTTACGGCTTAATATGGCAACTTGAACGATCTTGGTTGCATTGATAAACACTACCAGCCCCATCACCCGCACCAGAGACGTTAGTTCCGGTTGCGAATAAAACGTTGCGATATAAGGGGCAGAAAAATAGATGAGTGAATATGCCAGCAAACTTAGCAAAAGATTGGCATGGAACACTGTACTAAGATCAAGATCGGAAACCTGCTTGCTTCGAATCAGCGCAGCACCGAGACCGGAATTCACAAATGCATTGGCCAACTCGAACACAATCGTGGCCATCGCCACAAGCCCAAAAGCTTCTGGAGCCAGAATTCGTGCAAAAAAAAGCATGAATAGGGTACTTGCACCGCGACTCACAAACAGGCTAGCCAGGTTCCACAATACGCCAACCCCGATCTTTCGGTTCATCGCTTTCATTTTACAGAAATCAGCATCAGGTTTTGTTTTCCCAGGGAAAGTCGTTACAGGAAGAGTCTATACCAAGAAAATCGACGAATTTTCGATAGGCGCCCTTTTCTGCAATGTTAATCACCAGCAAATCATTCGGGCGGTCTTTAAAATAGTCAATCACTTCCCGGTTATACCGCTCGTAATGTGCCAGCATGGTTCTCTTGTCGTAGGGAGCATCATCTGTTGTTCCATGCACTCGAACCACGTTGTACATGAATCCGGGCCAAACATATGACGCATTCTTAAGGTCCTCGACAGTCGGAATACGCCCTTCTTTCCCAAACTTTTTTGCGTGGAAACGCGTGATTGAGCGATACCACTGCTCGGGGCTATCTCGCACGGTCAGGATGAATTTACTCCCAGGGTAGGCTTTATCCAGATGTTTATATGTTTCCGGGTAGCTAAAAGGAACATCCTGGAAAACCTGTGCTGTTTTGCAATAGTCGACAATGGGCTGAAAATTGCCTTCGAAATAATACTTGCCCGTAAGAATTTCGGCCTTTCGTTGGTTGCCCACCGGATAGCCCAGATCCTCAAAAGCGCTTTTCAGAGAAGTCGTGCCGGTCTTGTTGCGACCAATACAAAACACTTTCGTCTTACCTTTAGCCTTAATTCTATTTTCGATATTATTGCAGAGGCCAACAGCTTTCCTGTAAAGGCTTTTAAGCATTGTATAGTCTCATTATTCACCTTGTTCAATAATTAAGCCGTAATGAAATCTACAATTTTTTGAGGTGTTTCAAGCTCATCGACCTGATCATCGCTAATCTCTACACCAGCTGCCTCTGCGACATCCATGATCACGATCATGACATCCAGAGAATCGACTCCAAGATCAACCAATGTTTGATTCATCTTCTCATCTGACATTTCAAGACCAAGGACATTATTCTCAATTACAGAAACAACAATTTTTTTTGCTTCAGCTGCGTTCATTTAAACTTCTCCTATTTAACTTTCTCGTAGATAGCACTAGCCCAGGACAGCCCCACACCGAAGCCGGACATTAAAACAAGATCATGGTTATCGTTAATTTTGGTCTCAAAAAGCAAAGGAATGGATGATGAGACCGTATTGCCGGTTTCGACAAGTTCTATTGGCGATTTATCCAGCGGCAACCCAGAACGCTTAATTGCGTTCTCCAGCATAAAACGGCTCCCCTGATGAAGAAGATACAAATCGACCTCATCAGCTGCCAGATCACACTCACTAAGCAATGCTTTGATTTGCACTGGCACATCCTGTAGAGCGAAATTAAATATCGCCCTGCCATTCATCTCCAGTTTTTGCTCGTCATTCTTCTTTAACGCCGCAGCGCCAGCCCCTTTAGTCGCGAATCTGGCTTTTTTTAGCACATAAAGAGGGTCATCAGAGATGAAGGTCACTGAAGCCCCATCTCCAAACAGCAAGCAGGTATTCTTGTCTTCGCTATCCAATATTCGCGAATACGGATCACATGTAAAAAAGAGCCCTTTCTTCATACCGTTTGCTGACATGAATGACTGGATAACACTCAAGCCGTACACATACCCTGAACATCCCAGCCCAATATCGAAGCAAGCGCATGACTCTGGCAAATCTAGCTCAGCATGGATAAGGGCCGAGTTATGCGGCAAGCCTCCTCCATCCGGATTCTGCGTGCAGAGGACAACACACTCGATTTCATCCAGATCAATGTCTGATTTGACTTGTAGTTTCCTGGCTGCTTCAACACAGGATTTCACTACAGAATCCGTCTCTCCAAATCTTGGCAGGCTGGAGACTCCTATTTTTTTTGAGACAAACTCACGATCGGCACCAAACCTGTCCGCCTGAAAAATATTGTCCACTTTTTCTTCTGGCAAAAAGCTGGCGATATTTTCGATTCCTAACATTCAATACCTCTCAATTCATCGTCACTATGAGAAGAAAAGATCAGCGATTTTTTCATCGTTAACCAATACATCGCTTTTTGTCAGCTTGACCCCAACCTGCTTGACAATCCTGATCTCAACTTTTTTTGCCTCAGGTATTGGGAACTGGCCAAGGTAACGTGAGAAAACCCATTTCTTGCTGTCAGCTACAACTTCCAAATGCAGCTTTTTACACAGAGACACCACAAGCTCGATTAAATCTTTATGCTTAGGGTTCACGAGGGTTATTGAGTTTCCGTCAACGAGAGCACCTTGGCAGACTGACTCTTCATCAAATTCCACTCTCACAGGGTCTTCAACAACGGAGTCAGTCTCATATAACACTAAGCTAAAAGCCTTATCGTCTTCAGCTTTACTTACATGTGCCGTTACCGCATCCTCCGATTGAAAACCGCGATTTTCAATGACGCAAACAGGGGAATGCACCATCTTTCGGAAAGAAACATCTAAAGATCCCTTCTCAATACCTTGATCAACAACATTATTTACAATTGCGTTAAATAGGCTTGTTCCCTGGATATAGTTCCTGTTTCCTTTAAAAACAAACTGAATTTCCTTTTTCATCTCAACCTCTTTGTGGGCCTGTATTAAGTCGTGGCATGCGCTTAGCAGGGTTGCCGAAAACAGAGTGTCCAGCACCAACACTCTTTACCACTACACTCCCCATACCCAACGACGCTGACTCGCCAATCTCGAGGTTGTCCCGGATTGTCACACCCATAGCAATCGTCGCTTTCGTCCTTATTACCGTGTGACCTCCTACCAAGGAACCCACCGACATCCAGACGCCGTCTTCAATTGACGCGCCATGCCCAACATTGCAGATATTGCCGGCAATCACATCCTCTCCAATACGCGTTGGAGCCAGAATTCCGCCTGACACGATTGTCCCTGCGCCTACTTCAGTGTTATTTCCAATTTCGACCCCTCCCAGATGCGGGAATTTCTGAAGCTTCCCGCTATTAGCACGGTATACTGTGATCCCATCGCACCCGATTACTGCATTTTCCCGGATGGTACAATCACTGCCAATTCGGGTTCCTGACTTAATAACCGCGCCTGCACAAATTATGCTACCCGCGCCAATCTCAACATCAGGTTCAATTATCGCCTTGTCAGATACTTTCGCATGATTGGACACCTTGGCTTGGTCACTGAACCCCGAATAATGTGTATCGAAACCCGTCTTTTCCATAAGCCAGATGAGCACATCGATGAATACACTTCTTGGGTCGTCCACGATACAACAGCAGTTGCTTTTTAAATCGAAAGTTTCAATGGCGGAATTTGTTATGACAACGCTGTTCGATATATCAGAACGCGAATTCAGCGAGTCCTTAGAGCCAAACAACAGCTTGCTCTTGCACGATTTTCGTGAATCGCCAACGCCATCAAGCGTTACCTCTCTACTGCCCATTATCTCGCACTGGCCTTCCCGGTTAGCGATAGAGATAATCTTTCCAATAATTTCGTCTGTGGAAATCGTTTCTTTAAAATATGCGCCATCATCGGAGTTAAGCATGGCATATCTCCGAAATAGTTCTGGAGACAAGCTGGATAGTTTTTTTATCCAGTTCCGGGAATATCGGGAGGCAGAGAATCCTTTTTGAAATATTATCTGATTTGGTCATATTTCTCATTTTTTTCGAGAGAAACGGAAGGGATTCCAGGGAAGGATAAAAGTATCGCCGGCAGCTAATATCGTGTTCTTTCAGAGACTCAAGTGTCCGCACTGTCTTTTCTTCGGAATCGAGCAGAATCGGATAATACGCATTGTTATTTTTATCAACCGAGCACAGTTGTCTTGTAACATTGCTGTTCAGGTTTTCTGAATACCAACCAGCCCTTTCGTTCCGCATCTCAAGAATTTCGTCAAGGTCAGGGAGCATCGCCAGCCCCATCGCCGCCTGGAATTCATTCATTTTGGCGTTGATGCCCAGTTCTTCAATGCTCTCTGGCCCTGTGATGCCGAAGTTAATCATTTTCTTCGCACGCTCCAGATCTTCCTTGCGCTTGAAGATAATGGCTCCTCCCTCTCCGGTATGGAACAGTTTGGTGGCATGGAAGCTTAGAGTGGCGGCATCTCCGTGTTTAAGAAGGCTTTCGCCTTTATAATTAACAGCAAAAGCATGAGAGGCATCGTAAATGACTTTAAGCCTATGGCGAGTGGCTATTTCATCAATAGCGTCTACGTCACAGGCATTTCCAAAAACATGCACGGGCACAATCGCTTTGGTATTTGACGTTACGGCTTTCTCGATGTTGTCCGGGTCTATGCACCAGGTATTCGGGTCTATGTCTGCAAAGACAGGTTGCACTCCGTCCCATTTCAGGGAACTGGCTGTTGCGATAAAGGTAAAGGGTGTGGTGATAGCTTCTGGCTGTTCTTGATATTCAAAGCCACTTACACCAAGAGCCCGGTATGCTATCTGCAATGCCAAGGTACCATTAGCCACTAATAACAGATTTTCTACACCAAGATATTCCTCAAGGCGTGCTGTCAGCTCTTGAACCAATTGACCATTATTCGTTAGCCATTCTCGCTCATAAATTCCATCCAGATATTTATCCAGGGTTTTGCGATCAGGAAGGTATGGTTTCGTTACTGGTATCATAGAAGGGCTTCCAGTTCAGCTTTGGCGGCCTCTAAATCCAGGCCAGCTTTATCTTTTATGGAAAGTTTAAGGCTCAAGCCAATTTCCAAAGGCCACTCGACACCTACCGCCTTATCATCCCATTGCAGTGTGCGCTCATGCTCCGGAGCGTAAAAATTGGTGCATTTGTACTGAAAATCTGCCATTTCGCTCGTTACCAAAAAACCATGGGCAAAACCAGGCGGCACCCAGAGCTGGTACTGGTTTGCCTCTGAAAGAAACTCGCCCAGCCACTGACCAAAGGTCGGTGAGTCTTTTCTCAGATCTACCACCACATCGAACACTTCACCGCGGGTACAACGCACCAGTTTCCCCTGGGGTTGTTTGATCTGATAATGCAGGCCACGGAGGGTATGCTTTACTGACCGGCTGTGATTATCCTGGACGAAAGTGACATCAATACCGGCTTGCTCAAAAACCTTGGCATTCCAGGTTTCCATAAAGAAGCCACGTTCATCGCCAAAGACTTTCGGCTTGATCAGCTTTACGTCCGGAATGCTGGTTTCGATCACTTCCATGGTTACTCCTGCTCCAGAATTTTTGTCAGGTAGGCCCCATAGCTGTTCTTCTTTAGCAACTCTGCCTGGGTCTGGAGTTGGTCTTTGCTAATGAACCCCATGCGGAAGGCAATCTCTTCCAAACAAGCCACTTTCAGACCTTGCCGTTTTTCTAGGGTCTCAATATAGCCTGACGCTTCATGCAGCGAATCAAAGGTGCCGGTATCCAGCCAGGCGTAGCCGCGGCCAAGCAGTTCTACGTTAAGATGCCCCCGCTCAAGATAGGCTTGGTTCACGGTGGTAATCTCCAGTTCCCCCCTGTCTGAGGGTTTAACCTTTTTGGCGATCTCCACTACATCGTTGTCATAGAAGTACAGCCCTGTCACCGCATAGTTGGACTTGGGCATAGAGGGCTTCTCCTCAATGGAGACAGCCCGCTTGTTGGCATCGAACTCCACGACACCAAATCGTTCCGGGTCGGATACGTGATACCCGAATACCGTCGCCCCGGTTTCCTTCTCGTTAGCTGCTTTAAGAAGCCCTGAAAGCCCCGGACCATGGTAGATGTTGTCTCCCAATACCAGGCAAACCGGATCATCTCCAATGAATTCTTCGCCGATAATAAACGCCTGGGCCAAGCCATCCGGACTGGGCTGAATCGCATAGGTAATTTCGATGCCGAACTGGCTGCCATCGCCCAGAAGACGCTGAAACCCGGCCTGGTCTTCCGGGGTGGTAATGATCAGGACTTCACGGATACCCGCCAGCATCAATACCGATAACGGGTAGTAGATCATCGGCTTGTCGTAGATGGGCAGTAGCTGCTTGGACATGCCCATGGTGATGGGGTATAAGCGTGTGCCGGAGCCTCCAGCCAGAATGATGCCTTTGCGGTTGGTCATGAGGGTTCCTCGTTGATTTCCTGAAGCATGCGCTGCACGCCCAGCTTCCAGTCGGCTAATTCAAGATCGAAGGTTTCAGTGAGCGCCCGGCAATTCAGCCTGGAATTTCGTGGCCTTACGGCTGGAACCGGGTAGGCCTCACTGGGGATCGGATTGACCGCTTGCACCGCGAGGGGTAGCCCAGCCTCTTTGGCCCACTCAATGACGTAGCGCGCATAGTCATACCAGGAGCACTCGCCAGTAGCAGCCAGATGATAAAGACCTGATGCCGCCGGTTGCTGCTCACAGTGACGAAGTGCGTGCGCGGTAATGTCGGCAATCAGCTCCGCCCCGGTGGGCGCGCCGATCTGATCGTCGATCACATTCAGGGTGTCGCGCTCTTTGGCAAGGCGCAGCATGGTTTTGGCGAAGTTGTTGCCTCGGCTGGCATACACCCAGCTGGTGC
>OJBY01000368.1_pt1 | contig 25143 bp, 21 predicted proteins | sample 1591731 | NCBI WGS metagenome assembly OJBY01 (sample SAMN05416837, study PRJEB24817) | seawater metagenome | isolation source: Sea water | place: Canada:Atlantic | collected 2013-07
TTACTGGACCGCTGAGGAGGGTTCTCGCAATCAACGCGGTGCATCGTTTCCACCAGGGGTCGCCTCAGAAAACGGAAAATAAAGCACGCTAAGCCCTTACTTACCCAGATGTTTGACTGTTCGTGGCACTTTCACCATGGCAATTGCAATTGCCCAACCCTTGCAAAATGCCGCACGCCTCTACAGATCGAGAGCCAGAACACTTCTCGCGCAAATCAACCAAGTGCCGTTTTAACTGCAACAGCGCGGACACACGCATTTCCACCTGTTGAATATGGGCCTCCAGCAGCGTGTTGACCTCCCCACAGTCCTGCATCGGGTTGTCTCGCAGACCCAGCAATGCGCGAATCTCGCTCAACGTCATCTCGAGCGAACGGCAATGACGGATGAATTGCAAGCGCTCAATGTGCGCCTCACCGTACAGCCGGAAGTTGCCACCGCTTCGCGCTGGCTTCGGCAGTAGCCCTTCCTTCTCGTAGTAGCGGATGGTCACGACCTCGCACCCAGAGCGCTTGGCGAGGTCGCCAATTCTGATTTCCATGCATCAATCTCCAATTATCACTTGACTCTATAGTGACTATAGAGATTTTAATGGAGGCTGAATAGAAGATTTTCAGGAGTTACTCATGAGCGAATGCGCTTCAAAGGGGTGTGGCTGCACGACTGAGCCGATCATCCAACCCACGGCACCGGCCCCGCTGGCAACCGGATCGGCTCAAGCGGTGTACCGCATCGAGAACATGGATTGCCCGACCGAAGAGGCGCTGATCCGAAGCAAACTGGCCGGTCTGGCGGGGGTGGCGGGTCTTGAATTCAACCTGATGCAACGTACCTTGGCCGTGCGACACGAATTGCCTTCGTTGTCTCCCGTCGAGCAGGCGCTGAAGGCCATCGGCATGCAAGCTGTGCGCATGGATCAGGCGTCGGCCGAGCAGACGACCAAGCTGTCCATTGCCAAGATGGATTGCCCGACCGAAGAGACGTTGATCCGCAACAAGCTCGGCACCGTGGCCGGTGTTGCTGATCTCGATTTCAACCTGATGCAGCGCACGCTGTCGGTACGCCATGCGAACCAGGTTCTGCCAGACGTGCTCGTGGCACTGCAAGCGCTTGGATTCGAGGCGCAGGTCGTGGACACGGCAGAGGTCGCATCTCCATCCGCCGCCCCTGTGACCACGCCGACCAACTGGTGGCCGCTGGGCATCTCCTTGGTCACTGCATCGGCGGCCGAGGCGGTCTACTGGCTCCACAACGGCAATCACTGGTCGGTTGTCGTTCTGGCGCTTGTCGCGGTCTTCACGGGTGGCCTCTCCACCTACAAGAAGGGGTGGATTGCGCTCAAGAACCGTAATCTCAACATGAACGCCCTCATGTCGATTGCGGTCACGGGTGCCATGTTGATCGGCCACTGGCCCGAAGCGGCAATGGTGATGGTACTGTTCGCGCTGGCCGAGGTAATCGAAGCCAAATCGCTGGATCGCGCTCGTAACGCTATCCGTGGCCTGCTCGACCTGACCCCGGAACAGGCCACGGTACAGCAGGCTGACGGCACATGGCGCGAGGTGGGCGCCAAGCAAATCACCATCGGCGCCCGCGTCCGGGTCAAACCAGGTGAGCGCATCGCCCTTGATGGTGAGGTGCTGGAAGGCCGCTCTGCCGTCAACCAAGCCCCGATCACGGGTGAAAGCCTCCCGGTCGAAAAATCCCCCGGTGATTCGGTGTTCGCTGGCACGATCAACGAATCCGGCTCGTTCGAGTACCGCGTCACCGCCTTGGCCAACAACTCCACTTTGGCCCGGATCATTCACGCGGTAGAGGCTGCGCAAGGTAGTCGTGCGCCGACTCAGCGTTTTGTCGATCAGTTCGCCCGCTGGTACACCCCCGTTGTATTCGGCGTTGCCATCGCCGTCGCGTTGTTGCCGCCGCTGTTCATGGGTGCGGCATGGCTCGACTGGATCTACCGTGCATTGGTTCTGCTGGTGGTCGCCTGCCCGTGCGCACTGGTGATCTCTACACCGGTCAGCATCGTCAGCGGCCTGGCCGCCGCCGCCCGCCACGGCATTCTCATCAAAGGTGGCGTCTATCTGGAAGAAGGCCGCAAGCTGCGCTGGCTGGCTCTGGACAAGACCGGCACGATCACGCACGGCAAGCCCGCACAGACCGACTTTGTCACATGGGGCAATGCACTCGCCTCGGACAGCCGCAGCATCGCTGCCAGTCTGGCGGCCCGCTCGGACCATCCTGTATCCAAGGCGGTGGCACAGGCCGCGCAGACGGACGGGGTTGCCTTGCTCGACGTGGCCGAATTCAACGCGCTGCCCGGTCGGGGTGTGCAGGGCCAAATCAACGGTGAAACCTACCATCTTGGCAACCAGCGGATGCTAGAAGAGCTGGGGCAGCGTACTCCCGAGCTGGAACAGCGCATCGCGGCGCTGGAAACCATGGGTAAAACTGTCGTGATGTTGGTCAGCGCAAAAGGGGTTCATGCCTTATTTGCCGTAGCGGACACCATCAAGGAAAGCAGCAGGAGCGCCATTGCCGAGCTTCATGCACTGGGCATCAACACCATGATGCTGACCGGCGACAACCCCCACACGGCACAGGCCATTGCCGCACAAGCCGGGATCGACCGTGCGCAAGGCAATCTGCTCCCAGACGACAAACTGCGCGAAGTTGAGCTACTGGCCATAAAGGGCAAGGTCGGCATGGTCGGTGATGGCATCAACGATGCCCCGGCCTTGGCGCGTGCGGACATCGGCTTTGCCATGGGAGCGGCTGGCACAGATACCGCCATCGAGACCGCTGACGTGGCCCTGATGGACGACAACCTGGGCAAGATTCCGACCTTCGTGCGCCTGTCGCGTGCGACGGCGCAGGTGCTGATGCAAAACATTGTGCTGGCCCTTGGCATCAAGGCAGTATTTCTGGTGCTGACCTTCACGGGTCAAGCGACCATGTGGATGGCGGTGTTTGCTGATATGGGGGCCAGCTTGCTCGTCGTTGGCAATGGCTTGAGGCTGTTGCGCAAATGAGCTGGAAATTCTTTCTCTACGACTGGGGTGGTCTGAACATCGCGTTGTTCCAAGCCATCAACATGAGCACACCTGCAGCGCTGGAACCGCTGGCATCGTTCTTCAACCTTGTGATAGGCAACTACTGGACTGCACCACTGATGCTCTTGGCGATGTGGGGATGGTCAAAGTCGGCACCTGACCCAACGCGGGCCGATGCCATCCGGTACAGACTCAGAGTCTTTAGCGTGGCCTTTGCGTTGGCATTTCTCGTCGCCACCATCTTGAAGCTATGGATCGACTTTCCACGCCCGCCTGCCGTTTTTGGCGACATGGTGCGCGTTATCGGGGGCATCGAACGACACTACAGCCTGCCCAGCGGGCATGCCACCTATGCCGCGCTGGTGGTCGGCGCGCTCTGGCCTTTGATAGGCCGTCGTGGCCGCATCGGCTTGGTGTTGTACGCCGCATTGGTCGGTTGGTCACGCATCGCAGCCGGAATGCACTTTCCTGCCGATGTGCTGGCGGGGTGGGTACTTGGATTGAGTTGCACGGCGCTCGCCGGGTGGCTGATGCCGCTGGCCGCCCCTGTGTGGCAATCGGCTCGCCGCACATCGACTTGGGTCTGGTTCGCAGTGGCCGCCAGTGCTGTCATGACCGATCAGCTCGCAAAGTTCGCCATCACCCGCACGTTTGCCTACGGTGAACAGGTCGAAGTCACGCCCTTCTTCAACTTCGTCCATGTCCTGAATCCCGGCGCGGCATTCAGCTTTCTGGCGAACGCTGGCGGCTGGCAACGTTACTTTTTCATCACGCTGGGCCTGGTCGTTTCTGCTTGGCTGGGACGCATGCTGTGCCAGCAATTGCCCCGTCTCGAAGCGATGGGATACAGCCTGATCCTCGGCGGTGCGCTGGGCAATGTCGCGGATCGTGTGCTGCGTGGACAGGTTGTTGATTTCCTTGACTTCCATTGGCGACTTGCGCACTGGCCCGCCTTCAACCTCGCTGATGTGGCGATAACTATCGGAGCGCTCTGCCTGTTCTTGACGGTTGTACCGAAAAGCAGTAAAGGCACAGAGGCCGAGGTGTCCGGTTAAGCTATACCCTAACCTGATGTCAGATGCTTGGCGCAAAGCACGTCAGAATAGAGTTGTAGTTTGTATTTATTGACACAAGCCGCCAAGGGTAATAGATTTCATCCTGACACTTTTACCTTTGGAGGCATCTTGCAAGGTCAACGTATCGGCTATATCCGCGTCAGCAGCTTCGACCAGAACCCTGATCGGCAACTGGAGCAAATCGAAGTCGGTAAGGTATTCACCGATAAGGCTTCCGGCAAGGACACGCAACGTCCCGAACTTGAAAGGCTGCTGGCCTTTGTGCGCGAGGGCGACACCGTGGTGGTGCACAGCATGGACAGGTTGGCACGCAATCTCGATGACCTGCGCCGCATCGTTCAGGGGCTGACACAACGGGGCGTGCGGATGGAGTTTGTCAAAGAAGGGCTGGCGTTCACCGGCGATGACTCACCGATGGCCAATTTGATGCTGTCGGTCATGGGGGCTTTTGCGGAGTTCGAGCGCGCACTGATCCGCGAACGCCAGCGCGAGGGAATCGTGCTGGCCAAGCAGCGCGGTGCCTACCGGGGACGAAAGAAATCGCTGAACAGCGAACAAATTGCCAAGTTGAAACAGCGAGTCGCGGCAGGCGATCAAAAAACCTTGGTGGCCCGTGACTTCGGCATCAGTCGCGAAACCTTGTACCAGTACCTGCGGGAAGACTGATCATGCCGCGCCGCTCAATCCTGTCCGCCACCGAGCGCGAAAGCCTGCTGGCACTACCAGATGCCAAAGACGAACTGATACGGCACTACACGTTCAACGAAACCGACCTATCGGTGATCCGCCAGCGTCGCGGCGCTGCGAATCGATTGGGCTTCGCCGTGCAGCTTTGCTACTTGCGATTCCCTGGCATCTTCTTGGGCATCGATGAGCCTCCGTTTCCGCCCCTGCTGCGCATGGTGGCCGCACAACTCAAGGTGCCGGTGGAAAGCTGGAACGATTACGGCCAGCGCGAGCAGACACGGCGGGAGCACTTGGTCGAGCTGCAAACGGTGTTTGGATTCAAGCCCTTCACCATGAGTCACTACCGGCAAGCCGTGCATACATTGACCGAACTGGCCTTGCAAACAGACAAAGGCATTGTGCTGGCCAGCACCCTTGTTGAAAACCTGCGGCGGCAGAGCATCATCCTACCCGCCATGAATGCCATCGAGCGCGCAAGCGCCGAGGCCATTACCCGTGCCAACCGGAGCATCCATGCGGCATTGGCCGATTCCTTGATACCTGTCCATCGCCAGCGCCTGGACGAACTGCTCAAGCGCAAGGATGGTAGCAAAATGACGTGGCTAGCGTGGCTGCGCCAATCGCCCGCCAAGCCTAACTCGCGCCACATGCTTGAACACATCGAACGCCTCAAAGCCTGGCAAGCGCTTGACCTACCTGCTGGCATCGAACGGCAGGTACACCAAAACCGCTTGCTCAAGATCGCCCGCGAGGGCGGCCAGATGACGCCCGCCGACCTGGCCAAGTTCGAGTCGCAGCGGCGTTACGCCACCTTGGTAGCACTGGCCATCGAAGGCATGGCCACCGTCACTGATGAAATCATCGACCTTCACGACCGCATCATCGGCAAGCTGTTCAATGCGGCCAAGAACAAGCATCAACAGCAGTTCCAGGCTTCCGGCAAGGCGATCAACGACAAGGTGCGGATGTATGGGCGCATCGGTCAGGCGCTGATTGAAGCCAAACAAAACGGCGGCGATCCGTTCGCCGCCATCGAAGCGGTCATGCCGTGGGACACCTTCGCCGCCAGCGTCACCGAGGCGCAAACGCTGGCGCGGCCTGCAGATTTTGATTTCCTGCACCATATCGGCGAGAGTTACGCCACGCTGCGCCGCTATGCGCCGCAGTTCCTGGACGTGCTCAAACTGCGCGCCGCGCCCACCGCCAAGGGTGTGCTCGATGCCATCGACGTGCTGCGCGGCATGAACAGCGACAGCGCGCGCAAGGTGCCCGCCGATGCGCCAACCGCATTCATCAAGCCGCGCTGGGCAAAGCTGGTTCTGACCGACGAGGGTATTGACCGGCGTTACTACGAATTATGCGCCCTGTCGGAGCTGAAGAACGCACTGCGCTCTGGTGATGTTTGGGTGCAGGGTTCGCGTCAGTTCAAGGACTTCGACGAATACCTGGTGCCGATCGAGAAGTTCGCCACCTTGAAGCTGGCCAGCGAATTGCCACTGGCCGTGGCCACCGACTGCGACCAATATCTGCATGACCGACTGGAATTATTGGAGGCGCAACTCGCCACAGTCAACCGCATGGCGGCGACCAACGACTTACCGGACGCCATCATCACCACTGCATCGGGCCTGAAGATAACGCCGCTGGACGCAGCGGTGCCAGACGCCGCGCAAGCCTTGATTGACCAGTCGGCGATGTTGCTGCCGCACCTCAAGATCACCGAGTTGCTGATGGAGGTCGATGAATGGACGGGCTTCACGCGCCACTTCACACACCTGAAGACCGGCGACACGGCCAAGGACAAAACCTTGCTGATGACGACGATTCTGGCTGATGGTATCAATCTTGGGCTCACCAAGATGGCCGAGTCCTGCCCTGGCACCACCTACGCCAAGCTGTCTTGGCTGCAAGCCTGGCACGTTCGCGACGAAACCTATTCGACGGCGCTGGCCGAGCTGGTGAACGCACAGTATCGACAACCCTTCGCCGGAAACTGGGGCGACGGCACCACGTCATCGTCGGACGGCCAGAACTTCCGAACCGGCAGCAAGGCAGAGAGCACCGGGCATATCAATCCGAAGTATGGAAGTAGCCCTGGGCGGACGTTCTATACCCATATCTCCGACCAATACGCGCCCTTCAGCGCCAAGGTGGTCAACGTCGGCTTGCGCGACTCGACTTATGTGCTCGATGGCCTGCTGTACCACGAGTCTGACTTGCGTATCGAGGAACACTACACCGACACGGCGGGCTTCACCGATCATGTGTTCGGCCTGATGCACTTTCTGGGATTCCGGTTCGCGCCGCGCATCCGCGACCTGGGCGACACCAAGCTGTTCATTCCCAAGGGCGATACTGCCTACGATGCACTCAAGCCGATGATTAGCAGCGACAGGCTGAACATCAAGGCTATTCGCGCTCATTGGGATGAAATCCTACGGCTGGCCACTTCGATCAAGCAGGGCACGGTGACGGCCTCGCTGATGCTGCGCAAGCTCGGCAGCTATCCGCGCCAAAACGGCTTGGCCGTCGCCCTGCGCGAGCTGGGGCGCATCGAGCGCACGCTGTTCATTCTGGATTGGCTGCAAAGCGTGGAGCTGCGCCGCCGCGTCCATGCGGGGCTGAATAAGGGCGAGGCGCGCAACGCGCTGGCCAGGGCGGTCTTCTTCTACCGATTGGGTGAAATCCGCGACCGCAGTTTTGAGCAGCAGCGCTACCGGGCCAGCGGCCTCAATCTGGTGACGGCGGCCATCGTGTTGTGGAACACGGTCTATCTGGAGCGTGCCACCAGTGCTTTGCGTGCCCACGGCATGGCGCTGGACGACACGTTGCTGCAATATCTGTCCCCGCTGGGGTGGGAGCATATCAACCTGACCGGCGATTACCTATGGCGCAGCAGTGCCAAGGTCGGTGCGGGGAAGTTCAGGCCATTGCGACCGCTGCCACCGGCTTAGCGTGCTTTATTTTCCGTTTTCTGAGACGACCCCTTGAATGACCCATGGAAAACAATTTACAGGTGCTATCTGGTTTGCCTGTACGATTAAAGTAAATGAGCGGGCTTACTTGATTTCGCCTATGGGAGCCTCCTGTTAATCTTGAATCGAATATCGCAGACAACATTGGTAATAAGTCAATCGCTGTAAAATTCGATATACTGGGGCTATTGTCGATTTTTGTGGAGATGGACGATGACAGCAGTTTTGTCTTCACCCACAGCGCCTTTGAGCACTTCATCTATCAATCCAGCACGCGAAGCAGAGACCAAATCTGGCGACAACTCGGCCGAGCGCAAACAATTAGAGCTCTCTCAGACATCTGTTCAACGGCATGTAGAATCTCACCTCGCCGTTACGACACAGTACAGTTCACCACCCAATTACCAGTATAGGCCTCTCGATGGCCAACGCTATGTCGTCTCAGGTGATGTGGCGTTTGATACTTCATCTGAGCCCAACGATCCCAAAGCAACGCTGGAAAAAGCCCAGCTAATAAGCATGGCGTCCATGGCGCCCACTGATCCCTCACTTCAGGATCGTAACGCTTCTCAACAAGCGATGGTGATGGCGACACAAGCCAAAGGTGAGATTAACACAGTGTCGGCCGAGCCATTGGGACGACATATCGATGTACTCGTGTGACGATACGAATTTCCTGAACAAAATTCTGTGCTACAGAATTCAGATCGATGGCTCGTCGATGCTGGAGTTCCTAAACCTTTGCGTCTCGACAGGTTTCCTCCCCAAATTCCAACTCAATGGTCGTGTGCGCGAGATCGAACTCGCTGAGACGATCTGCAATTGTCATTTTCAAATCAATTTGCTGCTCCACGGATAAAGCGCGTTGTAATACCAAGTGCGCGGTAAGCACATGGTGCTCGCCATCCAGTGACCACAGGTGGAGGTGGTGAACGCTTCGGACCTCATCAAGCTTGGATAGACAGCGGTGAAGTGACTCTGACAGTGCTTTGTCGGGTGCGGCCTGAAGAAATAATCGAGTGGTACTCCAAAGGTTTTTTCCGACATTGAACAAGATGTAGAGGGTAAAAACGATAGACAGTGCGGGGTCTAAAATCGGCCAATCCACAAAAAACAGCACAATGGAAACAATCAGGACGGCAGCCCAGCCCAGTACGTCTTCCAATAAATGCCAGTTTAAGACTTTCTCGTTAAGCGTTTTACCCTGGCTAAGCTGATAGGCGGCGATACCATTCACCAGAACGCCAAAAACAGCCAACCCTAACATACCCTCAATTACAGGCATTTCTGGTTGCAACAACTTGGGTATAGCTTTGGTCAGCACCCAGAAGGAGCCAATGATCAATACCAGGCCATTGATCAATGCGCCGAATAGTGACAGGCGACGGTAGCCGTAGGTGAACTCCACGTTCGAACCTTTGTTGCTCAACCTGCCAAGAATCCAGGCGAGGCCGATGGAAATACTGTCGCCGAGGTCGTGGACGGCATCAGCCATGATGGCGGTACTGTTTGTCAGCCAGCCGCCAATAAATTCAATAACCGTAAATCCCAGATTGAGGAAAAAGGCCCAGCCAATACGTTTCGAACTGCTGGAGTGATCGTGGTTATGCATAGTCCCTACACCAAGCGTTTCGGGTTTGGTGCGCGCTGGTGTGAACGTGGCCAGCGCGCACAAACTCGGATGTGTTAATGGCCGTCTATGGGCAGTACCTGTTCAACCGGACTGACGTAGACCCAACCGGATATGTTGGGTCCGATTTTCCCGGTTTTGCGTATGATAGCCGTCACCTCATCCACCTGATTGTCATCACAGACCAGAGATAATTGTACTTCTGAGATAACCACGCCAGCTTCGGCAGAATAGGCCAATTCCCGCTCTCCGAGGGGCTTCAAAGTACCCTTGATGTCGAGTAGCGATAGGTTTTTGTAGCCTGCGTCACGCAATGCATCGATGACATCGGCGGATCGAACGTGGTGGATAAAGGCGGTAATTTGTTTCATGTAAATACTCCAAAAAAATTCGCTATTACTGTTAGATGGATCGCGGAAAGAGGATACTTGCCGCGATCCTGAGGGTGTTACTGAGCGATCGGATCGCCATTGTTATCAATCGCTTTTGGCTTTCGCCAAGCCAGTCGATAAAGGCCGGGAAGTACCAATAGAGTGAGTAACGTGGATGAGATAATGCCGCCGATGACTACCGTGGCCAGTGGTCTTTGGACTTCTGCTCCAGTGCTGGTGTTGAGTGCCATCGGCAAGAAGCCCAATGCAGCCACTAAAGCGACCATCAAAATCGGTCGCAATCTCAACATGGCACCCTCGCGAATCGCGTGCTCGACTGATTCACCGCGATTGAGTTCATCCCGAAATGCCGACACCATCATGACCCCCGTCAGCACCGAAACCCCGCATAGGGTAATAAACCCAACGCCGGCGGTAATGGATAGGGGAATATCACGTAACCACAACGCAATAACACCACCCGTCAGTGCCAGCGGTACGCCACTAAAGACCAATGCCGCATCTTTTGCTGAACCAAACGTCATCATCAGGAGCGCAAAAATCATCACCAAAGTGACGGGGACAAGCAGACTTAAACGCTGTGAGGCCGATTGCAATTGTTCAAACGTGCCGCCGTACTCCAGCCAATAACCGGGTGGCAATTTCACCTGTTGCGCCACTTTGCCCTGTACTTCGGCCACAAAGCCACCCAAATCACGCCCGCGAACATTCGCGCTGACGACCAATCGCCGCTTGCCGTTTTCACGAGAGATCTGATTAGGTCCAGGCGCCAATGTGAGGCTTGCGACTTCTCGCAGCGGTACGTAGCCACCGTCTGGCAACGGTATGGGCAAACGTTCCAAAGCGCTCAAATCGCCCCTTACGCGCTCAGCCACTCGCACCACTATCGAGAAACGTTGATCGCCCTCAAAAATCAGGCCGGCTTCCTCACCACCCGTGGCGGCGGCTACTACGTCCTGCACATCGGCAACATTCAAACCATAGCGATACATCGCAGAACGATCTGCGTCGATGGATAGAATAGGCAAACCGGACACTTGCTCGACTTTCACCCCTTCTGCGCCTTCGATACCGTTCAAAACCGCTGCAATTTCACCGCCTGACCGAAGCAGTTGCGCCAGATCATCGCCGAATACCTTGATCCCGAGGTCTGAGCGCACACCCGAGATCAACTCGTTAAAGCGAAGTTGGATCGGTTGGCTGATCTCATAGGCATTCCCGGGTAACAACGATAGCTTCTCACCGATTTCTTCCAACAGTTGCGCTTTGGTTTTGTCGGGGTCAGGCCATTCACTGTGATCCTTGAGCATGACATAACCATCGGAAATGTTCGGCCCCATGGGGTCACTGGCGACTTCAGCCGTGCCGACGCGCGAGAAGTAGGTTTTGACTTCAGGGATTTCCAGCACCGCTTTTTCCAATTGAAACTGCATATCCAAAGATTGAGTGAGACTGGTACCCGGTATTCGCAGCGCCTGGATGGCAATATCGCCCTCATCCAGATTCGGGATAAATTCCGTACCCATCCGCGTGGCCAGTGCGCCGACCAAAACCACAAAGATCAGGGCCGCAGACAATACGAGTACGCGAAATTTGAGTGCCCACGCCAAAACCGGGGCGTAAAACCGTTTGGAGTGGCGAACAATAAAATTGTCCTTCTCCTCGATATGCCCCGTCATAAACAGCGCCACGGCGGCAGGGACGAAGGTGAGTGACAGCACCAGCGCAGACAGCAAGGCCATGATTACCGCCATGGCCATGGGCGTAAACATTTTTCCTTCCACGCCGGTTAGCGCCAGGATGGGTAAGTTCACCAGAATCACTACCAATACGCTGATCAAACTCGGTGTAAATACCTCGCGGGTGGCCGCAAACACCGTTTGAAAACGTTCGTCCAGCTTTAAGGTGCGCCCAAGGTGGTGCTGGCGTCCGGCCAGGCGCAAAATGCAGTTTTCGACAATGATCACCGCGCCATCCACAATCAAGCCAAAATCGAGCGCACCCAAACTCATCAGATTGGCGCTGACCTTGGTCTGCACCATGCCTGTCATCAACATCAACATGGATAAAGGGATCACCATTGCGGTGAGTAAGGCCGCCCGGACATTGCCCAGCATGACCAGGAGCACGACAACAACCAATATCGCGCCTTCCGCCAGGTTGGCCTGTACCGTGGCAATGGTTTTATCGACCAGTACCGTACGGTTATAAACCGGCTCAGCAATCACGCCTTCAGGCAGCGTTTTATTGATCTCCAGCAACTTGGCCGACACCGCCTGGGAAACCGTCCGGCTATTACCGCCCAACAGCATGACGGCGGTACCCAATACTGTCTCCTCACCGTTGAGTGTCGCAGCACCGGTGCGCAATTCCTTGCCGAATCCAACCTCGGCCACGTCAGCCACGGTAATAGGTAAGCCGTCACGACGGGCGACGATGATTTTTTCGATCGCCGGGATGTCAGCTACCTGTCCGGGTGCGCGGATCAAATATTGCTCGCCATTTTTTTCAATATATCCGGCACCGATGTTGGCGTTGTTTTTCTCCAATGCCGCCACCAGATCGTCGAAGCTGAGCTGGTAGGCCAGCAGCTTTGCAGGCTCAGGGGTGATGTGGAACTGCTTCTCGAAACCGCCAATGGTATTGACTTCGGTGACGCCGGGAACCAGACGCAACTGGGGACGGATCACCCAATCCTGCAAGGTGCGTAAGGCCGTTGCATCATAGGGCTCACCGTTTTCTTGCAAGGCGCCCGGTTTTGCATGCACCGCATAGTGAAAGATTTCACCGAGACCTGTGGCAACGGGTCCCATAACCGGTTCGATCCCCGAAGGCATCTCGCTTTTCGCCTGCTGCAAGCGCTCGTTGATCAGGTTGCGGGCGAAATAGATGTCCGTGCCTTTTTCAAACACCACGGTCACCTGAGACAGGGCGTAGCGTGACAGCGAACGGGTGCTCTCCACATAGGGCAACCCAGTGATGGCCAGTTCTACCAGGTAGGTAATGCGTTGCTCCACTTCCAGTGGTGAATAACCTGGGGCTTCCGTATTGATTTGCACCTGGACATTGGTGATATCGGGTACCGCGTCAATGGGCAGCTGCTGATAGTTCCAGACACCCAGGGCCCCAATTACCAGCACCAGAAACATCACCAGCCAGCGGCGCGCGATGGAAAATTGAATGAGTTTATCTATCATGGTGAACTCCTATTGTGGGTTCATATGACCGGTTAAAGCCGTGTAGGTGGTTCGACGTCGTAAATGGTGCCAAGAATACTGTTTTAGTGTCCATGTTCAGCATCCTCCTTGCCCAGCTCCGATTTCAGAGTAAAGCTGTTTTTGCTGACATACACTTCATCTGCGGACAGACCTGCCACCACTTCGCTTAGCTCACCGTCGGTTCGCCCCAAAGTCACTGTACGTGGTTCAAAACCTTCCTCACCCCGAACAAAAACGACAGGGTTATCCTCGACGATTTGCAAGGCTTCGTTGCGGATCACCATTGGAGCGGCTATTTCGGCGCGGGTGATTTGCGCGTTGACAAAGAGACCGGGTTTCCAAATGCCATTCGGGTTGTCGATCAAAGCGCGCGCCATAATGGCCTGATTACCAGCTTGGCCAAGCGGCGCAATATAGATGATTTTTCCCTCTGCGATTTGGGTCGAATCGAGACTGAGAATGCGAACCCGCTGGCCTAATTCAACCTGGGCAACATCCTTGGGAAAAATCGACAGCTCTACCCAGACCGTGGAGAAATCCTGCACTACCAACAGCGGGGTATCGCTGGTTTGCTCGCCAGGGTTTGCGTGGCGCTGGGTAATAACGCCATTGAGTGCAGAGGCAATCGAATAGGTTTTCAGGCTTTCGTTGGCTTCTACAGACAACAGGGCTTCGCCTTTGCGAACCGAATCACCAACACTTTTTTTAACTTCCCGAATAACGCCGTCGAAGCGTGCCGTTACCGACTGTACACGCTCTGCGTTGGTGGCGACGACGCCATATACTGGCAAAACATCGCGGATGGTGCCCGAGGTAACGGTTGCCAGCGTAATGCCGGCATGTTTTATCTGCTCCTGGGTCAGCTCGACGTGGCCTTCTTCACCGTGCTCTTCCTCTTCTCCGTGACCCGTCTCGGCGAAAGTTTGTCCAGACAACAGGGTGATCGCAAAGCAACACGTAATTAGACGGATAAATGATTTTTTTAACTGGGTATTTGATTTCATTGTGGGGTTCCTGAAAATGTGTAGTCTTCGCCATACTGCGTCAAGGCCAAGGGCTCTGCTGTTAGCTGCTCAATTTCTGCGCCATAGGTTAAGGCCGCTGCGGCCGCTTCGATCTGGGTACGCCTGGCGCTCAATAATTCCTGCCGTGCACTGACATAGTCGAGATACCCGTACCGGCCCCGTTGATAGGCCGCCTGTGTTTCTACCAGCGCTTGTTCAAGGGCGGGAATGATCGCGGTACGTAGCGCCTTGACCGCGACAATGGCTTGCTTGCGGTTGTGAAAAGCCCGGAACAGTTGCGTGTGTAGATCCAGCAGCATTACGTCGCGCTCTGCCAACACCTGATTTTTTTCGGCCAACGCGGTCGAAACCGCGCCGGCATTTCGCTTGCCGGAAAACAAGGGCATGCTGAAACCCGCTACCAATGCGGTGTCATCGGTCTCCTGCAAGCGACGAACCCCCACCGACCAACTGATATCGGCACTGGATTGGGTTTGAGCAAGGCGTATTTCTGCTTCTTTGAGGCGTGACTCTGCTGCGAATACTTCTATCGCAGGATTTTTTTCAACTTTGGCGTACAACAGGTCGAATGCCACGTCCTCGCCAAACTGGAATAGATCACCTTCCACTTTGTCAAAGTCCGGTGAGGTTACCCCCCACAAGGCAGACAACGACACTTTCAAATAAGCAAGCCGTTGCTGCTCCGAAAGCAAAGCGAGCTTCGCTTGCTCGGCAGCGGCCTGTGCCCGTTTGACTTCCGCCTCGGGTGTCGCTCCCGCCGTAGCCCGCTTTTTCACAATGCGTAAGCTCTCGCTCGCCAATTGGGCGGCCTCGCCAGCCAGGGTGACCTGCTCCTGTGCCGCTAGCACATCGACGTAACGGCGGGTGACTTCGCCCAATAAGGCCAAGGATTCCACCTGTCGGCTGGCATTGAGCACCGACCGACTGTGGGAGATTACGCCTTGCCGTGCCGCGCGCTTATCCCCCATTTCGATGACCGAAGACAGCGCAATGGTGAGTTCAGCACCACCTGCGCCGCTGAAGTCCCCAGTGCCCCCGACATTTTCAGCGTCAAATCCCAGCTCATACGCCGGCCTTAACCCGGCTGTTTCGGCCTGCCCTTGAAGGGCTGCGTAGCGGTAGGGAAAAACTTTTAAAGAAGGGTTTTGTGACAAGGCGCGCTGCACCGCATTGGTCAGCGTGATCGTTGAGTCCCCAGGTGCGGCGTTAAGCCCCGACGAAGAAATAAAAAATAATAAACTGAACAGAATGCAGCGGCTTTTGATATTCCGCCGACCCGTAGCGCCAGAACCCGGCGCAGTACGTATTGATAGCATATGGTAGATCCTACTTATTTAAGATAATTCAAACCGCGCGTTGCAGCGATAACGGCAACACAGAAAAAACATAATCGGTAAAATCAGGCGATTGGAGGGCGGTACAGCGACGAGGATGGGGCCTCGGGAATGAGGGCTTGATAGTTGTTATGCAACGAATGTTTATGCAAAAAGTTTGAGTGAGTCAGGTTACCGGATAAATAGACATGGCAATGGCAGCCATGGTGATGGCAATAAAACAGATCGTCAGGCGCGGTATTTTGATCTGCAGGATCAATAACGGTCGAGCTATCCAGCATTGCCGATGATGAGCCATCGGAGGAATAAGGGGCTGTATCCGAATAATCAAGGGGATGAACGTCAGCCATAGCTGTCACTGATTGCAGTGCAATCAAGACTAACAGCAGATAAGACAGTGCTTTTCGACTCATAAACCGAATATAACCCCAATGAAATGGAATAGCCTGCGAAGCATACCACCTTTGATTGCGGAGTCAATCAACGATTGTCCCGGCGCCTTTCGTTTACCTGTTATCCGCCTGTCAAAGCGAGCCAGGTCGAGGATCTTTATTGGCAGTGTATCATAAGACGATTGCTTGTTGTTCATATTGTGCCCGGTGTCTCAGGACTTAAGTTGCAAGATGCGGCGCGCGCCATTCAACACAATCAAACCGATGATAAGGCCAATCACCAAGTCTGGATAACGTGAGCCCGTCCAGGCCACCAATCCACCGGCAAGGATCACCCCTAGATTGGCAATCACGTCATTGGCGGAGAAAATCCAGCTGGCTTTCATATGGGCGCCGCTATCCCGGCTTTTGGCAATCAACAGCAGACAGGTCACATTGGCCGCCAAGGCAACAAGCCCGAAGCTCATCATCAAAGTGGAAACCGGTTCACTACCCAATACCAATCGCCTTACCACCTCGCCCAAAGCGCCCAAGGCGAGAATGATCTGAAGCCAACCGGAAAAATGGGCTGCACGCAACTTCATCCGCACACTGTGCCCTACGGCATACAGCGCCACGCCGTAGACGGCGGCATCAGCGAACATATCCAGGGAGTCCGCAATCAAACCAGTGGATTGCGCCCACCAGCCGACAGTAATTTCAATGACAAACATGATGCCATTGATTGCCAGTAGCCACTTGAGAATGCCAGCTTCTCTTTCTGCCTCCTGTTTTGCAGACGCCTGCGCACGGGCGATGGACTCGCTGGCGACGGGCATTGTACTGACAAGTCTCGCGCCCAGACCGACTGATTGCATTCTTTTTTTAATAAGGTCAGCGTTATCACCATGGTAGACACTCACCTTGCGCTTGGGGGTATCGAATTCCAATGTGACTTTAGGATGCACACTGTCCAACGCCATACGGATCATGCCTTCCTCTGAAGGACAGTCCATCTTGGGGACATGATACTCACTAACAAAGCCGCCATGAGAAGCGTCGTGTACTTCGGCAATTTGGGGAGTGTTCTCCGTCGCGTTATTTTGGCAATTGCCACCGCATGTGGTCGTCATAAAAAACCCTTGTTCTATCCAAGGTGGGCAGTTTAAACTCTATAGTTACTATAGAGTCAAGCACAGAGATTGAATAAATGAAGATTGGCGAGCTGGCAAAAAAGACGGATTGCTCGGTGCAAACTATCCGTTACTATGAAAAAGAACAGTTGCTGTGCACGACACAGCGTAGTGACGGCAATTTTCGACTTTACGATGAAGCTGCTGTCGAACAGCTGCTATTTATCAAGCTCTGCCGTAACCTGGATCTCAGTTTGTCCGAGATCCGCCAGCTACTCACATTAAAACGCTCACCGGGTGCGCAATGTGATCAAGTCAATCGCATGATGGATACGCACATTCAACAAGTGGAAACGCGCATTCAGAAGCTGGTTCAGCTGCGCGAGCATTTGAAAGTACTTCGCCGCAGCTGCTCCAGTGAAAGGACGATCGAACAGTGCGGCATCTTGCAAACGTTAACCACTAATCAGCATCAGAAGCGGTAACACTTACGCGCTTGAAATCGGACGCCTGTGTTATCGGCGGTGATGTTGCGCGTTTTGATTTGGATAGTATTAAAAATACCAGGTAAACCAGAAGTACCGAAAGTTGCGCAAGCACGCCTTGCCAGGTGGATTTGACGCCAATCCAGTCAATCTCAAAACTCACAGGTAATGGCGTCATACCGATGATGGCCGCCTCCTGTAATGCCGACACAGCTTTGCCCATCAGGACAAATGCGAGCGCTAGCAGCAAGTAGGTGGTGGCTGAAAAGAATTTGGCGATCGGCAGCTTGACGGAAAAGCGAATCAACACCCACGCCAATATGGCTAACAGCAACAAACCGAGCGCAAAGCCACCACCAACAGAAGAATATTGGGTTGATACCGCCTGCGTTAACAGCGATTGATAAAATAATACGGTTTCAAACACCTCCCGGTAAACCGCCACAAATGCCAACGCCACCAGCCCCCACAAGGTGCCAGACTTAAGTTGGGTATCGACATGTTGCTGAATGTAGGCTTGCCATTGTGCAGCCTGGGTTTTGCTATGCATCCAGATCCCAACATAGAGCAGTACCAACGCGGCCAATAAAGCGGCAATTCCCTCCATGATTTCACGATTGGCACCACTGATCGTGATCAACGATTGAGCGGCGATCCAAGTGGCACCACCGGCAAGTAATGCCGCAATCCAGCCTATGTGGACATATTTAAGCGCATCCCGACGCCCGGTTCTTATCAAAACCGTCGTTAAGGCAATGATAACCAGCAATGCCTCCAGGCCTTCGCGCAACAATAAGACCAGACTAGCAGTGAATAAAGCTCCTTCGGACAAGGTGGACTCTGATAACAAACGTTGTGCGTCATCCAACAAATGCCGCGTCTCCGCCATTAGCGCACCCAATTCTCCGTTTACGTCGGGGCGGCTGGTCAATTGTCGTAGTGCCATCATGTTGGACTCGATGGATTGGCGCAGTGCTTTATCATGCGCATCGAGACTGTTTTCAATCAGTTCAAAACCGTCCAGATAGGCACTGACGGCGAGCTCACTTGCCGTTGAAAAATCTCCCTTCTGATGCGCTTTTTGGGCGGCTTGGAGTCGATCCCACGTTATCGCCAACGGGTCTTGGGGTGCCTTGAATAATGTCGAGGGGTTGGCGCGTAAACTCTCTATGGACTGCAGGGTTATTTCAGGGCGTTCGGCTGCCAGTTGCAGTGGGTTGTAATTAATCAGCTGCTGTTTGGTAATATTCAAATCATTGTGAGTAGGCTCGCTGGATTGAAAAGCGAGTCCACCGACATAGAACGCCAGTGACCAGCGCTCTTGCTCCGTTAGCTGTTGAAAAGCGGGCATGGCGGTGTCGTCAATGCCATTGGTAATGGCGTCGTATAAACCCAGGATTGATCGATTTAATGCCCGCTCTTTATTGGTAAAGTCTGTGGGTGCGGGATCGAGTTGTGCTGCCAGTACGCCGTCACCCTGACCGGATACGCCGTGGCACGATCCGCAGTTAGTCTCAAATACCGGCCGGATTTTTTCTTGAGGTAATATCCGTTCCGGCAGGGATAAATGTGGCATCAATCCCAACAATGTGCCGCGTAGGCTGGCACTCATTTGACGGATCTCATCAACACCTCTCTTATCATGAATGGCCCTCTGCAAGGCCTTTGCTTGCACTGCGAGTGACTCTGCATCAGCAGTGGCGGCCAGTGAGCTCTTGCTAACAATCAGTTGTGAGAACTCCACCATTTCCTGAAATTCATTGTCATTAATTACCTGACCGTTTTTCACCGCTTCGGCATAATCAACGCCTATGTATTCAGCGAGCTGTGCCAGTTGCCGGAGTTGAGTAACGTTGTCTGGGATCTCAGCTTCATTCGCCCCGGCAGATAGAGAAAGTGGCAGCATCAGAAATATGATGGCATGAAGGGTGGCTCGTTTCAGGCGTTGCAATCTGCAATCAAACATCTCGGTGTTCTCTTATTCATGAATCGCTAATGATTGTTGATCGCAATTGTAAACCCTATAGCCGCTATAGAGTCAAGAGAAGTAAAAATTACAGTCGGTTGGAAACCGTTTTGATAGAGAGGCCTTACCAAGGCTCGCTCCTTTATCTTACAGAGATCATTGAAGGTGGATTGATACTGGAAAATCATCGACTTAACCGGGTGAGTGACATGCAGATTTGCGAGGTCCACTTAACCGCCGCAACAGGTTCCTGTGTCTTTATTGCCCTGTGACAACTGTATCGGCGGGCATGGTACCGAGCCATAGGAACAGTAGACACAGCAGTCACCGAGCTTCGGCTTCAATAAAACATGGCACTGCTCACACTCGTAGAACCACTGACACGCGTCGGTGGGCATGGATTCTGTTTTTTTATGGCCGCATTCGGGACAAGTCAGCTCGGACTGCAAAATCACCTCTGACATCATGGTGTTTCCTTTTTTACAATAGTTGACGGATAACCGGCATTGGTGGTCGCTTCGACCAATCTGTCAGCGTTGGTCAGAGAATCCTCAAAGGTCACTACGGCTTGCTTATGCTCATAACTGACCTCGGCTTCTATCACGCCTTGGACCCTGGTCAGCGCCTTTTTAGCCGTGATCGGGCACATGGCACAGTTCATGGTTGGCAGATCCAGCGTGATGGTTTGTGGCTTGGCCCAGGCCGAGAAGCTGGCGATGGTGAATACGAGACCGAGAATGATTTTCTGCATGGTTAGCTCCAGGGTGTTCATGCGAACAGAGGAATCCAGTGGGTACTGGTAACAAGAACCAGCGCGACGATTACCGCGATCCAGAAAACTATTTGCCGCCGTTTCCGAGTATGCGGCACAGCGCAGGCGGTTCCCGGTTCACAGGCCTCGACCGGTCGATGTATCTGCCAGCCCGCCCAACCGAACAACAGCATAACCAGCATGACGAATACGGGACGGTAGGGCTCCAGCAGGGTCAAATTACCAATCCAGGCCCCGCTGATACCTAGTGACAAGAGCAGGAAAGGCCCAATACAACACAGGCTCGCGCCGATGGCAGCGGTAATGCCACCGATGATAGGCAGCCTTGTGTTGGTGAATCTCTCTTTTCCCGGCATCGCCGACTCCACTTTATTGATCTGATGAAATCAGTGTAAATGCCGTACCAAAGTACGGAGTCAAGCCCAATGCCTTTTATTGACGAGGATCAGGTTGGAGGGATTCAACAATAGGACAAGCCGCATTATCAGGATTGGTCCGACACTTTGTGACGAGCTCTTCCAACACCTGTTCCAGGCGGTGTAGATCGTTAATTTTTTCACGCACGCTGGCCAGCTTTGCTTCGGCCAGCTCCTGGATTTCCGAGCAATGCGACTCGCCCAATGACAGCAGGTTGTTGATCTCCTCCAGCGTAAAACCCAGTTCCTGGGCGCGTTTGATGAATAAAATCCGAGCCAAGGTTGCGTTTGGGTAGGTACGGTATCCCTCTGCGGGTTTGGGTGGTTGACGGATCAAACCACGGCGTTCGTAGTAGCGGATGGTTTCGACGTTGACACCTGCTGTCTTGGCCAGCTGGCCAATGGTGTGGTTTTCGTTCATGACCAGAGCGCTCCCAGCGGGACAGCAAAGAGATTGTCACCAAAAGCCGTCGTATGATCGCCATCGTAGAGCAGGACACCGATTTTAAAGCGCTTGCCGGCCACACTTTGAAAGCGTTTCAAGCCGGTAAAATCTTTCGTGCTCAAGGTTGCCGCCGCTTTGACTTCAATGGCAAAACAATCGCCCATGGCGTTTTCAATGATCACATCGACCTCCACCTTGTCCTTGTCACGGTAGTGGTAGAAGTTCAAGGGCTCCTCGATCCACACCGCCTGTTTGCGCAATTCGTTGTAGACGAAGGATTCCAGCACCAACCCAAAATCACCTGGCTGTTTCAGCAGGCGCTCCCGATTGAGGCCCCGCACGGCGCACATCATGCCGGTATCGACCGAGTGCAGTTTGGGTGTTTTCACCAGGCGCTTATATTCGTTGGAATGCCAGGCCGGCAGCTGTTCCACCAAAAACAACTGCTCCAACAACGCCATGTATTTTTTGATGGTCAGTCGATCCAGCCCAAGTTTAGCGCCCAGTTCGGTCAGGTTAACCAGTTTCCCCGCATAAAAGGCGGTGAGTTTGAGTAACTTGGCCATCAGATCGGGGTGATCGATATGGGTCAGATCGCGGATATCCCGCTGGATCAATGTACTGACGTACTGTTGATACCAAGCGGTGCTTCGCCGCTCATTGGCACGTTGCAGAGGCTCGGGGAAACACCCCGTAATCAACCGTTGCAGTAGATGATCCCGCACACGAATGTCCTGAGCCGAAGGCGCTTCCTGGTTCAGTAGTTTGCTTAAAAAGCTGGGGGGGCGTCCATGGATCTCACACTCGGAAAGCGTTGTCAGGCGAACCGACTCCATCCGGCCGGCCAGGGAATCCGATAGCCGGGGCAATAACAAGGCATTGGCAGAACCCGTCAGGAGAAAGCGACCTGCCGTGCGTTGTTCATCCACAGCCTGCTTGATGGAGACGAACAGTTCAGGCAGGCGCTGAACCTCATCGAGCGCAATTCGTTTCGGTGGCAGATTACGGATGAACCCGACGGGATCAGCTTGTGCAATTTCGAATTGGGCCTGATCGTCCAGGGTAATGTATTCCCAGTTTTCAGCGCCCATCTCACCAATCAGCGCCTTCACCAGAGTGGTTTTACCGACTTGGCGAGGCCCCATCACAAAGACCACCGGGGTGTCGCTCAGCGCTTCTTTGACATTGTATTCAGAGTAACGTGGGTACATAAAATAAGCGCTCGGCTAATTGATGGTTGAAATTCGTCTATTCGTTATTTTATTATCGTCTATTCGTGATTACAATGCCGTCTGATTGTTAGATACGACAATAGCGACTCACGAATGTAAAAAAATCAATAAAAACAACGCTATAGGAATAGTTGGCGTGACTGAGCCCAAGTGAGAACCCATGACAGCCAAAGAGCAGTTCTTAACCAACCAACAGCGAAACCAGCCGTTAATGCTGCCACAACGATTTTCCGACGAAGAAATGGTTCGCGATTGGACGCTGAGCCGACGCGATTGCCAGGTGGTCAACAAGTACCGTAAGCAATACCGTCTGGGATTTGCTATCCAACTGTGCGCCATGCGTCTCTATGGCCGGTTTCTTAACCAACTCCATGATCTATCCCCCGGGTAATCAGCTACCTGAGCAGTCAACTCGACCTCCCGCCCACGCTAACCGTGGACGTGCCCGAGCGGGAAGCGACACTATTGGAGCATCGGAACAACATCCTCAAGTATCTGGGCTTTCAGCGGTTTGATGACAAAGCGGAAGCGGATCTGGACCGCTGGATTGAAGAATATGCTCGCCAGGGGCTGCTGCCGGATGAACTTTTTCACCGGGCAGAGCGCTACCTGCTGCTGAACCGTATTGTATTACCCGGGCCCTCGACCATCGAACGGCAGATCATCCGTATTTGTAACCAGGTTCACACTCAGCTTTTTGAGCAGGTGTTTGATCAGATGTCCCCTGAACTGCGCGGTGCCATCGACGATCTGTTGCAAACCACAGACGGTAATCAGCGAACCTACTTCAACCAACTCAAAGAGTATCCACCGGCCGCCAAAATCTCATCACTGAAACGCTATTTGGAGCGCTATGACAATCTGGTGGCCACCGGCGTTAATGAATTCGAGGAAAAGGTCATTGATACCGCTTTTCTTCACTACCTGTATCGACTGACCAAGCGCTACAGCGCCAAGGACATGAAACGCTTCAAAGACCACAAGCGCTATGCCCTGATGGTGTGCTTCCTGTTAGAATCCCGCAAGATTCTGCTGGATAACCTGGTCAAAATGCACGATCAGTACATGACGGAACTGTGCCGACAAACCAGAAACAGTCACGACAAAAAGCACAAGGAATTCCGCAAACGCCAGAAGAAAGCTATCGACGCCGTGCTCGATACCACGCATGTTTTGCTGGAATGGCCGGATGAACAGCCGTTGTACAAGAATGACTTATGGCAGCGTATTGACGAGAAACACTTGCTAGCCTCCATTGACGACCTGCACATTTTTAAACGCCTGGAAGAATGCGGCTACTGCGATTTGTTGCTGACCCGTTACCCCAGTTTACGAAAGTATTTTTCCGACTTTATACGGTTACCGTTTGAAATGGCGAAAGGTTCTGGGCCACTGATAAAAGCCATCCAGTTCGTCCGGCAGTTGGATGACGGCGATCTGAAAAAACTGCCGGAGAATACACCGACTGCGTTCATTCCCCGCGAGCTGCGTCGCAGCCTTAAAGATCAAGCCGGCAACATCAATCGCAATGTTTGGGAAATGGGCCTTGCTCTCGCGATGAAAGATGCGTTGCGTTCCGGCGATTTGTATTTACCACAGAGCAAACAGCATGTGTCGTTCTGGGATCTGACCTTGAACGAGCCCAACTGGGATGAAACCAAACACACCGTCTATACCGAGCTACAGCAGCCTTTGCCACACGAAGTGCGTTCCGCCATTTCAACCCAGTTCCACGAAGCGGTGTCAGCAGCGCAAAAGCGTTTTGGACTGGATAATTTCGCAGAGATACACAATGGCCGGCTGAAACTCAAGCGTGACGACAAACTGGACGTACCGGATAAAGTCAACCAACTGCAAAAGGTGATCGATGCGCATATGCCCAGCATACGCATCGAGCAACTGCTGATGGAGGTGGATCAAATGACGCATTACAGTCGTCACTTTGTCCCTATCCAGCATCACCAGTCACGGCCCAAAAACTTTCACAAAAGCCTGTTGGCTTCATACTATCCCCGCTATTACGGCTACTATGAAAAAGCCATCGGGATCTACACCCACGTATCCGATCAATATTCCGTGTTCAGCACCAAGATCATTTCCTGTAGCCCTCGTGAAGCCCTGTATGTTCTGGACGGTCTGCTGGAAAACAACACAATTCTGAAAATCCGAGAGCACACCACCGATACGCATGGGTACACTGAAATCGTCTTCGCCCTCTGTCATTTGCTCGGCTTCTACTTTATGCCACGCATTCGGGATCTGAAGGATCAGCAGCTATACCGTATCGACAAATCCGTCGATTACGGTGACCTCAACCATTTACTCACGAAAACAGCTGATTTGGCGATTATTGAGGAGCAATGGGAATACATGATGCGGGTGGTCATTTCTCTGAAACAAAAAACTGCGCCAGCACACGTCATCGTTCAACGGTTGACCAACAGTTCACCCTCCGATCGCCTCACCAAGGCCTTTACCAACCTGGGCCGGATCATCAAGACCGAATACATTCTGCGGTACCTAACTGACAAAGACCTGCGCCAAACCGTCCAGCGGCAACTGAATAAAGGGGAATACCGGCACAAACTGCCGCGCTGGATATTCTTTGCGGACCAGGGTGAATTCACCACTGGGGACTATGAGGAAATCATGAACAAGGCCAGCAGCCTCAGCTTTGTATCCAATGCCATTCTGTACTGGAACACGATCAAGATAAATGACGTGGTTGAGCAGCTCCGGCAGCAGGGGGAGGATATCGACGACAAGACCTTATCCCATATCTCGTTATTGCCCTATAAGCATGTGTTGCCCAATGGTACGTACTTTATTGAAGATGAGGGGAAGGGGTGATTATTCGTAAGCGCTCAAACAACCCCATCTAAAACCCACGCCGAAATCCCTCTAAACTGTCTTCAAATTATTTAACGAGACAG
>OJBY01000369.1_pt1 | contig 25143 bp, 20 predicted proteins | sample 1591731 | NCBI WGS metagenome assembly OJBY01 (sample SAMN05416837, study PRJEB24817) | seawater metagenome | isolation source: Sea water | place: Canada:Atlantic | collected 2013-07
GATCGAAGAGGTGCTGGCGAGCGACTTCGATAGTGACGGGTCTGCCGACAGGCGCGATACGCATGAAAATATCGCTGCCGACCGTGCCTTGGTGCTTACCGACTTCGATCCGCCGTCCGTTTCGGCGGCAGAGCGACTGGTGCGCATTGCCTATCGGCTCGGCATTCCGGGTAGCACGCTGGCTTCACCTTTTCGCAAGCCGCCGCGCCCACGCCTCCTCGCTACGGTTGATAACCCGCTTGGCGGAGAGCGTGCGGCCGGGATGGCGCTGCGGGCGGGCCATTTTTATGTTCATGGCGTCAAGGCGCCGATTGCGCAGGTGGATTTCGGGCCGACTGCCAAGCTGACGCCGCCGTTCGAGCGGGTGATCCATGGCTTCACCTGGCTGCGCGATCTGGATGCCAGCGCTCCGCGCGCCCAATGCTCGCAAGTTGCAGAGCGCGTTCTGGCAAGCTGGCTATCGGCCAATCCGCATCCCGGCAAGGGGCCAGCGTGGAAGGTGGAGCATGCCGGATTGCGCCTGCTTGGTTGGTTGGTGCATGCACCGCTGATCCTTGCTGGCGACAATAAGGCGCAGCGGCAGGACATCCTCAGCGCAATTGAAGAAACGGCCCGTTGGCTTGATCGCAATGCGACACGCGCGCCCGATCGGTTGAGCGAAGTCGCCGCTTGGTGCGCTATTATCGCGGCGGGTTTGCTGCTGCCGGAAGGCAAGCCGCGCCGCCTGTTTGGCGAAGCGGGGCTTGCGCGCGCACTGGGTGAACTGGTGGGCGAGGATGGCGGTGCCCTTTCGCGCAGTCCCGTGGCGCAGATCCAGGCGATAGAGCTGCTGGTCGACCTTGCCGCCTGCTACCGCGCAACAAAGCGCGATGTGCCAGAGGCAATCGGAAAGGTGCTGGCGCTGATGGTGCCGCCACTGCTCGCGCTGACGCATGGTGATGGCGGCCTTGGCAGCTGGCAGGGCGGTGCGGCGGTCTCGGCAAGCAGGCTGGCTGCGCTAATAGAGGCGAGCGGCGTGCGCGCACGCCCTTTGCGTGAACCGCGCGGCTGGGGCTATCAGCGGATTACGGCGAAGCCCGCTGTCTTGCAGGTCGATGCCTCCCCGCCTCCACTGGGGCGCCATGCGCGCAATGGTTGTGCCAGCACGCTGGCGTTTGAATTCAGCCATGGCGATCACCGCTTGATCGTCAATTGCGGCGGCGCTGCTCTGGCGGGTGGACAGGTTCCGATCAGAGTTGAACAGGGCCTGCGGGCGACCGCTGCACATTCGACGCTGGTGCTCGGCGATGCGAATTCCACCGCTGTGCTGCTTGATGGCAAACTGGGTGGCGGCGTCGGCGAAGTTGAAGTCGATCTGCGCACGGTGGAGCTGGAACATGGCAGCGCCAGACGGCTGGAGGCGAGCCATGATGGTTATGCCAACCGCTTTGGCCTGCTGCACAAACGCATTCTGATCCTGCGCGACGATGGCAGCGAGCTGCGCGGCGAAGATGTGCTTCTGCCTTCGGGCCGCAAGGGTAAGCGCGGCAAAGTCCCCTTTGCTATCCGCTTCCACCTTGGCCGTCATGTCGAGGCCACGCTGGGATCGGGCGGGCGCAATGCCAGCCTGCTATTGCCAGACGGCAGCCTTTGGCAGTTCGTCACCGGCGCGCCTGCGCTGGAAATGGAGGAAAGTATGTGGATCGATGGAAACGGCCGTCCGCATCCGGTACAGCAATTGGTGATCCAGGGCCTCGCCTCGCGCGGCGGAGGCAATTTCTCCTGGCTGCTCAAGCGAATGGGATAAGTAATCACGCATGACTGACGTTGCGATCAAGCGGGCACTGCTCTCGGTGTCCGATAAGACCGGTATTGTCGAACTGGCCGGACGGCTGGCGAAGGCCGGTGTGGAACTGGTATCGACTGGTGGCACCGCCCGCGCGCTGCGCGATGCGGGCCTTCTGGTACGCGACGTTTCCGATCTCACGGGTTTTCCGGAAATGATGGATGGCAGGGTCAAGACGCTGCATCCCGTCGTGCATGGTGGCCTGCTTGCCGTCCGCGATGATCCCGAACATGCCGCCGCAATGGAAGCGCACGATATCGGCGCAATCGATCTGGTTGTGGTCAACCTCTATCCATTCGTGAACACGGTGATGAGCGGGGCGGACCGTGACACGATTATCGAGAATATCGATATTGGCGGACCGAGCATGGTTCGGTCTTCCGCCAAGAACCACGCCTATGTCACCATTGTCACCGACCCGGACGATTATACCGCGCTGTATGATGAACTGGCCGATCATGATGGCGCCACGACACTGCCTTTCCGCAAGCGCATGGCGGCCAAGGCATTTGCCGCTACCGCAGTTTATGATTCAGCCATCGGCAGCTGGTTCGCCTTTGCCGATCAGGGCGAGACATTTCCCGAGTCATTCACGGTGGCTTTCAGCCTTTCATCCACCCTGCGCTATGGTGAGAACCCGCATCAGAACGCGGCGCTGTATCTCCCTGGCGGACCCGCCAGCCCAGGCGTGCCGCAGGCCGAGCAAATTCAGGGCAAGGCGCTGTCATACAATAACCTCAACGATGCTGATGCGGCGCTGGGACTGATGGCAGAATTCGCTTCGGAATCACCCGCCATTGTGATCCTCAAACATGCCAATCCCTGCGGGGTTGCCCAAAGCTCAACTTTGCTTGAGGCATGGAGAAAGGCGCTCGCTTGTGACAGCATATCAGCCTTTGGCGGCATCGTTGCATCCAATGTCCCGCTGGATGGGCCGACCGCGCAGGCGATCACCAAAATCTTTACTGAAGTCGTCATCGCACCGGGTGCCGATGATGCCGCGCGCGAGGCTTTTGCAGCCAAACCCAATTTGCGCCTTTTGCTGATTGACGAGCTGCCCGATCCTGCGCGGCCCGGCCTCGATCTCAAAAGCATTGCGGGCGGGATGCTGGTCCAGTCACGCGATAATGGCGTGGTAGGTGAAGACACGCTGAAGGTTGTCACCAAGCGTCAGCCGAGCGAGGCGGAAATCGCCGATGCGCTGTTCGCCTGGAAAGTGGCAAAGCACGTCAAATCCAATGCCATCGTCTATGCCAAGGATGGGGTGACAGCAGGAATTGGGGCCGGCCAGATGAACCGCCGTGATTCTTCACGCATTGCCGCCATGCGTGCCCGCGAAGCAGCGGAATCGGAAGGCTGGAGCGAACCTCGCACAATGGGCAGCGCCGTCGCTTCGGACGCCTTCTTCCCCTTCGCAGATGGTCTGATAAGCGCAGTTGAGGCAGGGGCGACAATGGTCATCCAGCCCGGTGGCTCCATGCGTGACGAAGAAGTCATAACCGCCGCTGATGAAGCGGGTATCGCCATGGTCTTTACCGGGATGCGTCACTTCAAGCATTGAACGTACAGGTCACTGAGAGAAAGCCGATCCTGTCGTTGAACATGCGCCGCAATTGTGGCGCATGAACGGCGGGCAACGTGCAAATTCAGTCCTTCGTAAGCAATCATTTGCTAATCCAGCTGCGAACAATACGAAACTGTAATGCAATCCGGACCATCCGCTATGACACTCTTTTCCTCTGAACTCTTCCGCTCCTTTTTTGTGGGCTTCGGTGTAACCGCAACCGTGTTGGCGGCGAATATATTGCCGCAACTCGGAGGAGCCTGAAGCTCTTGAATAACCTTTACGCCGCAATTCTCTTCGGAGTTGGGACCCTTTCGCTTGCTGCCACTAGTGCATCGGCCGCAGAAATATTCGATGCGCCGGTCGCTACACGTCAGGCTGACGAACAAGGGTTGCAGGTGGCGATTTTTGCAGGTGGTTGCTTCTGGGGCGTAGAGGCGGTCTTCAGCCATACGCGCGGCGTGACAAGCGCTGTATCCGGTTATCACGGCGGCACCGCCGCCAACGCGATTTATTCGCGTGTGTCCCGCGGTTTTACGCGCCATGCAGAAGCAGTGCGCATCGCCTATGATCCTTCGGTCGTGCGTTACGATCAATTGCTGCAGATCCTGTTCTCGGTGGTTGCGGACCCGACATTGGTCAACCGCCAGGGCCCTGATCGCGGATCGCATTATCGTGCAGCCATTGTCCCCATGAATGCAGAACAGCGGGCCGTGGCGCAAAGCTATATCCGGCAGATGGGCCGTTCGGGTGAATGGAGCGATCCGATCGCCGTGCGCATCGAAAGCCACCGTCGCTTTTACGAAGCCGAACGCTATCATCAGGATTTTGCACTGCGCAATCCGGACAATGGCTACATCCGTCGCTGGGATGCGCCCAAGGTCGCAGCATTGCGCGCGCGCTTCCCCGGCCTTTACCGTGCACGCTATCGCACCGGTTGATTGCACCTGCTCGCCAGCGCGCCTATGTTGGGCGCATGGCGACACGACATAACCACCACGAACATTCCGGCGACAAGCTGCTGGCCGAAGCTGCAACGGTGCTGACCGAAGCTGGAGAGCAATGGACGACAATGCGCGAGGACGTGTTCAAGGTGCTTGCCGCACAGGGGCGTCCGGTATCAGCCTATGATATTGCGGAAGATGTGGGCAAGGCGCGTGGCAAGCGTGTGGCGGCCAACAGTGTTTACCGTATTCTGGATCTTTTCGTGCGCACAAATCTGGCCAACCGGATTGAAAGTGCCAACGCCTATCTCGTCAACAGCCACCCCGGGTGCCGCCATGATTGCATTTTCCTGATTTGCGATGATTGCGGGCAGGCGGACCACTTTGATGATGACACGCTAACCGATGCCCTGCGAAAGGCAGGGAGGGCGCATGGTTATCGCGATGTGCGCCCCGTGGTGGAGCTGCGTGGCCTGTGCCGTGATTGCGCCGCCTAGCCCACGACGAACCGTTCTTTTTTAACGCCTAAGCGTTCATCGACAGGCCAGAAAATGCGGTGTAAGACTGCATTATGACTGCATCTCGTCCGGATACGCCGCTGCTCGACACTGTTGGCACCCCTGAACATCTCCGCAAGCTCGCGCCAGAGCAATTGCGCCAGCTTGCTGACGAACTTCGCGCAGAGATGATTGATGCTGTCGGCTCCACCGGCGGCCATCTCGGGTCCGGCCTGGGCGTTGTCGAATTGACCGTCGCAATCCACTATATCTTCAATACCCCCGATGATCGGCTGATCTGGGATGTTGGCCATCAGGCCTACCCCCACAAAATCCTTACCGGACGGCGGGACCGCATTCGTACATTGCGCCAGGCTGGCGGGCTGTCGGGCTTCACCAAGCGCAGCGAAAGTGAATATGACCCGTTTGGCGCGGCGCATTCCTCCACCTCCATATCGGCAGGTCTGGGCTTTGCTGTTGCTAACAAGCTCAATGATGCGCCGGGGAAGGCGATCGCTGTTATCGGTGATGGCGCGATGAGCGCGGGCATGGCCTATGAGGCGATGAATAATGCCGAACAGGCCGGCAATCGGCTGGTGGTGATCCTCAATGATAATGATATGTCCATTGCGCCTCCGGTAGGCGGACTGTCCGCCTATCTGGCGCGCATGGTGTCCTCCAGCGAATATCTCGGCCTGCGCTCGCTCGCGTCCAAGGTGGCCAACAAGATTGGCCGCCGTGTGCATCATTCCCTGCACAAGGCAGAGGAATATACCCGTGGCATGGTGACGGGCGGAACGTTGTTTGAAGAACTGGGCTTCTATTATGTCGGCCCGATTGACGGGCACAACCTCGATCACCTCATCCCCGTGCTGGAAAATGTGCGCGATAGTGATCAGGGGCCGATACTGGTCCATGTCGTGACCACCAAGGGCAAGGGCTATGCGCCTGCTGAAGACAGCGCCGACAAATATCACGGCGTTCCCAAATTCGATGTTGTCACTGGTGAAAAGAAGAAAAGCGCTGCTGGTCCGCCCGCCTATCAAAATGTGTTCGGGGAAACTCTGGCGAAGCTGGCTGAAACTGACGACCGCATCTGCGCAATCACAGCCGCGATGCCGGGCGGGACGGGCGTTGACAAATTTTCACAGATGCATCCCGATCGTGCTTTTGATGTCGGCATTGCCGAACAGCATGGCGTAACCTTCGCCGCCGGGCTTGCCGCACAGGGCATGCGCCCTTTTGCGGCCATCTATTCCACCTTTCTCCAGCGCGCCTATGATCAGGTGGTGCATGATGTGGCGATCCAGAACCTGCCCGTCCGGTTTGCCATCGACCGTGCCGGACTGGTCGGTGCCGACGGCGCGACACATGCGGGATCATTTGATGTGACCTATCTCGCCAGCCTGCCCAACTTCGTCGTCATGGCCGCCGCAGACGAGGCTGAGCTTGTCCATATGACCTACACTGCTGCCCAGCATGATAGCGGCCCAATCGCTTTTCGGTATCCGCGCGGCAATGGTGTCGGCGTTGAGATGCCGGAGACGCCGCAGCTCCTTGAAATCGGAAAGGGCCGCGTAGTGCGCGGCGATGCCAAGGTTGGCAAAGTTGCCATCCTATCGCTCGGTGCGCGCCTGGAGGAGGCGAAGAAGGCAGCAGATCAGCTGGAAGCCATGGGCCTTGCCACCACGGTTGCCGACATGCGTTTTGCCAAGCCAATAGACGAGGCGTTGATACGTGAACTGGCCAATTCACACGAGGTGCTGGTCACCGTGGAAGAGGCGGCCATTGGCGGGATGGGTGCACATCTTCTGACAATGGCGAGCGACGAAGGGCTGACCGATCCGGACAGTTCGACAGGCGGCCTCAAGATCCGCACCATGCGCCTGCCCGATACTTTCCTTGATCACGATGATCCGGTGAAACAGTATGACAGTGCGCGCCTCAATGCGCCGCATATTGTCGAAACCGTTCTTGAAGCGCTGCGTCACAACAGCGCGGGCGTGACAGAGGCGCGGGCCTAGATCTTGCTGTGTGGAAAGGAATGCGGGTGATCGGTTATGTCATCCTCATCCTTTTGTTTATTTATGGCGGGCTGATTGCGCTGGTCTATCTCAACCAGCACCGCTTTATCTACGCGCCGCCTGTTGCCAGCAATGATGTTCCGTCTGGCTTTCGGAATGTTAGCTATGAGACACGCGATAGGCTGGAACTGACTGCTGGCTATCTCCCGGCGCAAGACGGATTGCCCACCATCCTGTTCTTCCACGGCAATGGCGCCAACTGGCAATCTTCTGCCTTGGTAACAGCGCGGTTGGCACGCGCGGGCTATGGCATTATGGCCGCCGAATATCGCGGCTATTCAGGCAATCCCGGCACACCATCTGAAGCCGGATTGTATGAAGATGCGCGGGCCGCATGGCGTTTCCTGCGCGAAAAGCAGCGGTTGGCTGAAAGCGAAATTGTGCTGGTGGGCAATTCAATCGGCTCTGGCGTCGCCACCCAGCTTGCTACGGAAGTCCGTGCGCGTGCGCTGGTGCTGATTTCTCCATTCGATAGCATGGAAGAAACCGCCGCACGCAAGCTCCGCTGGTTGCCCGTGCGCCTGCTGCTGCGTGATCGCTATCGCAACGACCAGAAGCTGCCCGAAATCGGCGAACCGATATTAATCCTGCATGGCGAGGCAGATTCGCTCATCGCGCTTGAACAGGCGCAGGCGCTGGCCAAGGTGCGGGACGACACGGTGATCGAAACCTATCCCGAATGGGGCCATGACCTGGTGGTGCACGAACCGGTGCAGGACCGGATCATGCTATTCCTCCAGCAGCAGCACTGACGCCTAGCGCCTGTAGGCAGGGGGCAATTGGCTTTCATCAAGGCTGCGATAGCGTTCGCGCAGGCGGGTCTGATGGTTGTCGAGCGGCTGTTCAACCCCATCGATAAAAACCCTGACCGGTGCAGAGCTGACCTCCAGCGGATCGCCATCCCAAATCACCAGATCGCCATGCGCACCAGGTACCAAAACGCCGGCACGCCCATCCATTCCCCCAATGGTGGCGGGAATGGATGTGATTGCGGCAAAGGCTTCGCCCCAGCTCAGGCCGGTTGCGCCCGGCACGTTGTTCAACGCGACCATATTACCAGCCTGTTGCGGCAAATTACGCGGATGGTCGCCGCTGCTTTCATAACCGCCGATGGCAACTGTTACGCCTGCATCGACCATGCGCCCGACATTGCTCTGCGTAGCGGCTAGCCGCTCAAAACTTTCGGGCAGGTCAATCAGCGCGCCGGTGATGACCGGCACACCCGCCGCCGCGATCCGGTCTGCAACGAGCCACCCTTCGGTGGCACCGATCAGCACAAGGTCCAGGTCCGGGAATGCATCGCGCAGTCCCAGCACCGAAAGAATGTCATTGGCGCGGTGGACAGCGACATACAGCTTCTGGTCGCCCCTGACGACCGGCACCAGAGCTGCGGCATCAAAACGGGTAAGCAGCACGTCGCCTTCACGCTCCGCCCGCCCCAGCAGGCGTGAATCGAGCGGCAGGTCATCGCCTGTGTCCACGCTGCCATTCCGACCCGCCGTGCGCAATTGCGCATCATCGCCATATTGGCCCGCTTCACGCAGCGCATTGAGCAGCAAGGCATAAACCGACGTGCGGCTGCCGCCTGCAAGCCGTGCGCCCCGTTCACCCATTTCGACATATTGGAAAGCGCGCGGACGCGTCACTGCGTCGTAATCAGAGCCAAGATCGATTACCGCGCCCTGTCCTGCAAAGATCGAGGAGCCCGCTGTGGGGGTGACGCTCGCACGTGTCACTCCGCCTGCGCGGCTGTAGCCAAAATCCTGCGCGGCCGGATTGATGGCCGGGGTTACATCAAGTGCGGCACTAAAGGGCGAATCGCCCGCTGCCACATCATTGCTTCCCGAAACTGCATCGACATCCACGAGGCCCAGATTGGTGATCGAGGCGAACAGGCCCGGCGTCACCCAGCTGTCGGTGCCATCAAGCACCGGAACGCCCGCAGGCGCGATTACGTCACTACCGGCGGCCACAACGCGGCCATTGCGCACCACGACAGTAGCATTGGTGATCGGATCGCTACCATCGCCCTTGGCAAGGGTAGCGCCAGTGATGACGATGTCCTGCGCTGCCAATGGCGCGGAGCACAGTGCAAGAGCAGAAATCGCAAGGCTGAAAAACCGAATCATTTCACGTCTCCTTCACCCGGCTGGCCAAGCTCGAAATCGCTCACCGGACGCATGGCGGAATTGTTCATGTCATACATGAGCGCGCCATCAATCCAGACCATTTCCGGACGCGAATAGATAGACAGTGGATCACCATTCCACAGCACCACATCGGCCATTTTGCCGGCTTCGAGACTGCCCGTCATATCGGCAATGCCCATGGCCCGCGCGGCGTTCAGCGTGATCCAGCTGATAACATCGGCATCGGCAATCTCTATGCCCATACGGCGGCCATCGGCCTGCGCCTTGGCAGCTTCCTGATTGAGCCTCTGGATGCCATTTGCATCATCGGAATGGATGACGATGCAGGCGCCTGCATTATGGATTAGCGCAGCGTTTTCGGGAATCGCGTCATAGGCTTCCATCTTGAAGCCATACCAGTCGGCCCAGACGGCCGAACAGACATTGTTGTCGCGCAGCAGATCGGCAATCTTGTAGCTTTCCACAGCGTGGTGAAAGGCGGAAACCTGATATCCGAACTCCCTCGCCATATCCATGACCAGCGCCATCTCGTCCGCGCGGTAGCAATGGTTCTGAATAAGGATTTCGCCATCTAGCACGCCCGCCAGCGTTTCCATCGCCAGATCGCGATCGGGGTTCTCCTCCGCCATGTAATCCTGCGCTTCCAGCCAGGTTTCGCGATTGACCGCAAAATTGCCCATACGTGTGGATGGCGCGCGGCCTCTTCCGCCGTAAACGCGCTTGGGGTTTTCACCGCAGGCCATCTTCATGCTGTAGGGCGCGCCGGGAAACTTCATGCCCTGCACGGTGCGGCTGGGCACGTTTTTGAGCGTGACCGAACGGCCACCCATCAAATTGGCAGAGCCGGGCAGAATCTGGAGGCTGGTAATCCCCCCATTGGCCATTGCCCGGCTGAAACCGGGATCCTGCGGCCATACCGAATGTTCCGCCCAGACTTCGGGCGTCGTCGGGCTGGTGGCTTCATTGCCGTCACTATGGGCCTGCACCGAAGGGGTCGGATAGTCACCAAGGTGCGAGTGGATATCGATGATACCCGGCGTGATGAACCTGCCGGTGCCGTCGACGCGGGTATATCCCGCCGGGACGGCAAGATCCGCCCCGCCAATGCCGACCACTTCGCCATCAGCAAACAGCATTATGCCATTGTCAATCCGGCCACCCGCGCCATCATAAATGGTGGCACCCACGACCGCGGTAGGGGTGCCCGGATAGCGCGCATAGGTAGAGGCGTAGGGGGCTGCGGATGCGTCACCAGCAGGGGGAGCGCTTGCCTGTGCGGGGCGTTCAGTGCCCGCTGCCGTGGTGCAGCCTGCAAGCACAAATGCAGCAATAGCCACGAATGCGGTGACAGGGCCGCGCGTTGCAATATGACGGGTCATTCTGCTTATCCGTGAGGTTGATTGGTAGGGTGAACGCCGCCCTCTTGGGCTTCAAGACCAGCGCCGGACCGACCTTCAAGATCGTCACCGACGTTTTCATCCTGCAGCGTATTAAGATGCATTAGCTTCTTCACGAATGGGGCGATCACCATGACGATTACGCCAATGCCCACGGCATACCAGCCAACGGTGGAATAAACCCCGAGCACGATCTGTTTGCCCGCTTCTTCGCCCACGCCCTCTGCACCGGTGGCTGCCGCGATCAGGCCTGCAGCAAAGTTACCGGCAGCCGATGCGAAGAACCATGTGCCCATGATGAGCGAGGCCATGTTGGCCGGGCTCAGGCGGTTCATCGCACTGAGGCCCACGGGCGAAAGGCAAAGTTCGCCTGTCGTGTGCAGCAGATAGATGAGGAAGATGAAGATCACTGGTGTCGGCACGCTGACGCCGACGCTTTCGGCGCCCCACACCAGCACCAGGAAGCCAAGACCAACCTGGATCACGGCGAGACCGAATTTCATCGGAGTGCTGGGTTCTGCACCCCTTCTGGCCAGGCCTTGCCAAACCATTGCGAAAACCGGTGCGAGCAGCACGATATAGATCGCGTTGATTGACTGGAACATCGATGCGTTCACGCCCTGCGTATCAACATGGCGATCAGTGAAGAGGTTGAGGCTGGAACCAGCCTGCTCGAACAATGCCCAGAAGACGATCGATACAAGGATCAGGAACATGGCAGCGAAGATGCGGTTGCGCTCTTCCGGTGCCAGTTTGGTCACTGCCGTGAACAGCACGAAGAGCACCAGTCCGCCACCAAAGATGCCAAGCATATAGCCGACCATTTCCTGATACTGGATCGCGGCCCAGCACAGCGCCACCATGGCGAGCCCAAGGCCATAAATCCCGTATTCCTTGCCGCCGGCAATCCGTTCGGGATGCTGCGATTCGCCCTTGCCGAGGAGCAGTGGCTTGCCGATCACAAAAAAGACCAGCCCGATCAGCATGCCGAAACCGGCAAGGCCGAATCCATATTGCCAGCCCACCGTCTGTCCGAGATAGCCGCAGATGATCGATGCTGTCGCGGCGCCGACATTAATGCCCATGTAAAAAATGGTGTAGGCCGGGTCGCGGCGAATGTCGGTGCGCGAATAGAGCTGTCCGACGATGACGGAGATATTGGCCTTCAGGAAGCCCGAACCCACGATGATGAGCGCCAGAGCAAGCCAGAACACATTGATCATCGGGTTGTCCTGGCCAAGCGACGCATCGCCTTCGAACGCCATGAAGAAGTGACCGAAGGTCAACAGGACCGCGCCGAACAACACTGCCTTGCGCTGGCCGAGGTAACGGTCAGCCAGATAGCCGCCGACAACGGGCGTAATATAGACCAGTGCCGTATAGGCACCATAAATGATCGACGCCTCGCTATCCGAAAACAGCCAATGCTGGACCAGGTAGAAAATCAGCAAGGCGCGCATGCCGTAGTAGGAGAAGCGCTCCCACATTTCGGCCATGAAGAGGAGGAACAGGCCCTTGGGGTGGCCGATAACTTCTTCTTGCGGACGGGTTATCAGGACAAGCCCGCTTATAAGAAAGCTGACCAGTGCGATGACGGCGAAGCGGAAGGTCCACATCTCGAACCCGGAACCGAATGTGAAAAAGAGGCCTTCGACCATATAAATGCAATCCCTCAGAAATTCGTCATCACGCTCTAATAGGCGCGGCTTTCCCGTAAAAGCGGGCACCCTAACGGCTTTTGCGCGCTTGTGAAGCTACGAAGTTGCGCTTGAAACCGCTTTTTTGCTCATTTCCTGCGAAGATGGTGCGCTTGACCTGCCGCGCTGTATTATGGCACTGAAGCACCTGCCATGACAGATTCCCGTCCCGTCTACCTGCGCTTGCGCGAACAGATCGCCGCCGCCATCATTGACGGACGCTATGCCGAGGGAGAAATGCTGCCGTCGGTCAGGGCATTTGCAGCCGATCAGGGGGCCAATCCGCTGACGGTGGCCAAGGCTTATCAGCAGTTCCAGGTCGATGGGCTGATCCGCGTGCAGCGCGGGGTCGGGATGTTCGTACGCGACGGCGCGGCTTCAAAATTGCGTCATAGCGAGCGCGAAAATTTCCTCCGTGAGGAGTGGCCCGCCATTCGTGAACGGATGGGCCGGTTGGGCCTGAAGCTTGCTGATCTTGCTGAAGAAGCCTGAATTTTACTGCAGAAGCGGAAATCTTGTAATAAACTGTCAAAAATATCGTGAAAAATCATTGGCCCCATTGCGCGCGTTGGCACTCTCTGCCAGTCTGCAACGCAATCGGTCTCCGGTCATGATGATCTGGCGATTGAGGTCATGCGGGTCGCGCCCATAACCCGGTCGGGAAATTATATGATCAGATCCGAACTTCTGCAGGCACTGGCGACTGATAATCCTGAGCTTCGGCCTGAAGAGGTCGAACAAATGGTCGACATTTTCTTTGATGAAATCAGCAGGCGTCTCGCCGAAGGCGGACGTGTCGAATTGCGTGGCTTTGGCACGTTCTCAACCCGTCAAAGGGATGCGCGCACCGGACGCAATCCGCGCACAGGTGAGGCTGTCGATGTTCCTGCAAAGCGCGTGCCCTATTTCAAGCCGGGCAAGGAAATGCGAGAGCGTTTGAACACAGATTAAGCAAATCAGTATTCATGTTGATGCCGCAGGCGCTGCCGCAAGGCAGGCTCTGGTCGGCACCTCCACATCTACGCCACCGCAAATTTGCGGCCTGGCAAATCACGTCTGCGCGTAAAAGTCGCTGCGAAGGCAAACCTACTTGGCAAACCGGTCATGCCGGCGCTAGGCGGGGCGGGCAATGTGCGGGCGTGGCGGAATGGTAGACGCCGGGGACTTAAAATCCCCTGTCCCTTATGTGACGTGTGGGTTCGAGTCCCACCGCCCGCACCAGCCTTCATGTGGGCGCAGCAATCAGGCCCAGCCCCGCGCAATTGTAAACGTGGCCTTGATGCGACCTTGCGGAAACCACGCAAGTGCATGCTGTTAATTCTTCATTACCTTGTCCCTATCACATTGTTTCATCAGAAATTGATTGCCTGTTTTGCCAGGTCGTCCGGTGATGAAAGCGGTGAAAGAAGGGTCGATGATGCGAAACCAGCTATGCGGCAATAATCTTGCCCCGGCACAAGATCACACTTCGGTCGATGGACCGGAAATGCGCAATGCTCCACGCTATACGTTGCTGATTAGGGCAGCCAAGCTGGTGACGCAGGCGGGGGAATTCCTGTGCGTCATCCGTGATGCTTCGGAAACGGGCATTTCTGCGCGCATATTTCATCCGCTGCCTTCCGGTCGGCAGATGAGCATAGAGCTGCAGAATGGTGACCGCTACGATGTAGAAATGGTGTGGCAGGATGCCGACCGCGCCGGCTTTCGTTTTGCCCATAGTGCCGATATCCGCAAGATAATCGAATGCCCCAGCCGCTTCGACAAGCGACCGGTGCGCATCAATCTGACTGCACCGGCGCAGGTCGAAATTCAGGGCAGGGCGGAATATGCGACCATCCAGGATATTTCCCAGCAAGGCGCCAAGGTCGCATGTTCCAGCAGCTTCGCGATAGATCAACGTGTGCGACTGATGGCTGATGGCATGCGTAACACATCTGCCAAAGTGCGCTGGCGGGGCAATGGTGCCTGTGGTCTCGTGTTCGAGGAAACTTTCCAATATGGCGAACTCGCCAGCATCGTTTCCCGATTGCAGAGGCAATCGCAAGCTGCCAGATCACTCGCGCGCGACCCCTTGTTAACTACCTCATAACCAATTTCCTTCACTCCCGGTCAGGAAGATAACCGGGGGCTTTCATGCACGATAATGGCCACGACAATGGCAAGACTTTTCACGGCGCGGCGGACGCAGGTGAAATCCAGGTTGATGTTGCGATTATCGGTGCCGGTCCGGCTGGATTGACCGCAGGCTATCTGCTGACCAAGGCGGGGAAGACCGTCGCCATTATCGAAAAAGATGCGACCTATGTCGGCGGCATCAGCCGCACGGTCGAACACGAAGGCTATCGCTTCGACATCGGCGGGCACCGCTTCTTTTCCAAAAGCCAGCAAGTCGTCGATCTGTGGAACGAGATTCTGCCCGACGATTTCATCCAGCGCCCGCGCATGAGCCGCATCTATTACGAGGGCAAATTCTACTCCTATCCGTTGCGCGCTTTCGAAGCCCTGTGGAACCTTGGCCTGTGGCGCTCGGCCATGTGCATGGTGAGTTACGCCAAGGCCAAGCTATTTCCCGCACGGGAGATAAAGAGCTTCGAGGACTGGACCAGCAACCAATTTGGCAAGCGGCTCTATTCGATCTTTTTCAAGACATATACCGAGAAGGTGTGGGGAATGCCCTGCAATGAAATGAGCGCCGATTGGGCCGCCCAGCGGATCAAGGGCCTGTCCCTGTGGAGCGCAGTGGTCGATGGCCTGAAACGCTCGCTCGGCCTTAACAAGTTGAATGACGGATCGGGTAAGCAGGCGAAAACCCTGCTCGAAACCTTCCGATATCCGCGCCTTGGACCGGGCATGATGTGGGATGCCGCGCGCGACAAGATTGTCGCCACCGGCAAAGGCCGGACCATCATGGGGCACGAACTCAAACAGCTCGCTGCCGATGGCGAGAACGGCTGGCGCATGACCGCGACCGGACCTGATGGAGATGTGGTGATCAAAGCGGGCCATGCGATAAGCTCTGCCCCGATGCGCCAGCTTGCCGCCCGTTTGCATCCATTGCCTGAAACAACGCTGGAAGCGAACAAGCTCAAATATCGCGACTTTTTAACGGTGGCGCTGATGATCCGTTCGGAAGATCTGTTCCCCGACAACTGGATCTATATCCACGATTCCAAGGTCAAAGTGGGCCGGGTGCAAAACTTTCGTAGCTGGTCGCCTGAAATGGTGCCGGACGAAGATGTTGCCTGCGTCGGTCTTGAATATTTCTGCTTCGAAGGGGACGGGCTGTGGTCGATGGACGATGCAGACCTTGTTGAATTGGCAAAGCGCGAAATGGACATCCTCGGACTGGTTTCGCCTGAAAAGGTGATTGGCGGCGCGGTGGTCCGGCAAGAAAAGGCCTATCCGGTTTACGACGAGGATTATGCCGCCAATGTCGATGCGATGCGCACAGAAATGGAAGCGCGTTTCCCCACGCTGCATCTTGTTGGCCGCAATGGCATGCATCGCTACAACAATCAGGACCATGCGATGATGACAGCAATGTTGACGGTAGAAAACATAATCGCTGGATCGCGTATTTATGACACCTGGTGCGTCAATGAAGACGCCGAATATCATGAGGCCGGTGACGAAGGTGCGTATAAGGCGCTGCCCGAAGGCCGCCAGCAAGTCACAGAGGATCAGGCAGCCGCGCTCAATTCCATGCGTGATGTGCCGGAACGGATAGATGGCAGCAAAATCGCCGATGGCAGAAAGGCCGCCTGACATGACCGCCGCGCTTCTGCGCCTGATCGACATGAGGCTGACGCGCTATATGTTCGCCAGCGTTGGGGCGCTGGCGGTGGATCTGGGCGCATTTCTTGCGCTGTTGGCGCTTGGCACATGGCCCGCAGGTGCCTCGGCAATCGGCTATTCGCTCGGCATTCTGGCACATTGGCTGATGAGCAGCCGCGCGGTCTTTATCGGACATGTTGCGCAGCCCGGTCGCGCCCGCACGCGGCAAAAGGCGCTGTTTGTGGGCTCTGCGCTGATCGGCCTTGCGCTGACCACGGCCATTGTCTGGGCTGGCGACACCGGCGGGATCGATCCGCGTGCTGCAAAGCTGGTGGCGATCGCGGTAAGCTTTTTCGTAATCTGGCGACTGCGCAGCCGCGTGGTTTTCCGCTAGGGACTGCACCCGATGGCAAGACGGGGCGAAGATCTGGGCGGCGAATTTGTGCACTCGGCGTGGGTCGTACTGGCTATCTGGGCGCTTTATGGCGCTGTGCACCTCGCATTATTGCCCCTGCTCGGCTGGGACGTTTCTGGTCCTGACGAATGGACTCGCCTGTTACAGGTGAGGGCATGGATGGACGGGCAGAGCTGGTGGGATGTCACCCAATACCGGATGAATCCGCCCGCTGGCTTCTCCATGCACTGGTCGCGCCTCGTCGATCTCCCGCTTGCGCTCGCTATTGCTGTGCTGGGGGAAGATTGGGGCATGGCCGTGGTGCCGCTTGTGTGGCTGCTCCCTGTAATGTTTGCGTTGCGCTCGATCATGTTGCGGCTGGGCTTTTCGCGTGTGGCCTATGGCTTTGGCCTGATTCTGCTGCCGCTATTCCCGCTCTTGCCGGGCAGCTTTGCCCCGTTGAGCATCGACCATCATGTCCCCCAGGCAGTGCTGGGAGTGATCTGTGCTGCACTGCTGCTGTCTCCGCGCGTCTGGGCCGCTGTCGCAGCGGGTTTTTTCGCCGCGGCATGGGTTGTGATTTCGCTTGAAGGTCTGGTGCTGGTGGCGGTTCTGGCTGGACTTTATGCGCTGCGTTACCTGGTAGAGGAGCAGCGTTTGCTGCCATGGTTCCTGCTTTCGCTCACCGTGTCAGCGGCTTTTCTTTCTCTTGCCACGCGGCCCAATGCTGAATTGTTCGGCCCCTTTTGCGATATTCTGCGTCCCGGCCACATTGCCACATTCGGTATCGCTACATTGGTGGCGGGTATCGTGCCTTTCCTGCCATTTCAGCAGAATGCGGCCGGACGGCTGGCAGGGCTGGCGCTGATCCCGCTCGCCAGCGTTCCACTTGCCCTGGTTGTGCTGGGGCCATGCGCTGTCAATCCGATGGCGCAGCTCGATCCGGCGCTTGCCGCTTGGTGGCATGGCTATATTGCCGAAGGCCTGCCGTTCTGGGAACAGCCGGTATCGGTCGCAGCCATGCTGATCTGGACCCTGGTGCCGATTATCGGCGGTTACTGGCTTGCCGGGCGTGGGGGAGGTTTTTCCGATGGCGCAGGCATGCCCTGGCTGCTGCTGTTTCTTTTCACATTGGCGGCATGGGCCTATTCGCTCCTGCTTCTGCGCGCTGGCCTGATTGCGCAAATGCTTACCATTCCTTTTGCCGCGGTTATGCTGGCGCTCCTACTGCCAAGGGCGCGCGCAATTCCCAGCGCGGCCCCGCGCGTGCTGGCGACGCTGTGCTGCTTCATGCTGGCAACGCCGACGTTTGCGAGCGCGCTGGGCAAGCCGCTCGACCCGCTATTCCCCACCCCGACGATGGCGCGTGGCGCTGCGGCGCCCATGGCCGAAGAACCATGCGATTACGCACAGCTAGACCGGCTGGAGCCGGACTTGCTGCTGGTGACGATGGATGCCGCACCTGAAATATTGGGCAAGACGGGCCATACGGTGATCGCGGCAAGCTACCACCGCAACCAGCAGCCCATGGTGGATATCATCGCGGCCTATACCGGCACCGATCAGGACGCGCGCGAGATCATTGACACATATCGACCCGATTACGTGATTGCCTGCCAGTCTGCCGTCGACTTCGCACTATATCGCACTGCCACACCGGAAAATTTCGCCAACACGCTGGCGGATGGGAAAGTGCCCGCGTGGCTCACCCCGGTTGCCGGGTTCGATAATGGTGTCTTGCGGGTTTACCGGACGCGTTAAGCGGCGCGGAAATTCATCGCCACGCCATTGATGCAATGCCGCTTGCCTGTCGGACGCGGACCATCATTGAAGACATGGCCCAAATGGCCGCCACAATCGGCGCAATGCACTTCCTGTCGGCTATAGCCGAGCAGGCGATCGGTTGAATAACCCACCGCGCGGCCAGTTTCCGCCCGCCAGAAGCTTGGCCAGCCAGTGCCGCTGTCGAATTTGTGTCGGCTGGAATACAGCGCATTGTTGCAGCCCGCGCAGACAAAGGTGCCGCGGCGGCTTTCATCATCGAGGGGTGAACTGAAGGGGCGTTCTGTGCCTGCTTCGCGCAGCACACGGAATTCCTGCGCGGTCAGTCGCTGGCGCCATTGCGCGACTGACAGGGTGATACGAAAATTCTGCTGCGCACGGGCTTCTTCACCGCCGCATGCGGCCAGCACGGGGACAGAGACGCCCGCACCCAGCCAGGCGAGGATTGCACGGCGATCGATCGATATATTCTGCATGGTCATGACCTTAGCTTTGCTGGGTCGAACGGTTCCTGAACATCCCCAGCAAAGCCTTGACGGGTCCACGCTTTGTGGCCGCGCGCGGGCCTGATTTCATCACCCGCCTGCGGAACAGCGATGCTCCGGCGCGTACGAAAATCGCGACCCACAATGCCTGCCAGCCCAGCGCCAGCAGGTGCGGCCATAGCGATTCCTCCGCTGCCGCCCGGGCCACCATGGTGAAAGGCGAACTCAGCGGGAATGCCATGGCCGTTAATTCGATTATGCCCCCTCTGTCGGTTACAGCGAGGCTGGCAAAAAAGAACACGAGGATCTGGAACATGGTGGCCGGCATAGACAGCGTCTGGACCTCTCGCACCGTCGTGGCGAGCGATCCGACCGCAAGAAAGATGGAGCCGAGCAACAGATACCCCATGGCGAAATAGAGCGCGAAGAGGAGGAAGAACATCGGCCATCCGACACCCGGATTGGCAAGATCGGACAGCGACATGCCGCCAGCATAAAGGATTGCCGCCCCTGTTGAGCCCCACACCGCAATACCCACGACCGACACGCCTAGCATGGCAAATAATTTGCCCAGAAACACTGCATCCATGGGAATTGCGGCGGCCAGCACTTCGATGATCTTATTGCCCTTTTCCTCCACCAGATTTGACAGCACCATGCTGGCCAGCAGCATGATGAGAAGAAACAATAAAACCTGCCCGCCTTGCGCAGTGCGCAAGCGGCCCGAATTCTCTGCCGCCCCGCTGGTGCCGACTATGGATGTGCCGACCGGCGGATAGGCAAGTGCATTTCCTTCGGCAGCATGCGCGGCGACCATGCCGACCGTGCCCCGCCAGCGCATAACGCGCCCCTCCGTCGCGGTCAGCACCGGCGCGTCAAGCGTGCCTGTGATCACCCCTGCGAGACTTCCTTCGCCATCTTCCAGTACGCCGCGCGCATCATATGTTTCGCCCGGTTGCAGATAGGCCACGGCCACCATGGGCGGTATGGCACCGGGCAATTGCATCGCCAGTTCATCGCGCGCCGCCAGCATTGCATCAAGATCGTCTGCTTGCATGGCGATACCTACATCGGCCACGCCTGCCTCGCTCTGCACTTGCGCGCCAACCCCGCCTGCCAGCCCCATGACGATGACGGGGAACAGCGGCCCCAGCAGAAAGAATATGAATGCTCGGCTGAACAGGACTGCAGTAAAATCACGCCGCGCAATGACATAGGCGGCGCGCCATAGCGACAAACGGCCGCCGTTCCTGATGGCATTGTCGTCGCTCATGCTTCGCCTCCTGCATCCTGCATGACCATGTCGCGTGCCGCAGCCTCGCCGGCTATGGCCACGAAAGCATCGTGCAGGCCTGCCCGTTCAATGCTGAGTGACTGGATGCCCGCGTCTCCTTCGATCAGCGCTTTAAGCAGCGGTTCGACCCCGCTTTCGGGCAGGGGGAAATTCCAGAAATCGCCCACCCGCCTTGTTTCTGCTGGCAGCGCCGCGCTCCACGGTCCGTCCGAATTTCGCGTTTCCAGCCGAACCTGTGCGGGGATGCGATCGCGCGCTTCATCCACCTTGCCCGCAAATGGAACCTTGCCGCCGGCGATAATGGCAATGCCTTCGCACAATCGTTCTGCATGGGCGATCACATGGGTAGAGAAGATCACCGTCGTGCCCTTGTCTGCAAGGCCGCGTATCAGCACTTCCAGCTTGCCCTGATTGATCGCATCGAGGCCGCTGAAAGGTTCGTCAAACACCACCAGCGCAGGATCATGCACCAATGTGCCAAGCAATTGCACCGTCTGCGCCATGCCCTTCGAAAGCTGCCGGATCTGCTTGTCGATGGCATGGCCAAGCCCGTGGTCTTCCAGCAGCCTTTTTCCCCGTTTGCGCCCCTCTGGCAGCGGCACCCCGCGCAATGCGCCCATGAAAGCGATGGCTTCATAACATTTCATCGAAGGATAAAGTCCGCGCTCTTCGGGCAGATAGCCGATCCGCCGCGCAACATCCTGCGGATTATCCGTCCCCAGCACACGCCGCGAGCCTTCATCGGGATCAATAATACCGAGCAGCATGCGCAAGGTCGTGGTCTTGCCTGCGCCATTTGGGCCGAGGATGCCGTAGATCGCGCCTTCGGGAATGGAGATATCGACGCCGTCGACCGCCAGCGTGCTGTCAAAGCGTTTGACAAGACCGCGCGCCTCAATCGCAAGAGGGCGCGAAGTTGCGATATCCGGCACAGAGCCTGAATCGGTGATAGGGGTCGCCATATTCATACCTTAGCCGCTAGACGAGACGAATGAACGGGACACTCCCGCAATATGGTTAACATGGCCGATACGCGCTTGATTGAACATCGCTTCGAAACACGTTTGCGCAATAAGGCGCGTGAACTGGGCTTCGCCTCTGTGGGAATCGCGCCTGCCGCGGATGACCCGCTGCGCGCAGAACGGTTGCACGCATGGCTCGACAGCGGGTTTCACGGCGCGATGGGCTGGATGGAAGACCGCGCCGATGTAAGGCAGGGGCCCCAGAGCATGTGGCCCGCCGCGAAAAGCGTAATCGCGCTTGGCATGTCTTACGCGCCCGAAATTGATCCGCTGGCGCTGGAAGGCGATGCGGAAAAGGCGCGAATTTCGGTCTATGCGCAGGGCCGCGATTACCATGATGTGCTGAAAAAGGCGCTGAAGGGGCTGGCGCGCTGGCTGTGTGAAGAAATGCCGGAAACGCAGCTCAAGGTGTTTGTCGATACAGCGCCTGTCATGGAAAAGCCGCTGGGTGAAGCCGCCGGGCTGGGTTGGCAGGGCAAGCACACCAATCTTGTCAGCAGAGAGCATGGCAGCTGGCTGTTTCTCGGCGCGATCTATACCACGATAGAGCTGACGCCAGATGGCGACCATGCCGATCTGTGCGGATCATGCAGGGCGTGCCAGGACGCCTGCCCGACCAATGCCTTTCCGCAGCCTTACCAATTGGATGCACGGCGTTGCATTTCCTACCTCACCATTGAGCACAAGGGGCCGATACCCGAGGAATTTCGCTCTGCTATCGGCAATCGCATCTATGGCTGCGACGACTGCCTGGCGGTGTGCCCGTGGAACAAATTTGCCGATACCGCCGCGCGCCATCTCGCTTTTGTCCCGCGAGGAGAACTGGCTGCGCCTGAACTTGCGCAATTGCTGGCGCTGGACGATGTGGCATTTCGCGCAAAGTTTTCTGGCTCTCCGATAAAACGGATCGGGCGCAATCGCTTTGTGCGCAATTGCCTGATCGCTGCTGGCAATAGCGGCAATAATGCGCTGTTGGATCAGGTGGCTGAATTGCGATCTGACCCTGATCCGGTTGTCAGCGAAGCGGCTGATTGGGCCTTGTCACGCCTCAGCGCAGCTCCTTGAGCTGCTTTTCGGTATCGGCCAGATCCGCCGGATCGGCTACGCATCGCGCCTCGATCAACTTGCGGCCCTGCACGTAATCCTTGGTGCGATTAACTGCATCCACCGCGATCACGCGCCCTTCCTTGAGGTAGATAACGGAAAAGCTGCGTTCTGCGGGATCGCCGCGCAAAACAGTCTCATCATAGCCAATATTGAGCCCGGCAGTTTGCAGACGCAGATCATATTGATTGGACCAGAACCACGGAAAGGCAGAATAGGGCTGTGAATCGCCGCAGATGCCCTTGGCCACCGTGGTGGCCATGTCGTGTGCGTTCTGCACGCTCTCTACCCGAATGACCGCTCCTTCGGCATAGCTGTTACCATGCGCCGCGCAGTCTCCGATGGCATAGACCTTCTCAAGGCTGGTGTGACAGGTTTCAGAAACATCAACGCCATTCGCGCCCGCAGCGCCTGCCGCGATTAGCGGGCCGACGGCAGGCACGATGCCAATGCCCACCACGACCGCATCGCATGGCACTTCCTCACCATCGCTCAGCACCACGCCGGTGACGCGGATTTCACCTGTCAGGCGTTCAACCTCTACGCCCAACCGCAGATCGACGCCCTGACGGCGGTGCTCTTCTTCGTAAAAATGCGAAAGTTCCTCGCCCGCCACGCGGTTCAGCACGCGATCCATCGATTCAACCAAGGTGACATCGCGGCCCAGCTTGCGCAGGACGGCGGCTGCTTCCAGCCCGATATAGCCGCCGCCGATCACGACGAAACGTTGGGCGCCGTCATCAAGATCGGCAAGCAGTGCATCGACATCGCGCTTGTCACGCACGGCGTGGACGCCATCGAGATGGCCACCGGGGCATGAAAGCCGGCGCGCATCGCCGCCTGCCGCCCAGATCAGCCGACCATAACCGATTGTCTCGCCCGAACTGAGATGCACCTCGCGCTGTTCCGGATCGATCTTGGTGACGGCCTCGCCCAGCATCAGCCCGATATTTTTTTCCGCCCAGAATGCCTCTGGCCGGATAAGCAGACGTTCAAACGGCTTTTCGCCTGCCAGATATTCCTTGGAAAGCGGCGGCTTTTCATAGGGCGGCACGCGATCGCGGCCTATCATCAGAATCGAACCCTCGAAGCCGTGTTGACGCAGCGCGATAGCGGCCTGTGCGCCGCCATGCCCTGAACCCACGATGACAACATCATGATTAATCATGGCGCGAGCGGTGCGCAAAATCAGTGCCCGCGTCAAGGTTGATAGGTAGTCTAGCCTTGCAGCATATTACGTGCCTGGCTGGCGATTTGCGCCAGCATGGCCGGAGCGACAGGTGTAGCGCCGCGTGCGCGCGTAATCATTCTGCGGAACTGTGCGATGACATGGTCCTGCTCCTCCGCCCACTCTTCGATCAAGGCAGACGGATCGCCCGAATTCTTGCCGCGCTGCTTGGCAAGACTGCGCAGGAAATCAAACCGCATCTGCTGGAAATCGCGCGCCAGTCCGGCGACGAGCAGCCGTTCCCACGGGTCAGCGGGGCTCATCACTGCAGCGCGCGATTGCGCCCAGTCAATGCCCAGAAGCGCACCCAGTTCGATAAAGCCTTGCGCCAGAGCGACAGGATGAATGCCCGTATCGCTGGAAAGGCGAGACAGGCCAATGGCACCGTCCACAGCAAACAACCGGGCGACCATATCGGCCTGCTCCTGCGTTGCGCCCTTTTCAACCATGCGCGTAGCGATATCTTCGATATGGTTGCGCGCTTCGAGGCCGAGCAGGTTATCGGCTTTGTCGACCAGTTCATTGACCATGCCGCCGATCTCTGTCGCAAGTTGCGAGGGAGACAAATCGCCCGTTCCCGCGCGCAGTAGATCAGCCATATGTCCGCGTAGCGCCAATGCCGCCTGATCGAACAGCATGAGCCGCGCTGTTTCCGGCATCTTGGCAGTGTCGAGCATTTCCCACACCCGATCCATGCCAAGCAGGGCGCTGGCACCCACGAATGCCGCGCCAATGGCGTCAAGCCCGGCACCTTCTTCTTCGGCAAGTTCGAAGGGGTGTATCATACCCATGCGATTGACTAGCTTGTTGGCTACAACCGTACCGACAATTTCATTGCGCAAGCGGTGATCGAGCACCTGCCGGGTAAATTGTTCCTGCATCTGCGGCGGGAAATCGCCCAGAACCAGCGGGTCTGACGCATCATCGGCCGCAAGTGCGCTGCCTTCCACGGCATCCTGCAGGACAAGCTTGGAATGCGACAGCAGGACCGCGAGCTCAGGCCGGGTGAGGCCCTGTTCATCGCCAGCGCGGCGCGCCAATGCCTCTGCATCGCCTAGCCCTTCGTTGCGGCGGTCAAGGCCGCCATGTTCCTCGAGCATTTCGATGACACGCGCCTGTGCCCCGATTGCCCGGCTGCCGCCCTTTTCGGCAATAGAGAGCGCCAGCGCCTGAAGCCGGTTGTCTTCGAGGACAAGCCCGGCGACTTCTTCTGTCATGTCTTTCAGGATGGCGTTGCGGCGTTCTTCAGAAAGTCGTCCCGCGCGCCGTGCCGCGGTCAGGGCGATCTTGATATTCACTTCATTATCGGAACAGTCCACGCCTGCAGAATTGTCGATGAAATCGGTGTTGATCCGCCCGCCATGCAGCGAAAATTCGATCCGTCCTGCCTGCGTTGCGCCCAGATTTGCACCTTCGCCAATGACCTTGGCACACAGATTTTCCGCATCGACACGCAGGCCATCATTGACCGGATCGCCAACATCTGCGTGGCTTTCATGGCTGGCCTTGATGTAGGTGCCGATCCCGCCGAACCAGATGAGATCAGCCGGGCTTTTCAGGATGCGGTGGATCAGCGTTTCAGGATCAAGCGCACCGTCTTTCATATCCTCTGCCGGAATATCGAGCGCCTTGATTGCTTCTGCCGAAAGCTCAACCCGCTTGAGCGTGCGCGGATAGATGCCGCCGCCTTTCGACAGCAGATCTTCCTTGTATTCGGCCCAGTTTGATCGTTTCAGTTCAAACAGGCGCTTACGCTCTTTCCAGCTGACAGCCGCATCTGGGTCGGGATCGATGAAGATGTGACGGTGATCAAAGGCGGCAATCAGCTTGATCGACTTGCTGAGCAGCATGCCTGTCTCTTATACACATCTCCGAGCCCACGAGACTAGGCATGATCTCGTA